>Ga0209062_1002396_pt1 | contig 25428 bp, 20 predicted proteins | sample Coa_R2_2_FD_187158 | JGI IMG/M metagenome (GOLD analysis project Ga0209062, IMG submission 187158) | Surface soil microbial communities from Centralia Pennsylvania, which are recovering from an underground coalmine fire - Coalmine... | ecosystem: Environmental > Terrestrial > Soil > Unclassified... | reverse complement strand
CGGATGCAGTGAGCTAAGCTACCCTCAACGTGCATTTGTTGCACATCCAACATTGCCACGTTATCCCAGTAAGGACGGGTACGTGCGATCGCTGCCGGAAAAATAGCATTGAGATCACGCGTAACAGAAAAAGTTACACTTAAGATGTTCTTCGGATGCAATTGATTCCGTTTTTCCATTTCATCTAGCAATTCCGTTACAGCTTCTCGCATTGCTTCGACTGTGTTTTCTGAAACGGTTATAGCTCCGCGAATAGCCTGCATTCGCCACTCCACAAAAAATCCTCCTTACCTTACATGTGATATCTATAAGAGCTAGAAGTTAGGAGTTAAGAATTATAATTCCTAACTCCTAACTCCTAACTCCTAACTTCCTCTCAGGGTCTATATAACCACAAAGGTAGACCACTTGTAGACATTTCAAATTCCAGCCAATCAATCCCTGCCCCAAATCCTGAAACAGTCTGGCGATTTCCTGGTAATAAGCGGCTCAATAGAGGTTTACGCTCTTCTAGAGTGTAGAGAGGGGTTTTTTCAGGGTCAAGACCAACTAGTTCCGCTGCCCAACGACGAGCGTCTTCTTCTGTTCCTAGACGATCTACAATCCCTAACTCTACAGCTTGCTGCCCAGTAAAAATACGTCCATCTGCAAAACTTTTGACAGTGTCAACTGCTAAAGAACGTGCCTGCGCTACTGTTTGTACAAATTGTTGATAGCTTGTATCAATCAGTTCTTGCAAAATAGTTTGTTCTGGTTCAGTGAGTTCTCGGTCAAACGCCAAAATATCTTTGTAGGGACCAGACTTGATGACTTTGAAGGAAATACCTATTTTTTGCAATAAGCGTTCCAAATTATTGCCGCGCAAAATCACACCAATGCTCCCCGTAATTGTACCAGGGTTGGCCATGATGTGTTCGGCTCCCATACCAATGTAGACACCGCCAGAAGCAGAAATATTTCCAAAACTAGCAACAATTTTTACTTTCTCTCGCAATCTTCGAAGGGCACTGTAGATTTCCTGAGAATCTACCACGGTTCCGCCAGGACTGTCGATACGCAAAAGTAACGCAGGAAATTTTTTTTCTTCTACTGTTTTCAGAGCTTCTAACACTCTTTTACGAGTTGCACTGGCGATCGCACCCGTAATTTCGATGCGAGCAATTTGTTTCCGAAACCTGGGCTTAAAAGGCCAAATCATGAGCAGTCAAAAAACCTCGTAACAAACTTAAATATAATAGGTAAGTGATTCAATCTCACCAAAATTTACCAATAATCAATTTGTATATATCGATAAACAAACTTTGTAAGCTTTAGAGAACCATACTAAGTATAACCATGTCATAAAAAGTAACCATATCAGTCACCCTTACCAAAAACACAAGACCAAGACGACCCTAAGTATTTAACTTTATTGGTGCAGGACCACTTCCATATCTCAACATTAGCATCCTCCTGTCGGTTACATCACTTATCAAATCATCTTAAAATTTGACACCTATAGTAAGCATATGTATCAAATAATGCACCAACAAAACTACAAGTCAAACAAATGACAAATAAACCTCGCAGGGGAGTGCCACTGCCAAAGATGATAAGAAACTGTAACACATGATCAGCGATCGCCTCCGTCACACCTTGCAAACCAGGAATGTAGCCGATCAGGAAGACTAGACTCAAAAAACTCCCGATTAAAAACAAGGGAGTCACAAAGCTGAAAATAATCGTCAGCACAAGCGATCGCAGAAAATTTATGATCATCGTCATGTGGGGTAGTCTCCATGAGATTGGTTGCTTAAGGGTTATATCCTGGGTCACCAATTTCTACAATAAGAGCGATTTTTGCGTCTTAAGCGATAGTTCAAAAATCTTAAGTTTTCATTAAAATACTTACACATAAATGACTGGAGATATTAAGGCAGTTTACCCAATTCTTAATTATCCATAGCAGTCCGTTTAGGAGTTGTAAAAATCAAAAGTCTCAGAAACCCGGTTTTTTGGAGAAACCAGGTTTCTCATTTTTCACGAATGATTTAGGATTGCTAAGAAGATGTCGTAGCAGCTAGAAGGTTCTTTTCAACAGCTTTAATTTCTGAGACAGGCTTTAAAGTTAGTTCATGTACTGAGAAGAAAGGTTCGTAATTCGCTATTCTTAATGCAGTTACTGAGTTAGCTTGTAAAACTTGAACGGCACTATATCAAGATCTAGTTTGGGAAGATGGACTCAGCGATTGCTGTCAGCAATGTTCTTGGGTGGACAAGTGCCAATTCACCTGCTTAAGGGTAAAATCCATTGGCGCAACACCTTAGAGCAAATGGCAGCAGTAGGACCAGACTCCCTGTTTATAGCCTTATTAACGGCTGTCTTTGTAGGCGCGGTGTTTACTATTCAAGTCGCACGGGAGTTTATCAATTTTGGAACGGGAAACATCGTTGGCGGAGTGCTGGCGATCGCATTATCAAGAGAACTCTCTCCAGTTTTAACCGCAGTGGTTTTAGCAGGACGAGTTGGCTCGGCATTTGCCGCAGAAATTGGCACTATGCGGGTAACCGAACAAATAGATGCCCTTTTAATGTTGAAAACCGACCCAGTTGATTACTTAGTGATTCCTCGTGTACTTGCTTGCTGCTTAATGCTACCAATATTAACCCTCCTCTCTCTAGTAACAGGCATGATTGGGGGATTAATAATTGCGGTGAATGTGTACAATCTTTCTGAGATAGCGTTTATTGATTCAGCCCGCAACTTCCTTGGTACTTGGGATATTGTTAGCTCAATGCTCAAAGGATTTTGCTTTGGGGTTTTTATCGCCATAATTGGGTGCAATTGGGGTATGACGACAAGTGGCGGAGCAAAAGGAGTAGGGCAATCAACAACATCTGCAGTTGTGACTGCTCTATTGATTATCTTTATTAGCAACTTTTTTCTTTCTTGGATAATGTTTCAAGGAAAAGGGAATGCGCTATCTCTGCCAGGGTTTTAGCGAAAACTTAGGAGTTAGGAGTGGGGGCGCAAGGTCTTGCGCCTGTATGAGGAAAGAGTGAGGAATTTTATTCATGGTTATCACTCTTAAAATAGGGGAAATGTCTAAATAGCAAAGCAGGGTTTTTGACTGTGACTACTTCATTTACGTCTAACTCAGCATCAACAGTAGAACTCAAGCCAGCATACTACATACCCGTAGTATTGGTCATTGCTGCAATCCCATTACTTTTGGTACAACCTTGGTTAGGGGGAGTGATAGCATTATTTGGCTTGTTTCTCATGTTTCAAGCTGTAACACTGCGTCTACAATTTACAGCAACTGATTTAGATATTTACAGAGGTGAAAAATTAATCCGACGTTTTCCTTACCAAGAATGGCAAAACTGGCGGATATTTTGGAAAAACGCTCCCATTCTGTTCTACTTCCGAGAAGTTAAAAGTATTCATTTTTTGCCAATTTTATTCGACCCTAACACCCTCAGAAGTTGTTTAGAACAACGATGTCCCCAACAGTAGACAAGAAAGATAGGGAGCAATGGGAGACAAGGAATGATGTTTACCCATGATGCTCCTTGTCTCCTTTGTTCATAATTTTATGAATTGTAAATTGTATATTTTTGCAAGCTATTGTTTATGTATCCCGAGGAATCTCAAAGTCCACAACCAATTCATGAGTCATTGATGTCAAAAGAAGAACACAATCATACAAATGAGCAATCACAAAACTCCTCTGTTGATTCGGTGGTAGATGTAGCAGCACACAATTCAACAGATGATATAGAAGCTCAACAAGGTAATCTAACTTCTGCTGTACCAAACATTGACTCAGAAACACCAAGCCCAACAGAAGAGTCAACTGACAAGGTGGGACAGCTAGAGGAGAAAAGTACTGCTGTTCGATTAGAAACAGAATTAGAAGCAAAACATACAAGATATGATAGTCAAGAAGCTCAGGTAGCTGAACGGGTGGCAGAGTTGCAACGCACCGAACAAGCGCTAAAAGAAGAAATAGCTAATTTGCAAGCGTCATACAAAACTCTTCAAGCGCAAGTGAATGCAACCCAAATGACAATGGGAAAAATAGTACAAGATGCGTTGTCTGACCTAGAACAACGCAGAGGGGCGCTGCAAATTTCTGTAGAACAGTTAGAACGGCGTCAAGAACGGATTCGCAACGAGATGCGAACCACTTTTGCCGGTGCTTCTCAAGACTTGGCAATTAGGGTGCAAGGCTTCAAGGACTATCTTGCCGGGAGCTTGCAAGATTTAGCAGTAGCAGCAGAGCAATTGCAACTGATACCAAAGGCAAAACCAGAACCAGAAAAACCAGAGGTGAAAGATGTGAAGCCATCTGAACCTCAGCTAGGAACATCACAGCAATTTCAAGAGACAACAAAGCAAATTCGTCGCTTAATAGATCAGTACCGTACTAAACCCGATTACTACGGTCCACCATGGCAACTGCGTCGTACCTTTGAACCAATTCATGCCGAAAGAGTTTCTAACTGGTTCTTTAACCAAGGAGGACGAGGTGCACTGCGGACAATGGGCAGTAGATTGCAAAATATCCTCATCAGTTCAGCAGTGATTTCGATACTACACAGACTGTATGGCGATCGCCTACGCGCCCTCGTGTTAGCAAATACACCAGAACGTCTAGGTGAATGGCGACGCGGTTTACAGGATTGTCTAGGAATTGGTCGCCCAGATTTTGGACCCGACCGGGGGGTTATATTATTTGAGACAGCTGAAGCTTTGGCACAAAAAGCTGATCGCTTGGTGAAAGCAAATCAACAACCTTTGATTATCATTGATGATTCGGAAGAGCAAATCAGTTTAGCACTATTACAGTTCCCTCTGTGGTTAGCTTTTGCCCCTGATCCCAAAATGATGAAAACTTACGATGATGATTTTTAACATTTTGGTCAGTCAATATTAGATAGTAGATAGTGGTTAGTGGTTATTCCTAACTCCTAACTCCTAAACGCCAGTTGCGGGACTGTCGGCACAGCTGCCCAACGCACTGGCTCCTCCCAACTCCTAACCCTCCCTATGTCTGTTTGGTTAACTTTGTGTGGGGTGACTTTAGTCATAGCTTACCTGCTGGGCTCTATCCCCACAGGCTACATAGCAGTTAAGCTGTTGAAAGGTATCGATATTCGAGAGGTTGGTTCTGGCTCTACTGGAGCAACTAATGTTTTAAGAACTTTAGGTAAAGGTCCAGGAGCATTCGTTTTAGTTGTTGACTGCTTGAAGGGGGTCTTAGCGATCGCCTTGGTATACCTCCTGTTTGGGTATGTCGAGAGTCAACATCTTGTTCCTTTAACGGTAAACCTGGCACTTTGGCAGCCTTGGATAGTCACTTTAGCAGGATTAGCTGCTGTACTAGGACATAGTAAATCGATTTTTTTAGGGTTTACTGGTGGTAAGTCGGTGGCTACAAGTCTAGGTATTTTGCTAGCTATGAATTGGCAGGTAGGTTTGGCAACGGTAGGAGTGTTTGCACTCGTGGTAGCCATATCGCGGATTGTCTCGTTGAGTTCAATTTGTGGCGCTATCTCTGTTTCTATTTTCATGCTTGTTTTACATCAACCATTACCTTATGTCCTGTTTGCTGTAACTGCTGGCTTATACGTCATTCTTCGTCATCGCAGTAATATTCAGCGTTTGGTTGCGGGTACTGAACCAAAATTAGGACAGAAATTAACAATAGAGACAGAACAACCTACCAAATCAGCAAGTTAGGCAAAGTGCCTAGGCGTTTATGCCGAGGCGCATGTAAAGTCGTTACAATAGAAGTTTGGAGCAATCTGCATCCCGTTATGAAACTTCCTATTGTTGCTATTATTGGTCGCCCAAATGTGGGCAAATCTACTCTAGTCAATCGCCTCGCTGGGGAACAATCTGCGATCGTTCACGATCAACCGGGAGTGACTCGCGATCGCACTTACTTACAATCTTATTGGAGCGATCGTGAGTTTCTCGTCGTTGATACTGGGGGTTTGGTATTTAATGACGATACTGAGTTTCTGCCACTCATTCGCCAACAAGCAATGACAGCGCTCACAGAAGCGAGTGCTGCTATTTTTGTGGTAGATGGTCAAACTGGACCGACACCAGCGGATCAAGAAATTGCCGAGTGGTTGCGCCAACAACCTGTACCCGTTCTGCTAGCTGTCAATAAATGTGAATCACCAGAACAAGGTATAATCCAAGCCGCTGATTTCTGGGAATTGGGATTAGGTGAACCTTTCCCTATTTCTGCGATTCATGGCAGTGGTACAGGGGAGTTACTAGATGAGCTGATCACTCATATTCCGCGTGTAGACGAAATCCCAGAAACCAATGAAATTAAAGTTGCTATTGTGGGACGCCCAAATGTGGGCAAATCGAGTTTATTAAATGCTTTGGTAGGAGAAGAAAGGGCAATAGTCAGCCCGATTTCTGGTACAACGCGTGACGCTATTGACACCATCATTGAACGAAATGGACAAACTTACCGCCTAATTGACACGGCGGGAATAAGAAAAAAGAAAAATGTAGAGTATGGTCCTGAATTCTTTAGCATTAATCGTGCTTTCAAAGCCATTCGTCGTGCCGATGTGGTTTTGTTTGTCATAGATGCTGTTGATGGCGTTACAGAACAAGACCAAAAACTGGCTGGACGAATTATTGAAGAAGGTCGAGCTTGCGTTATTGTGATCAACAAATGGGACGCTGTAGAAAAAGACTCTTACACCATTTACGATTACCAAAAGCATTTACAAGAACGGCTGCATTTTACTGAATGGGCTGAAACTATCTTTGTGAGCGCTTTGACTGGACAACGCGTGGAAAAAACTTTAAGTTTGGTGAATGTAGCCGCAAGTGAACACAAACGCCGCGTTAGCACTTCAGTCATTAATGAAGTTTTAGAAGAAGCAGTGAGTTGGCACTCGTCACCAATCTCTCGTAGTGGACGTCAGGGCAAAATTTACTATGGTACACAAGTCAGCACTCAACCACCTACAATAGCCCTGTTTGTAAATGATGCCAAACGCTTCAACGACAACTATCGTCGCTACATAGAGCGTCAATTCCGTCAACAGTTAGGGTTTAAGGGAACTCCAATCCGGTTACTATGGCGGAGTAAAAAAGTTCGTGAGGTGGAAGCTGGTAGTGCTAATCGAGCAACTCGGGTGTAAAAAAGTGGGGAGTGGGGAATAGGAGGAGCCACTGCGTTGCGGAGGACAGTCCCGCATATGGCGTCGAGCGTCGAACTGTCCGTTGAGGTTCCCTCCGTTGTAGCAAGTGGCATTGGGGAGTAAAGACATAGAGAGAAGAGATCGTGACAAATTATATATTGCTATTAAAGAAAAAATTTTCTATGGTGAACTCTGAATAAAAGCGTCAAACTGACTCCCTCACTACGCCAGTCGCCTCAAATCAGGAAACTCGCCCACGACGACTCTGGCTAGCTCCCCCAATCCCCAATCCCCACACCCCACACCCCACTTCCTCTTCTGTAATGGATTTATTACGATCTCTACCACTTGGTCTTTACCTAGAACAACCGCAAACTTGGCTACATAAACTTGATCCACGAGTCAAGGTTATTTGGCTCATGAGTTTTTTAACAACATATATTTTTGCCAACAACTTGTGGCGCGTGCTACTCGTCGTATTGTTAATTTTTATTACCTTAATTGCAAGAATTCCTCGACGAGTTTGGCGACAGCAAATGGGTTGGCTGTTAATGCTATGCTTTTTTGTTTTAGTGATTGGAGCAATTAGCCCTGATGGACTGGGGATCAGTTATCAACCGCGCCTGCCAGATGCTAAGACTGCTAAATTGCTAGTTCATAACCCTGAGTCTAAACTTGCCACAAGGGAAAATGTAAAGGGAGCACCTGTTGAAAAAACCCCTTCATTGAGTCAACACAAAAGTCAACATCAGGGCTACAGTTACGTACTATTTGCGAAAGGACCAGTCACAGTAACTCGTTACTCCTTAGATTTGGGGGTAAGCTTGAGTACGATTTTATTTACGGTCATTTACAGCACCAATCTATATCTACTGACAACAGCACCAGAAGAAATCACGGCTGGGATAGAAAATTTGATGCAACCTCTGCGACGGTTGAGGCTACCTGTCACTGAAATAACTCTCCTTTTAACTTTATCTTTACGGTTTATTCCTTTAGTTTTAGAAGAGATCCAGAACTTAATTCGCTCTGTGATGACAAGGGCAATTAATTGGAAAAAGTTGGGATTTAAAGGAGCCACTAAAGTCTGGCTAATTGTTGCAGAGCGGTTATTAGAAAATCTGCTTCTACGAGCAGAGCAAATGGCTAATGCAATGGTCGTACGGGGATTTACCAGCCCTAATGAACACCAAGTACAATGGCACAACTTACGTTTGACTAGACGTGATTGGTTGGCTCTGGGTGTTTTAATCTTATTTTGGGGAGTACGACTCGCAATAGGGACTGAAGTTTAATTTACACAAATAACTTCGGGATGATAACAAAGTCGAGATTAGCGAAAAAGGAATTCGGAGTAGGTTCGGTGACAAAAAGCAACAATATAGCTTTAAATATAAAATCAAAGTTTATTGTTAGACAAATATTGATTTTTTTATTTATATCTTGTGCTTTTAGCTTTCTCATAATTAAAAATTTTTCTGACCCTTTGGCTGGAGGTAGTGATATTGATATCTGGGAATATATGGGATTTTATTTAACCAAAAATCTCACTTTTTTCCCATTCCCAAATTTAAATCTTCATAACAATCAAGTTTTTTATCCTTATGGAACAAGTAGCGTTTTTCAACCTTGGGCATTTGAAAGAGATATTTTCTACGCTATCTTATCTTCTTTATTTGGTAGTGGTCCTTGGTTAAAAATTTACTACATACTCACACTTCTTATTACAGGACTAGGAACTTTTGCACTACTTATTAGAGAATATGGTTTAATCCGTGCTATGGGAACTGGATATCTTGTTTCCTATTATAATTTTTACGCAATTATGGAATATCCAGTTCATATTAGTAAAGCAGTACTTCATTGGACTACGCTTAGTTTTATAACTGATTTCCTAATAGTTAAGAGAGTTGTTTCTGGCCTACATATATCTTTAAGACTAATCTTATTGAGAGTTTGCTTGCTTCTCCTATCACTAGGGCAGGATATTGGGTATATAGCTGGTTTTGCCCTAACATCTTTTACAATTTCTATAACTTTTATTAGTATAATATTGTGTTATAGACATTTTAAAGGTAAATCAAAGGTCAACCAGATCTCAACCCTCAAAAAGATTTACAGAGAAGAACTATTTGCACGTCCACTTACTTCATTATTATTAATTGTAACAATAATTATTTGTAGTTATATTTATATTCCCTTGATTTTACAGCTTTTTAAAGAAGCATATCATTTCTACTTGACTGAAAATAAAAATCAAAATACAGGTTTATGGATTAGTCCATGGAGGTTATTAATTCCTTTTTTACCAGGATTAAATCCAGCACAACCTATTTTTCAAAAATTATTTAATGATATTCCAGAAAATATAGGCGCTGGCAGTCCTGGATTGTTTTTGCTCATTCTTGCTGTTATGGGTATATGGCAAGCACGCAGGCAAATTATTATTTATGTACCACTACTTACAGTATTTTTGCTCTGCCTATCCTATCATCCTATCAATTTTCCAACGCTCCATATATTTCCTTGGTTCACTTTTCATCGCAAACCTGTTCCTTCCATTTATCCCGTTATACTTGCCGTTTTTGCTTTAGGAATTAATTTCAATAAATTACGCTTTCATTCCAGACAAGTACTTTCAATCTTCTTAGTCTGTCTATGTTGTACTGAAATTTATACAGCTTACTCAATTAAGCTTTACTACAAAGTATATTCAGTTAAGGAACTGTTCTCTTTCAATAAAAGCTTCTATGCTTATATGAATTACGTAAAAGAGCAGCCCGGAGAAGCAGTTTTAGATTGGCCATTCTGTGCAGTTGGTGGCAATGGAGTAGGAGGAAAAGAACTGTGTCCATACTATCACTTAAACTCGGGAATTTATTCTCTTAGAAGGTTTCATCAAAAGAAAGTGATGGGTCAGTACTTTGGTCGTTTGTACCCTTCCCAAATAAAACCGTATCTTCAAGCAGGTTGGGATAAGCTATTCTTTCCAGACAATCTAAATTTTTTTAAATCTACTGGTCAAACACGTTGTTTTCGAGAAGATGAGTGGTCTTTTTTTAAAGATTTTTATAAATTGAATGACTTTGCTGGTATTAATCTGTATGTAGATTTATTGCCAGAAAAGTGTCTGGCTGATTTCTATAAAAATTTTGGTAATCCAGTTGTAGAAACATTAGTACCTGCAGCAGGCAAAGTCCAATTTATTCCAAAATCTCCTGATTTAAGAAATCAAGTTAACTTAGCTTTAGGCGCTAGCCTTAAATTTGAACGTCTACTAGATTTATCTGAATCTAACTTGCTTACAACAAGTTCACCCTATGGTTTGAGTAGCACAGGGTTAAGTACTATTGAAACAGATAGTCAGTCTAATCGTTGGCGCTGGGCGTTGGGACCAAAAACTTTGTTAAGCTTCAAGTTATCAAGTTCGCAACCCTTAAAGCTAAAATTTAAGTTTATGAATCCTATTGCTGAGCAAAGTATAAATGTAGAGATTAATGGAGTCTTAGTTGAAAGTATATCTCAACCAAAAATAGGGGAACCTATTGAGCGTGACATTCAGTTTCAAAGTATTGCTGGATGGAACCAGATTATTTTCCACTATAAAGATTGGAACAAGTACAGAACTACATTTGCTGTTGCAGATGATAGACCGATGGCAATTCAGTTTCAGGAACTTGAAATTTTGCCCTAATTATTTAGCACGATAATCTTTAGGAGACTTATTTATAGATTGAATATCAAAGTTGAAAATTAGGAGCTTTTAAAGACAGATTAGGATTGTAGTATGGGTCTGCTCCTAAACTTTTCAGATAGTCTTTCCACTTATCGTTGAACTGTTGCCATTCTCCAGGTTTTAACCCTTTTCCTCTACTGACTGATTCATAGTGAATGAGTTGAGCATAAGGTGTGACGACATTGCGATATCCTGCCTGATAAGCTTTTAAGCATAAATCGACATCGTTGTAGTTGAGAGGAAAATCTTCATCTAGTCCTCCCAACTGCCAAAATACATCTTGTCTCATCATCAAGCAAGCAGCAGTCACAGCTAGATAGTTTCTGTTGACAATATTTGAGCAAAAATAACCAGGATGTTCGCTGTCATAACCATAGAATGCATGACAAGGATTGCCTGCAAGCAACATCACGCCTATGTGTTGTATTCTGCTGTCAGGTGACAAGAGTTTTGCCCCTACTGCACCTATTTGTGGCTGTTGTGCAAGCTCTAACATTGACTCTAGCCAATCAGAAGAGATGACCTGTGTATCATCATTTAGTAGGAGGAGAAATTGCCCTTTGGCTTTGGCTGCACCTAGGTTGATGCGCATGGAAAAGTTGAATGGTTCAGCACAGCGGACTAGATGCAAGTTAGGAGATGCAATGGCCTCTAGAATAGGCTGTGGAATATCATATCCATCAACAACAATAATCTCATAATTGCGATATTTGCTGAGCTGATTTATGCTGTGGATACAATTTTCGAGAAGACACAAAGAACCTTTGGGAGTGTTCATCTTTATGCCTGCACTCGGAATGATAATGCTAATTAATGGTTCACCAATGATATCTCGTCGAACTCTATAAATACCTGGATTTGGCGTTTCTTCCACATTTCCCGGATAAAGACTGCGTTCTAGCATTGCTTGAAGTGCTTTTCTGCCAGCCGTATACGCCCACGGCTTTGCCTGTGTACTAGCAGCGGCAGAAGAGGGTATGGTGCGCCAATGATAAAGGATTTTTGGAATATGATAAATGTTTTGAGTTTTTTCTATAAAGCGCAGTACGAGGTCATAATCTTGTGAACCGTCATACTCGCTGCGAAAACCTCCTATTTCTCGGATAATGCTAGTGCGATATACACCTAAATGACAGGTGTACATACAAGAATAAAAATACTCTGGAGACCAATCTGGTTTGAAACACGGGAGTATTCGCTTTCCTTGAGTATCTATTTTATCTTCATCACTATAAATGAAATCTGCATCTGGGTGATGGTTAATGAGCTTAGCATTTTCAAACAAAGCATCTATTTCTAATTCATCATCGTGATCTAAAAGGGCTACATAGTCTCCTGTAGCTAACTCTAAAGCCGAGTTACTAGCAGATGAAATATTACCGTTTTCTGTGCGGAATATAACTTTAATTCGCGAATCCTGTTTACTATATTCAGTCAAAATAGAGTAAATGTGAGGCAGAGTAGAAGCATCATCAGCTATACAGAGTTCCCAATCTGGATATATTTGATTCTGAACAGACTTTATTGCTTTCTCTAGCCATTTGGCTTCTACATTGTAGACAGGGAGAATGACAGAAAATTTCGGGCGCAGTTGCCATTGAGTGATTTGTTCTTTAGCATCTGCAATATCTTGCGCTGTTAAGCGATTCTTCGCTATCCATCGTTGATAACCCATTTTTAGCTTGATATTGGATATTGCACGTTGATATAGGTACTGGAACAGTCTTGCTGTTCCTTGTTTTTGCCAAAGATGTTTTAGCTTTTTGAACTTCAGTTTCACCAAACCCGGTTTCTCCGTGTTTCTAAATGATTTAGGATTGCCATATCATCTAACAGATGAATATTATAATTGTCATTTACTCTTAAAAAGAAATGATTTTTTTAGATTTAACCACTGGTTTCTCAGTCGCCAAAATTTACTGCTTTGTATACCTGTAACTAAAGCTTGTAATCTTTCAATTTCTGCATTTTTTTGTTGCAACTCTATGTAACATTGAGAAATATCAGAGAATCGATTGTTCATTTTGTTTATAAATTCCAATCGGTTTCTGATTTTCTGCCCAATCACTTGAGGATGTAACAATAACTTAATTTGTTCCGCTGCTTTTAAGCCTACCAGCTTTGCCTCCTCATAATTATTAAATACGTATTGCATTAAATATGTAGCATGATCAATATCAGCTTCTGCCCATAAGTTCCCTTTTTTATAAGGTCCATAATCTTCTGCTATAGGAACTAAAGAGTACTTCACAGGGAAGCTATTACTAATATTCATAAATTCTGTATTAGCTGAGTAGGCAGTTGCTATAACAGGTTTTCCATAGAACATTGCCTCGGCAATTGTCAACCCAAAGCCTTCAGAACGATGCAAAGATACGTAGCAATCACAATGATAAATGAGCACATTTAGTTCATCTTTGAGCAAGTATCCATCAATTAATTTAATATTTTTAAATTCGTCTACTAAAGCTTTTAGTTGCTTAAATTTGTCAGGAAAGTGTTTGGCATTAGAGAATTTAATGACTAGTAATACATTTTCGTTCTTTTGCCCAAAAGCTCTATGAAATGCTTCTATAACCGCTGCAGGGTTCTTTCGTTCTAATATGCTACAAAAATCGAATATAAAGAGGAAAATAAACTTATTTTCTGGTAATTCCAATACTTTTTTACTAGCTGATGGCAGAGGTAACGAGATGCTATGCATTATTTTAATCACTGGTAGAGGCGACACTGGAGCGATCGCTTCTACACAGTAACTGCTTGGGGTCCATATTTCATTAAAAATATTAAAAGCAGATAGCCATTCAGCAGGAAAATCAGACAATTCCCATGCCCAGAACCCAATATTATACTTGTTTTTAAAATATTCTGGCTGTGTGGAACTGATAAAAGTATTTATCATATCCACATTGACCTGAACAATATTTACAGGATAAGGATTATCTTCAGAAAAATCTGTGTAAGTAGAGTCTAGCTTCCTATGCATTGTATTGAAAGTACAATTATTAATCACAAAAGGAATGCTTGCGGCCTCTAATGCCCTAATAGTTGCTCTGACTCCTTCACCCAGTCCAAATTCACTATTCACATAACCTGAGATGTTAACACCAGGTATAACATCGGTAGTGGCGGATAAAATGTCAGGTTTTGAATGCATAGTGACTCTCCTTCGGTGACTAAATTAAGGAATTCAAATCGCTTATTGTATCTCCATTTCCTATGCCCTATGCCCAACATTCACGAAGACTTGCTATTCTCTTCGATCTGTTAGTTGTTGGATATCATAATCAACCATCAACTCAACCAATTCTTTAAACGAGTATTGAGGTTGCCAACCCAGTTGAGTCTTAATTTTATTCACGCAACCAACTAGCTGTACAGGTTCATCGGGACGATAGAATGCAGAATCAACAGATACATAATCTTGCCAATTCAAACCTAAGTAATTGAAGGCATACTTGACTAGCTCCTCCACTGAGTGAGTTTCGCCACTGGCAATAATATAGTCATCTGGTTGAGATTGTTGCAACATTAACCACATGGCATATACAGCATCTTTTGCATAGCACCAGTCACGTCGTGCATCTAGGTTACCGAGTTTTAATTCCTTGGCTAGGTTTAGTTTAATCGTTGCCGCAGTATGTGTGATTTTGCGGAACACAAATTCTGTACCGCGTCGAGGTGATTCGTGAGTGTAGGTAATCCCACAGCAGGCGTAAAGGTTGTATTGTTGGCGATAGTTAACTGTCATCCAATGTGCATAGGCTTTGGCGACACCGTAGGGATTGCGGGGACGAAAGGCTGTGCGTTCTGTTTGGGGCGATTCGTCGGGTTGACCGAAGACTTCGCTACTGGAAGCTTGGTAAAATTTAGCGTCAGGTTTACAGCGCCGGATAGATTCTAGGAGACGAGAAACACCAAGAGCAGTGTATTCAGCAGTAAGGGCTGGTTGCGTCCAAGAGAGAGGAACGTAGCTTTGAGAGGCAAGATTATAGATTTCATCCGGCTGGGTTTCGCTGATGACATCCATTAAAGAAGATTGATCTAGGAGGTCACCAGATACAATTTCGATCTGGTTGAACAGATGGCTGACACGCTCTAAATTGCTTGTGCTAGAGCGTCGCACTAAGCCAAATACTTGGTAGCCTTTTTCGATCAGGAGTTCGGCGAGATAAGAGCCATCTTGTCCAGTTAAACCCGTGATGAGTGCTTTTTTTGTCACGCTCGTAATGTATGATTGTGTTTTATTTTGGCTAAAGTACTAGTATTACTCAAATAACAATATTCAAATAACAATATTACTTCTCTAAAGTTTGAAGAGATATGGCAGTCCTAAATCATTCGTGAGTAACGAGAATCCCAGTTTCTCCAAGAAACCGGGATTCTGAGACTTTTCATTTATACAACTTCTACACAGATAAGCCTACGCTTTCAGCTTTACTCTATCTAAAAATGTAAATTTTTGTATCAGAGTGCAACGTTTATGACATTATAGTCTTATTGTGTGATGTTAATACCTAGATTTTTAACGTACGAAACCATCTGTAATGATAACTGATCACTCTGAGCCTATTTACATATTGGGTGCAGGACCCGCTGGTCTAGCAGCAGCTTACACTCTGACCCAACAAGGAAAATCGGTTGTCGTGGTGGAAAAAGACAATCGAGTTGGTGGCTTAGCTAAAAGCATTGAATATCAAGAGTTTATTCTTGATTATGGTCCAGATCGCTTTTACACTAAGATTACTCCTGTACTTAAGCTTTGGGATGAAGTTTTAGATGATGAGCAAGTCACCGTAAATCGCCTCACAAGGATTTACTATGGTAGTAAATACTTTAGCTATCCCCTCAAAGCGTTTGAGGCTTTATTTACTCTCGGCTTTGTTGAAAGTACTAAAATTGTTACTTCCTATTTGAGCAATTCTAGGCATACCAAAAGCAAACAGAAAAGCACCAATGACAGTTGGTACATGACTGACTTGGTAATATCGCATCAACACTACAAAGCTAACAAAGCATAGTACACAGACTACTATCATCCATAACTGATTGGACAAATCTGATGAGAAAAAAGCTCTCAACACAAAATAAATAGGAACTGTACCAAACAAGTTATCAGAAAAAGCTAAAACATTTTTATAAGGATAAAAAAAGCTGGTGAGAATAACTCACCCACATAATTTCTCTTGGTTAATAATTGAAAAGAATGTTCTAGAAAGTACTGATTTAATCTTGTATCTCCTGGATCTGTTTGCATTTGAGCAAAACCTGAATACAGGGTTGGATAAAATGCATTTACTACACCGATTAAACAAAATATTAAGTATAGTAATACTTGAAAATAAAATTTCATACTTCAATTGAAGTTGCAGGTTAAAATTTAGTTTTAGTCAAACATCTGGCTCATAGGCTCTAGATTACGTGTGCTAGAGCGCTGAGCTAAGCCAATTACTTGATAGTCTTTCGCAAGCTTACTTAATTGAATTAGGCTGAGGGTGACTTTCTAACACAGTAGGTAAAGCTGAGCCAAGATGGTCCGGCATAGAAGTCTTGTTGAATGTCTACAATCTCGCCGCCACTGCTAGCAATCAACTCCAAAACTTCATCCTTGCTTACTCCATGCATTTCCATGATGGGCATAGTCAAATCTATTTCAGGGGTAGTATGATCGCTTTCCTCAACTTGAATGGGAAGCTTGATTGTTGTCGAACCTTTATCTTTGAACCAAGATACCATTTCTTGCACCATATCAAGCTCTAAAATGTATTTGCCTGGCTTAATAGGAGTTTTCATACTTAGCTCAAGATTTACTTCCTCCATTGGATTGAGATCATGTGGTAGATGTACCCTCCCGTCATCGTTTACTAAAAGTTCTCCGTCTTGGCTCAACCAGTGGTTACCCAACCTTATTTGGTATTTATCATCGGTGTCTCCCATAGCAGGCCAAGTGATATCGCTAATGTTCTTTAGTTGTATTTGAGCAGAAATTAAAGAACCAGCCTCCACTTTAGTCAACAGTTTTAAAACTGTAATCTGTGCACGAAAAGCCGAATCAGGTAATGGAATCTTGATAGTACTTTGACCAGATAAAAGCCTGTTTTCAATAGAAATTCGGTTGCTTGGAATCTGAAAAATAAGTAGACCATCATCAGCAAGAATTCTTATAAATTCCTTAATAAAGTTTTTGCTATAATGAGGTTCCATGTGTTGAAGCACAATATTTGAGTAAATAAAGCTAAAGCTATTATTCTCAAACAGGCTTAAATCTTGAGTTGAATTAACATAGTAGTGACACTTCGTCCTATAGCGATTATATTTTTCAGCAAGCTCTATCATGGATGGAGCAATATCAACGCCATAACATTGGTCAAAGTAAAGGCACAGTGCTTGAGTCAGGCGTCCAACACCACAGCCAAAGTCCAAAGCTTTGTTCCGGGAAAGGGTAATATGCAGGGTGTCTATATAGTTCATTACACCACTTATTTCTTCGTCTCCCGTTCTCAAAAATTCGTTTACATCCCATTGATTATTTCTTTTTTCTGAGTGTGTCAATATTGCCCATAAGGGATCTGTCTTACCGAAGAGATCCCAATTCTTCTGTAGTTGATCAAATTTCATAATGTATACCTTGAAAAGTCCTGTTTTGTAAGCTTAATGAGAATTTAATTCACTTCTAAGTAGGTCTCTAATTGTAACAAGAAAGTTATTTTAGAATATAGAAAAAATTCAATATTGCGGTTTTGAGATTTTTTTAAGTTTTGATGTTCTTACTTATCACAATAGTATACAATTTACTTGCAAGGTCATATGAATAATAATTTTCTGCTAAAAAAGCTGCATTCTTACCTAGCTGTTTCCTAACTGCTGGACTACGCATTAACTCTTCTAAATAAGCAACTAGCTGGGGCACTTCTAAATCACCTATATCTACCTTCCAACATACAGAATCTGGTAATTCAGTAAATTGTTGATAGTTACTAACAATGCAAGCTTTTCCATAGCTTAATGCCTTCATCAAAGCAGCAGAAGACTCTCCTAAGCTAGGGTATCTAAGATTGAGAATAATATCGCTCATTCTCATACAATGTTCAAAGTCTTGATCGCTCAAATAGCCACTGATTATTACATTACTAGAAATACCAAGTGATTCAATAGTTTCTTGTATGCCTAGAGATGGATCTATTAAATCACCACCGATTAAAAATTGAATGGGATAACCCATATCAATCAATATTTTGATAGCTTCTAAAATGCAAGGTAGGCGTTTAAGTCTGTTAACAAATCCAAAAGTAGAAATCAAAAAATTATTGTCTGAGAACCCAAAGCGTTTTTTTAAAGAAATTGTCACATTTTCAGCATTTAATGCTGCATTAACAGTATCTAATGTGGAATTATCAACACAACCTAGAGGAACAACGAAAACATTATCAATCTCTTGTAATTGCTCTTTCACCCACTGGCTATGTACAATAGTAGCAATACTTCGCTTTGCTAAAGCATGAGACATTGGAAACTTCCAGATTTCAGGAAGAATACCTTTTGACTTTACTGCATTATAGCTAGACTTTCCTAAATCACCATATCCCTTAATTAATGCATCTGCATATAAATACTCTTCCTCTGTCCCTAAAAACGCATCTGCTAGAAAAGGATGAATATTCAATTCATGAAGTACGACAATACCAGGATATTTCCATGCCGTTTTATAAATTTCTTTATGAAAATTCGTATTATTACCAATATGGTAAATAATACAATCATATTTTGTAATTTCTTTGCTCAATATAGAAATACTTCTAATTTCTATGTCTAAATCATTGGCGTTGCTCTTCTGTAGATTTTCTATATAAAGAGTAATGTCTACATATTTCTTGAGTTGCTCTACAATTTCAAAACTATAGTTAGCAATACCTGAGCGTTGAGGTGGCCAAGGTGATACATAAGCAATTTTATGGCGGCGTTGAGATTTTCCTCGTTTACTAGTATCGAGTATTGTATTAGTAAATAATTTCAAGTAACTCGTAGCAGTTTTAGCCCATGTAAATTCTCTAGCACGTCGAATAGACTCTTTTTTTCTATCTGGATTATTTCCACTCTCACTTAGAGCTTTTTTCAAAGCTAGAGCCATGTCTTTGGGATCATCCAATGAACAGTAATAAGCTAAATCTCCTATTACTTCTGGAATAGATGAAACCTTGGTAGTCACAATTGGCAATCCACATGCCATGGCTTCTAGCACTGGTAAACCGAATCCTTCATAACGTGAAGGAAAGAAAAAGACGGTAGCTTCTTGGTAAAGAGTAACCAGTTCATCATCGTTTATATAACCTGTCAGAACAAGCCTATCTAAAATACCCAACTGCTCTGCTAAGTGTTCATAACTTTTTCTAGTTTCTTCATTGTAAGTACAGACAATATAAAATTTAAGATTTTTAAATTCTTGAGAATAATCCTTGACTAGGTAAGAAAAAGCCTCTAGAGCTTTGATCATATTTTTCCTAGGATCAAAGCCTCCTATAAATAGAATATAGGGATTAATAGATTTAGCTTTATGTGAAATAGGTAACCAAAATTTTGTATGATCTACAGCTAATGGTATGACTACTGATTTACAGTTAACACGAGGGTCTATCTTTTCAAAATCACTTTTTGCACTTTCTGAAACAAATATCAATTGATCTGCCCATATTGGTAACTTTTCAATTCGTCGCTGATATTCCTTCCGAGTTTCTGCTAACCATTTATCAAGGTAATCTTGTGGTATTATAAGCGGAATCAAGTCATGTATTGTTACAAAAATAGTTACATCAGATAAATCTGTTGGTAATACCACATTCATCATTAATGGATTAGGAACCCAGTAAGCATCAATTTTCAACTCCTTAGTTATCCTGTTCAAAACTTGACTGTAGTGCTTTGTCTGTTTCACGAAATCATCTTCAATCAAAAATTCATAAACATTAATAGGAGTCAATCGTCTTTGTACTGCTTGACTAAAATGTTTTATATCTGATGGATCGCGAACGGTTATTAACCATTCTTTACTGATGTCGTTAATTACTAAATCTTCACAAATGCGCTTAAAAACTACACCAATTCCGCGATTTATTTCTGGTGTAGATAATGTTTGACCGTCAATTAAAAATTTCATTCTTGATGAGCACCTCTCAAAAAATTATTTATTACATAATCCCAAGAATAGTTAGACTGCACGTAGCGCTTGCCAGCTTTAGCTAAAGTTCTACCTATATCTTGGCTACTCATAACCTTTAACGCAGCTTCAAATTCTTCTTTAGATGAAATTGGTATACCCCCCCCGCTTTTCTGACAATGTGCAGCAGTAACTTTGCTATCTTGATGCACAATAACGGGTATTCCACATAGCCAGGCTTCCATAAGTACAAGTGAAAAACTTTCATTGAGTGACAAGTTTATCAAACCTAAGGCTTGAGAAATAATTAAATATTTGTCTTCTTCTGATACAAATCCTAAATCTAAAAATCCTTTTTCGGCAGGTATAAGGTTAGCATCACCTCCCCCCAGAAAAACCAGGCTAGCTTCACCCCCATTTGACTGATAATTTCTAAAATATTCTATTAACGTAAGGATATTTTTACCAATATCTTTTCGTCCAACATAGACAAAAAATTTTTCTTGAATGTTATACCTTATCCTAGTATTTCCTAATTTGGTATGATTCGACGTTAGTAGTTGCTCTATATGAGTTGGTAATTCTATTCCTACACCAATTACAGGACTTTCAACAAGTTTACGACCAATAGAAGAACCATAATATTTGATTGCCAGCGTTTTTTCTTCTTCTGTTAAGAAAAATATATGGCGACTATGAGCTATCATTTCTGCTGTAGTTATCCATTGCAACTGAGGCTCATCATGAAAACAAGGGATAATGCTAGCTCTACCTTCTAGTACTTTAATTAGAGAATAAATCAGCCCTTGTGTGTATGGCATGCCAATAACTATATGTCCTTGTGTATTAGCTTTTGCATAATCAACTAATGCCTCACTATTAATACTATTTTCAATAAATTGACGCTGAAATTTTTCATCTACCTGCATTGTGTGAATAATTTTATAGTTAGCTTCATGATAAAGATCTTCTCCATGTTGTTTTACAGGAAATCGACGTACTATAACACCATTGACATTTTCAACACTGGGAGGTAGAGGATTTTGCCACCAGTTATCAAAAGGAGAAGGACAACAAGTTGTTAGCACTTGAACAGAAAAGCCTCGATTACTCAATTGCTCGGCTAAAGTTCTAGCTGCTACTTCTGCTCCTCCTGCAAAATCGCCGTACCAAGGGGTTACGAATGTAATTTGAATGTTATTCATCAAACCTTTTTAGCAATTACTGCGAAATCGGGTGCTGCATAGAAATTGGATTTGGCTATTTCGATCAAAGGATTAACTTTAGATGCTATTGGATTATCTGCTTCAATAAACTCTAGTGGATCTTCGAGTCTATTTTCACGAAGACGTAGTAACTTTACATCTATAAATCCACGTTGCTCAAATAAAAATTTGACTGTTAATGGAAATAGCGGATTACGATGAGTGGGATCTGAGTAAAAATTACACGCGCCAACAATAATATTTTCTGGGTTAGGAGTTTCAAAGATAGCTAAGCCCCCGCTATTAAGTACCCTTTCTGTTTCATCTATCAAGTTCATCAACACTGGAAACGACAAATGCTCAATAATATGAAACCCAGTAACAGCCCCTAAACTAGCATCTGGTAAGGATTGCAGATATGTAATTGCATCTGATTCTATGACCTCGAGTCCCCTAGCTTTACACTGCTCTACCATGATTCTGTTAATATCTATACCTCTTGCTGTGTATCCAACCTTACGCAACAGTTCCAGATATTCACCGCGACCACAGCCCACATCCAAAATTGGGGAAGACGATGTACCAACTTTCGCTTCCGCAATAATAGGGAGATAGACTTTTAATTTATTAAGAATATCCTCACGGCTACCCCGAAACTGGTCTTCAAAAGCAACATAGAACGCATCTAGTAAATGCTGTTCTTCATTAACAAAGGTTTGAAGTTGCTCTTGATCAAACGGTTCAGGCAAACGCTGTCGTGCTTCTTCTAAAAACATGGTGATTAGACGCTTCTGTTGAGCTAGGTCATTTTTGAGGTAGCTGTCATTTCTGAGATGGCGCTCATCCACTCTTTGAAGATGAGAATTGACATTACTTAAGCGCTCATCTACTCCTTGAAGGTGAGAATTGACAGTACTCAAGCGCTCATCCACTCCTTGAAGACGAGAATTTACGGTACTTAAGGACTCATCCACTCCTTGAAGACGAGAATTTACAGTACCCAAGCGCTCATTAACAAGTTGTGCGAAACTATGTTGCTCTAGATTGTTTACCGCATCTAATCGCTTATCAATCTCTTTGAAGCGAAGATCTATATCACCCGAAAGCTCATCGAGCTGATTTCTCAAGCTTGTTACCTGTTCTATGAGTTGCCGATTAAGTACTATAGATTCTTTCAAAGCCCGAATTAAGTTAAAGTTGACTTCTCGTTGATCTTTAAAGATAAAATTAAGTATTTTTAAAGATATTTTTTGGATTTTTCTACTTAAAGTAAAAGGAAACTTATTCAGGTTATCAGGCCACTTTGTTCGCACTTCGGCTCTCAATTCTGCATTTCTAAGTAAACCTTCCATGAAAGCTAATATTGGCTGAAATACAGTCATCGTATTTGATAATTTAGGCTTTGAATTTGGCCTCTTCAGTGGAGAGTAATCACCCCGCTTAGCTACTTCCTCGCGAATTTTCTGCATTAATTCAGCAACATCAATTTCATGATTATTTTCTTCAATCATGATTTATCCTTCAAAAATCAAATTTAATGAAACCCTTTTTCAGGAGAAATGTACTTTGAGAGACTTGTCTTAATTCCGAATATAATCAACCCTGAATATTCTTCACCGGATTTTATAATCTTTTATCTGCTGTGTAAAGTGTTTCAATGTAAAATTTAATATCAGATTTAAGATCTACTATCCCCTCACATGAAACACTATTATTCACTTCAAAAACAACTATCTCATCAATCCAGTCATAACTTAGACCTTCTTCAGAATGTACACCTACGGTTACCGTGTAAACACCCTTATTTACATGGCAGGGAACTTGAAAACAGACGTTTAATTGGTCGCGTTCTCGCATTTCTGGTAATTTGACATCTAGTAATTGAGTATTTGTTCCATACACAACTAATCCCATAATAGTTCTAATTGAAATACCCACAATTAAGTCGGATAATTTTGCCTTTGCCTCCAGTAAAATGCTGATCTGAAAAGTAGCTCCTGTTTCTACTTTGGTTATTTCTTTTTTATCTAAAGTCGAAATTGTAACATTTTTAATAACAGCTAGTTGATTCCCATGCCTATGTAAACCGTTTTCTTGATGACCTCGAATAAAATCCTCATGGTTTTCAATAGATTGAATTTCTTGAGCCTTAACTTCATTTGTGTCTGAGCTTAATAGGGCAATATAATGCTCCACTACTTCTTTTGGTCTGCCTATCTCCAATATTCTTCCATGATTCATCAGTACTGCACTTTTACATAGCATCTTTACACTACCAGAATCGTGAGAAACGAATAGGAGGGTTACTCCTTGCTCTTTCATCTGCCGAATTCGCTTCATGCAACGAGCTTGAAATCTCGCATCCCCTACAGACAATGCCTCATCTACTATCAGAATTTTGGGTTCTGTGTGTGCAATAACCGCAAATGCTAGTCTTACAACCATCCCACTAGAATAAGTTTTAACTGGCTGCTCAATAAAATCCCCAATTTCGGCAAACCTAGCAATCTCGTCAAACTTATCTTCGATTTCCCTATAGCTCAATCCTAAAATTTGCCCATTAAAAAATACATTTTGCCTTCCAGTAAACTCTGGATTAAACCCACTACCTAGCTCTAACAACGCTGAAACTCGTCCATTAACATATACTTCACCTGTTGTGGGCGTCAGCGTTCTAGCAATAATTTGCAGCAGCGTACTTTTGCCAGAGCCATTTTGACCAATAATCCCTACAGTTTCGCCTTGAGAAACTTCTAAATTAATATCCCGCAATGCCCAAAATTCCTGAGCGTGGTTCTTGCCAGGTAGTAAAACTTCCTTCAACCGATCTACCGGACGAGCATACCGCTTATAACACTTTGAAACATTTTTTAGCGAAATTGCTATTTCCTCACCCATCGTACTGTACGCCTACTGGCAACACACTATGAAAATTCATCAATAGTATCTACTTAATCCAAAATTATCAACTAGGTTACCAAACTTCACGGTCCTACCAAACGATGGTGTTGTTTTACAGTATGTAGTATCCAAATAAAATTGCAGATATTACACATGTAACTCTTAGTCACTTTTACAACCTAGTATCTTTATACCAAAGCTTCACAACACATCTGCAAATGCTGGCCGGAGGCGTTGATAACACCATAATCCTCCACAGAACACGACAACTGCAATCATCGAAGAAGTTCCCCATTCACCCCAGTGCTTGACCTCTCCCACTAAAACAAGATCACGGTAAACTTCTGCAATAGCAGCCATAGGATTTAACCAAAACACCCAATCTCGCCATTGTTCTGGAATCACCTTAGCTGGATAAACCAGGGGTGTTAAATAGAACCAAAGATTGAGGAGAACCCCCAAAGTTTGAGGAATATCCCGTAAAAACACTGTAAATCCGGCTACTAAATAACCTAAACCAGCCGTAAATAATAATTGTGGTAACCAAACCAAAGGTAACAACGCCATAGTTGGATGCAAATTATGAGAAATAATCGCAACAAAGAAAATCAGCGCCATTAACCCAAAAGCACTTTCAATAAACGTCGATAAAATTGGCACTAGTGGTAACAAAATGAGGGGAAATACGACTTTCTTCACTAAATTTGGCTGTCCTATAACCGACCCAGCAGACTGCATCAATCCACCCGTAAAGGCAATCCAAGGAAGCAACCCCGCAAATAGCCACAGCCCAAATGTCAAGTTTTCATTTCCTGGCACACCTTTAAGACTCAGCTTGACATGTAGCACTATTGAAAATACATATGTATAAATTAGCAATTGCGACAACTGATTCAACAAAGGCCACAAATTACCTAAAACAGAACCCTTATACCTTGCCTCTAAATCACGCCTTACTAGAACTCTCAGCAAATCTAGCTTTGCCCACCAATGTTCCTTAACTGGCAGAATACGCCTTAAATTCCCTGCCTTACGGGTTACTCCTCGCACTATTTGCAACAATTCCTATCTCCTTCCTCACTATCTACACACTCAATTTTCTTTCAAGAAGCTTGTTCTTTTTAGAAAGTTCCAAACATTTCATTTATCTGTAGTAATAAATACTATTCGCTTGCAGCAAAAATATCTCGCACATTGTACATTGAATCAACAACATTACCCCCCTGTCCTCCCTGTCCTCCCTGTCCCCCCTGTCCCCCCTGTCCCCC
>Ga0209062_1002395_pt1 | contig 25459 bp, 20 predicted proteins | sample Coa_R2_2_FD_187158 | JGI IMG/M metagenome (GOLD analysis project Ga0209062, IMG submission 187158) | Surface soil microbial communities from Centralia Pennsylvania, which are recovering from an underground coalmine fire - Coalmine... | ecosystem: Environmental > Terrestrial > Soil > Unclassified... | reverse complement strand
CGCACATGTGGGCGCAGTTTGCCGATATCGGCACTGGCCCCTACATGATTCAGAGCTGGCAGCACGGGCAACAGGTCACCCTGGTCCGCTTCCCCGACTATTGGGGTGGCTGGAACGGCAAGCATTTCAGCAAGGCGGTGATGCAGACGGTGCCGGAGGGCACTACGCGGCGCGAGCTGGTCGAGAAGGGCCAGGCTGATATTACCTTCGATCTGACGCCTCAGGACTACATTGCCCTGCGCAGTAATCCCGCGGTCAAGGTCGTGGCGCCCTACGGCACCGAGGTGACGTATATCTACATGACTCAGGCGGGACCGCTGGCCAGCACCTACGCTCGGCAGGCGATGTCCTACGCCATGAACTATGACGCGGTCATCAATGGCGTGTATAAAGGTCTGGCCAAACGCGCCTATGGTTGCCTGCCCAGCTCCATGCTTGGCTACGACCCCAACATGTTCCACTACAACACCGACCTGAACAAGGCGAAGGAGTTGTTTGCCAAGGCCGGCGTGAAACCCGGCACCACGCTGACCTATTGGAGTTACACGGCGGAAGAGAACCTGCAAGGCCTGATTCTTCAAGCCCAACTGTCCAGCATTGGCATTAACCTCAAGGTACAGAAGGTGACGGAAGCGACGCTGACAACGGTCTACTACGGCAACCAGCCGCCGAGCAAACGGCCCAATCTGATGGCCTTCGGCTGGTGGCCGGACTATAACGATCCGTGGGATGAGTGCAACATTCTGCTCAATTCCGCCGCGGCCGGCGCCAATGGCGCCAATGCCGGCTTCTACCATGACAGCAAGGTTGATGCGTTGCTGGCCAGGATGAAGACGTCCGGTGGCGAGGAGTTAGTGAGCCTCTCGCATCAGATGCAGGAAGCGCAGGCCGCCGACCCGGCCGCCATATGGATTGCAGAGCCCGCTCAGGCCAGTGTATTGGTCAAGAACCTGCAGGGCTACGTGTTCAATCCGGTCAAGCTGCAGACGTACGCTTTCTACAGCATGTACCGCTCCTAGCGCTACGGCATCTGACGATAGGGCGCGGGGCGTCGCCGCCGGCGGCGACGCCCCCTGCGCTCCATTGGCGGATCGTCCACAATCCCACGCGGCGCGACTCGTGCAGGTGTCGTATCCTGTGTATAGGTAACGTGAAGGACGATGCTATGGTGGATGATGCGCGACTCGTGCGCGTCGAGTTGACGGTTGAAGAGGCGGCCCTGCTGGTGGAATTGCTGCAGGAGCGCATGGACAAGGACAAAGACGACGAGTTGGCCACCACGCTGCTCGCTCGTCTGGAGCAGGCCGAGGACCACGCCGTCGATCGGGTACCCGTACGCGGCCCGGACACCGACGGCGCCGAATATGAGTGGTGAGTACATCGGCCCGATCCGCAACATGGGATGGCACCGAATACGAATAGCAAGCACATCGGCCGGGCCCGCGCAGAGGCGATGGCGCTGCGCATGAGCGGTGAGCGCTCAGTCGGGCAGCGCCTGTAGACCCGCCAGAAGGGCGGCACGCTCGTCCGCGCCGAGGGCGGTGAAGGGCGGCGCTGCCCGACGATTGGTTTCCAATTCGATGGTGTCGCGCGTCGCGCGCCCTTCCGCGGTCGGCAGCCACCTCCCGCGCTGCTCCTGAACAAGCCCCCGCCGTCCAAGCGCCGCCAGGGCAGCGTCGAGCGCCTCTGACTCGATGTGGTGGTTGGCCGCGATCTCCTCCACCGTGAGAGGGATCGCGGATCGCCACAAGACCGTGAGCGTCGTCGCCTGGATGGCGTCGAGTTGGTGGGCTGCCAGCGCCGTGGCGTGTGCGTCCGCTCGCAGGTAGCGCAGCGCCGTGAGGTGCAGCAATAGCACGTAGGCCGGTGGGGCGCCGAGCGGGACCGGGGTGGCGTGTTGCAGCCGGAATGCCGGATAGTGCTCCAGGGGCAAGGCAGCCGCCGCGTAGCCCGTCGTCAGCGTGGCCAGCGCGACCAACTCCGCCAGCAGTTCGCCGTGAACCGCCCACAGCGCGGCGATGGTGCGCGCGTGCAGGTCGGTCAGGCGCAACAGCAGGTCCTGACCGCGCGCCGTCGTGCTGTAGATGGCCGGTTCGGTCTGATCGTCGCGGGACAGTATGCCCTGGCCAACATACTCGTCCAGGGCAGAGCCGAGGTCCTCGCGCCGTGCAAAGCGCTCGACGGTGGCCAGATCGTCGAGGGTGATCGGCCCTGCGAGCAGGATGGGCCGCGCGTCGATCAGGGTGCCGCCGCCGGGCAGCCCGAACTCCTCCAGCAGCGCCCGGCCGGCCGGACGTCCGTGCCTGTGCACGGCGATGGACAGGCGATCGATGTGGGGCGCAATCGCGCCGGCGTAAGCGATCAGGTCATCTGAGATCACGGGCATCTTGGCTCACTTCGCCAGGTTCTATCCGCCGGTTCCGATCACCGGTACCTGGGCCATCAGGCCGCGGGCCTGCTCCAGCGTGGGGTAACGTGGCGCGTGGTCGGCGATGGCATAGCCCGCGACGGCGGCGCCCAGGCGCAGGGCCGCGTCCAGCGGCCAGTCATGTGCCAGGGCATACAGGGTACCGGCGTTGAAGCTGTCGCCCGCGCCGACGGTATCGGCAACCACCGTGGGCAGCGTGCCGACGCGCAGGCGTCTCCCGCCCCCCAGGGCCAGCGCCCCATCCGGGCCGAGCTTCAGGATCACCATCTGGGCGCCGTACCCTACCAGCTCCCTGGCCGCGTCGGCGGGGTCGTCGAGGCCGGTCAAGGCCCGCGCCTCCTCCCAATTGGGCATGAAGATGCTGGTGTGCGGCAGCATGGCCAGCACCTCCTCGCGCATCCCCGTACGCCAGTCATCGGGGTCCCAGCCGGTGTCGAGTACCGTGGTGAGGCCCGCGTCGTGGGCCAGGCGCATCACGGCCAGCCCGCCGTCCGGGCGCAGGCCGGGCAGGATGTTGTAGCCGCATAGCAGCATGAAACGGCAGGCCGTGAGCGACGCCCAATGCTCCATGATGGAGCCGGCAGACATCTCCGCCAGATGGCCGGCGTGGGTGATGAAAGCCCGGTCGCGTTGCTCGTTGAGCAAAGCTACGCTCAGCCCGGTGGGCCGGCCGGCGCACACGCGCACCGTCCCCGTATCCACGCCGCCCGCCCGCAAATCGTCCAGGATCTGCCGGCCAAAAGCGTCGTCGCCCACCTCGCTGATCAGGCAGGGAGCGTCGCCCAGGGCCGCCAAGGCGATCGCCGGGTAGAAGGCCTGGCCGCCGGTGCGCAACGAGCGCTCGCCGACGAATACCTCGCGCCCGAACTCGGGCGGGCGCTCCAGCGGACCCATCAGCAGATCCAGATTCAGGTTGCCGACGATGGCGATGCTCGGTTGCATAGCCGCACGGTGCCTCCCTCGCGCAGGGTGATGGTATGTTATCTCTACCACGCCGCCGTGTATCGGGCAAGAACGATGGTACGAATATTGCATTGACGTCGGCCCGTGGGACTGCTACGATAGTGCGAGACATAGGGCGCCTTAACGGAAATAGCGGTCCGCGCACCACAAGACGGGGCAGGAGGAAGGGATGCCACGCTGGCTGCATCTGGGCATGAGCATCAAACGGTGGCTCGTTCTCCTGGTGATAGGCATCACGTTCCTCAGTCTCAGCGCCGGCTACTTCCTGCAAGATCTGTATCACAGCGGCTTCTACTTCCCCGCCTGGGTTGCGCCCCTGACCCTGCAATTTCTGCCGCGCGTTGTGCGTGGGGCTATGTTCCTGAGCGTCGGCGTTGTGCTCACCGCCGTTGCCCTGCTCCGCCTCAACCGCACCGTGATCGCCGCCCTGCTGCCGCGCGGCAATGCACGGGTGGTCGATCTGCTGTATCAGAAGCGGCAGTTGACGCGCGGGCCGAAGGTGGTAGCCATCGGCGGCGGCACCGGCCTATCCATGGTGCTCTCCGGCCTCAAGGGCCACACCGGTAATCTGACGGCCATCGTGACGGTAGCCGATGACGGCGGTAGCTCGGGACGCCTGAGGCGCGAGCTCTCCATCCTTCCTCCGGGCGATTTTCGCCAGTGCATCGTGGCCCTGGCCGACGTGCAGCCGTTGATGAGCGCCCTCTTGCAGTACCGCTTCAAGAAAGGCACGGAGCTGGAAGGGCATAATCTGGGCAACTTGCTGCTGGCCGCCATGGCCGACATTACCGGCAACTTTGAGCTCGGCGTGCGCGAGCTGAGCCATGTACTGGCCGTGCAGGGGCAGATCATGCCCTCTACCCTAGAGAACGTGGCCCTGGTGGCGGAGCTGCGCGACAAGTCCACCGTGCACGGCGAATCCAACATGCATCAGGACCACGCCTCCGAGGATGTCAAACTGGAGGGACGGGCGCCGATCGACCGCGTCTTCCTCGTTCCCGCCAATGCCGTGGGCTACCCGGAAGCGGTACAGGCGATCCTCGATGCCGATATCGTGGTCATCGGACCGGGCAGCCTGTACACCAGCGTCCTGCCCAACCTGCTGGTCAAGGACATCGCGCGCGCCCTCTGCGCCTCCGCCGCCTTCAAGGTCTTTGTCTGCAACGTGGCCACGGAGCCGGGTGAAACCGACCACTATTCGGCCGAGGACTTCGTCCACGCCATCCACCGGCACGTGGATGCCAAGGTCTTCGACGCGGTCATCACCAATACCCGCCTCGACGCGGTGCATCCGCCGTACTGGCGCAGCGACGTGGTGGCCGCCGAGTGGCACGACACGCAGGGCGTGGAGATCATCACCGCCGATGTCGTGGACGAGAACAACGCGGTGCGACACGATCCGGCCAAGCTAGCGCGCGCCATCATCCGTGCCTGGGCGCGCCATAGCCGGCCCTCGCGGCGCCACGAGGCACCCGAGCGCGTGCGCATGGCCTGAGCGCGTGCCATATAATTGGTGGTAGGCGCTGTGCAGACCGTTAACCCGGCGCCATCCCAATCCTCTATACGCTACGACGACCCATGGTAGGGCACTGAAAACATGCAAGATGACGCGGTACGCGCTTCCTGCCTCTTCTGCAAGATCGCCGATGGACAGATCCCGGCGACGATCATCTACTCCGACGACCAGGTCGTCGCCTTCCGGGATATCAACCCCCAGGCCCCGACACACGTCCTGGTGATCCCGCGCCGGCATTACGCCAACGCCGCGGGCGCGGCCGGGGTGTGGGAGGTCCTGATGGGCGCGGCGGTCGCCGTTGCCGCCCAGGAGGGCCTCGGCGCACCTGGCTATCGGCTCGTGATCAACTCCGGTCCCGATGCGGGGCAATCGGTCGACCACCTGCACGTGCACGTGCTGGGCGGTCGGGCCCTGGCATGGCCTCCCGGCTAGAGCCCCTGCGCGGCACGCTCTACGTCGTCGGTACGCCGATAGGCAACCTCGAAGATGTCACGCTGCGGGCGCTGCGCATCCTGCGCGAGGTTGCCCTGATCGCGGCGGAGGATACGCGCCATACCCGCCGGCTGCTGGCCCACTACGACATCCAGACGCCGGCTATCAGCTATCGCGAGCAGAACAGGGAGCGCGCCGGCGAGCGCATCGTGGAGTGCCTGGCCGAGCGCTCCGTCGCGCTGGTCTCGGACGCCGGCATGCCGGCCATCGCCGACCCGGGAGCCGATCTCATCGCCCGGGTCGTGGGCCTGGGCGGTCGTGTGGAGGTCATCCCCGGACCAAGCGCCGTGCTCGCCGCCCTGGTCAGCAGCGGCCTTCCGGTCGCGCCGTTCACATTCGTCGGATTCCTCTCCCGCCAGCGCGGAGATCGCCTGCGGCACCTGGCGGCGCTGGCCCCGCGCGCCGAGACGCTCGTCTTCTACGAGGCCCCGCATCGGCTGCGCGGTACGCTGGCCGACATGCTGCGCGCTTTCGGCGATCGGCCGGCTGCCGCCTGCCGCGAGTTGACCAAGGTTCATGAAGAGGTGCTGCGCGCGCCGCTCAGCACGCTGGTCGACCACTTCGGGCGCGTCGAGCCGCGCGGCGAGTTCACCCTGGTGGTCCACGGCGCCGTAGAGTCCGTGCGGCCTGGCGAACCGGATCTGGGGCTCCTGGATCGGGAACTGCGTGAGGCGATGGAGGCCGGCGCCGACATGCGGGCCGTCGTAGCCGAACTGACACGGCGCAGCGGGCTGCCGCGGCGCAGCGTCTATGCCCGCTGGCAGGCCCTGCGCCGCGAACGCCCGGGGTGAAGGCGATGCGCTATGGTATCATAGGAGATATTGAGCGGCCGGCACATCAGTTGACTTTCGGCGTATCGCCGGCCGCTCCTCATTGTGAGCCATTCGGAGTTGAGAGAACACAGGGCCTCTGAGATGGCGGTGCCCGCAGAGGTCGATGGAGCGATGTCGAAGCCGGAGACGTTGGTCGATACGCATGCCCATGTGCAGTGGCCCGCGCTGGCAGCCACCGTTGACGAGGTGCTGGAGCGCGCCCGGGCCGCGGGCGTGGTGCGCATATTGACCCTTGGCACCACGCCCGAGACATGCCGTGCGGCCCTCACGCTGTCGGAGACCCACCCGGGCCTCTATGTCGCGGTGGGCCTGCACCCCGGTGACCTGCCGGAAGACCTCGACGCCGCGTTCGAGGAGATCGTCTCCCTGTGCGAGCATCCGCGCGTGGTGGCCATCGGCGAAACCGGGCTCGACTACTACTATGCGGATGGCCCACCCCGCGAGCGCCAGATCGCGTCGTTCTCCAGGCATCTCGACCTGGCTGAACGCCTGCGCAAGCCCGTCTGCATTCACAACCGCGAGGCGACGCACGACGTTTTGCGCATCCTGGAGCAGTACGCCGGCCGCCTGGTGCCGGTGCTGCACTGCTTTACCGGGGATGCAGAAACGGCACGCCATGCAGTGGAGATGGGGTGCTACGTCTCCTTTGCCGGAAACGCCACTTATCCTAAGCTGCGGGACCTGCTGCACGTGGCCGCCGAGATACCCGAAGATCGGCTCCTGGTGGAGACGGATTCGCCGTTCCTTGCCCCGCAGCCGGTGCGTGGCCGCCGCAACGAGCCCGCCTACATTGTGTACACCTACGATGCGCTGGCCGCCTCGCGCGGCATCACGCGAGGCGAGCTCGGCCGCATCGTGGAGGCCAATGCGCAGCGTCTCTTCGGTTGGGCCGGCGTGCCGAAACGAGAAGAAGGGGAAGCTGCATGACCACATTGACGGCCTTTGATCTCGTCGCGGCCGATCTGGATCGCGTGCGCCAGAGCCTGAACAGCATCGGCGAAGGCGACAACCCGATCCTGGTGCAGACCATCCGCCATCTCTTCGGCACGCGCGGCAAGTATATCCGTCCCGCGCTCTGCTTGCTGGTGGGCCGCCTGTTCAGGGATGAGCTCGATGACCGTCTCATCGATTTCGCCGCCGCCATGGAGGTCGTGCATTCGGCCTCGCTCGTGCACGACGACACGCTGGACGAGGCGGCGACGCGGCGCGGCCACACCACGGTCAATGCCGGCTGGAACGGCCATATCGCCATCCTGGTCGGCGACTATCTGTTCGCCCAGTCGGCCATCGTGACGGCGGCGCTCGGCGACCTGCGCGTCATGTCGATGCTGGCGTCCACGATTAAAGCGCTGGTACGCGGCGAGCTGCTGCAAATGGAGACCTCATTCGATTGGGGCCAGGGCGAGGAGGTGTATTTCCAGAAGATCGGCAACAAGACGGCCAGCCTGCTGGCCCTGTGCACCGAGGGTGCCGGCGTGCTCTCGGGCGCCACCCAGGGGCAGTTGGCAGCTTTGCGGCACTACGGTTATAATGTGGGGCTTGCCTTTCAGATCGTCGATGACGTATTGGATATAACGGAGACCAATGAGGTACTGGGCAAACCGGCCGGCAGCGACCTGGCGCAGGGCACGATCACCTTACCGGTGATCTATTATCTGCAGACGGCGACTGACGACGAGCGCCGTCTGGCACAGGATGGGTCCCGCGTCGGCGAGGCCGTCACCGCGATTGCCGCTTCTCCGGCCATCGCGCGGGCGCGGGCGCGGGCCGACGCCCTGGTTGAGGAGGCGCTGGCCGCGCTCCAGGACTTGCCGGGTGGCGTCGCGCAGTCTGCCCTGAGGGACGTGGCCTCGTTCGCGGTGCGTCGCTCGTTCTGATAGCGCGAGTACCGGCGCCGTTCGATCGGTGACCGATGGCTTGACAGAAGGACCTGGCATGAGGCGCAGAACACGGCATATGTTTTCAGCGGGCGGGATCGTCCTGCGCGAGACCATGTTCGGATCGGAAATCGTTCTGGTACGGCGCGTTGCACAGGGATTGTGGGCCCTGCCCAAGGGTACCCCGCTGGATAGCGAGACGCCGTCGGAAACAGCCCGCCGCGAGGTCGAAGAAGAGACCGGCCTGGTGGTCGAGGTCGATCGCTTTGCCGGATCTATTCAGTACCAATTCACTCGTGAATCCATCCTATTTCGCAAAACGGTCAACTTCTATCTCATGCACGCCGTCGGCGGCGATTTCACTCGCCATGACAGCGAGTACGACGCCGTGGAATGGGTGCCCCTCCCGCGCGCCCTGGAGAAGATGACCTATAGCAGCGAGGTATCGCTGTTGCGGCATATCCTGGCGCTGCCCGCCCATCCCGCCGTCGACGCAGGACCGACCGCGACGGTCGCACCGCAACCACAAGCGCCATCGCGCGGCGCCGAGCGCGCCGGGTAGGCCGATTCCGCCTGTACCGGTCCCGCGGCCTGTGCCCAGGGCTGAGCCCGGTGGATCGATTCTCGCTATACTTGGAGGGCAGGTTGTCCTGCTGCCGGGTGGGGCTCTGTTACGTCTGGCCTTGCCGCCCGGTTTCCGCAATTGTTCCAAGGACGAGTGTTAGGAGAGGTCATGCTTAGGCGAGCAATACTGGCGGCCTGTCTGGTGGCGTGCACGGCGTTGGCATCCATGGCCGATGGCCTGGCGGCCGGTCTGCGCGGCGGCGGTGGCTTTGGTGCCGCACCCGCCTTCCTGGTCCCGGCATCCGCCGATCTGTACCTGGAGTTGAACACCGGACTTGGCCAGGGCGCGGCCTTCCAGCAGATGTGGAAGGCCTATCTGTCGCATCCGGGCACGGCCGCGGCCGTGCGGCGCTTGATCATGGGACCGAACGGGATGAACCTTGGCGGCGGTATGCCGCAGGTCAGATCCCTGCTCTCGTTCGCCGGCCCACGCCTCGGCATCGCCCTGTGGGTTACCGCGAAGCCGAACGCAAAGGGCGGCGCTACCAGCTCGGTGTCCGATATCTCCATCGTGGCTCAGCTCAAGCCCGCGGTGCTTCTCAACAACGCCAGCGGCCCGCAGAGCGTCTTGGGCACCTTCACCCCGGTAGGAAGCTACCGTGGGGTGACCATGTTCAAGATAGGCAGCGATGGCACGGCCTACGGCGCCATCCTGTCCGGGGATGGAGTGGTTGCCAACAGCCTGGATGGGGTTCGCCGGGCCATCGACGCCGGCACCTTCAGCGTCCCCAATCTTTCCGGCGACGCGACGTTCGTGCAGACGACGGCCAGCCTTCCTGCCGTGCGTCTCCTCACCCTGTACATGACGCCGAAGTTCCTAGCCGGTGGGTTAGGCGTGTCGCAGTCTGCAGGGCTTGGGATGGTGCCTGCCGGGAGCCTGGCCAAGGCAAAGGCCATGTTGCGCCCCATGGCCTATGCCGTGGTCGCGGCGCCGGATGGCCTGGAGATGATCTCGTCGGCCATCTCTAGCCCGATGGCGATGAGCGCCACGCCGAATCAAGGGGCGGGCATCGTCGGCAACTCCGCCGTCCTGTATCTCTCGGTCAATGACCTGGCCGCCGCGCTGATGGGGAGTGGAGTCGTCGATCCGAAGCTGCTGCAGCAGCTTCAGGCCCAGACCGGCCTCTCGTTTCAGCAGGACATCGCGCCGCTGCTGAGCCACGAAGTGGTCATCGACATCAACGACGAGGTGAGCCCCATCCTGACGCAAATCACGCAATCCTCGTCGGGCTCGGGCGCCGGAACAGTCCCCGTTCTGCCAGGATCGCTGGAGCTGGCGACGTGGGTCGATTCTCCGGACGTCGCCCAGCGCGCCATGACCCATCTCATCGCGGCTATCCTGCGCGCGGCGCAATCCGGCCAGTCGGGCGGCATGACCGGATTCGCGCTGGTGCAGCGCACTCTGCCCGACGGCAGCATCGCCTACACCGTGCCTGGACTCCCCTCGGCCGGCTACACCATTCGTGGCCACTGGCTGATACTGTCTTCAAACCTGGAGGGCGATATCACGGCCGCCAAGGTGTCGCTGGCCGCCGACGCCGAGTACCAGGCTGCGTTGGGGCACGTCTCTAACGGCGGAGCTCTGGCCGGCGTCAGCTACCTGAATCTGGGCCGCTTGTGGAAGATGGTCGGCGCCTGGCTGCGCTTCTCGGATCTGCTCTCGCGCTCGCAGGGCCAAAAGAGCCAGGCGACCGGGGTGGCGGCGTGGAAGCAGGTAGGGCCGCTGCTGGCGCCGCTGCGCAACGCCATCGGCGTCACGCGCATCATCGCGCCCGGTACCTACCAGGCCGTGAGCTTCATCACCGTCAAAGCATAGGCGGATATGTCGGGCAGGACGCGCCGCTAACCGGGCGGTTCTCAGCGTGCGGGAGCGCCCAGGCGCCGGATGCGCGAGCGATCGCCCTGGTAGCCGCGCGTGGCGTTGACCGCGTCGACCAGCAGGCGCGCGTGCTCGGCCACCCAGTGATAGTCGACGGCCCGATGGCCGATCACGATGACCACCGCGTCGCTGGACGCGATCTCCTCGGCGGTGAGTTCCACCGAGGTGAGGGCATCGTCATCCGCATCGTGGGCAAAGACGTGGCCCGCCACCGGGAAGCGCGGCACGTGCGGATCGTGGTAGCTGACGCAGGCGCCCCGCCCGCGCAGTAGCTCGATGAAACGCCGTGCCGGCGAGTTGCGGAAATCGTCGACGTCGGGTTTGAAGGCCACGCCCAGCACCAGCACGCGCGCGTCGCGCACGGCGACACCTCGCTCGTTCAGGGCGGCCGTGACCAGGTCGGCCAGGTGGAACGGCATGCCGTCGTTGATGGCGGCGGCGTGCTCGATGAAGCGCGTGTAGAAGTCGTATTCGCGCGCCTTCCAGCTCAGGTAAAACGGATCGACCGGGATGCAGTGGCCGCCGACGCCGGGCCCCGGCGTGAAGCGCATGAAGCCGAACGGCTTGGTGGAGGCGGCGTCGATCACCTCCCAGATGTCCACGCCCATGCGCTCGGCCAGCAGGGCCATCTCGTTCACCAGGGCGATGTTGACTGCGCGGAAGGTGTTCTCCAATAGCTTGGCCATCTCGGCGGCGCGCGGCGAGGAGACCTCGAAGACGCCGCTGGGCGAGGCGGCCTCGAAGAGCAGCCGGGCCAGGCGCCCGGCCTCGGCGCGCGTGCCGCCCACCACCTTGGGCGTGTTGTGGACGCCGAACTGGCGGTCGCCCGGATTGATGCGCTCCGGCGAGAAGGCCAGGTAGAAGTCATCGGACGCGCGCAGCCCCGACCGTTCCAGGATCGGCTGCACCAGCTCCTCGGTGGTGCCCGGATACGTCGTACTCTCCAGGATGATGAGCTGGCCGGGCATCAGCCTGCCGGCGATGGCATGGGCGGCGGCCTCGATGTAGGACAGGTCGGGGACCTTGGCCCCGGTGTAGGGCGTCGGCACACAGATGAAGACGGCGTCCGGCGGCGGGTCGAGCGAGTCGTACTCGCGCACGGCATCGAGGTGGCCGTTCTCGATCAACGCGGCCACGCGAGCCGAGGGCACGTCGCCGACGTAGCTGACGCCCCGCTTGAGTGCGGCGACCTTATGGCCGTCCAGGTCGACGCCGACGACCTTGTATCCTGCTTCGGCGAACTCCACGGCCAGCGGCAGGCCCACGTAGCCCAGGCCGATGACGGCGATGGAGGCCTCACGCGCCAGGATGCGCTGCTCCAGCTCGCCCATCGATCCCTGCCTATTCGTCGCCGCGCCCGGCCGTGACCACGGCATCGCGCTCTTCCGCGGCCGTGTCGGCCGTTCGGCCGGCCGGCGCATCTAGCTGGCCGCCGCTACCGGCCTGGCCGACCGCTGCCGGCGTGTGCGCGCGATAGACCTGCTCGAGCTTGTATCCGGCGGCGACGCCGGCGGCGATGATCAGCGCAATCAGTACGAAGCCGCTCTCCGTCCCGGCGCGCGTGAGCAGGAGGCCCGCGACGCCCAGCGCGCCCGCGGCGAGGTAGACCGTCATTACCGCCTCGCGTACGGTCAGGCCCAGTAAGACCAGGCGGTGGGAGGTATGGTCGCGCCCGCCGCGGCTGACCGGCACGTGCCGCCTGATGCGCGAGACGGTGACCAACGTGGTGTCGAAGACCGGCACGCCGAGCACGATCACCGGCACGAAGAAGTTCACCATGTGCAGGTTGGGGAAGCCGTTCATGTTGATCTTCAGGCCCAGCATGGCGAGCATGAAGCCCAGGAACAGGGCGCCGGCATCGCCCATGAAGATGCGCGCCGGGTTGAAGTTGTAGTAGAGGAAGCCCAGGCAGGCGCCGCACAGCGCCGCCGCCATGCCGGCCACCAGGAACTGCGTGGTCGGTTGCAGCAGGGCCAGCAGGAAGAAGAAGCAGCAGCCGATGGCCGCGGTGCCGACCGAGAGCCCGTCCATGTTGTCCAGCAGGTTGAAGGCGTTGGTGATGCCCAGCACCCACAGCATGGAGACGGGGATGTCGAGAAACGGGAAGTGGTTGAAGTGGAAATGGATGCCCGAGAGCACCAGGGCGGCCGCGGCCACGAGCTGCCCGACCAGCTTGGTGAAGGGCGGCAGATCATAGCGATCGTCCAGGAAGCCCAGCAGCAGCATCAGCGTGGCGCCGCCCAGGATGGCCAGGGCTTGTACCAGGGGCGTGCGGCTGTCGACGCCGTGCCCCTGGCGCAGCAGGACGCCGATCAGGAAGAGCACGAACCCGGCGTAGATGGCCAGGCCACCCAGGTAGGGCATCGGCGCGTGGTGAGCCTTGCGCCCGCCCGGCCGGTCCACGATATCCAGGCGCAGCGCGGTGCGGCGCGCGAACGGCGTCGCCAGCAGCGCGCCGACCAGGGCGACCAGGAACATCGCCATGTAGAGTCTCACCCGGAGCTCCCCTCCTGATGCCTTGCTGTTGGGCCGCTCATGGCTCGATGCTCTAAGTAAGTGCTGGTATATTCACGTTCGGCGGTCGGTCCTTCCTGGGAGCGCCGGCATCCCTGCCGGCCCCCGTTGTCGGTGGTCCCGGGGACACGGACCCAGGCACGAATTGTCCAGCGCCTACGTAGCTTCATCCGGCGATACCCTTCTGACGCAGCGTGTTTGAGATGGCCTGCAAGGTCGGCGTGAGCGGGGAGGTCGGCGCGGCCAGGCCCAGCGTCGGCGAGTAGGCCAGGGTCAGCGGCGACTGGAAGCCGATGCCGTTGCCGAAGTTGACCGGGATCTTGGTGACCAGGGCGCGATACTGCTTGGTTGCGTACAGGTCGTTGACCATGCCGGCCACGGCGTCTTGCAGGTGGAAGATCTCAAAGCCGCCTACCTTGGCCGCTTCGGTATAACTGGCGGCGGCCTCCTTGTGCATGCCCAGGGCGTCGTAGGCCTGCGCGCGGTAGATGCGCGCGTCTCCCAGCAGGTCGTCGACCTGGCAGGCATGCTGGAAGGCGGCCAGCGCCTGGCGGAACAGGGCCGTCTTCTGCGCGGCCGTCAGGGTGGGCGGCTTGATGCCCTGCGCCGGTCCTATCGTGGCCTGGCGCATGTCGGCGGCGCCCCACTCGTCCCACCAGCGGCCGTTGTGGCGGGCGAGCGCCGTGGCGATCCTGAACCAGTAATCGGCCAGCTTCCACTTGGAGGGATCGAACGGCGCCCAACCGGCATACATGCGGCCCAGGTTCATGGGATGATCGGCGTTGTACGGATTGATCTTGCGCGCGCTCATCAAGATATCGGCGGCTTGCTGGAAGTAGCTGAAGGCGTTTTGCTGCTGCCCGATGGCCTGGTAGTAGCGGGCCTGGTCGAGATAGGTCTTGCCCAGCCAGAGATAATACATGTCTTGATTGGGCTGCGTGGCCACGGCCTGCTGGTAATTGTTGATGGCCGTGGGCAAGAGATTGGTGCCCACGGCGTTCAGGATCTGCTGCTGCGTCATCGAGGTCGCCGCCGGGCACATCCCAGCGTCGCTCGCCGAGGGGTTCAGGGCGCGGTCCAGGCAGGCCACGGCTATCGTATCGGTGGACTGGGCGACCTTGTAGTAGGCGTCGGCGCGCACCACCTGGACGTTGTTGCTGAAGAGCAGGATGCCGCCGACCAGCGCAGCCAGGAGCAAGACGATGAGCCCCACCAGGACGCCCTGCTGCGCCCCGGTCAGACGGTCAAAGGAGATGCGCGGCGGTGGTGGCGGCGCTTGCCCGCGGGTCTGGCGCTGGCTCGACGCGGGCCGCCCCTGCCCGCGCCGCGGTGTCCGCGGTTGGGGCACCTCGACGGCGGGCGGCGTGGCCGTGGTGGCCTGGGTGGCTGCGCCGACCAGCTCAGGCCGGGCGTACAGCACTGCCGCCAGGGCGAACATAGTCCACAGCACCATCAGCGTGGAGACGATGCCGATGCCGACCAACCCTTCCACCAGGTGTCCGGCCACGACGGCCATGATGCAGGCGCACAGAAGGATGGCGCGGCGGCTGAGCGCGCGTTGCATGGTCCTGATCATCATCCAGGCGAAGGTGCCCAGGATGGCCAGCCAGGCCAGCAGGCCCAGCACGCCGGAGAAGACCAGGAAGTCCATCTCCTCGTCGTGGTTGCGGTCCGGCGCCGCGTTGGCGCGCTCGATGTGGCCCAGGCCAGACGGGTAATACTTCGAATAGACGTAGATCATGGTCTCGGGTCCCCAGCCGAGGATCGGGCGCTCCTTGATCAGGCCGAGCGACCCTTCCCAGATGAAGAGACGCACGTCGCTGGTGGGCGAATTTATGTCCGTCAGGTGCTGGTTGTCGGTGGCGTTGGAGGCCGTCGAGGAGAGCACATTGACGGACTGGGGGAAGCTGAAAATGACCAGCACCAGGGCCAGGCCGCTCAGCGCCGGCTTGAGCGTGCTGCGGATCTGGGGGAGCACAAAGATGGCCACGATCCCGGCCAGGCAGAGGATGAGCAGGATGCCGGCCACGCCGGCGTTGACCGTGGTCGTGACCTGCGGGTACAGGTAGAGCGCCACCGCGCCGAAGAGGGCGGCGATGGCCGGGAATGGGTTGTGCAGCTTCAGGGTCAGCGCCCCGCCGAGGACGATGGTGCCGGCCACGAAGCCATAGTAGGGGCCGCGGCTGCCGCAATAGAAGAGGGCGGCGAATTCGAGCAGCAGGATCAACGCGTAGCCGATGACCGGCATCACCGGCGGGAACAGATCGATCTCGATGATGTCGTTGCGGCGCTCCGGCCGGCGTTGTTGAGCCGCGGCGCCGCGCGACCTCCCGCGACCCTGCTGTGCCGCCTCTCGCTCCGAGGGCCGGCGTGGCGCGGCGGGCTCAATGGCTGCCGGCGCCGACGACGCCGAACGCCAGCGCTCGTAGGCCCGCACCAGCCGGTAGATGGTAAAGGGCATGCACATGATCAGGTAGGCGCCCAGGAAGATGGAGTTGCCAAGGGTGGAGGCCACGCGGTCGGTGGTGGGGGCTCCCCACTGGATCTGGTCCCACTGCATATGCTGAATGATGCCGTAGGCGGCCACCGGGATGGAGGTGAAGACCAGGGCGCTGACGATGCGCTCGATCTGCGGCCAGGTGCGCAGATGCAGGGCGATGACCAGGAAGAGGGCGACGTAATTGAGCCAGGTGTAGAGGCCCTGCATGCGGTCGTAGGAGCCCCAGAAGGAGATGGCCGGCAGGACGGAATTGATCGTGGCGGCCGTATAGACCACCACGAAAACGGCGACCGGCAGGAAAAGCGGCCAGCGCTCGAGCAGCGCCCGCCACCAGGGCGGCCGCGCCGACTCCCGGTCACCCGGCTGACGGGCAAACCAGGAAGGGGCCACCAGCACCAGGCGCGCCAGCGCCAGAAGGACCATGACGATGACGATGTTGCGGAAGAGTGCGATCTTGTCCGGCTCGAAGATGCGCACCGTCATGGTGTCGAAGAAGATGGGCACCGTGACGAGAGCGAGGAGCCAGCAGCTCTCGATCAAGACATCGCAGGCCCTGACGGCTGGATGACGACCCATTGTTCCCTTTATACCTTCCCTCGGATCGGGTTCCCGCCGCTACGCCTCCGCGGGCCGGTGCGCGCTCAGACGCAGTCGCCACCACTCCAGCGTGCGCCGAAGACCATCCTCCAGTGATATGCTGGCGCGAAAACCAAGCAGCCGCTCGGCTTTGCTGATGTCGGGCACGCGTCGTCGCGTATCCTCAAAGCCGGGTCCATATTCGACCTCGTGTGGGACATGCTGGACGCCGACGCCCCCGCCGACGGCTTCTCCGACCAGGTGGGCCAGCTCTTTGATCGTCGTCTCCCTTGTACTGCCCAGATTGACGACTTCACCGTTCGCCGCCTCCATGGTACCAGCCAGAAAAGTTCCCTGCACCGCGTCGTCGATATAGGTGAAACAGCGCGACTGCTCGCCATCGCCGTGCACGATCAGCGGCCGGCCTGTGAGGGCGCGCTCGGCGAAGCGCGCGATGACGCCATATCCGCCCGGCAGGCAGCGCGGGCCGTAAATGTTGAAGTAGCGGACCGCGCTGATCGCCAGGCCGTGCTGGCGGTGATAGGCCAGGCCCAGGTGTTCGTCAAGCCCTTTAGAGAGGGCGTACGACCAGCGCGGCACACTGGTCGGGCCGATCAGCGCGTCTCCGTCCTCGCGCAGCGGCGGGTTAATGCCCTTGCCGTACACCTCGGAGCTGGAGGCGAGCAGCACGCGGCAACCGCGGCGCAACGCTTCGGCCAGCACGATCTCGGTTCCGCGCACATTGGTGAGGATGCCGCGCAGCGGATCGTCGACCACGTAGCGCACGCCGATCACCGCGGCCAGGTGAAAGACGTGCGTGCATCCGTCCATGGCCCGGGACACGGCCGCCTCATCCAGGATCGAGCCCTGGATGAAGCGGACGCGACTGTCGGACGCATAGGCGGACAGGTTCTCGCCGCTGCTCTGCGAGAGGTCGTCCAGCACCGCGACGCGACCGCCCTTTTGGATGATGGCGTCGACGAGGTGCGAGCCGATGAAGCCCGCACCTCCGGTTACCAGGGCTGCGATCTGCGTCACTGTCGCTGCGGGCTCCGGCTCTATTTGATCAGGACGTTGGTCAGCGCGGGTGCGATGAGCAGGGCCACGATGTTCAAGACCTTGATCATCGGGTTGATAGCCGGGCCGGCGGTGTCCTTGTAGGGGTCGCCCACCGTATCGCCGGTGACCGAAGCGGCATGAGGCTCGCTGCCTTTGCCCCCGTAGTGGCCTTCTTCGATATACTTCTTGGCGTTATCCCAGGCGCCGCCGCCGCTGGTCATGGCGATGGCGTAGAAGACGCCCACCACGATGGAGCCGACAAGCATGGCGCCGAGCGCGACCGGACCCAGCACGAAGCCCACGATGATCGGCGTCAGCACCGGGATCAGCGCCGGGGCGATCATCTCGCGCAGCGCCTGCCGCGTGACGATATCCACGGCGCGGCTGTAGTCGGGGCGCTGGGTGCCCTCCATGATGCCCGGCATCTCCTTGAACTGGCGGCGCACTTCGAGCACGACCTGGCCCCCGGCGCGGCCGACTGCCTGCATGGAGAGCGAGGCGAAGATATTGGGCAGGATGCCGCCAATCAGCAGGCCGACCACTACCTTGAAGGAGCTGAGGTCGAAGCCCGCGACGATGTGGTTCTTGGTCAGGGTGCTGGTGTAGTCGTTGAAGAGCACCAGCGCGGCCAGGGCAGCCGAGCCGATGGCGTAGCCCTTGGTCACGGCCTTGGTGGTATTGCCCACCGCGTCCAGGGCGTCGGTAATCTCGCGCACCTCGTGGGGCAGGTGCGCCATCTCGGCGATGCCGCCGGCGTTGTCGGTAATCGGGCCGTACGAGTCCACTGCCACGATGATGCCGGCCATGGAGAGCATCGCCGCCGCGGCCAGGGCCACGCCGTAGAGGCCGCCACCGGCGCTATAGGCGATCCAGATGCCGGCGGCGATGACAACGATCGGCAGCCCGGTGGCCTCCAGCGAGACGGCGAGCCCGGCGATGATATTGGTGGCATGCCCGGTCTGCGAGGCGCTGGCGATGCGGCGCACCGGCCGGTAGGAGGCCGAGGTGTAGTACTCGGTGATGGCCACCAGCAGGCCGGTGATGACCAGGCCGACCAGCACAGCGACGTAGAGCCCGCCGGGCGAGGCCGCGTTGGTCGCCCCCGTGCTGCTGAAGGGCAGCGGGATCGACTTCAGGCCGCTCATCAGGTTGAAGACAGGGTATGCGACGATGATCGCCGCGATCACGGCGCTGACCACGGTGCCGCGGTACAGGGCGGCCATGATCCCGCCGCCCGGGGTGACGCGCACCGTGAAGATGCCGACAACCGAGGACAGGATGGAGATGCCGCCGATGATCAGCGGCAGGACGATCGCCGCCTCGCGAAAGTGATTGCCCTGGGGGAAGGTCAGCGCCGCCAGGAGCATCGGCGCGATCATGGTGATGGCGTAGGTCTCGAACAGGTCGGCGGCCATGCCGGCGCAGTCGCCCACGTTGTCGCCGACGTTGTCGGCGATGACCGCGGGATTGCGCGGATCGTCTTCGGGGATGCCGGCCTCGACCTTCCCCACCAGGTCGGCGCCGACATCGGCGGCCTTGGTGTAGATGCCGCCGCCGAGGCGGGCGAAGACGGAGATCAGCGAGCCGCCGAAGCCGAGCGCAACCAGGGCCTCGGGATTGTTGGTAATCCAGTACATCGCCGAGACACCCAGCAGACCGAGTGAGACAACCAGCAGGCCGGTCACGGAACCGCCTCGAAAGGCGATCTGAAGGGCGTTGTTCAAACCACTGGTTGCCGCCTGCGCCGTGCGCATGTTACTACGCACGGCCACGTTCATGCCCACGTAGCCCGCGGCCGCGGAGCACGTCGCCCCGATCAGAAACGCCAGCGGATATTGCCAGACCTCGGCGCCGGAATTGAGCTTGAAGAGGATCAGCAGGATCGTGATCACCACGGCTACCACGGCCACCGTGCGATACTGGCGGTTCAGATAGGCGCGGGCGCCCTCCTGTACTGCTTCGGCGATGTTTTGCATCTGCTCGTTGCCTTTCGCCTGCCGCAGTACCCAGTTGATCAACCCGATCCCAACGACGATGCCGATGACGGCGCTGATGATGGCAAACACGAGCGCCCCGGTCGTTATCGACATCGGTTCTTTATCTCCCTTTGCATGCCTAATGTCCAATCTGGCTATTCATGGTGACAGTATGGCCCCGCTCTGGTCCGAGTACACCGGCAGGGGCTAGAGACTAAGATAGAGTGTATAGGGTGATGCTGCGGCAACGCAACTATGTTTTGCGCCCGTGCGCCTTCTTGCCCGTGCGAGCCTATGCCATGCGCCCGCGCATCTCCCGCACATGCGTGTCGATGAGCCGGCGGGCAATAGACAGCGGCGGCGGCAGGATGGGTAAGGAGTCGATCGGGAACCAGGCGGCGTCCTCCAGCTCAGTGCTGTCGATCACGATGTCGCCGCCCGCGTAGCGCGCCGTAAAGCCCACCATCAACTGGTGCGGGAAAGGCCAGGGTTGGCTGGCGACATAGGCGATGTCCCGCACCGTGATGCCCGTCTCCTCGAATACTTCCCGCTGCAAGCAATGCTCCAGGGTCTCGCCAGGTTCCACGTAGCCGGCCACTAACCCATAGCGACCCGCCGGCCAGACGGACTGGCGCGTCAGCAGGATCTGATGCTCTTTCTGCACCAGCACGATCACGCAGGGTGTGACCGGCGGATACTGCAACAGGCCGCACGACGGGCATTCCCTGGCCCACTCCCCCGGTTTGAGGTGGGTTGGTTCCCCCGTGCGCGGGCAGAAGCGCGTGTTAACCGACCAGTTGGCCATCTGAAAGGCCAGCCCCGCGACCGCCCAGGTGGTCTCGTCGATCAGCCCGTAGAGGCTGCGCAGATCGTGGCCGGCGTAACCCTCAGGCACGTCTCGTCCGTGTAGCAGCGCCGCCAGGCAGGGCCGCCCGTCCAGGCTGCCGATGAACACCGGTTCGTGCGCATCATGACGTGCGGGGCCGGAGACGGGCGCCACCGGCACGGCCAGCCCGTCGCTGCCGTCCAGCAGCAGCATCTGATTCCCCGCGAATTGAAACCACAAGGCGTCCTCGTGCGGCGGCTGATCGCCGCCACGCGCCCGCACGAACCTCTCCCTCACCACCGTCATCTCGCTCCTCTCTGCCATGACATGATCTTAGTTGTACCACGAACCTGACGTGTCGACCCGTCGTGTTACTATCGACGGTGGCTTGCCGTCATATCTTACGGGGATCGTTGTGATGGGACCACAACGCGGGCGGTTCAACATCCGTTTGGTGGGAGCCGGTGCGGGGAACACACATCAATGCCCCACCAAGCCTGGTCGCCGGCAAGCACGAGACCTGGATTGTTCTGGTGGGCGCGGCCGGCTACCGCATCGCCATCGGCCGCTATCGCCACGTGCCCCTGTAAAGAGACCGGCTACGAGGCGACGGGTTCAGGCACGGCGTTGGTCTCGACCCTGCGGTCGCCGGTGGCGATAAAGATGACCCGCTCGCAGATGTTCGTCGCGCGGTCGGCGATGCGCTCGAGGCCGTGGGCAATCCACAGTAGGTACGTATCGGCCAGCAGGGCGTTGTGATCTGTGGACATCGCCGCCATAAGGCTGCGCACGATGCGATCGTACAGCGCGTTGACGGCGTCGTCCCCCGCCCAGACCTCACGGGCGCGCGTCGCATCGCAGGCGCGGTAGGCATCGAGGGAGCCGTGCAGTTGCACGCGAGCCAGGGCGGCGAGCCCGCTCAGGGCGACAAAATCCTGCTCGTCGGGAGGGCCGGGCAGGCGAGAGACCAGGCGAGCGATACCCTCGGCATGGTCGCCGATGCGCTCGAGATCCTCGGCGATGGAGAGGGCCGCCAGCACGGCGCGCAGGTCGCGGACGACGGGGTGATGGAGGGTGATGAGGTTGGTGCTATCGCGCTCGATGCGGTTGCAGGCGGCGTCGATCGCATCGTCGGCTGCCGCTACCTCGGCGGCCAGGCCTTCGTCCCGGCGCGACAACGCGTCGATGGCCTGAGCGATCGAACGATCGACCGCTTCTCCCATCTCCAGAACCTCGGCGACCAATGCCGCCAGCCGGCGATCTAATTCTGTTCTCGGCATTTCCCCTCCCCCCTTTCCGAGCATGCTCACGTATTGACCGCCGGTCTCATCGCCTCGAATGGCCTGCAGGCGTGGCGGATGGCCAGCAGAATGAGCAGCCAGCCCTCGCGCGTGGTCGGTCGATGTCCATCGATATTGATGGCCGCCAGCATGGCCGTGGTGGCGGAATCAAGTCCCAGTTCCTCCGCCAATGCCGCCAGCGCCGGTGGCGTCTCGACATCGGGCACTATCGTCAACACTTCGCCCAGCAGCTCCGACGTATTCACGCCCAACGTCGCGGCGATCGCGCCAAGCACCTCCAGCGATGGCCGGTCCTGTCTGCCGTGTTCAAGCTGCGAGATATAGGACGGACTGACGCCGCTGGTCTCGGCCAATTCCTTGGCCGTCAGGCCCAACTGCTTGCGCCTACGCCGTACCCGCTCGCCCAGGGAGCCGTCGCCGCGGGATCGCTTGTCACGTGTGCGTGCCATGTTCTTTAGCATAGCAAACAATTAACCGGGAGTAAAGAAGGGTGAAGTACAGTGAATAGATGAGCCCGGCTAGCGCATGCCCGGCGCTCCCATTCGCTATCATACGTTGCGGGATACATAGGAGATATGGCCATCATTGTCGAACAGGTCGAACCGGTCCTGCCCGTCGACGCCTTTGCCGCGGTGGCGGACGCGCCTTACCCGCTGCTCCTGGATAGCGCCGGCGCTCCACGGGCGCTGGCGCGCTACTCGTACCTGACCGCGCAGCCCTTTCTGGTCTTGCGCGCCACCGGGAGCGCGGTGGTCGTCGAAGAGGGTCAGACCCAGCGGAGGCAGGTCGCCGATCCCTTCGCCGCGCTCGATGCGCTGATGAAGCAGTTTCGACAGCCGGTCCTCGCCGGCCTGCCCCCCTTTCAAGGCGGCGCGGCGGGATACTGGGCCTACGAATTGGGCCGCGTGATCGAGCGCCTGCCTGGGCGGGCCAGGGCAGACCTGCCGCTGCCCGAGTGCCTCATCGGACTGTACGACTGGGTACTTGCTCATGACCACCAACTGAATCAGAGCTGGATTATCTGCACCGGCTTGCCCGATGGCGGCGAGGGCGCGGCGCGGCAGCGCCTGGCCTGGGTTCGCGAGCGCCTATCACGGTCAGATTCGGGTGGCACCACGGCATGGCCGGCCTCGACCGGCATCTCAGGCTCGACCTTTACCCGCGCGTCCTATATGGAGGCCGTTCGGCTCATCAAGGCCTATATCGCCGCGGGCGACGCCTATCAGGTCAATCTCTCGCAACGCCTGAGCGCGCCTCTGCCCGGCGAGCCCTGGCCGCTCTATCGCCGGCTGCGCGCCCTCAGTCCGGCACCCTTCGCGGCCTATCTCGGCCTCGGTCCCGGTAGCGCCGTGCTCAGCGCCTCACCGGAGCGCTTCCTGCGCCTGGACGGGCGGCGCGTTGAGACGCGTCCGATCAAGGGGACGCGGCCGCGCGGCGCGGATGCCGCGGCCGACGCGCTTCTCCGCGCCGACTTGCAGACCAGTGTGAAGGACCGTGCCGAGAATCTCATGATCGTGGATCTGTTGCGCAACGATCTGGGGCGCGTCTGCCGGCCGGGCTCCATCGTCGTGCCCGACCTGTTCTCGCTGGAGCCCCATCCGACGGTCTGGCAGCAGGTCTCGGTGGTGACCGGAGAGCTGGAGCAAGGGGTCACGCCGCTCGAGCTGTTGAGGTCCTGTTTCCCCGGCGGATCGGTGACTGGAGCGCCGAAGATACGGGCCATGGAGATCATCGACGAGCTGGAGCCGGTGGCGCGCGGGGTCTACTGCGGGGCGATCGGCTATGTCTCGTTCGGGGGCCAGATGGACACCAGCATCCCCATACGTACCATTGTGGCGCATGCAGGTGTGGCCCATGTCAACGTCGGCGGCGGCATCGTCGCCGACTCCGATCCTGAGGCCGAATATGTCGAAACGTTGCACAAGGCGCGCGGCGCCCTGCGCGCTCTTGGCATCGTATCGGTCGAGGGCGACGCTACGCCCCGCTAGTCTCGCGGAGCTCCCAACCCGAACGGAACAGCGGCAGATTGGCGCTCGGCTGATAGGGATGTTTCCCAATCTCCTCCAGATCCAGGCTGATCCCCAGGCCGGGCCGCGTCGGCACCTCGATGAAGCCTTCGACGACGTGCGTGGGCGGCGTCGCGATGCGTTGCTCCCAGTCCACGTTGAATTCGTCGAAGATTTCCTGCAGGTAGAAGTTCGGGCAGGCCGCGGAGAGCTGAACGCATGCCGCCGTGCAGACGGGACCCTGCGCCTGGTGCGGGGCGGCGACGATGCCATGGGCTTCGGCCATGGCGCAGGCCTCACGCGCCGCCAGCAGGCCGCCGATATTGAGGGGCTCGGGTTGCAGGATGCCCACGCCACCCCCATGCAGCGCCGTGGCGACCTCCTCAAGGCTGGTCAGGCTCTCGCCGGTAGCGATGGGTACGGGAGAACCGCGACCGACCTCGATCAGGCCGAGCAGATCCTTATGGTGCACCGGCTCCTCGAACCAGGCCGGACGGTATGGCTCCATCAAGCGGGCTAGGCGCAGCGCCGAGGCGGCGCTGAAGCGTGAGTGCCCTTCGATCAGCAGATCGACAGCGGGGCCAACGGCTTCGCGGACGGCGGCGATGATGTCGATGGACAGGGTCTCGTCGCGCGGGTCCATCACGCGCCAGGCGGTGCCGAAGGGATCGAACTTCAGGGCGGTATAGCCCCGCGCGACCACCTCTTTGGCCCGCGTGGCGAAGGAGTCGGGCGTGCGCGGGCCGCGATACCAGCCGTTGGCATAGGCGCGCAGACGGGAATGGCAGCGTCCGCCCAGCAAATCGGCGATGGGCCGGCCGAGCGCCTTGCCCATGATGTCCCAGCAGGCGATCTCGATGGCCGCCACGGCCGAGCGATGGATCTGGCCGCCGTCGCTGTACACATCGCGGGTCATCCGCTGGACGATCAGGGCCGGCTGGAATGGGTCCTGCCCGATGTACATGGGGCGCAGCTCGTGAACCGCCGCTTCCACGGTGCGGGCGAAGGCATTGAGCGTCCCTTCTCCGATACCAGTGATGCCCTCGTCGGTCTCAACGAGGGTAAGGAGCCAGTTCTTCCAGGGGTTGCCGGCGATGAGCGTGTGAACATTCGAGATCTTCATGGTGCTTCTATTGTACCTGTCTGACCGGTGGCCGAGGGATGTCTTCACCTTCCGCTTGAGCCCGGTATGTTATGCTACCTGCATGGCAGACGCCTATGTGACGCAGCACGCCCTCGATGTCATCTTCAAACTTGAAGCCGAGAGCCTCTCCGCGGCCCTGTCCGGGTACCTCGGTCTCACGCTGCCGCCCATCGTGCGCCACTATTCTGGCGAGTTACTGCGGCTTGATGTACGTATGGAGCGCCTTGATACGGTCTTTGAGCTCGCTGATTCGAGATTGCTACATCTGGAATATCAGAGCACGTACGACAGGGAAGACCTATTGCGCTTTCTGAGATACGATGTAGGACTCTACCAGAAGGAGCGGCGGCAGATCGAGACTGTCGTCATCTATGGCCCGAATGTGACCGCGGCGCCCTCAGAATTGTCCTTGGGCTCGGTGCATTACCGGGTTACCAACGTCCACCTCGGCACGCGAGATGGCGAGGAGACATACCGCCGGTTGCAGGCCCATGTAGCGCAGCGCCAGCCTCTGGGCGAACGGGAGCAACTCGACCTCGTCTTCCTGCCTTTGATGGCGAATCAGCGCCCCACGGAAGAGGTGATTCGCTCGGCGCTGGACCTGGCGCAGCACTTGCCGCAGGAGCGCGAACGGCTGCGGACCATAGGAGCATTACTTGCGTTGGCGTATCATTATCTTAGAGGTGAGGCGTTCGACCGTCTGATGGAGGACGTGATGGCCAAGAATCTATTGGAGAACGTGCTGGCGCGAAGCCTCCAGGAGGGCTTCGATCGGGGTTTTGCGCAGGGCCGCGAGCAGGGCTTGGCGCAAGGGCTCGAGCAAGGGCTCGAGCAAGGGCTCGAGCAAGGGCTCGAGCAAGGGCTCGAGCAAGGGCTGGTCCAAGCCCGTCGAGAGGGTATTCTCAAGGCCCTGGCCAGCCGCCGGCTTGACCCAACACCCGCGTT
>Ga0209062_1002394_pt1 | contig 25466 bp, 13 predicted proteins | sample Coa_R2_2_FD_187158 | JGI IMG/M metagenome (GOLD analysis project Ga0209062, IMG submission 187158) | Surface soil microbial communities from Centralia Pennsylvania, which are recovering from an underground coalmine fire - Coalmine... | ecosystem: Environmental > Terrestrial > Soil > Unclassified... | reverse complement strand
CGAGGAGTGGCGCGCCGCCCATCCCGACGTGGAGCCGGCCGAGGTGCTGCTCCAGCGCATCCTCCAGGAACGGCGGCAGGCATGGGAGCAGGCGGAGCTAGAGAAGTATGCCAAGGCCGGCAAGACGCCGCCGAAGGGGTGGCAAAGCAAGTACATAGAGCCGCCCGCACCGAATGTGGAAGACTTGCCAATTGTGCCGGAGGGATGGCGTTGGGCACGCATGGAGCAAATCACGCAGATCCAGGGAGGCATTCAGAAACAACCTTCACGAGCACCGAAGCAGAACCCCTATCCATTTCTTCGTGTTGCCAACGTGTCGCGAGGTTGCCTTGATCTATCCGAGGTCCATCATATTGAGCTGTTCCGCGATGAATTAGAGACGTTACGCCTTCTTGAAGGCGATCTCCTCATTGTTGAAGGTAATGGAAGCAAGACAGAAATCGGGCGCAGCGCCCTCTGGAATGGCGCCATAGAGAATTGTGTTCACCAGAACCACATCATCCGTGCGCGACCCATTGCTGTTAACCCGAAATACCTCGACTACTACTGGAACTCGCCTGATGGCAACAATAGGGTCTCCCAAGTGGCCGGTTCGACAAGTGGTCTATACACGCTCAGTATCGGCAAGATTGCCCGGTTACCTGTCCCAATACCGCCTTTGGCAGAACAAGAGCAAATCGTGGCCGAAGTTGACCGCCGCCTCTCAGTTGTGAGTGAGATCGAGCCACAGGTCGAGGTCCAACTCAAGCGCTCCGAGCGGCTACGCCAGTCCATCCTGAGCCGCGCCTTCGCCGGCAAGCTGGTGCCGCAGGACCCCAACGACGAGCCGGCCGAGGCCCTGCTGGCGCGCATCCGCTGCACGTCGTCCGGCGCTCGCCCGCAAGCCCCTAGCAGCGGCCCGCGCGGACAGGAGCAGAGCCGCGACGACGGCAAGAAGCGCGAGGCCAGACAATTGCGATTGATCTAGGTGTTGTGCCGGCGCGATGCGCTCACTGGCGTTATGTGGCGCAAGGTGCCAGAATGAGCGAAGAGTTCTACGTGTGAGTAGTCACGGAGTTTTAGTATGCAATGGCAGGATCGTATCATAACCGACCCACAGGTGCTGGTCGGTAAGCCTGTTATTCGCGGCACGCGCCTGGCCGTGGAGTTCATTATCGATCTGCTGGCACAGGGATGGAGCTTCGACGATATCCTGGCCAATTACCCCGGTATAGCCCGTGAAGACGTGCTGGCCTGTCTGGCGTACGCGAGCGCGCGTCTGCACGAGGAGAAAGTGTATCCGCGCTGATGCGGTTGCTTGCAAACGAGATTTTCCCTGCCATTGCGACTCTGGAGAGCCGCGATGATTGGGCCGGGCACTTCTCGTCCGTCGAGGAGACGAGACTGCGCATGATCCCTTTGCCACGAGGAGATAGTCATGACCGCTGAGTCCGCCGCCATTGTCCAGCGCATCTGGAACTACTGCAACGTCCTGCGCGACGATGGGATGTCCTACGGCGACTACCTGGAGCAACTCACCTACCTGCTCTTCCTCAAGATGGAGGACGAGCAGGCCACCCTCCTGGGCAGCCCCAGCCACATCCCCGACCAGTACAACTGGCGCAGCCTGCTGGCCCTCGACGGCGACGCCCTGGAAAGCCACTACCGCCAGATCCTCCAGGAACTGGGCGTCGGCGCCGGCCTCGTCCCCGTCATCTTCCGCAAGGCCCAGAACCGCATCCAGGACCCGGCCAAGCTGCGCCGCCTGATCGAGCTGATCAACGGCGAGACCTGGATCGGTCTCGACCTCGACGTGAAAGGCGCCATCTACGAGGGCCTGCTTGAGAAGAACGCCCAGGACACCAAGTCCGGCGCCGGGCAGTACTTCACCCCGCGCCCGCTGATCCAGGCCATCGTCGAGGTGATGGACCCCACCCCCGACGATACCATCTGCGACCCGGCCTGCGGCACCTGCGGCTTCCTTCTGGCCGCCCACGATCACATCCTGCGCCGCCACGGCCCGCTCGACCGCGACCAGCAAGACCACGTCGATCACCACGCCCTGCATGGCTGGGAGATCGTGGACAACACCGCCCGCCTGGGCGTGATGAACCTGCACCTGCATGGGATCGGCGCCAGCGGCGAGGCCAGCCCCATCCGCGTGGCCGACAGCCTGGCCGCCGATCCCGGCGAGCGCTTCAGCATGGTGCTCACCAATCCACCCTTCGGCAAGAAGAGCAGCGTCACCTACGTCAACGAGCAGGGCGAAACCCGTCGCGAGGCGCTAACGGTGGTGCGCGACGACTTCTGGACCTCCACCAGCAACAAGCAGCTCAACTTCGTCCAGCACGTCAAGACCATCCTGGCCATACACGGCCGCGCCGCCGTGGTGGTGCCTGACAACGTGCTGTTCGAGGGCGGGGCCGGCGAGATCGTGCGCCGCAAGCTGCTGCACGAGTGCGACGTGCACACGATCCTGCGCCTGCCCACCGGCATCTTCTACGCCCAGGGCGTCAAGGCCAACGTGCTCTTCTTCGACCGCAAGCCGGCCAGCGAGACGCCCTGGACCCGGCAGGTCTGGTTCTACGACTTCCGCACCAATATGAACTTCACGCTCAAGGAGAACCCACTCAGCCGCGCCGCCCTGGACGAGTTCGTGGCCCTCTATAACCCGCGCAACCGCCACGAGCGCACGGCCACCTGGACCGAGGCCACGCCCGACGGCCGCTGGCGCTCCTACACCTACAACGAGATCATGGCCCGCGATAAGGTCAGCCTGGACATCTTCTGGTTGCGCGACGAAAGCCTGGACGACAGCGCCAACCTGCCCCCGCCCGAGGTGCTGGCGCTGGAGATCGTGGAAGACCTGCGCGCGGCCCTGGCCCAGTTCCAGGCCATCGCCGACGACCTTGCCCCGGACGAGGCGGCCGTGTGAAGCACGCCTGATGTATTGTCGAGGTCGGTATCCTTCAAGATTGGGATGCCGAGTGAGGTTATTCAGTGGCCTTGGGATGCCCAACGTGTACTTCCTCGATAACAACGATGTGGCGATCCTCGTCCACTCTATACCAGACGCGCGCCGCGCCACCTACTTCATACTGCATCAGCTGGCGTCCGCCGAGTCGTCTAGTCCCGCGGAGCGCTCTGCCTCGATCTGGATTGGGCGGGCGGTCATGCGGCGCCTGAGCTAGATGATCATAACAACGGCGAGCATTGTTCAGATAGTTGGCACATAGAGCTTCCCACTGCGACGCGACGGACTGATTCTTGGCATGCACGGGATACGTGAACTTGACACCCGGTGGTTCGCGCGGACCCGGCGGCCTGATGATGTATGGGGGCAAGCGCGACGACGGGGCCTGAGGTCCGTCATTATCGGACATGATGCGGCTATGGCCGTGCCAGTGGCACTTCCGCTAAAGGATCGTCCGCTGCCAATAGCCGTGCGGTCAACATAGGGTCGCTGAGGACGTCGGCAGTGGCATGCCAGGCTTCGACGGCCTCATGGTATGGTTCCCAGTTGTCTGCCAGAACGCCAACCAGCAGGGTTAGCGCCAACTCCAGTGCCATTTCCTGCCGCTCATCCTCTTGGAGATAGCTGGTCCACGAGTGATTGGTCGTGTGAATGCCAAGCCACTCGGCGATCGCGATCTGAACGGAGGTCTCCAGCGCCATCGGGGTCGCGGTTGTGGCAGCTTCCTGCGTAATGGATGCTGGCGGCGAGACACCCTCGGTTGTAATGCACTGAGCGGACCGGCCGACCTTGCTTAGACCGGCCACACGTACACTGCTGAATAGAGATAACCAAATCTTTCGGAGATCGAGATCGAGGCTTAGCGGCAAGTTGGGCGTGCTTGAACCCGCGCCCGTTGCCAGCATCACAACGCTCATCTCACTTTGCCTCCGGAAAGTACACATCCATTATGGAATCCATTTCCTGCCGCACCGCGCCATAGAAACGGTGCATTATATCCGCATCGAAGATGGTGTTGTTCATCTCGTCTTCGGGTGTGTTCACGTCTTGCTCGACGTCTATTCCATTGTCACCCTTGATGAGGGCAGTCCGACAACGCATCCAACTGTTGACCGTTTGCCCTGTCTGTGGAAGCTGGTACAACTTGTGATTATGTATCTCGAAGCTGCGAGAGTTCCTAAACGGCCCCCGCCTGGACTCCTCGCTGCAGAAGTGATCGATCAACACCTGGGCAGGATTCTCAACTCTATGTGCGCGATGTACCACGAGAGCTAGACGACCTACCGCCGCGTTCGTGCGCCTGGCGTAGTCGATCAGCACATTACTGCACTGTGCTACCAGACGGGCGAGTTCAGTCACATCAGCCAGCGCCATCGAGGGCGGAGGACTCCAGACAGAATCGATGCGTGCCGGTGCAACGCTCAATCTCCACTCGCCGTTCGCGCTCTGTAACAAGATACGCGGCAAGTTCGATGGAGCGTCTTCAGGCAACGGTAAGGATGTAACCGGTCCATCGTAATGATCGCCGGCATTGGCGATTAGGTCCGCCAACACCTTCTGCTGTGAGAAAGGCGTGTTCAACACGAATATGACCGCCTGAACAGACGCAATCTGACCTTGAGAGGCTGTGACCATGCCCCTACGCGTCGACACCGGTTGCTCTCTCCTACTGGTAGGTTCCTCAACCAGTATATCGGCTCATAGAGTGCGCGTTCCACGTCTGTAGACGAGGATTGTAGAGCGGGACTGTCTCGCCGGTCTCAGGGTCTACGGCCTGAAGCTGCGCACCCTTCTGCTCGTTGCATGCCCGACACGACCGCCAGAGGTTCTCGCGCACGGTCGGGCCGCCGGCGACGCGGGGGATGAGGTGTTCGGTGCTCGGAGTCATCCCTGTCAGGCGCTCGACCGAGTGGCAATAGCCGCAGCGGTGGCCCGCGTCCGCCAGCACCTGTGCTTGGAGTTCGACGGAGACGTAAGGGCTGCTCATGCCGGGGGCACGGGCAGTTCCTCAATCGCCGGGACTCGATGGCCCCGCTGTTTGAGCAGCGTGTAGGCGTGAGATTTGCGTAGCATCAATAGTTCGTGTCGTCATCGTATCCTCGCAAACGCTTTGGGTGTATTGTATCACCCGCAATGGTAGCCGGGCACACATGCCTTGAACTGAGAAATCAGTAGCCCCTGGACTTGTCGATGACGCTTTCCAGCGGCAATCCTTGCCGGAAGGCCACGAGGTTGCGGCAGAAGAGGTCGACGGCCCGATCCATGCGCAGCGGCGAGGCACCGGCCACGTGCGGCGTGATCACCACCGTGTCCATGTTCCACAAGGGGTGATCGTCCGGCAACGGTTCCACCGGGGTGACGTCCAGTCCGGCGCCGGCAATCAGGCCCTCGCGCAGGGCGCGCAGCAGGGCCGCCTCGTCCACGATGGCGCCGCGGCTGACGTTGATGAGCAGCGCGCCCGGTTTCATTTGCCGGAAGGCGCGATCGTCGAACAGCCCGCACGTGGCGGCCGTCAGCGGCGCGCAGATGACGACGATGTCCGAGGCGGCCAGCAGCCGCTCGAAGCCGTCCATTTGCCAGACGGACTCCACCTCGGGCGGGCGCTCGACCGCTTCCGGATCGACGGCCAGCAGGCGCAGGCCGAAGGCGGCGCCGAGGTGGGCCACGGCGCGGCCCGTCCCGCCAAAGCCCACGATGCCCATTGTCAGGCCGGTCAGCTCCCAGCACCCCGCCCGGATGCTCTCCTTGTTGCTCCAGGTGCGCTCGTGCAGCGAGCGGGCCACGCCACGCGTCAGCGCCAGCAGTAGCGCGAAAGCCTGCTCCGCCAGGTGCGGCCCGACCTGCCCTTTCTCGCTGGTCAGTATCACATCGCTGGAGACCAGGTCGGGGAAGAGTAGCTCGTCCACGCCGGCGCCAAGCGTCTGAATCCAGCGCAGGCGGCCCGCCTGCGCGAACAGCTCGGGGCTGATCGAGCCAAAGTAAACCTCGGCATCGCGTACCTGCCGGGCAAGCTCGTTTCCCGACGCCGCCTGCACTACCTGCGCCTCCCCGGCGGCGTCGCGGATGCGGCGCAGCTGGCTCTCGGTTAAAGGGACATCGATCAGGACGTTCATGCGTGCTCCTTGGCCGACGATGCCGCTGTGTGCATGTATGCAGGGTTCGTGAATCGTCGCGACGTGGAGACAGTCAGTGCTCTTAGGACGACTTTTCACGGGCCGCTGTGTAAGCGCCGTTCGCCGCGGTTATCCTACCTTACCCACGCTCGGTGTGTCGTGGCATCGGTCGCCGTGTCCCATGGTATCACGTCCTGCCTGGCCGTGGCGGCCGCCCACAAATATAGGGACTCCCCGATGCCCGCCGGTCACCGGTCGTGTACGCTTGATCGTAGATAGCCACAGATAGGCCATCCGGACGGAAAGGGGTGCGGGTATGACGGGGCCGGGCCTGGCCAATGGCGCGGGAGGACAGATGGAACGAGGGACACACGCGATCGTGGCCGGAGGGAGTATAGCCGGTTTGCTGGCGGCGCGCGTGCTGGCCGATCACGCCGGGCGCGTCACGGTGGTCGAGCGCGACCACCTGCCTGCCGACCCCGTCCCACGCGCGGGGGTACCGCAGGCGCGCCACGTGCACATCCTGCTGCAGCGGGGCCAGCACCTGCTGGAAGAGATGTTCCCCGGCCTCGACGCCGAGCTCGCCGCGGCCGGTGTGCCGACCATGAATCTGACCTCCGAGTTTCCGGTCATGGGCCTGGGCGGCTGGACGGTGCGCTACCCGTCGCCATTTGTGATGCGCACCTGCAGCCGCGTGCGGCTGGAGTGGACCATCCGGCAGCGTCTGGCCGCGCTCGGCAACGTGCAGTTTCGCGACGGGCTGCGCGTGACCGGCCTGCTGGCCACGGGCGACCGCTCGCGCGTCACCGGCGTGCGCGTCCAAGCGCGCGAGTCCGGCGCCGAGTCCGCGGAACTGGCCGCCGATCTGGTGGTGGATGCCAGCGGTCGCACCTCACATGCGCCCGAATGGCTGGGCACGTTGGGCTATGGCGCGCCGCGAGAGGTGGTTGTCAACTCCTTCCTTGGCTACTCCACGCGCTGGTATGAGGCTCCGGCAGACGCCAGGCGCGACTGGAAGGGGCTGATGGTCGGTAGCCTGGCCCCGCACGTGTCGCGCAGCGCCGTCATCTTCCCGGCCGAGAACGGCCTGTGGGTGGTGACGCTGGTGGGGTACGCGCGGGACTATCCGCCCACCGACGAGGCCGGCTTCATGGAGTTCGCGCGCAGCCTGCGCAGTCCCATCGTCTACGACTCGATCAAGGATGCGCGGCCGGTGACCCCGATCTACGGCTACCAGCGCACGGAGAATCTCTGGCGCCATTATGAACGGCTGGCGCGCTGGCCGGAGGGCTTTGTGGTGCTGGGCGACGCCGCCTGCGCCTTCAACCCGGTCTACGGACAGGGCATGACCACCGCCGCCGTTGGAGCACAAGTCCTGGCCCGCTGCCTGAGCGCCGAGAACGGCCGGCCTCTGCCGCGGCAGGTGGGCATGGCCCGGCGTTTTCAGAAGATGCTGGCGCGCGCCGCGGCCACGCCATGGCTGATGGCCACCGGCGAGGACTTCCGCTGGGAAACGACCGAGGGCGGCCGGCCCAGCCCCGCCACGCGCCTGATGCATCGCTACATGGACAGCGTGTTGCGGCAGACCGCGCGCAGCCCGCATGCCTACACGACGTTTCTCGAGGTAGCCCAGTTGCTCAAGCCCCCGCCTGCGCTGTTCTCTCCCGCCATGATCGGCGAGTTGCTCACTCAGGCTGTCCTGGAGAAGATCGGCCTGTCGAAGGGGCGCCCGGTCGGGACAATACACCGGCCGGGGCTCTCCGGCGCCGCCCTGAACCATGATGGAGATCTCGCCCTTGGCGTGGCCGATATCGCGTAGCGCCGCACGCACATCGTGCATAATGGAGGGGTGAACACGGAGCATCTCCAGGTCTCGCGCGAGCGCCTCTGGGCGTCGCTGCAGGACTATGCCCGCTTCGGCGCCACGCCGGAGGGCGGTGTCACGCGGCCCATCTTCTCCGCGGCAGACCAACAGGCGCGCCGGCGCCTGGTCGAGGACTGCCGCGCGCTGGGCCTGGACGTGCAGGTCGATGCCGCCGCCAACGTGACGGCCGTGCGACCGGGCAGCGACCCCGACCTGCCGGCGATCGTGATCGGCTCGCACCTGGACAGCGTGCCCAACGGCGGGCGCTACGACGGCCCCCTGGGGGTTCTGGCCGCGCTCGAGGTGCTGCGCACCCTGGAGGAGCGCCACGTGGCGACCCGCCACGCGGTGGCCCTGGTCTCATTCACGGGCGAAGAGGCGACGGCCTTCGGCACCTCCACCTTCGGCAGCCGCGCCCTGGCCGGGCGCCTGCCCGATGTCGCCGGCAATCTCCTCCCCGATGGACGCAGCGTACGCCGGGCGCTCGCCGATTGCGGCGGCGATTGGTCGGCATTGCCCGCGCTGGCCGCGGGTTTCAGGCCGCCGGCCTGTTTCCTGGAGCTGCATATCGAGCAGGGGAGGCGGCTGGAGGGCGCCGGCCAGGCCCTCGGCGTGGTCTCGGGCGTGGTCGGTATCCACAGGCAGCGCATCGTCTTCCGCGGCGAGGCCGGCCATGCCGGAACCACGGCCATGGCCGAGCGACACGACGCCCTGCGTGCCGCGTCGCGCCTGGTGCTGGCGGTGGCCGCGCTGCCGGGTCGGGTCGCGGCGGACGATCCCGTCGCCACGGCCACCGTCGGCTTTCTGCAGGTCACGCCAAACACCCCCAACGTCATCCCCGGCGCGGTTGATCTGGTCACCGACCTGCGCAGCGCGAGTCCGGAGCTGCTGGCGGCGCAGGCTGCCGGCGTGGAGGACGCGGCGCACGAGGCCGCCGCGGCAGAGGGCGTCTCCGCCGAGGTGACGGTTATGCTGGATCAGGCGCCCATCCAGTTTGATGCACGGGTACGCGCCGCCATGGGCGAGGCGGTTCGCAGCCTGGGCGGCGCTGGACGCGAGCTGGCCAGCCAAGCCGGCCACGATGCCGTGCACATGGCCTCGCTAGCCCCGGCCGGGATGCTCTTTCTGCGCTGCAAAGGCGGCCTGAGCCACTGCCCGGATGAGACGATCACGCCCGAGGATGCCGCTCTGGGCGCCGAGGCTCTCCTGCGCAGCATGCTGCTACTTGACAGCGGGGTGAACTTCGGCAGCGCACCGGATAGCCGACAAGCCTATTGACAGTTCGGCTCGCGCGTGTTTCAATAGGCCCGATATCGCTCACGGAACCGCATCGACGTGATGACGTGGGATCGTGGCTAAAGATGCTTTCTGACAAGCCGCACTGATACAAGCCACTCAGCGGCTTAGCCTGCATTATTCACGCGGAGCGCGGAACACCCTGCTGGCCACGGGGGCCGGCACGGCCCCCGCTTGCGGGTACCCGGGCGGTCCCAGGCTGGGCCGCACCGCCGTCGCAGCCGCATGAATAATCCGGGTTAGTGCACGGAAGCTGCCGCGCGGTACTCTCGACCGGCCTAGCCCTCCGGTCGATGGCCCTTCATACAGCCCGTTCGCGCCGGCGTAGGCCGGAGCTTGAGTACGCATGCCAAAAGCACGGGTGTAAATGGAGATGAAACGCTATCGCCAGCTCTACAGTCTGATCCGCCTCGTTCTCCTGGGCCTCCTTGTCGTTAGCAGTCTTGGTAGCTCAGCCGTTTTCGCGGCGCCGCCCGCCGCGCCGGCCGGCCGGCATCCCACCACCGGTGCCACGGCCGCTTACCCCAGGACAAGCGCGACAGACGGCTTCCCGAGCAAGGGGTCAGTGATGCATCACGTTCCGCTCACCCTGCTGCAGTCGCTGCTCAGCACGCCCCGCGGACGGGCTTTGCTGCGAGGTGGCCTGGACGCCAAAACAGTGGCCTCCCTGGAGCATCGCTATGGCACCACCGCGCCACCCTGGCTCAAGCGGGTCCAGGCCAACGGCAAGGCTCATGCCCATGTGCCTTCCCGCCGCGCACCGCTGACGCTACAGGCCATGGGTCGCGTCGCCGTCAGTGTGCCCGCCGATGCCGTGCCGGACGGCCAGATGATCGCGGCGGCGTTTAGCCAGGCGCCCGTCTTTGCGCGTGCCTCCGCCACCCGCTCCGCTGCTCATAGCGAGCCTGCCGCCCTGAGCCTGGGACGCGCGCCGGTGACTGCCGGCGCGCATCTCACCATCGGACTGCAGCATTTCGGCGCCGGTGAAGCCGTGTCTCTGCGCTTTGATAGCCGCTTCTGGATGCGTCTGGTGGCCGATGCGGTGGGGCAGGCGTTCGCCAGCGCCGTGGTGCCGGCAACGGCGGGCGGCACGCACACCATCACGGCCGCCGGCATCCGCTCCGGCCGACGTGCCACCGCGCGAGTGCGCGTGCTGGGATTGCGCGTCTCGTCCGGGCGCGCCGTGCCCGGCGACATGGTCACCGTGTCCGGCGGCGGATTCGCCCCCGGTTCCGTGGTCAGCCTCGCGCTGCGCCCGCGGCATGGTGCGCCGTTGAGCCTCGGGCTGGCTGGCGTGGACGGCTTCGGCATGCTCCTGGCGCATCGGGTGGTCATTCCGCCCGCGGCGGCGGTTGGACCGGCCACGCTCCTGGCTCGCAATTCTGCCGGCGATCTGGCCTCCGCCTCCCTATCCATCGGCGTGGCGCCGCGGCACCGCGGCTTCGCCGTCGTTGTGGCCCCGTCCGGCTATCTCGCGCAGCCACGCGCGGTTGCCGGGGGGCGGCGTCCGGCGCCGGTCCGCACCGTCGCTCCGGCACACGCGGCCGGCAGCACCGGCGCGGCGAGCGCGCGTGCCGCCGATGGCGCCTTGCCGCTCGGCTTCGAGGTTAACAGGGGACAGAGCGATCCCGCCGTGCGCTTCCTGGCCCATAGCGGTGGAGCAACCGTCTTCCTGACTTCCGGCGACGTGGTGCTGAGCCTCCCGGCGTCCGGCCTCACTCTGCGCCTTCATGCGCGGCCAACCGTCCATGCAGCCACCATCGTTCGCCTGCACCTGCTGGGCGCCAACCCTGCTCCCCAAATCGCCGGCCTGGATCGACTGCCGGGCCGCGTCAACTACCTGATCGGGCGGGACAGCCATCACTGGATCGTCAACGTGCCTACCTACGCCCGCGTCGTCTACCGGGGCGTTTACCCGGGCATCGACCTGATCTACCACGGCAGCAGCGACAAGAACCTGTCCGGCGGCCACGTGGAGTACGATTACGTGGTCGCTCCGGGCGCCAACCCCCGCGCCATTCGCCTGGCCGCGCAGGGAGGATCGGGTTTGTGCCTGGATGCAGCCGGCGACCTCGTGCTCGGTCACAACGGCAGCAACTGGGTCTATCAGCAGCGGCCCCTGGCCTATCAGGTCATAGGCGGCGTGCGCCGCGCGGTGGCCGTGGCCTACGCACTGCATGGACGCCGGATGGTCGGCCTGACCGTGGGCGCCTACGATGCCCGCTATCCGCTGGTGATCGACCCGGTGCTGCTCTACTCCTCCTACTTTGGCGGCACGGGCAATATCGACGAAGCGATTACGGGGGTGGCAGCCGGCAGTGACGGCAGCACCTATATCACCGGCCACACAGCGAATGTCAGCTTCCCGACCACATCCGGCGCCTATCAGGCGAACCATGGCTCCTCTAAATGCAGCGGGTGCGATTATGCCTTCGTGAGCAAGATCAACCCCGGAGGCACGGCCCTTGTTTATAGCACATACCTGGGCGGCACGACCAGCGACGACTTCGCCAATGCCATGGCCGTGGACTCCGCGGGCAACGCCTATATTGTGGGGAGCACGCTGTCAAATGACTTCCCAACGACCGCAAATGCGCTGCACACCTCGCGGAACGCGGCCACCGCGCAGGGGCTGTCCAGTGCCTTCGTGACCAAGCTGAATGCTCAGGGCAGCAGTCTGGTCTACAGCACCTATCTGGGCGACTACCGTAGCAACAACGTTCCTGACACCACGGCAACCTCCGCTGCCAACGCCATTGCTCTCGATGGCTCGGGTAACATCTACGTCACCGGGCAATACTCCGTTTACTTCGAGCCACCTTCCGGCAGCACGAAACTAGCTTCGGGGTGCGACGCTGCCAACTTCGGCTTCAGTAGCGCGGTTTTTGTAACCAAGCTCAACCCTGCCAGTAGCGGGACGGCCTCGCGCGTCTACAGCAACTGCCTGAGTGGCGACTCGAGCCAGGGCGGGGGTGCTACCGACAGCATCGGCCGTGGCATTGCCGTTGATTCAAGCGGCCATGCCTACGTGACCGGCTCGACCAACTCGGGCAACTTTCCGGTCACCGAGGTGCTCGTGAATCAGGCGTGCAATGGCGGCAGTGATAACTGCTTTACCGGCACGCCTGCCTACAACACGCAGTTAGAAAGCTCGCCGCTTCAAAGCAACGATGCCTTTCTCTCCGAGCTTCAACCGGATGGAACGGCCCTATTGTACAGCACCTACATAGGGGGCACGAACGACGATGTCGGCACGGCAATCGCCCTGGACGGCAATAACCATGCATACATTACCGGATATACAAGCTCGTCAACGAGCTTCCCGACTACCAATGGCGCCTACCAGGCTGGCTACCCTAACAGCCAGAGCGCCTTTGTGTTGAAGATGGATCCGAACAACGCCACGGGCGGGAGTGCGTCTCTCATTGCCGGCACGTATCTTGGCGGTTCCAGCGCTGCGAGCATGGCAACCGCCCTGGCTCTGGACAGCTCCGGCAATGTGTACCTGACCGGCAACACCCAGGCCAACAACTTTCCCACGCAGAACCCGCTGTCCCAGGGCGGCTCCCCGGGCAACGCCTACCAGGGCAGGTCTTTGCACGGCTCGCAGGATGCGTTCGTGGCGGAGTTATCATCCGATCTGAGCAGCCTGAGCTTCAGCACCTACCTCGGCGGCACGGGGAGCGACAGTGGCACCGGCATCGCGCTGGATACGGCCGGCAATATCTACGTCGCCGGAACCACCGCGTCGAGCGATTTCCCCCTGGCCAGCCAGCACGGCGGACTGCCGCAGACAACAGCCGGCGATCTCTTCATCGCCAGGATCGGCGCCACGCCACAGGTGCCATCGCTTGCGACGATCACCCCAAACCAGGGTCCGGCCACCGGCGGCAACCAGGTGGTGATAACCGGGCAGCGCATCTATTTCCCGCCCAACACGCTCCCGGCTACCTCGACCCTCAATCTGGTCAATCCCAGCTTCGCGCTGACCTTCGGCAACAGGCCGGCCACCAATATCACCGTCAACCCCGGCAATGACACGATTACCTGTACGGTGCCGGCTACGGGCAATATCACGGCTCCTACCGCCGTCTCCGTCACCCTGGCTATCAGCGGGACGGCATCGAACGGGCTGAGCTATACGTACGTGCCGGCGCCGTCGGTGACCGGCATCAGTCCCACCCTGGGCCCGGCGGCGGGCGGGACGAGCGTAACGATCACCGGAAGCAATCTGGCCGGCGCCACGGCGGTCTATTTCGGTAGCGCATCCGTCGCGCCGCTCTCGATCAATCCTGCCGGCACGCAGATTACCGCTACCACGCCGGCAGGCACACCGGGCACCACCGTGCCCGTGACGGTGACCACGCCGGGTGGCTCTTCCACGTCCACGGCCACTTTTACCTATCTGGGACCGCCGACCATCAGCAGCATCACGCCGTCTGACGGGCCGCTCTCGCCCACCACTTCTATTGCCATCAACGGCAGCAGCTTTGTCGTCGGACAGACCACGGTTAGCTTCGGCGGCCAACCGGGCGCCGTCGACGAGGGCACCAGTAACAGCACGATCATCAATGTGGTACCGCCCAGCACCACGGTGTCCGGTCCGGTTTCTGTGACCGTGACCACGCCCGGCGGACAGGCGAACGGGACGTTCACCTACCTGCCACAACCCCAGATCACCAGCCTTGCGCCGGCCAGCGGGCCGCTGGGCGGCGGGACAACCGTGGTCATCACCGGCAGCGGGCTCTTGACCGGCACAGACCCGACGAGCGGCCTCTCCGTCTCCTTCGGCTCGCAACAAGCGACCGTCACCGGTGTGACGGCGAGCGGCACGGTTATCACCGTGACGGCGCCCCAGACGACCACCACCGGCACGGTGGACGTCCAAGTGACGACGCCCGGCGGCACCTCACCGCTGACGCCCGCGGATCAGTTCACCTACCTGCCTGGCCCGACCATCACCGGCATCAATCCGCCGGGCGGCCCAGTCTCGGGCACCGCGACAGTGACGATCAGCGGTACGGGCTTCGTACCCGGTTCGACGACCGTGACCTTCGATGGGCAGCCCTCCGGGCCGGTGCGCGTCAGTCCGGACGGCACCGTGATCAGCACCACTACCTCCGGCGGGCCGGCCGGGCCTGCCACGGTGGTGGTGACCACGCCGGGTGGTAGCGCGACCGACAGCAGCCACTTCACCTTTTATGCGCCGCCGGTTATCGGCGGCGTGAGCCCTAACACAGGCTCACCCAACGGCGGCACCGCGGTGACCATCACCGGGACCAACTTCGTTCAGGGCTACACGAGTGTCTTCTTCGGCGCGCAGCCGGCGCAGAGCGCTCAGGTCCTGGACCAGCACACGATCCTGGCGACCAGTCCCGCCACGACCGGGGCCGGCATGGTCGATATCACCGTCCAGTCGCTGGGCGGCCTCTCGGCGATCACGGCACAGGATGAGTTCACCTATACCACGCCCGGCCCGTGTCCCGGCCTTCCGAACGCGGGCGGCTTCGACGCCGACCTCTCCGGCTGGCACGTGCACTCGGATTTCGCGCCGTTCAGCGGTACGGTGCCCAATGTCACGATCACGCCGCCGGCTGCCATTCAGGTGCCGGGCGGAGCGATCCACCTGGATTGCCTGAACCTGGATGCCAACAACCAGTTGCTACCGTCCATCGACCTGTCGGGGCAATTGTCCTCCATCACCTATCACGGCTTCACCGTGACCCTGGCCGCGGGCGTGACGCTTGGTCCTGTGGGCCTGACTATCGGGCTGTTCAGCGTCAACCTGCCCAGCCAACTCGTGGTCGCCGGATCGGCGAGCACGCTCAATGCCTCGAACGTGTTGCTGCTCTCCGACGGCAGCTTCGGCGGCGTGCCCACCTTCTCCTCGGCCAGCCTCAGCTATCGCGGCTTCACCGTGCTGGTCAGCGGGCTCAGCTTCGCCGGCAACGCGCTGAGCTTCGGTGACGTGGAGTTTGGCTTGCCGCGGTCGCTGCTGCCCTCCGGCTCGTCCCCGATCACGCTGACCGGCGCGATCACCGTCGGTCTGGATGCTGGCATCAGCGGCACCCTGACCGTACTTAATCCAACGCTCACCGAGGCCGGGTTCACCGTGGGCGCGGCCAGCATCACCCTGGACAGCAGCGGGCTGAACGTCAACGATGCGTTCCTGACCCTTCCGGCCAGCCTGACGCCACCGCACGGCAACCCCATCACCCTCGGCGGCCAGTTGCAGATCACGCCCGCCTTCACCGTGACCGGCAGCCTCTCGGTGAACAACGCGACGTTCAGCGTGGCCGGCTTCTCCGTCACCGGCGCGATCACCCTTGACAACAGCGGGTTAGATGCCGCGGCGCAGTTGGCATTGCCGGCGTCACTCTCCCCGCCCGGCGGCAACCCCATCACCATCTCGGGCAACCTGCAGATCACCTCCGACTACCACGTCTTCGGCAGCCTCTCCAGCGGGCCTATCTCGATGAGCCTGGCCGGCTTCACCGCCTCGGTCGGCAATATCGTCCTGGATAGAAGCGGTCTGGCCGTTACCGGCGCCAGCCTCAGCCTGCCCAGTCTCAGCCCCAACGTCGGCCAGATCAGCATTCAGGGTGAGGTGGAGATCTCCACCGACTTCAGCGTCTCGGGTACCATCAGCCTGGCGCCGTTCACTTTCCAGGACGACGGCTTCACCGTCTCCGTCGGCAGCGTGACCCTGAGCCGCTCCGGACTGGATATCAGCAGCGCAGGCGTCTCGCTGCCCGCGCCCTTCGCCGGCACACAGCTCACCGGCAGCCTGCACATCGGCTCCGATCTAAATGTGACCGGCACGCTGAGCATCCTGAACCCGCAGTTCAGCTATGCCGGCTTCTCCGTCGGCGCCGACAGCATCAGCCTGAGCCTGGACCGCACGGCCGGCGCCGGCGTCAGCGGCGTCGTGCGCATCACCAATGCCCATGCCACACTGCCGGGCATCACCAACGTCACCATGACCGGCAATCTGACCGCGTCGTTCGACAGCCACGGCAGCCTGCAAATCTCCGGCCAGCTCGTGGTCAGCAGCACCTCCGGCCACCTGATCTCGCTGACCTACGGCAGCTTTAGCGTGAACGTCACCTCGCTGACGCTGGATAACTCCGGCGTCTCGGTTGATGGCGTCACCTTCACGCTGCCCAACGCCCTCAGCCCCGGCAACACCCCGCTGACCCTGACCGGCGCGCTGCATATCGGTGTGGTCAATGGCAGCTTCTCCATTACCGGCTACCTTGACCTACCCAACGTGCAGGTCAAGGTCTACGGCTTTACCCTCTCGGTCAGCGATATTCGCCTGGGCAACACCGGCCTCTCCATCGGCACGGCCACGCTGGATATGAACGCGCTGCTGAGCCAGAGCGGCCTACGATCGCTCTCCATCAGCTCGCTGGTCATCCTGCCGGACTTCACCTTCACCGGCGGCATCGTAAGCATTAACGGCAGCTCTACCCTGACCATCAGCTACAGGGGCGCCTCGCTCAGTCTGAGCAACATCAGCATCGGGTCGAGCGGCCTCTCCGTCGGCACCGTGACGCTGACGCTGCCCGCCATCTTCGGTGGCCACGGCTACTCGTTCAGCAACCTCACCATCTCACCGTCGGGCGGGATCAGCGGCGAGTACGACGGCAATCTCTCCTTCTCGCTCGGCGACTTCTCGGTCAGCGCGTCGTCGCTGACGCTCAGTAGCTCGGCGGGTATCACCATCAAAAGCGTCTCGTTCTCCCTGCCGATCCTCGATGGGCCGGTCTCGGTGGGCGACCTGGGCTACGACGGCAGCCAGTTGACCGTCGGCAGCCAGCCGCTGCCGACCAACTTCACCATCCCGGATGTCACCACGGGCAACCCGGAGAACCCGCAAGGGCAGAAGCAGGCCTGCGAAAGCCAGCCGTCGGTCGACCCGACCACCGGCCAGCGTAGCCAGCACATGTATCTGCCCCTGCCTCCCATCAATGCCGGCGGCTTCAGCATCTCGGGCGCGGGCTGCCTGACCCTTAGCTCGGATACGTCCGGCCACACCACCTACCTGATCATCGGTCAGGGCCTGGTGAGCCTGGCCAAGGCCGGCTCACTGGCGGCCAGCTTTGAGATCGGCAGTCCCGACGCGACCCATCCGTACATCTTCCACCACGCCACCATCAACGTGCAGGTGGCCGGGTCCGGCATCCCGCTCGACGACACGGGCCTGGAGATCAACGGCATCATCGGCGGCTTCGGCATCACGCAGGCGACCGGCGGCACGCCTATCTACAGCGTCGAGGTCGGCGTCGATATCCAGACCGATGACGGCGGCTACGTCTTCCAGGGCAACGTACACCTCAGCTTCGCCACCGACGGCAACTTCGGCATCGGCGGCAACGGCACGTTCTTCCGGTTGCTGCCGATCTACGGCGGCTTCTGTGTGCGCGTGACCCTGCAGCCCGACTATGTCTGCCAGGACAGCCTCTCGGGCGACCCCACCTACGCCGCGCAGGCCACGGGGCTGGGTCTCTACGCCGTGCTGGGCAGCAACCTGGATGTGCACATCAATAAGGACATCACCTTCAACCTCAATGCCCGCGCGCACATCTGGGTCGATTCCGACGGCCCGGAGTTGGCGGCCAGCGCCGCCGTGGGCTTCCACGTGCCTACCGATGCCTTCTACACCTTCATTCCGCCCTGCTCGTTCGACTTCAGCGGCAGCGCCCAGGTCGGCAAGTTCTACTACCGCGGCGGCAAGGTGGGCGGCTTCAAGGGCGAGTTCGCGGCCAACGTCTGCGACGCTTTCAGCTTCGACGAGAGCATCTTTGTCGACGATAGCGGCAATGTCCACCTGGGCGACGTGAGCGGCTACACCTTGATAGAGGGGCAGAACCACGACGGCTACCTGCTGGCGCGTCTCGGCGACGGATCGGTCCACCTGACGCACATCGTGGCCGTCGCCTCTCCCTCGCTGCTGGCGCGGAGCATCCACACGGCGGGACCGGCGCTATCCAGCCGGGTCTCCGGCCTGTCTGGCCCGTGGCCGCGGGTTATGGGCGGCAGTTCAGCCGCGCAGGTTACTCGCAACTGGCTGGCGGCGGCCTCCCGGCAGGCTCCCGCTGCCGGGCTGTTCGCCAACCAGGCCACGGTCACGGTGGCTCCGGGCCAGACCGCGACGCTCTTCACGCTGCTCTGGCAGCGGGGCGCGCCACGCTATACGCTGACTGCGCCCGACGGCACCGTCTATAGCCCGTCCCATCCGGGCGCCGGCAATCGCGTCTACCACGCGACGGCCGGGTTGCCCGCGGGCTTCGTAGCTGGCGATGCCATCTACATGCCCCGGCCGATGGCCGGCCTCTGGCGGGTGACCATCGACAACCTGAGGGGCAACGAGGGCTATCGCCTGGAGGTACACGGCCACGTCCCCGCGGGCACCCTGCGCGTGACGGCACCGGCCGCCGGGCAGACGCTGGTCGCCCACCCGACGGTCCGGCTGGCCGGCACGCTCAGCGGCGTCACTGATCCGCACGCCAACACTGTCTCGCTCTACTACACCACCGCGCCGGCCGTGCGCATCAAGGGGCACGTGATGCCGAACTACAGCGGTACGCTCATTGCCACGGGCGTGCCGGTGGTGGGCGGCTCCTGGGCGTATACCTGGGACGCCAGCGCGTTGCCGGGCGGCACCTACTACGTCTACGCCGTGCTGGACAACGGCACCGGCGCGCTGGTCAATGGCTACGCTGCCGGCACGGTGCGCGTGGTGCAGCAGGCCCGCCCCGATGCGCCGCGCAACGTGGTGGCCACGGAGGCAGGGGGCCAGTTGTCACTGGTGTGGACTCCACCGGCACAGGCGGCTATCCTAGCCGGCTACCGCCTGCGCTATCGCACCAACACCATGCCGCGCGGCCAGTACGCGGTGATCGATCTGGGCGAATCGCAGCGCTATACCCTGAACGAGACGCTACGGGGCGCCCGCTACACGGTCGAGATCGCCGACTATGACCTGGCCGGCCATTTGAGCGACTGGACGCCGGCCCAGGTCGTGGCGCAGCCGTCGCAGAACAGCCAGGCGCTCGGCTCCGACTTCACTATCGTGGCCGGTCGCGGCACGGTGCAGGCCGGCGGGCTGGCCCGGATTCCCATCGTCGTACGCCCAGTGGCCGGCAGCCGCCCCACGCATGGCCCCGCCGATTTCGTGGCTCTGAGCGTCGATCTCTCCAGTTTGCCGGCCGGCGTGCTGGCGCGGCCAAGCGTCGACGCGGCCAACCTGTTCGACCCGGGTACCGGGCGAGCAGCACCGCTACTGCGCGTCTACACCAACGCCGCGCTGCGTCCCGGCGTCTATCCCATACGCCTGATCGGGCGGCAGATTGTCGGCAGCCTGCTACGCGCGCGCACGGCACGCGCGCTCCTGGTCATCCGCGGCGGAGACCCCAGCCGGGTCACCCTGAGCGTGGGGCGCACCCGGCAGCGTGCCGATCACCTACTGGAGGCGCCCATCGTCGCGCGGGTGGTGGATCAGTCGGGCAGTCCCGTCCAGGATGGGCATACGCTGACCTTCAGCAGCCTGGAAGGCACCTTCACGCCGAGCAGGGTCGAGATTGTCAAGGGGACGGCGCGGACCGTGGTCGTGTGGGTTGCGGGGACGCATCCCATCGTCACCGCCGACGCGGGGACGACGCTGGCGCGGGCCTATCTCGGCCCTGCGCCGCGCGGAGCCAGTGCCGCGCGCTACTTCGCCGCCTCTGCCGGCCAGGCGGCGCGCGCGGCGGGCCGCAACAAGCCGGCCGTTCCGGCGACCAGCGAAGACCTATCGCTCTACAATCCGCTACCTGCCCCGGCCACGGTGCGCCTGCACCTGTTTGTGCAGCCGCGTTCGGGCGGCCCGGCGGTAGAACGGGTGCTGACCGTGCCGCTGTCGCCGCGGCGGCGCGTGGTCGAGTACCTGGCCACCATGGCCGGTGACTATCCCCTCATCGGCGTGCGCATCGAGAGCGATCTGCCCATCGTCAGCCGGCGCATTGTGAATCAGACTGCCGCGCACGGACGGACAACCGTGCGCGGCACCACGGCCGGCGTGGCGGAGCCGCGGGCGAGCTATCGCTTCACGGTGGACCAGAGCCACGGCACCATCGATCTGTTCAATCCGGGCAGCAAGGCGGTGCGCATCACCGTCCGCGTCGGCGGCAAGCCGGCCGCGGAGACGGTGCTGAGCCTGCAACCGGGTGCGTCTGCCCGCGTCGGCGCCCTCGACCTGGCCGTTGCCGCCGGGCTGCCGCGCTGGACCAATGCCGTGACCGTGCGGGCCGGTAGGCCGATCGTGGCCGAGGCCGATCCCGTGCTCGGATCAGGGCTTCCGACGTACAAGTGCGCGAAGCCGCGGGGCAAGGGTGCAGTGGCGCAATGTACGCTGAAAGGAGCTACCACATCCGCCACTGACTCCTGATCCGCCGCCGAAGCCGCCGGTGCCATCGGGACTGCAACAGGCGGCCCGGCCGCCGCTGTTCGATGCCAGTCCATGGCCAGGGTCAGCCGGCTCATCCCTACGCCGGCGCCACTGGCGTATGAGTTGCCGTGTTGGCCGCGCGAGCGGTCGGCGACGCCGGTACACTGATCGCCGTATTTGTCGGCGCAGGCGCGGTGGGCGTCGGAAGCTTACCACTGCCGGCATGGGGTCGGCGTAGACGGCGGCGTGTTGGTCTGTGGCGCCGTCGGGCCGGTGGGTGTAGACGTGTCCGCGTCTTGGTCGGCGTGCTCGTAGGGGCAGGACCGTCGTGGTCGCTGTGCTGATGGACGCCCGGCTCTGGCTGCCGCGGCGGTGGCCCGTGGGCACCTACCAGGTCGACTTGTTGCTCAACGGGCGTCTGATGCAGGTGCTGCCGTTCCGAATCAGTTAGCAGGGAAGGCATCGAACTAAACGTTACTTGGCATTCAGTATAGTCTAGTATAAAATCGAGGTATGAGTGAGAGCGAGCGGACGCGGCGGGAGGCCATCGTGGAGGCCGCGCGGCGGCTCTTCAGCGAGAAGGGCTACGCCGCCACCACCATGGACGACGTGGCCGCGGCGGCCGGCGTGGCCAAGGCCACGCTGTACCGCTATGTGCGCAGCAAGGACGACCTGCGGGACCTGCTGGCGCCGCATCTGCCGGAGGCCGACCTGCGCGAGCGCGACGCCCGCCGCGCTATCCTGGAGGCCGCCATCGATCTGGTCGGCCGCCAGGGGCTCAGCCGGACCAGCCTCGACGAGATCGCGGCCGCGGCCGGCGTGAGCCGGAGCGCCATCTACTGGCACTTCAAGGGCAAGTACGACCTCTTCGCCGCCATCATCTCCGACCTCTCGCCGCTCCCTCGTATCACGACGCTCCTGCACAATGCCGGGGACCTTCCACTTGACGATCTGGCGCGGCAGATCGCCTACGCCTATTTCGACTTCATCGGCGGTCGCGTCGACTTCCTGCGTGCCATCATGACGGAGGTTCCCGCCAATCCAGACCTGCAGGCCGTCTTTCAGCGCCACATCGCCGCACCGCTGTTCGAGGCGCTGGGGAGCTATCTGGCGCGCACAGCGGAACGCCACAAGCTGCGCGCGGTGCACCCGGTCCTGGCGCTCCAGGCGTTCTTCGGGCCAATCGTCCTGCACCTGCTGGCGCGGGATGTGCTTGAGCCCGGTCTCGGCCTGCGGATAGAGAAGGAGGAGGCCGTGGAGACCTTCGTGAGCATTTTCTTGCATGGCATATCTGTGCGTGAGGAGTGAGCAGTGGAGAATGGGCCGTGGATGCGAGCGCCCGGTATTGCACGAGAGGCCGTGGCCCGCTCGGACCATTCGCCGTTAGCAAAGGGGGCACCGATGCGCAATCGCATCATGTCGATGATCCGCAAAGAGTTCATCCAGATCCGGCGCGATCGCCGCACCCTGGCCATGATGCTGGCCATCCCGATCATCTGGCTGGTGGCCTTCGGCTACGCCGTGACCTTCGACGTCAAGCACGTCCCCACCGCCATCGCAGACCGCGCCCACGACGCGGCCTCCGCGTCCCTGATCGCGGCGTTCCGGCGCTCCGACAGCTTCGACCTGACCGATAGCGGAGCCACGACGGCGGCCGGCATTCAGGATGACATCAAGGCCGGGCGCATCAGCGCCGGCATCGTGATCCCGCCGGGTTACGGCGATAGCGGCGGCGCATCGGTGCGCATCCTGGCCGACGGCTCGGATCTCTTCAGCACGCAGAGCGTCTTGCGCGCCGCACAGGGTGTGATCCAGTCCGCGACTCTGCAGAACGCCCGCAAGGCGGCCGGCCCGTTTGGCGGCATAGCCGCCTCCTTCGCGAGCGCCGCGCCCACCGTCGATATCCTCTACAATCCCGATCTCAAAAGCTCCTACGTGATGATCCCCGGCCTGGTCGGCCTGGTGATGGTCTTTATCGCCACCCTGATGACCGCGCTTGGGGTGGTGCGCGAGCGCGAGCGCGGCACCATGGAGCAGCTCATCGTGACGCCGGTGCGCCCGCTGGAGCTGATGCTCGGCAAGGTGGCGCCGTACGTGTTGATCTCCGCGATCGACTTGGTGGTGATCCTGGTGGTGGGTCTGTTGCTCTTCGACGTGCCGTTGCGCGGCTCCCTGCTGCTGCTGGCCGTGGCCTCCTTCTTCTTCCTGCTCGGGGCGCTCGGCGTGGGCCTATTGGTCTCAACCGTCTCGCAGAACCAGCAGCAGGCTATGCAGCTGGCCTTCTTCACGCTGTTCCCCCAGTTCATCTTCTCGGGCTTCATCTTCCCCCTGGCGGCCATGCCCTGGGGCGTGCGCTGGATCGGCTACCTGATGCCCCTGACCTATTTCATGCCCGTCACGCGCGGCGTCTTCCTCAAGGCCCAGGATTGGGCCGGACTCTGGCCCTATATCGCCGTCCTGGTAGTCTACGGCATCGGCATGCTCGTGCTGGCCGCCACGCGCTTCCGGAAGCGGCTGGCCTGATGGGGCAAAGGCGGGCAGATAGCGACATGCGGAAGGGAGTGTGAGCCATGGACCCGGCCATCGAGACGAGCGGCCTGACGCGCCGCTTTGGGCACACCACGGCCGTCGATGGGCTTGACCTGCACGTACGAGCCGGCGAGTTGGTGGCGCTGGTGGGGCCGGACGGCGCCGGCAAGACCACGGCGCTGCGACTGCTGTGCGGCATCCTGGCGCCGAGCGCTGGCGGCGCGCGCGTCCGCGGCATCGACGTGGCCAGCCGGCCCGACGTGGTGCGGCAGCACGTCGGCTACGCCGCGCAGAGCTTCAGCCTCTACCCCGATCTGACGGTGGCCGAGAACCTGGCTTTCTTCGCCCGCGTCTACGGCGTGCCGCCCGACGTGGAAGAGAAGCGCACCCGTGAGCTGCTCGACTTCAGCAAGCTGGAGCAGGCGCGGGGGCGCCAGGCCGGCCTGCTCTCGGGCGGCATGAAGCAGAAGCTGGCGCTCGCCTGCGCCCTGATGCACGAGCCGGACCTGCTGCTGCTCGACGAGCCGACCACCGGCGTCGACCCGGTCAGCCGTCGCGAGCTGTGGCGCATCCTGGCGGACCTGCATGCGCGCGGCAAGACGATACTGCTATCCACGCCATACATGGACGAGGCGGAGCGATGCGGGCGCGTGGCCTTGCTCGACGCCGGCCGCCTGGTCGCGTTTGACACGCCCGAGGCCCTGGAGAATGCCCTGCCCGCCCGCATCCTCGCCGTGCGGGCCACCGGGCTCTCGCGCGGCGCGCTGCTCTCCGCTCTCGCCCGCGTGGACGGCGCCGCCGGGCCGGCGCAACCCTACGGTTCGGTGGCCCATCTGCCGGCCGGGGACCCCGAGCGGGCCGCGGCGGCGGCGCGTGCTACGCTGGCCGCGGCCGGTGCGACCGAGGTCACGGTCGAGCCGGTCGCTCCGTCGCTCGAAGATGTCTTCATCGCCCGTGCCGCTCGCCGCGATTCGAGCGCACCTTCCCTCACTGCCGCGGCCGGCGCCACGGCGACAGGTCACTCCACGGATGCGCGGCCGGAGACGGCGATAGAGGTGCGGGATCTGACGCGTCGCTTCGGCTCCTTCACGGCCGTCGACGGCGTCTCCTTCAGCGTGCGGCGCGGCGAGATCTTCGGTTTCCTGGGGCCGAACGGCAGTGGCAAGACCACCACCATCCGCATGATCTGCGGCATACTCCAGCCCAGCGGCGGCCACGCCGAAGTGCTGGGCCGCGACGTGGCGCGGCAGCCCGAGGCCGTGCGGCAGGAGGTCGGCTACATGTCGCAGCGCTTCGGCCTTTACGGGGACCTCAGTGCGGCGCAGAACCTGGAGTTCTACGGCGGCATGTACGGCGTGACCGACCGCCAGTTGCGCCTGCGCCGCGACGAACTGATCGCCATGGCCGGCCTGCAAGGGCGGGAGAAGGCCCTTGCCGCCGAGCTCTCCGGAGGGTGGCGGCAGCGTCTGGCGCTGGGCTGCGCGCTGGTGCACCGACCGCCGGTGCTCCTGCTGGACGAGCCGACCGGCGGGGTTGACCCTGCCTCGCGCCGCGACTTCTGGGACCTGATCTACCGGCTGGCCGGCGACGGCGCGACGGTGCTGGTGACGACCCACTACATGGACGAGGCCGAGCACTGCGACCGCATCGCCCTGTTGCACGAGAGCCGGCTCATCGCCGTGGGCACGCCGGCGGAGTTGAAAGCGCGCTTCCCCGGCCTGCTGCTCGAGGTGAAGGCCACCCCGCTTGAGGTGGCGCTGCGCGCGCTCGACCCCTGGCGCCCGGCCCTCTACGGCACGGCGATGCACCTGCAACTGGCCGGAGAGGCGCAGATCGAGCGCGTGCGCGCGGCGCTGCAGGCCGCCGGCATCGGCGACGCCCACCTCACGCCGATCGCCCCTTCTCTTGAGGACGTCTTCCTGGCCCTGGTAGCAGGGCAGCGTACCCAGGATTCTGAGCAGCGCGATTCCGGGTACCAGGTAGGACGCTAGCCTGGATTATTCCTGGGCGTCTGATAGGGCGGGACGACCCTGCCTGGCGGCGGCCCGCGGGCCGCCGCCGCCGGCATCCCTGCCGGCAAGGATGCCGGCGGTCCCAGGCACGGTGCCCCGCGGTCCTCGTGAATAATGCGGGCTAGATCTCGCGTGCCGTATGCTTGTCCGAGCCGTCTTTGCTTTCCTTGCCATGCCCGGCGTCGTCGCGGGCCTGATTCCAGCCCTGCTTGTCATGGGCGATGCGCATCGTCATTCTTGAGACGACAACGCGCGATTCGACGCGGAG
>Ga0209062_1002389_pt1 | contig 25533 bp, 22 predicted proteins | sample Coa_R2_2_FD_187158 | JGI IMG/M metagenome (GOLD analysis project Ga0209062, IMG submission 187158) | Surface soil microbial communities from Centralia Pennsylvania, which are recovering from an underground coalmine fire - Coalmine... | ecosystem: Environmental > Terrestrial > Soil > Unclassified... | reverse complement strand
ATGTCGGCACCTGTGTGGAGGTGGGCTCCGATCCGGTCGCCTGGATCAAACAGAACCCCGGCCGCATCCGGTCTCTGCATCTCAAAGAGTGGGGTCCCGGACCGGATAAGGGCTACAAGTGCCTGTTCGGCGAGGGCGTCGCGCCCTGGAAAGAGATCTTCGCCGCGGCTGAATCGGTGGGCGGCGTGGAGTATTACCTGATCGAGCAGGAAGGCAGCCGCTTCCCGCCCTTCGAGACGGCGGAGAAGTGCCTGGCGGCGTACAAACGGATTCACGGCTGAATTTTTACACCGCCACCAGCAGACTTTCCGCGAACGGCCACTCTTCGTCGACCCACTGCGCCTCCACGCGGAAGCCCGACGCGCGCGCCATCCTGCACAACTGGTCCGGCAGGAACTTGTGGCAGACCTCCGTGCAGATGGTCTCGCCGCTCGCGAAATCCACCGTGAGGCCGGCGCGCCGCACCCGCACGGTCTGGCGCCTGCGCGACCGCAGGTGCATTTCGATGCGCTGCGCTCCGGCGTTATAGCGCGCCACGTGCTCGAAGCGGCGCAGGTGGAAGTCTCCGTCGAGCTCGCGGTTGATACGCGCCAGCAGATTGCGGTTGAAGGCTGCGGTGACGCCGGCCGCGTCGTCATAGGCGGCGATCATCCGCTCCTCGGATTTGACCAGGTCCGTTCCCAGCAGCAGCGCATCGCCGGGCTCGATCGCGCGCCGCACCGCGCCCAGGAATTCGATCGCCGCCTCCGGCTCGAAATTGCCGATGGTGCTGCCGAGAAACAGCGCCAGCAGAGTCTGGCCGGGCGCGCGGCGCGCCGCCGCGCAGCGCAGACCGTCCAGATAGCTCGTTTCGAGCGGCGTTACCTCCGCGACCGCCGCCAGCTCCTGCGCGCATTGCGCCAGAGCGCGGCGCGAAAGGTCGATCGGATAATAGGACACCATCCGCCGCCGCCCGAGCCGCTCCAGGATGGGCCGCGTCTTTGCCCCGCTGCCGCTGCCCAGTTCCGCCGTCACCACATCCGGCGGCAGCAGATCCGCCAGATCCCCGGCGTGCGCGGTCAAAATGCGGGCATCGGCGCGCGTCAGGCCGTATTCGGGCAGGCACGTGATGGCCTCGAACAGCGCCGAGCCGACCTCGTCATAGAAATAGCGGCACGGAAGCGTCTTCTGCCCGCCGCGCGTCAGCCCGGCACGCACCTCGGCCGCAAATTCGGCATCGAACGCGAGCGCGGCCATCAATCCGTCACCAGCCGGAAGGTCGCGTAAATGTACGGGTACGACGGCCGGAACCAGTTCCGGAAGGAGGGCCGGAGCAGACAGCGCGCCGTCCGCGGCGAGCCGCCCTTCAGCACGTAGTGCTGGCCGTCGAAAAACGGCTCGGAATAATTGGGATAGAACGGAAACGGTTGAAATCCGGGGAACGGCGCGAACGGCGTCGCGGTCCATTCCCAACCGTTGCCGATCATCTGGCTCGGGCCGCCCTCGCCCTCGTACACCGGAATCGGGTCCCATCCGCGGAAATCCGCGTTCGCCGACGGCCGCGAGGCGCACGCCGCCCGCTGCCATTCCGCCTCACTCGGCAGGCGCATGCCGCGCCAGCGCGCGAACGCCGTGGCCTCATCGTATGTCACATAGACTGGCCAATCGAGCGGCAATCGTATCTCCTCCCACATGCCGCGCCAGAACCATTCGCCGCCGCGCGACGCCCAGAAGAACGGCGGCGCGGCGCCCTCGCGGACGAATTCGAGATACTCGCGGTTGGTCACCTTATACGGCGCGATGGCGAATTCTCCAACCTCCACGAACATCTCCGGAAACTCGTTGTCCCAGCCGAAGCCCTCGCCGGGCGCGCGGCCGAGGCGCGCGGTTCCCGCGGGAATGCGCAGCATGGCATCGCTACCGCGCGGGGGCGGGGTCTCCGCGGCTGCAGCAGCCCGCGGGCCTGCGCCACCGGGAGTCTTCTTTCCGTAATCCAACTGATGCAGGATGTATGCAAAGGTTTCGGCGTGCATCAACCGGTGTTCGAGCGCCACGTGCCGGAGTTGCTCCGGGACCGCCGGCAGCAGCCGGTCGATCTCCTCCCGCACGCGCCGGCGGTAGCTCTCCACTTCCTCGACGCGCGGCCAGTCCGCCGGGCTATCGGCCGGCAACTGGCCGGGCGCCGGATCGATGCCGAAAGCGAAGAGGCGATCGAAGGATTCGTGAAATGCCGGCCGTCCCAACGCGTATCTGCCGATCAGGTTCCAGTCGAACGCCTCCAGGTGCCCGAGGTAGAAGATCAAGCGGTGCCGCTCCGGTATCGGACGCTCGTAGAGCGCTTCCGGCCGCACCAGCCGGAACAACGCGTCGGTCGCCCGGCGCGCCGCGTCGAGGCTCAGCATCATGCCCCTACAGTCTAGCGAAACCTCTATCGCAAAATGGTGAGCGCGGCTACAGATTTCCGTTAGCCATTCGCCGCACTTACGCGCGCGGTTCGCCGCCGCGCGGAGGCTCCCCCTCGTGCGGTTTGTAGCCGTGCCGCCGCATGACTTCAAACGCCGCTTCCGCCGATTCCGGAAGCACGTAAAAAAAAGCTCCAATGCGCACCGTGCTGAACACAACGCCGCCGCGGTATTCATCCGCTTCGACGCCGTAATCCACCCCGGCTTCGGTCAGGACGCGCTCCAATTTCCTGGCATCGCGCAGCCGCTTGGCGATGTAGACAAGCACCGGCTCCCGGTCTGCGAAAAACGAAGCGTCCTGTTTCATCCCGGTTTTCCCCATCCAGGATAGCGCGCGGCTTCACGGGACCGTGTGAAATGTTCGATTGGCGGCTCATTTGCAAGATGTCGGGGAGATGACACACAGCCCGGACGAGCAGATCGCCACCTTGCAAGAGAAGCTCCGGCAACAGGAAGCCCGGCTGCGTGAGCTCGAAGAGAGCGAAGGCCGGCTGCGCGCGTTTCTGGAGTCGGCCTCACAGGGCGTCGTCGCCATCGATCCTGCGGGCAAGCTCCTGCTCGTGAACGCGAAAACGGAACAGATGTTCGGCTATTCGCGCCAGGAGCTGCTCGGCGCGCCGCTCGAAATGCTGCTGCCCGAGACCCTTCGCCATCTGCACGCCAAACACCGCCAAGACTATTTCGGCGCGCCCCGTTCGCGCCCGATGGGTGTGGGCATGGAGCTCCGCGGGCGCAAGAAGGACGGTTCCGAATTCCCCGTCGAGATCAGTCTGAGCTTCGTTCGCGAGTCCAGCCGCCAACTCGCCGTCGCTCTGATCACCGACATCTCCGCGCGCAAGGAGATCGAGACGCAGATGCAGCAGCGGCAGAAACTCGAAAGCCTCGGCGTTCTGGCCGGCGGAATCGCGCACGACTTCAACAATCTGCTGACCGGCATCATCGGCAACGCCAGCCTGGTGCTCGGCGAAATGGGCCCCGACCACCCCTTGTACCGCCACGTCCGCGATGTCATCGAAGCCGGGCAGCAGGCCGCGACCCTGACCCGCCAACTGCTGGCGTACGCCGGCAAGGGCCAGTTTTACATTCGCGAGGTCGATATCGCGCCGCTCGTTCGGGAAGTCGTCGGCATGGTCCGCTCTTCGGTTCCCGGCTCGGTCCGGATCGCGGTGGATCTGCCGGAGCACCTGCCGCCGGTCTCCGCCGATTCCGGGCAGCTCCAGCAGCTTTTCCTGAACATGATCCTGAACGCGGCCGAAGCCATCGACGGCCGCCGCGGCACCGTTTGGATCAGCGCCCGAACCATCGACTCGAACGCCTTGCCCGCCAGCCGCCTTTCCGCCAATGGACTGCTGCCCGGCCGCTATCTCTCCGTGGAGGTCAAAGACGACGGCTGCGGCATGGATGAGGCCACCTCGCTCCGCATTTTCGATCCGTTCTTCACCACGAAATTCACCGGCCGGGGATTGGGGCTGGCGGCGGCGCGCGGCATCGTCGAGGCCCACCACGGCTCGATTGAAGTTACCTCCGCGCCCGGAAAAGGAAGCACCTTCACGGTGCTGCTCCCGGCCGCGCCGCCCGGCAAACACCGCGATACCGAGCCGGAGGATCTCTCGGGCTCCGGAGTAGTCCTGGTCGTCGACGACGAAGAGGTCGTGCGCCGCACGGCCGCCGCCGCCCTGCGGCGCTACGGCTATCTGGTTCTCTCGGCCTCCGACGGCCCGTCAGCCATCGACATCGTCCGCGAATCCGGCAGCCGCCTCTGCGCGGTCCTCCTCGATCTGGCCATGCCCGGAATGGACGGGGTGGAAACCCTCGATCACATCAAGGCGATCGCGCCCGAGGTGCCGGTGCTGCTCTCGAGCGGCTTCGGCGAGATCGAAGCCACGCACCGGTTGGCCGGCGCCGAACTCGCCGGCTTCCTGCAGAAGCCCTACACGGCCGCCCAACTCGCGCGGGAGGTCCGCCGCGTATGCAAGAAGGCCAGCCAGCACGCCGAGAGCGGCGCGCTGCCTTAAACGGCCGCGCCGTCCGGCAGTCGCGAGCAAGGCCGATGCTATCCTGAACGTAACGGTGTTTCGACTCGCAGCCATCATGGGCGGGATTTTGGCCCTCATCACCGCGGTTTACGCGTTCCAGAAGCCGTTCCGCGAATATCCGGGCATCGAGTACGAAAAGTTCCCGATTCCGCCGGATTTCCGCGAGCCCGGCGAATGGACCTTCGCCCGCCTGATGTATCCGCCGATTGGCCGCCGTTACGGCGGCTTCCAGTTCCTGGGAAGCTGGAAGGAAGGCGCCTCCAACTGGACCATGGACTACCCGCGCTCGGATCGCCATTTCTCCGCCGCCGTGCGCCGCCTGACGCGCGTGCAGGCGCGCTCCGTCGAGGAGCCCATCGATCTCGACGACCACGATGTCTACGACTGGCCGTGGCTCTACGGCGTCGAGGTCGGCCACTGGGACCTCACCGATGAGCAGGCGCGGACCATGCGCGAGTACCTGCTCCGCGGCGGCTTCTTCATGTGCGACGACTTTCACGGCGCCAACGAGTGGGAGGTCTTCGCCGCCAGCATGCGCAAAGTTTTCCCCGACCGCCCCATTGTCGAGATCCAATCCCAGGACGCCATCTTCCACACCATCTACGACCTCGACCAGCGTTACCAGGTGCCGGGCGCTTTGTTCCTCGAAACCGGCCTCACCTACGAAAAGGGCGAGACCGGCAAGACACCGCACTGGCGCGGCATCTACGACGACCACGGCCGTCTGATGGTGGCGATCTGCCACAACATGGACCTCGGCGATTCCTGGGAGCATGCCGATAACCCGCAATACCCCGAGCGCTTCTCCGCGCTCGGCATCCGCATCGGGCTCAATTATCTGATCTACTCGATGACGCACTAGCTGCTCGCTTTGCTACGCAGCGCGGCCCATTCCCGCCGGCTTTTTGGGGAGCACTGGATCTCGATGATCCACCTGCCCGAATTCGCCCTTGTAGAATCAGTAGGTTAGGGCGACAGGTGGCATATGGATATGCCACCTGCGGTCCGCAGGCGGTTCGGCGGCCCGATGGCCTGCGCGGTGTTAAGCTCGAACTGAATGACCTGGAGCGCGGGCGGAGCAATCCTGTTGGCCTTGGCAGTGGCCCTCGGCGCGTTCGGCGCGCACGGCCTGCGCGACCGCCTGGATGCCTACCATCTGAGCATCTGGGAGAAGGCCGTCTTCTACCACTTCGTCCACGCGCTCGGAATCCTGATCGTCTCCGTGCTGCCCAAAACGGGCACGTTTTCCGAATACGCCACCGATTGGGCCGGCACGCTGCTGCTCGCCGGTATCGTGCTGTTCTCCGGCAGCCTCTATCTGCTGGCGGTCACCGGTATCCGCTGGCTGGGCGCCATCACGCCGGTCGGCGGCGTCTGCTTCATCGCCGCCTGGCTTGCGCTCGCCTGGTTCCTGTGGCGCCGGTGAACGCTCCCGCATTTCTGCTACGCTCTTCACCATGGACCTGCTGGCGGCCGCGCGCCGCGAAATGATCGAGCAAGGCTTCGAGCCGGACTTCCCGCCCGCGGCACTCGAGCAGGCGCGCCGCATCACGGTCGCTGCCGATCCCTCGCTGCGCGATCTCACCGGGCTCCCCTGGTCTTCCATCGACAACGACGATTCCCGCGATCTCGATCAGATCGAGTGGGCCGAGCGCACGCCGGAGGGCATCCGCGTCCGCGTCGCCATCGCGGATGTCGATGCCGCCGTGCCGCGCGGCACAGAAATCGACTGCTATGCCGCCCGCGAGACCACCTCGGTCTACACCCACATCCACACGTTCCCGATGCTCCCCGAGCGCCTCTCGACGGACCTCACCTCGCTCGCCGAAGGCGAAGACCGCGCCGCCATTGTCATCGAGTTCGTGGTGGCCGCCGATGGCGCGATCGGTGGGCACAGCGTCTCTCGCGCGCTTGTCCGCAACCGCGCGCGCCTGGCGTACAGCAGCGCCGGACCGTGGCTCGAAGGCACTGCCGCGCCGCCCACCGGCGACGCGGAAATGCAGGCGCAACTCAAGCTGCAGGATGAAGCCGCGCAGGCGCTCCGCGCCGCCCGTCACCGCCTCGGCGCGCTCAGCTTCGACCGCCAGGAGCTCCAGCCCGTTCTCGATGGCCATCAGGTCAAGGACATCGCCACCCGCCGCAGCAACCGCGCCGCGCACCTCATCGAAGATTTCATGATCGCCGCCAATGAGGTCATGGCCCAGACCCTGAGCGCGGCCGGTGTCTCCTCGATCCGCCGCGTCGTCAAGGCGCCGGAACGCTGGGCGCGCATCGCCGATCTGGCCGAACATTACGGAGAGAAGCTCCCGCCGGAACCCGATGCCGGCGCGCTGAATGCCTTCCTGCTCCGCCGCAAGCAGGCCGACCCCGTGCACTATCCGGATCTTTCGCTTTCCGTGCTCAAGCTGATGGGCCCCGGCGAATACGTGCTTCTACGCCCCGGCGATGACGCCCCCGGCCACTTCGGCCTCGCCGCCCACGACTATACCCACTCCACCGCTCCCAACCGCCGCTTCGCCGATCTCGTCACGCAGCGGCTGCTGAAATCGATCGGCGGCCCGGCGCCTTACCCGGATCCCGAGCTGGACGCCATCGCGCGCAACTGCACCCTGAAGGAGGACGCCGCGCGCAAGGTCGAGCGCAACATGATGAAGCGCCTCGCCGCCGTGGCGCTGTCGAACCGCATCGGCGAAACGTTCTCCGCCGTGGTCACCGGCGTCGTGCCGAAAGGCGTCTTCGTGCGCGTGCTCGACCCGCCCGTCGAGGGCCGGCTCATGCGGGGCGAGAGTGGTCTCGACGTCGGCGACCGCCTCCGCGTCCGGCTGCTCAGCGCCGACCCTGAGCGCGGCTTCATCGACTTCGCGCGGGTGTAGAATCGGCTCCATGGACGAAAAAACCGCGTTCCTGCGCCACACCCTGGCTACCCTCGCCTACCGCGGCGGAAAGGCCCTGCGCGGCGCGCCGGCGGATTTCGCGGAATTCACGCCATCCGCGGGCACGCGCACGCCCGGAGCGATCCTGGCCCACATCGGCGACCTGCTCGATTGGGCGCTCTCCATGGCCAACGGCCGCCAGGACTGGTTCAATTCTCCGCCTGCGGCCTGGGACGCGGGCACGGCCCGCTTCTTCGCCGCGCTTGAAGCTTTGGATGCGCGCCTGGCGGCGGCCGAGCCGCCCGCCGTACCCGCGGAAAATCTGTTCCAGGGACCGATCGCCGACGCGCTGACGCACGTCGGCCAGATCGCCATGCTGCGCCGCATGGCCGGCTACCCCATCCGCGGCGAGAACTACTTCGTTGCCGAAGTCGCCGCGGGCCGCGTCGGCTCTCAACAGGCCCCGCCCCGCGTCGAATTCGACTGATCCCGCGCCTCCGCGGTTGCGATCAGCGACTTCGTCACGCCGCAGAAGCGCTCGCGGACGATCCGCGCGCCGGGAAACAGCGCCGCCAGTTCGCCCGCGCTCAGCAGTTTCACATCCGCCAGATAATGCTCCAGGTAGAACCGCCGGCGGTCCGGCGCCGGGCGCACCAGCGCCGACCAAACGGTGAACCGCGGCACAATCGCCCGCTGCCACGCTCGCGGCAGCCAATGGATGAGCGGCGTCAGCAGGTGCTGCTCCACGGGGAACCAGCGGTTCGGCGTCTGCACCCAGTACGCGCGCCCGACGCGCGCCACCTCGCGCGCGAAACGCTCCTGGCTGGCCGCGCCGCCCACGTGCTCGATGACCGAGTTGCTGAAGACGATATCGAAAGCGCCGTCGCAAAACGGCAGCATCCGGCCGTCGCCCGCCACCCACGAATCCGCCCCCGCCAGGTCCTCCTTGGCGCGCGGCGTGTTCAGCAAGACGACTCGCGGCCGCTCGGCAAGCAGGTCCCAGCAGTCCGGCGTGCCGCCGATATCGAGCACCTGCGTTTCCGGCGTCAACGCGAACGCGCTCGCGAAGCGCCGCATGCGCCGCCGCCGGAAGCCTCGCGAGATCGCCGCCAGCCGCTCACTCCACGTCAAAATCCAGCTCCCGCGCCCGGCGGTGTCCTTGTTTGTATCCGATCATCCGATCCCCTCTCCAAGAGGATACTCCGGACCATAAATAGCGTATTCGATTGCCCACTTCAGGCATATAATTCGCTCGGAATTCCGCAAATGAAGGAGGGGCAAATGGCAACTCAGGGCAACGCGCTGGAATTCAATCCAGCCAAACTCGATGCATTCATGCAGCAGGCGGTCGGGGATATGGGGGCCGCGATGCATGCCGCGCTGATCGTGGTCGGAGACAAGCTGGGCCTTTACCGATCGATGGCCGGCGCCGGCTGGCTGACGCCCGCTGAACTCGCGGCGCGCACCGGCACCGCCGAGCGCTACATCCGCGAATGGCTGAACGCCAACGCAGCCAGCGGCTACGTCGCGTACGACGCCGGCACGGAGCGCTATCAGTTGCCGCCCGAGCAGGCGTTCGCGCTGACCATCCTGGACTTGCCGGGCCTCTACGAAATGGTCTCAGCCTGCTTCAAGGACGAGCCTAAAATCACCCGGGCATTCCGCACCGGCGAAGGCGTCGGCTGGCACGAGCACGATTCCGCTCTTTTTTCCGGCTGTGAGCGCTTCTTCCGTCCCAACTACCAGAACAACCTGCTGGGCGCGTGGATTCCCTCTCTGGACGGCGTCGTGCAAAAGCTGGAGGCCGGTGCATCCGTCGCCGACGTCGGCTGCGGCCACGGCGCATCGACCTTCCTCATGGCCCGCGCCTATCCCAAATCGCGCTTCTACGGCTTCGATTACCACAGCGGCTCGATCGAGTACGCGCGCCACGTGGCGGAGCGCGAGGGACTGCCCGGCCAGATCGCTTTCGAAGTCGCCAGCGCCAAGAGCTATCCCGCCAATGAAGGCTACGATCTCGTCACGTTCTTCGATTGCCTGCACGATATGGGAGATCCGATGGGCGCCGCCCGCCACGTCCTCTCCACGCTCAAGCCCGATGGCACGTGGATGATCGTCGAGCCCTTCGCGCACGACCGGCCGGAGCAAAACCACAATCCCATCGGCCGCGTCTACTATTCCGCGTCCACGATGATCTGCACGCCGGCATCGCTCGCGCAGGAGGTCGGAGCCGCGCTCGGAGCGCAGGCAGGCGAGGAGCGCATCCGACACGTCGTGACGGCCGCCGGGTTCAAACGCTTCCGCCGCGCCGCCGAGACCCCCTTCAACCTGGTCTACGAAGCGCGACCGTAAGCTACGGCGCTTTGCAGCCCGTGGTTTCCGCGGTGTATTCGATGGCGGCAATCTTCCAGCCCTCGCTGGTCTTCAGCAAGCTGAAAGAATCCACACCGCAGTGGTTCAGCTTGCCATCGCGCAGAAACACGTATTCGCCCCACACCTGCGCTATCCGCCCGTGAATCAGCACGCGCGGCGGGCTGGTGAAGCGCTCGACGATACCGCCGGTAGCCGCGCCGATCTGGCTGGCGAACGCTTCGCCGGCGGTCGAGGTGGGCAGCCGGTCGTCCCGGACGGCGTAAAACCGCGCGTCCGGCAGCAGCACGCGACGGATCGCCGCCGCATCGTGCGCGGCCATGGCATCGAAGAGGCTTTGGGCGGCGTCAACGGCGGCCTTTTCATCGGAACTCCGGGCGAGTAACGCGAACGCGAAGAGCAGCAGGACCAAGGACGGGCCCATCCGTCCATTATCTCCCTACTCTCCTTCTTGGAACTCCGGATCCGGCAGCGGCAGATTGTCGCTGCTGCTGGCCGTCCAGACATACAGCGTCGGCAGCAGGAACACGTTCATGATCATCGCCATCATCAGCCCGCCCACGATCACGATCGCAAACGGCCGCTGGGAATCCGAGCCGATGGCATGCGACGTGGCCGCCGGAATCAGCCCCAGCGTCGCCACCAGCGTGGTCATCATGATCGGCCGCAGCCGCAGCACCGCTCCTTCCACCGCCGCATCGATCACGGAATGCCCGCGCGCGCGGAGCTGGTTGATATACTCCAGCATGATCACGCCCGTCTGCACGCACACGCCGAACAGCGCTAGGAATCCGACGCCCGAAGACACGCTGAAGTGCGTCCCGGTCAGCAGCAGCGCCAGCAGGCCGCCGAGCGGAGCCATCGCGATGTTCGCCAGCATCAGGCTCGACCACTTGAAGGAGTGGAACATCGTGTACAGGATGATGAAGATCACCAGCACCGTGACCGGCAGTACGATCATGAGCCGCCTCTGCGAGCGCTGCTGGCTGGCGTATTCGCCTGCCCAACTGATCCGGTAGCCTTGCGGCAGCTTGACCTCGCGATCCACGGCCTTCATCGCCTGTTCCACCGTGCTGCCCAGGTCGCGCCCGCGCACGCTGTACTTGATCGCCACGTAGCGCGAATTTTCCTCGCGGTAGATCTCCGACGCGCCGTCCAGGGTCTGGACATCGCACAACTGCGCGAGCGAAACGCGTTCGCCCGAGGGCGCCGCCAACCGGATGTTCGCGATCGCCTCCTTGGTGTCCCGGTACGGCGCCTGGTACCGCAGCACCAGATCGTAGCGGCGCTCGCCCTGCAGCACCTGGGTCAGCGCATTGCCGCCCACGGCAGTCTGGATGGCGTCCTGCACATCCGAAACGTTGATGCCGTAGCGCGCAGCCGCCGCGCGGTTCACCGTGAAATCGAGGTTCGGCTGCCCGATCACGCGGAACAGGCCCAGGTCCTCGACACCCGGGATTTTCCGCATCACGTTCACGATCGCATCGCCCTTTTCCTCGAGCACCTTCAGATCGTCGCCGTAAATCTTGATCGCCAGTTCGCCCTTGACGCCGCTCACCGCCTCTTCCATGTTGTCCGCGATCGGCTGGGAAAAGTTCCACAGCACCCCCGGCAGCTTCTCCACCGCACGGTCCATGGCCGCGATCAGCTCTTCCTTGTTCTGGTGGAACACGGGCCGCCATTGCTCCTTCGGCTTCAGGTCGACGAAGTACTCGGTGTTGAAGAAGCCGGTGGTGTCGGTGCCGTCGTCCGGCCGCCCCACCTGCGAAACCACCTTCGTCACCTCCGGAAACGAGCAGAAGATCACGCGCGCCTGATTCATCAGCCGGGTGCCTTCGGTCGGTCCGGTGCTCGGCGCCAGCGTGCCGCGCGCCCAGATGGCCCCTTCGTCGAGGTGCGGCAGGAATTCCGAGCCGATAATGCCGCTGGTGAGCAGGTATACCGCCGCGCATACGCTGGCCACGGCCACTCCGACGGTCACATACCGCGCGCGGATCGCCGCCCGCAGCGCTTTGCGGTAGCGGTCGATGAGGTAGCCCAGCACCGGATTGTGCCATTCGCGGATCTGCCCGCGAAATACGAAGCTCGAAAGCACCGGCGCCAGCACCATGGAAAAGACCAGGGCTCCCAGCAGCGCAAACGCCACCGTCCACGCCATCGGCTTGAACAGCCGCCCCTCCACGCTCTGCAGCGTGAAAATGGGCAGGTACGCCGTGATGATGATGCCGATCGCGTAAAATACCGGCCGCTGTACTTCGTGCGCCGCCTCCCGGATCTGCGAGATCACGCTGCGCGGATCGCCGGCCTGCCGCCGCGACAGGTGCCGCACGATATTCTCGACCATCACTACCGCGCCGTCCACCACCATGCCGAAGTCGAGCGCGCCGAGCGAGAGGAGGTTTGCCGGAATGTGGCGCAAATCGAGGCAGATGGCCGCGAACAACAGCGAAAACGGAATGGTGAAGGCCACCACCAGCGCGCCCCGCACATTGCCGAGAAAAAGGAACAGGATCAGCGCCACCAGAATGATGCCTTCCGCCAGGTTGTGCTTCACCGTGTGGGTCGTGAAGTGGACCAGATCGCTGCGATCGAGAAATGGCACCACCTTCACGCCCTTCGGCAGAATGTGATCGTTCAGCTCCTGGACCTTGGCGTGGATGGCCTCCAGCGTCGCATCCGAGTTGGCGCCCTTGCGCAGGAGTACGATGCCTTCGACGACGTCGTCGTTGTCGAGGATCGTGCCGTCCTGGCGGTGAATCGCCTTCCCGATCCGGCCCAGCCGGATTTTCGGGCCCTGCGTGACGCTCGCAATGTCGGCGATCCGGACCGGCGTTCCGTTCTGCGTTTTGATCACCGTCTGCGAGATGTCGTCCACGTGCTGCACGAGGCCGATCGAGCGCACGTTCACCTGCTGCAAACCCTCTTCGATGAAGCTCCCGCCCGCGTTGACGTTGTTGTTCGTCAACTGCTGCTCCACCTGCCCCAGGTTCAGCCCGTAAGCCACCAGCTTGGCCGGGTCCAGCCGCACCTGGTACTCCATCGTCGTGCCGCCGAAGCTCACCACGTCCACCACGTTCGGCACCGATTTGAACTGCTTCTCGAGCACCCAGTCCTCGAGCGACTTGAGCTCCATCAGGTCGTATCGCGGGTTGGTGCTGTGCAGCGTGTACCAGTAGATCTGCCCGACCGGGCTGTAATCCGTGCCGATCTGCGGCTGCAGGTTCTGCGGCAGCGTGACCATCGAGAGCCGCTCCAGCACCTTCTGCCGGTTCCAGTCGTTCTCCGAATCGTCATCGAAGATCAGCATTACGCTGGAGAGTCCGAACAGCGAGGTCGACCGGAGATGCTGCAGATGCGGCAACCCGTTCATGACCACTTCGATCGGCACCGTGACCTGCTGCTCGACCTCCTCGGCGGCGCGCCCCGGCCACTGCGTGATGACCTGAACGTAGTTGTTGGCCACGTCCGGGTACGCCTCGATCGGCAGCCGTTCGAAGGAAATCACACCCCAGACGAACAGTAAAATAGCGAGCGCCACCACCAGCAGGCGGTTGTTGAGAGCGAAATCGACAAGACCGCGGATCATGGAATCGGGGGATTTTGGCCGCTATTCCAACTGTAGCCATGGAAGGTCCGCTAAACAGCCTATCTTTTGACATCGCTGAACTATCTTTCGGCGCGGCGCCTTTTCAAGCGGGCAGGCGCCGCGCAAAATAGCTGCTATGATCCGCTTACTGGTGGTGGACAATCAGGCGTTGTTCCGCGAAAGTCTCAGCCACCTGTTCGCCGCGCAACCGGATATGGAGGTGGCGGGGCAGTGCGGCGCGGCGGGGGACGCTCTCCAGCGGCTTCGCGAAGATGCGGTGGATGTGCTCGTCGTGACCGGGCGCCTCGGGCTGCAGTTCGTCTCGGAAGCGCGGGCGCAGAGCAATGCCGGCATCGTGCTCATCGCGGAAAACATGGAGCCGAACGTCCTGCTGGCCTCATTCCACAGCGGCGCCCGCGCGATCCTTTCGCGCGATGTCTCTTCGGATACCTTGACGCGCGCCATCCGCGTGGTTGCCAGCGGCGGGGCGTGGCTGAATCAGGACGTCGTCGACCTGCTGATATCCGGCAGCGCCGCGCCGGAAGACCGCGTCCTCTCGGAGAAGGAACAGGCCATTCTGAAGGGCATCTCCGAAGGCCTCACGAACCGTGGAATTGCGTCGGCGCTGCAGATCTCGGAGGGCGCGGTAAAGGCCGCTCTGCACCGGATGTATCGCCGGACGCAGACGGCGACGCGCGCGCAACTGATGCGGCGCATGCTCGCCGGGGATGCCGGCAAACGCGAGTAACGCCGTGCGGGACGAGCGCTCCACACGTATCGCTCGACAGGTGAACCCTGTGCTACACGGGATCCGTGCTACATTGATTCCGTGAAGCGGTGAGAAGAATGGCCGATGCGGGCCTTGCCCGCGTCAGCACCCAGGTCCTCCAGGAACTCTATGCAACCGTGACTCTCAAAGTGCAAAAGCGGCTGTCCCCCGAGCAGGCCTTGCGCTATCTCGAGCGGATGTCCGAGTGGGGCCTGACGAACCTCGACTACCCGATCATCCGCGAGGCCGCACTTTTGTCACACGCACACAGCCTTTCCTTCTGGGATTCCCTGATCGTCGCCGCCGCCGCCCGCTCGGGCGCCAGGCGGCTCTACAGCGAGGACCTGCGGCACGGCCGCAAGATCCTCGGCGTCGAAATCGTCAATCCATTCCGGGATTAGCGCGCCCGCGCCGCGCCGATCTGCGCCAGCAGATCCTCCGAGCCCTCGACGCGCTGCAGATGCGGATACCGCTCCCCGCCGTGGTAGTCGATGCGGTAGGTCTGGTAGTAATCGCCGTTGCGGATCAGCAGCTCCAATGGCTTAGTGTCCTTTGCGGTTTGGGCTACGGCTTCGCGCAGCAGCGTCGGGTTGAACTGCCGCCCGTTGACGGCAATCAGCTTCACCGCGGGCGCGATGCCGGCCTGCTGCGCCGGACCGCCGTACCGCACGTCCGCGATCTCACCGTCTTCTTCCTTCACCTTGATGCCGATCGAGTACGTCAGATCCACCAGCTTGCGCTCCGCTTCGCTCGCCCGCCACAGCTCCGAGCGCTCACCGTTATAGACGAGCTTCCAGCCCGCATGTTCGAGGCCGCCGAGCGGGGCGTGCTCGGCCGTCGAATCCAGCCGCTGGTGGAAGAATGCCGCCCAATCGTTCGGCTGCACCGCGTTCAAGCCGGCCACGATGTCCTCGAATGTGTAGGGCTTCATGGCCGGCGCGCCGCTCTGGCCGCCGTGGAAGGCGCGGCAGAAATCGTCGAGCGATTTCCGGCCCTTGCTGAGCCGCCGGATCGTCACGTCCGCATCCAGCCAGATCAGCGCTCCTTCCGGGTAGTAGTCCACGCTGCGGCGGTAGTTTTCGTAGTCGCCGCCCGAATCGTACAGGATCTGCGCCGCGACGGCCGTGTCCTCCAGCGGCCGCCACCGCCGTCCGTACGTGTTGTCCATCGCGGCCGCGGTCGCCGCCAGCGAATCGCGGTAATCCTCCGCGCTCCACAGCCCGCTGCGCCGCGTCAGCACCTCGCCCAGATACTGCGTCAGCCCTTCGTAGACCCACAGCAGGTCGCCCTTCATCGGCGTGTCGTAGCCGCCATCCTTGCCGCCGGCTGTGAGGCCCAGCGGCCTCCGGTATTTGCCGTTCCAGGAATGCACGAACTCGTGCGGCAGCAGGTCGGCGGCGGCGACCCGCTCCTCGGGGTCGATCAGCGCCCGCTCACTATACCGGTCGTCGCTCGATTCGTGATGCTCGAGTCCGAAGTGCGCCACGTGATCGCTCAGCGTGTAGAGAAAGTGATAGTCGCGGTAATGGCGCGCTCCAAACAGCGTCCCCGCCTCCCGCACCAGGTTCTTGTAGTGCCCGATGGTCTCCGCGTCGGCCTCCAGAGCCCGGTCGCTATCGGCCGCCAGGTTCAGGTAATGCGGGATGCCGTGATCGCTTCCGAGATCAATCGTGCGGTAGTGCGCGCCCATCGAAATCGGCGAATCGATCAGCGTGGTCAGCGGCGCCGGCTGAAACTCGACCTCGTTGCCCGATTCCCGCCGGATCGGCAGAGCCGTGCCGTAGCGCCACGATGCCGGAACCTTCAGCGTCGCCTGGTATGCCATGGAATCGGCGTCCGCGCCCTGCGGATACAGCAGCAGTTGGTTCCAACTCAACACCGCCAGTTGGCTCGTCGTGGAAGCGCCGGAGGAGAAGCCGCCGGCTTCGGGCGACGGCAGAAAATCGAAGGCCACATCCAGCGAGGATGCACCGGCCGGCACATCCACGTGGAACGCATACATATTGACGCTGTCGCGCCGCCAGGGAATGACCGCGCCGCCGGCCGCAATCTTCAGCCCGACCAGGTTCACCACCGGACCCGTGGGGCCGTGCTCGCCCGGAATCCATTCGGGGTAAAGCAGCGTCATCGGACCCGGTTTGGCCGGCAGCACCATGTTCACGTGGATCACGCGGCGGGCAACGTCCGTGGCGTCCACCCTCAGCGACACCGGCGTCTGGGCAATGGCGGACAGCGAAACCGCGGCCAGCGCGAGCAGCGTACGGGAAAGCATAATTTCATCTTATCAACGGCTTTTTACCAGCCTGCGTCATCCGTAATAGATGAGATTCGCGCTGCTGTGCCTCACATTTGCCGCCTGCTCCGGCTTCGCGCAGGGCCCAGGAGATCCGCCGCCGATCCTGGAGATCGTGCAGAGGCCGGGATCTCTCCGAACGCCCGCCAAACCATACGCCGAGACCGGTGCGGCGATCAACGTCATCGGGATGAGCGCCGTCACCGGGCTGCCGCAGGAGTGGTTTCTCGAAAACCATTTCACCTATGCGAGCGTCGAGGACCTCGACCGCGCCATCAACGCCCCCGGCGCGCTGCATCCTATCGCTGAGGGCGAGCCCGCCCGAACCCTCATCGCCACCTGGCAGCCGCAGTGGAGCTATCACCCGGAGGAAGCGGCCCGCCTCTTTCCACAAGCCCGATATTTCAACATCACGATCTACCGCCTGGCGAACGGCACGGAGGCGGGTTTCGCCAAGCTCGCAGCTCTCCGCCGGGCCAATCTGGAAACCCGCAACCTGAATCGTCCGGATATCGCCTATGAAGTAATTTCCGGCGCGCCTTCCGGGATGTATCTCTTCGTGGCCCCGATCGTCACGTTGCGCAGCGCAGACGAAGGCACACCCAACACCCCGCAATATGCTCTGGGTCTGGCCGATGCCCGGGCCGAGGTCAACAACAACACCGCCCCGGCCGATATCAGCCGGGAGCACCTGCTGTTTCGCGTGGAACCGCGCCTGAGCTATGTTTCGGATGATTTCGCCGCCGGGCAGGAGGCATTTTGGCGCGGTAAGTGATTGGAGCGCAAACCCATAGCCTGCGCTCCGCGCGGAATCATTCCCCCGCTTTGCGCGTACGGTTATCGCCTTCGAGGACTTCCCGGACCTTCTCCGTCAGAGCGTTCGGCGTGAACGGCTTCTGCAGGAAAGCCACTTCCTTGCGTAAGATGCCGCTATTGACCACGGCGTTATCCGTGTACCCGGACATATACAGCACTTTCATGCCGGGCCGCCGTTCCGTAAGCTGACGGGCTAAGTCCCGTCCGCTGATCTTGGGCATCACGACATCCGTAATCAGCAGCTGGATCGGCTCCTTGTGCTGTTCGGAAATGCGCTTGGCTTCGAGCGGACCGGCCGCGTCCAGGATCTTGTAACCGTCGCGTTCCAGCGTCTCCCGCACCAGACTGCGGACCATCTCATCGTCCTCCACCAGCAGCACCGTCTCGGTGCCGCGGGGGGCCTTGCGGGCGGCCTCGCGTTTCTCGACCGTTACCGGCTGATCGATGCGCGGGAGATACACCTTTACCGATGTCCCGCGCCCCGGCTCGCTGTAGACCTCGACGCTCCCGCCGCTCTGCTTGACGATCCCGAAGACCGTGGAGAGCCCGAGACCCGTCCCTTTGCCGGTGCCCTTGGTGGTGAAGAACGGTTCGAAGAGCCGCGCCTTGGTGGCCTCATCCATGCCGTACCCGGTATCGCTCACCGCAACCATGACGTATGGACCAGACCGCACCGCCAAGTGCGCTTTGGCGTAGTTCGTGTCCAGGTTGACGTTGGAGGTCTCTACGGTCAGGACTCCGCCTTTCGGCATGGCATCACGCGCGTTGACCACCAGGTTCATCAGCACCTGTTCGATCTGCCCGGGATCGGCATTCACGCGGCCGAGGTCCGGCGGCAGCACCAGCCGCAAATCGATATCCTCCCCAATGAGCCGCTGCAGCATCGAGCTCAGGCTGCTGACCAGTTTGTTCAGATCGAGAACTCGCGGCTGCAGAACCTGCCGCCGGCTGAAAGCCAACAACTGTTTGGTGAGCGCCGCCGCGCGCTCCCCGGCCTTCATGATCTGTTCGACCGAGTGACGATTAGGATCGCGGCTGTCCAGGTTATTCAGAATCAACTGGCTGTAGCCGGTGATAATGGTGAGCAGGTTATTGAAATCGTGCGCCACGCCGCCGGCCAGCATGCCGACGGCCTCCATCTTCTGCGCCTGGCGAAGCTGCTCCTCGAGATAGCGGCGTCCGGTAATATCCAGGAGAACCGCTAATCGCGCCTTCCGCCCGCCGTACTGAATGTCATGGACGGCAGTTTCCAACTCGATCACGCGCCCGGTGCTGGTCCGGTGACGCCACACGTTTACGGAAGCAGTCGCGGCAGTGCCGCCGGCGGCGGAAACCCGATCCTCACCAGGCGGGGGACCGGCGTCGAGATCCGGCAGCTTCTTGGAACGGAACTCCTCACGTGAGTATCCGTACAACTGCGATGCCGCCGCGTTCGCCTCTAACAGTTCCTGCGACTCCGCGTCGAAGACATACATGGGCTGCGGATGATCTTCGAACAGAAGCCGGAAGCGTTTGTCTCTTTCCTTCAGTAGTTCTACCGGCATTGAGTGTCAACCGTTGGGGAGGTGACTTTAGGCCGTTTGACCAATAGTGCCACACTCGTTAGCGCCCTGTCGCTATCCGGGCCGGCATGTCTGGCGCAACCGGCAGCCGCAGTGTCACCAGGAACACAGTTGCCGCCATCCCGTCTGCAAACGGACGAATAGCCCACACTACTCCCCGACTCTCCCACGGCCGGCAAAACGGCAAAACGCAAGATCCTGCGGTTCCCCGACAAAGTTCGACAGTTTATCCTCACTCCTGCTCCTTTGAGCATACTCATGGACACATTTCGATCTCAACCGTGCCGCCCGCCGCGGGTGTTTCGTATGACACACGTAGATATACAGTATGCGCCGTATAGAACACTATCATCGCCAAGTGCTGCGGGAACAACATCGACACGGGCGCCGGACCACGGCGTGATCTGACGCGCCAACTCGGCGCGAAGCGGCACAAACAGCCGGTCGTGAGCCTTTGCGATGCCGCCTCCGATCACAATCCTTGCGGGGTTAAGCAGCATAATTGCTGCTTTTAGTCCCAGCGCCAGATTGGCCGTGTACGAACGCACAAATTCTTCATCCTGCATTAATTCCTTCGCGCTGCGTCCGTAATCGCGCGCCAGCCACAGGCCGCAGCACATCCGCTCGAAACAGCCCCGGGCCCCGCACAGGCATTCCGGCCCGTCCGGACGGATCGTCAGGTGACCAATCTCGCCCGCATACGAGTCCGCGCCACGCCAGATTTCGCCCCTGTGGTAAATGGCGCCCCCGATGCCCGTTGAGAGCGTCATATAGAACAGCGGCGAGTAGCCCTTCCCCGCCCCGTACGCCGCCTCGCCCAGCGCCCCGACGTTGGCATCGTTATCCATGATCGCCGGCGCGCCGGCCAAATCCGCCACAAAGCCCGGCAGGTCGAAATCGCGCCAGCCGCCCACATGCGTCGAAAGGACCACGCGCTGCGCGGCATAATTCACGGGACCCCCGAAGCCGATGCCGCAGGCCTCGAAACGGAATTCTTCGCGCCAGGCCCGCACGATCCCGGCAATCTGCTCAAGCATCCAATGGCGGCCGCCCGCCGCATCGGTCGCGCGCGATTCGCGCCGCACCATGCGCGGCCCGTCGAACACCGCCAGCGAGAACTTCGTCCCTCCGATATCGATGGCGAGAATCATTTAGTGAGATATTAGCGGAAATGGGACCGGGCAGAGCAGATAGTCCGCCCGATTAGTAGCCGGCAGCGGGAATTTCTCTCACGCATTTCGATCCCGGCGCACGCCGAAGGCCCTCCAGCCCTGCGGTACCATCTACGCATGCGATTTGCCGTCTTATTCTGCGCCTCCAGCCTCGCCGCGGCCGCGGCCGGCATTCCGTATCTCACGCAGCCGGCCCTTTGCCCCACCCGTCCCGAGATCGCCTTTGTCTCGGGCGGCGATATCTGGGTCGCACCCGCCAAGGGCGGCGAAGCGCACCTGCTGGTAGCCCATCCCGCGGATGAGACCCGGCCGCTCTACTCGCCGGACGGCACGCGCCTCGCGTTCGTCTCCACGCGCACCGGCAATGGCGACATTTACATCCTGACGATCGCGACCGGCGAGCTCCAGCGCCTCACCTTCGATGACGGGCTCGACGAGCTCGACGGCTGGTCGCGCGACGGCAAGTGGATCTACTTTTCGAACGGCACCAACGATGTCGGCCACAAGAACGATATCTACCGCGTCAGCGCCGAAGGCGGCACGCCCATGCCGGTGAGCGCCGACCGCTTCACCAACGAGTTCCAGGCCGCGCCCGCCCCGGATGGCTCCGGCATGGCCTTCGCCGCCCGCGGCGTCGGCGATTCGCAGTGGTGGCGCAACGGCCACAGCCATCTCGACGAATCCGAAATCTGGCTGCGGAAGGACGGCGAGCCGGCCGTCTACACCAGGCTCATCGACCTCAACGGCCGCAATGCCTGGCCGATGTGGTCGCCGGACGGCAAACAGCTCTGGTTCATGTCGGACCGCTCGGGCGCGCAGAACATCTGGACCGCCGCGCCCGGCGCCAAGCCGCGCCAGGTCACGAAATTCACCGGCGGCCGCGTGCTCTGGCCGTCCATTGCCTACGACGGCAAGGCCATTGTTTTCGAGCGAGACTTCAAGATCTGGCAGCTCGATACCAAAAGCGGCGAAGCATACGCCCTGAACCTCACGCTCGCCGGCGTGCCGGCCAGCCCCCCGGTCCAGCACCTCACGCTCACGCAATTCAACGATCTCGCGCTCTCCCCGGATGCCCGCAAGCTTGCGCTGATCGCGCACGGCGAGATCTTCGCCGCCTCGGCGCGCGAGGGCGGCCAGGCGCTGCGCGTGACGCACACGCCGTCGCCCGAGACCGCCGTCGCCTGGTCGCCCGATTCGACGAAGGTCGCTTATCTCGGCTTGCGCGACGCAGTCAACCACGTCTATCTTTACGATTTCCTCCAGCGCGCTGAGACCCAGTTGACGCACGATGCCCGTCCCGATTCCGCTCCCAAATTCTCGCCCGACGGCAAGTCCATCGCGTTTGTGCGAGACCGCCGGGAGCTGCGCATCTACAGCCTCGATTCGCATGAGGAGCGGCTGCTCGCGACCGGGTATCTGAGTGGCGGCTTCGGCGGCGGTGGATTTGCCTGGTCGCCCGATAGCAAGTGGATCGCCTACGGGCTCTCCGAAAAGGGCGGCCTGCGCAATGTCTACGTGATTCCGGCCGCGGGAGGCGCGGGCCGCCCGGTGACCTTCCTCGCCAACAGCAACGTGCAAGCGCTCGATTGGAGCCCGGACGGAAAATTCCTTCTCTACGAAACCAGCCAGCGCACCGAAACGCCGCAGATCGCCCGCGTCGACCTCGTGCCGCGCCAGCCCAAATTCACCGCCGAGGAACGCATCGACGACCTGTTCAAGCCGGAAACGGCCACCGGCCGCAGCGGACGCGGCGCCAATGCCGAAACGGCTGCGCCGCCCAAAGTCGAAATCGAATTCGAGGACATCCGCAGCCGCGTTTCCCTGCTACCCATCGGCATGGCGGTGTCCAATCCGCGGATCAGCCCCGATGGCAAGAACCTCCTGTTCTCCGCGACCGTGGGCGGCCAGGCCAACTTGTACCTGTATCCGCTCGATGAAACGCCTGCTGCGGGCGGAAGGGGCCGTGGCGGGCGCGGCGGCGCCAGCGGCGAAGGACGCGGCCCGCGCCAGTTGACCACCACGCCCGGCGCCAAGACGCACGCGCAGTTCTCGCGCGATTCGCGCGAAATCTATTTCCTCGAAGGCGGGCGGGTGCAGGCCTTGACCATCGAGAGCCGGCAGACCCGGCCCGTGAACGTCACCGGCGAAATGGATGTCGATTTCCAGCAGGAGAAGATGGCAGTATTCGAGCAGGCCTGGGCCGGCCAGCGCGATGGCTTCTACGACCCCAAGTTCCACGGCGCCGACTGGAACGCCGTGCGCCGGACCTATGTCCCGCTGATCGAAGGGTGCCGCACTCCCGACGAGATGCGCGCCATCCTGCGCCTGATGATCGGCGAGCTCAACTCCTCGCATTCCGGCATCTCGGCGCCCGTGGGCGAGGGCGGCGAGCGCGGGGCAGTGGGCCAGCTCGGGCTCGGCTTCGATCGCGCCGAATACGAGCGCTCTGGCAGGCTGAAAATTACCGCGGTCTTACCGCACTCCCCGGCCGCCCTGGCCAAAATCCAGCCCGGCGACGAACTGCGCGCGGTGGACGGCATGGCCACGGGGGTCCATATCAACCTCGATGAGCTGCTCGAACACAAGGCGGGCAAGCGCGTCGTGCTCGATGTCTCCGGCAGGTCCGTAACGGTGCAGCCGGTTGCCTCGCTGGCCGAGGAGATCTACCGCAAATGGGTCGACGATAACCGAGCCTATGTCGCGAAGATCAGCGGCGGCAAGCTCGGCTATGTGCACATCCGCGATATGTCCGAGCAGGCGCTGACGCAGTTCTATCTGGACCTCGATTCCGAAAACCGCTCGCGCCAGGGCGTTGTCGTCGATATTCGCAACAACAATGGCGGCTTCGTGAACGCCTACGCGCTCGATGTGCTCTCGCGGCGCCCGTACCTCACGATGACGCAGCGCGGCGGCCCGGCCAGCCCCGCCCGTACCGCGCTCGGCCAGCGCTCGCTCGAGTTGCCGACCGTCCTCGTCGTCAACCAGCATTCCCTCTCGGACGCCGAGGACTTCACGGAAGGCTACCGCACCCTGAAGCTCGGCAAAGTCGTGGGCGAGGCCACCGCCGGATGGATCATCTACACCGGCTCCATGGAGCTGATCGACGGCACCACGATGCGGATGCCCGGAACCCTGATCACCGGCGCCGACGGCAAGAACATGGAGAACAATCCGCGCCCGGTCGACATCGCGGTGTCGCGGCCCATCGGCGAATCGTACACGGGAAAGGATTCGCAGCTCGACGCGGCGGTGAAAGAGCTGCTGGCTGAACTGGGACGGTAACCGCGACGGCGGCGGCCCGGCTGCTGCCGTGCGCCCGGCGAATGGCTCATTCCGGCGCAGACATCCAAAAGAGGAGTTCGAGCAGCAGGAGTATCTGATGGCGATCGATCCCCGGCAGCACGCCGATGAAATTCATTTCCAGTTCACACAACAGGCCGAGCCGTTTCTTCGCCGTCACGAAAGAACGGGTGAAGCGCTCCTGGAATTGATGGCTTCGTGCGCGGAACTGCGGCACTCGGATGAAATCCTCGACATTGCTTGCGGCCCCGGCATTGTTTCCTGTTTTCTCGCCACCCGCGTTCGCTGTGTAATTGGTCTGGATCTGGTTCCGGCCATGCTCGATCGCGCCCGGCAATTACAGTCGGAGCGCGGTTTGGAAAACATCGGCTGGACGCTCGGGGAGTCGAGCAGGCTCCCATTCGAGAGCGAAACGTTCGACCGTGTCGTGACCCGGTTTTCGTTTCACCACTACCTCGACCCGTCGAAAGCGCTCGAAGAAATGAAACGCGTTTGCCGCCGTGGGGGCATCGTGATGGTAGCCGACGTCGCGCCCCGCCTTGAGAGGCAGGACCGTTTCAATCATTGGGAGAGGCTTCGCGATCCGTCGCACATGCGCGCCCTGACCGCGGCGGAACTTCGGGCTTTAGGCGAAAGCGCCGGCCTCAGCCTCCATCGGGAGGCGAATTTCGCCCTGGAAATGGAACTCGAATCCCTGCTCGAAGGCTCCTTGCCGAACCCAGGCAACGCAGACCGGATACGGTCGCTCTTCCGGGAGGACATCCAGAGCGGACGCGATCGGCTCGGCGTCGCCGCCCGTTTCGGGGATTCCGCGATTCTGCTCACCTATCCCATCGCCGTGATGGCCTGGCGGCGGCCGGGATAAGGGTCGCCCCGTGTTGTCACAATCGGTTCGCGTGGCCGGTCTTCGGATCAGGACAACAACACCATGGGATCATTCAGTGCAGTTCTATACCTTCATGTGATCGCAACCCTGGGCCTCGTTGCCGGTATGGGCGCGGAAGGACTTGCGCTTGCGCAGCTCCGGCGCCCTACAGAGCCACGGCAATCAACGCCGTTGGACGGTGCGATGCCTCTCATCAGATTGGTTTCGTCCATTTGCCTCCTGCTCCTGTTCCTTTCCAGCGGATACCTGGCAGACCGCGCGGGGCTTTGGCGAATGGCGTGGCCCAAGGTTGCCGTTGGGATTATGATCGCTTTCGGCGCGTTGTCAGGCTTATCGAGCCGCAAGCTGAAAAGAATTCGCCGGGTGCCGGCCGACGCCGAATTCCCGGACAGGGAAATCGCGCGCGAATTGCCGGCTCCGTTCCTGACCCTATCTTTGGGCATCCGAACCGGTCTGGTACTGGCAGCGGTGTGGCTGATGACCGCGAAGCCGGCCTTCGTTGCTTCGCTGGGAATCGTGCTGGCGTTCGCAAGCATCTCCTGGGGTGTGGCTGTTCTCATCATGCCGCAGCCACGGAACGGTTCCCCATTCGCGGCAGATCCGAAGCAGCAACGCTCGTCGAGGTGACAAGAATGCAGAAGAGAAGGAAACTCATCACAGAGGCTTACGCCGCATTCAACCGGCGCGATATCGATTCCGTTCTCGCCCTGATGGCGCCCGATGTGAATTGGCCCAATGGGATGGAAGGCGGCCGGCTGGTCGGGCACGATCCGGTTCGTGCTTACTGGATCCGGCAATGGGGCATTCTGAACCCCCGAGTCGATCCTGTGAGCATCGAAGAAGATGCGACCGGACGCGTGATCGTGCAGGTGCATCAAGTGGTGCACGATTTATCCGGCAATCTGCTGGTGGACCAGTTCGTTCAGCATATTTACTCGTTCGAGGGAGATCGGATCGCGCGGATGGATATCCGCGAAGCTCCGGAAACGAATCGCGCCCAGGATAGTTCCAATGCCAACCGCTAGCTCCGAACATCCGAATCGGGAGGCGCGGGATTCGCGCCAGTCGGTCCGGCTGGCGACCTTCGATCAATACAGAGGTTTGCTCTTTTCAATTGCGTACCGGATGCTTGGCAGCGTGGCTGACGCCGAGGATATGCTGCAGGAAACATTCATCCGGTGGCAACAGACTCCCGGCGAAGACATTCGATCCGCAAGAGCCTTTCTGGTGACCATCATCAGCCGGCTCTCCATCAATCATTTGCAGTCCGCGCGCGTTCAGCGCGAGGAGTATTTCGGCCACTGGCTGCCGGAACCCCTGGTGGCTGCGCAGGGGAGCAATCCGATGGGACTGATCCGCGTGGACGAAACGCTTTCCATGGCGTTCCTGGTTTTGCTCGAGCGGCTTACACCGATAGAGCGGGCCGTCT
>Ga0209062_1002388_pt1 | contig 25541 bp, 18 predicted proteins | sample Coa_R2_2_FD_187158 | JGI IMG/M metagenome (GOLD analysis project Ga0209062, IMG submission 187158) | Surface soil microbial communities from Centralia Pennsylvania, which are recovering from an underground coalmine fire - Coalmine... | ecosystem: Environmental > Terrestrial > Soil > Unclassified... | reverse complement strand
CTACGCCGTCTTGATGACGCCGGGGCATGGTCTCATCGTCCAATACCGTTCTGCTGCTGGCGCGCAGGCGGTGATACAGACCAGCATCCCGCTGGGCACCCCAGCCTATCTCCAAATTGGCCGGGTGGGCAACACCCTCACGGCCTACACTTCGACCAATGAGCAAGACTGGGTTCCCATTGCCGGGTCAAGAGTGAGCTTGAACCTGGGGGCCAGCGTGCTGGCTGGGCTGGCGGTTGCCTCGCACAATCCGCAAGCCCTCAGCACGGCGACCTTTGATTGGCTCCAGCTTACTCCCCAGGCTCAAGCACAGATCAACTCCCAAGTTCCATCTCAATATCAAGATAAAGACATTCTTAAAACCCGTAAAACTTTATTTTAACTACCCGAACCCGACGAAATGAGGCATAAGCGCATGCAAGAACCAACCCAACCGGCCATCAGCACGCCCCAGGCTGTCGAGCCATCATCGGATACTTTGCCCAGCCAGTCAGGTGCCCCTGAGAAAACCAGCATTCTGACATGGGACATGCTAACCTCGCGGAGAACCTTCCTGCGCGTCTCTGGCGCAGCAGGCTTGATAGCCCTTGGCGACATTTTGGCGCTCAACTCTTGCGCCAGCAGCGGCGCAGGCAGCGCGCCCAGCGAGAACGCTGGCACAACCAACACGGGTGGCAACGCGGGCAGCATGGGAGGAAACAGTAACATTATCGGCAATATCAAGAACCTGCCGCTGAACAGTGCCGAACCCTTTACCGTCGCTAAGAATGATGATCCCGGCGTTCTGATTCACCTGCCCAACAATCAAGTGGTGGCCTTTGACGCGGTCTGCACGCATGAAGGCTGCACGGTGGCCTATAATCCTGACAGCAAGCACCTGGAATGTCCCTGTCACGGCTCGGTGTTTGATCCGGCCAATCAGGGCAAAGTGCTGCACGGACCGGCCAGGCAGCCACTTACCAGCATCAAGATCACGATCAATAACAGCACCGGCAATATCACGCAATAAATACCAGCCGCTCGCGTGGCCTTCCAGCGAGGGCGGGTGAAATGATGGGAAGACAGCAAGCGCTGGTCTTTAGCGCCAGCACGGAGGCTGGCGCTATACACGCAGCGCGATATTAATCGCTGGCGACGGCCACGCCGCGCAGCGCCCGCACGGCGTCGACAATGTGCTGCGCATCGATGCCAGCAGCAGCCAGCAGTTCTTCCGGCTTGCCGGAGCCGGGCATTGCCGTCACGGCCAGCTTTGTGACGCGCAGGTGAGGCAATCCAGCGCCCGCCAGCGCCGCCAGCACAGCATCGCCCAGGCCGCCATCAATCCAGTGATCTTCCACAACAACTATTCTGCCGCTGGTGGCACGCGCCGCCGCAAGCAGCGTCTGCGTGTCAATCGGCTTGACAGAATAGGCGTCAATGACGCGGATGGTGATCCCCTCGCCCTTCAACTGGTCATAGGCTTTCAGGGACTCGTGCAGGGTAATCCCCGCCGCCACAACCGCTGCCTCATCTTTGTCCGAACTGCGCACGATCTTGCTGCCGCCAATCGGGAACGTCTCTGCTGGCGAATAGATAACTGGCGTCTTCTCGCGCGTGGTGCGTAAGAAGCTGATGCCCGGCTGGTCGGCCATTGCCGCGACCAGCTTTGCCGTCTGGTTTGCATCGCAGGGGTACAACACCGTGCTGCCACTGACGGCGCGCATCATCGCCAGGTCTTCCAGCCCCATCTGCGATGGCCCATCCTCGCCAATCGAGACGCCCGCGTGCGACCCGACGAGACGAATATTTGCGCGCGAGACCGCTGCCATGCGAATGAAGTCATAGGCGCGCGTCAGGAAAGCTGCGAAGGTCGAGGCAAAGGGTGTCCAGCGGCGCGCGCTCAGGCCAACCGCCGCCGCCACCATCTGCTGCTCGGCGATATACATCTCGAAGTAGCGCTCAGGATAGGCGTGAGCAAAATCTTCGGCAAAGGTCGAATTGCTGACTTCGCCATCCAGCGCGATAATATCAGGCCGCGCCGCGCCCAGGGCCTTGAGCGCCTCGCCATAGGCTTTGCGGGTCGCCAGCGAGGAGCCAATCTGATAGCCCGGCAACTGGAGCGGCTGCGCCGCCGGGCGCGGGGCGGGCTGCGCTGCTGGTGGCGCCTGCACCGTCACAGTCATGTGCCGCTCGCCGCCGAGCGCTTTGATGGCGCGTTCGGCCATGTCCGGCGGCAGCGCCTTGCCATGCCAGCCCTCTTTATTCTCAATCTCCGAAAAGCCTTTGCCTTTCACCGTGCGAGCGATAATCAGCGTTGGCGCGCTGGTGGCGCTGGCCGCCTGCGTATAGGCGCGGTCAATCTCTTCGCAGCGATGGCCGTCGATCTCTATCACCTGCCAGCCAAAAGCGCGGGCGCGCTCGGCATAGACGCGGCTATTCCAGCCGTGCATCGTTTCTCCGCGCTGGCCCAGCCGGTTCATATCCAGAATGCCGATCAGATTATTCAGTTGGTAATAGCTGGCGTGGTCAAACGCTTCCCAGACCGAGCCTTCGGCCATCTCGCTGTCGCCCAGCAAGACCCAGACACGATAGGGCAGCTTCTCTAGATACTTGCCCGACAGCGCGATGCCTACGCCAATCGGCAGGCCCTGGCCCAGCGAGCCGGTTGCCACCTCTACCCAAGGCAACGCGGGCGTGGGGTGGCCCTCCAGCCGACTGCCAAAAGTGCGCAGCGTCATTAGCTCGTCATCGGAGATAGCTCCTGCCGCTTTATAGAGCGCGTAGAGCAGCGGCGAGGCGTGCCCTTTGGAGAAAATCAGGTGATCGTTGGCCGGGTGGTGCGGGTTGGCAACATCATAGCGCAAATGACTCATCAGCAAGACGGCCATCAGATCAGCAGCCGACATCGACGACGTAGGGTGGCCGGACCCGGCTTTGGTCGTGGCGCGAATGCTATCAGCGCGAAGCTGTTGGGCCAATTCATGCCATGCTTGCGAGGTTGCTGTCATGGATGTGCTTCCTTTTCATTTGAGAACCTATCAACGCTTTCAGATGCTGCTTTCATTGTACCCGATGATGTTCAAGGATACGTAAAAAGGCGGATGGCGTTCTCAGCAAGAAAGCGGATGTAAGAGATGGAGCAGTAAACGTTCTTTCTTTCAGAGATACTCCACAGACTGGCAACACTATCACACTATCATATCAAAGGAGGGTAATCTATTGGCCCGTTTGTTCCACTTCTCCGGTTGGCGTACGCGCCGCAAGCCAGGATTCTTTGCTCCTATTTTTCTCTTTCGTATGCTGCTGCTGCTGCTGATCTGCCTGCTCTTCTATTACGTGCTGCGTCGGCAGCGCCAGCATTTCAGCGATCTTCAACAAGCGCTCAGCTAGACGAAAAGGTTGGAATAGATGATTTTCGCCAGCTCGTTGGCGGGCGAGAGACAGGTGGGGGGCTGAGCAGGATTGTCCGATGGCGTGCAAACGGGCGACTGGTCCAGATTGGTCAGGACGATGATGGTGGCATTTGTCTGGGTTTCATAGCCCATAAAGCTCTGGAAGCCCGGAAGCTGCCCATCGTGGCCGATAAAGTTATAGACGTTCAGAATCGCCAGCCCATAGAAGATGCCCGACTGCACCTGAACCCATTGGAGCCGATCCTGCTGCATCGTCCGGCTCACCAGGGCGCCGGTTGCCAGCGCCTTTGCCCAGATTTGCAGGTCATGCAGCGTCGAGATGGCAGCGCCCGCCGCCCAGGCCCAGGAAGGATTGACGTTGGTGACATCGCATAAGGTGCCCGGCGGCGTGCCAGCCGTTGGGGCCGTCGACGGGCATTCGCCGCTGATGTTGGAAGCGTAGCCCTGTGGATAGGGGGCGGGAAGCGTTGCTGAGGTCGCCGATGGCAGGATGGTATCGCGCATACCCAGCGGCCTGAAGATGCGCTCCTGCATCTCTTCCGCAAGCGATTTGCCAGTGATCTGCTCAATAATCAATCCCAACAAGATCGTATTGGTATTGGAGTAGTGAAAGCCTGTGCCGGGGGCGAAGTAGGGCGGATGCTGGAAGGCAACCGCCAGCAGCTCCTGGGGCTTCCAGACACGATCTGGCTGGGCCAGGAACGCCTGATCGAGCGCTTTATCTTCTGTGTAATTGAACAGGCCGCTGGTCATATTCAGCAGTTCGCGGATGGTGATATTTTTGCCATCGGGCACTTCCGGCTGATATTTTGCCACCGGGTCATCAAGTCCCATCTTCCCCTCTTCAACCAGTTGCAGAATGATTGTGCCAGTGAAGGTTTTGGTGATGCTGCCAATGCGGATATGATCGTTGAGCCGCATGGGCGCGCGCGTGGCAAGATCGCCGACACCCAGCGTCGTCGCCCAGGTGCCCCGGTAGGGGTCTTGAACAAAGATGATCGCTCCAGGCGCTTGCAGTGCCTGCATCTCTGCGATAAGCTGCGGCTGAAGCGAGGATACATAGGAAGGTATTCCCGTCTTCGGCGGCGCTGATGAGCAAGCTGTCACTACAAGACAAATAAAGGCCACAAACCCCAAAATAAGCGCAGAGAGATAGGATTTCCGTTGAGGCATGTTCGCTGGCATCTCCTCGCCTGTCTGAGACACGTTCAGCCACAATGCTGTCGTGTGGGGTGCAATGTTTATGCCTTCAACCAACGCCCCGGCTGCTTTTTTCCTGAGCGCGTTACGAAAAAGGACGCCCTGGAGGGTCTGTGGCCCGCGCAGGCGGCCTGGGCGGCCCGGCAGGGGCGCGTCCCAGCCCCAAGGGGGCTTCGTGGCGCGCGAGCCGCCTCAAGGGGCGTCTTCAGGCGCGACTCGTATATAGCCCTGTCCCACGCAGCAGCACATAGACAACGCATCAGCAATATGCGACACTACACATCAGAACATCCTGCGCGAGCAAGAAGAACCAAATACACCCAGGGAGCAGCGTTATGGAGACGAACCAGCCGCAAGTGATTGATCTGGCCGCGCTGGCGGCAGAAGCCGCCGCGAGCGGGCGGGTTGGAGCCGCGTGGTCGCTGGTCAGCGACGATCTGAACCTCAATCTGCTGCGCTTTGACGCGAGCGATGGCGTGAAACCCCACGCGAATACAGAGGTAGATGTCATCGGCATCGTCATTTCCGGCGAGGGCTTGCTCGATCTGGATGGCCGCCAGGAGCGTCTGCGACCTGGCAGCCTCTTCTTCGTGCCCAAAGGCGCGCGCAGGGCAATCACATCCAGCAGCAGCGACTTTGCCTATCTCTCTTGCCACCGCCGACGGGCCGCGCTCATGCCCGCGCGCGCGCCGCTGCGATCACGCTAGCGGCTTATCTCAGAGACAGGCATAAGAACCACCTTGACATCCCGGCGCTGCTTGAAGCGCAACGCTCGCGAGCCTGACCGGCATTATCTTATGAATCGTTTTCGTCAAACAGGAGGCCATCACATGCCATTGCCAAACTTTGATCTGACCGGCAAAGTTGCCCTTGTCACTGGCAGCACACGCGGCATCGGCCTGGCGATTGCCGACGCCCTGGCAAGCGCCGGGGCGCGGGTAGTGATCGTGGGGCGCAAGCCCGAAGGCGTCGCGGCGGCGGTTGAGCAGTTGAAAGCGGCGGGCGCTAACGTGCTGGGCGTGCCAGCTAACATCAGCCGACCCGATGACGTGCAGCAGCTTCTCCAGCAGACGGAAGCCGCCTTTGGGCCGGTGGATATTCTGGTGAACAACGCCGCGACCAATGTACATTTTGGCCCCATGCTCGATGCCGACGATGGCATGTGGATGAAGATGTTTGAGACGAATATTATGGGCGCTGTGCGGCTCTGCCGATTGGTTGTGCCTGGGATGCGTGAGCGCAGCGCGGGCAAGATCATCAACATTGCCTCCGTCGCGGGCATTATGCCGGGCACGATGCAGGCGATCTACAGCGCCACCAAAGCGGCGATCATCAGCATTACGCGCTCGCTGGCTCAGGAGCTTGGCGCGTTTAATATCCAGGTGAACGCCATCGCGCCCGGCGTCATCAAGACGCGCTTTGCCAACGTGCTGGTGGAAACGCCCAGCATCCGCAAATCAGTGGAGGCGATAGCGCCGCTGCATCGCATCGGCATGCCCGAAGAGATCGCGGGCATCGCGCTCTATCTGGCCTCGCCTGCCTCCGACTTCACAACCGGCGCGGTGATGGTCGTGGATGGCGGCCTGACGATTGGCGGCCACGCGGGACCACCCGACAGCGAGTAAAAGAGTGTGTCTCATCCTGCAATGCCTTCAAAAAAGCGTCATCACTCATATTCAGATCGTCTCCCTACGATGAAATTGGCATATAACCGGCTCAGGCAAATCTTACCACGCAAAGGCAACACAGAGGAGGGGCCAGATAGCCTGCAATCTGGCCTCTTCAGTGCAAGTGGAGAAGTGGAGAAGTGGAGAAGTGGAGACGTGAAATATTTCTTGTCTCCACATCTCCATCTTCCTCTCCCCGATACTTTGTACCTCGGAATGGAACGTTTGTAACACGCGCCAGACCCCAATCCCTGCCAGCGAGGACGCTGACGCCGCGAAAGATGGCTCCTGCGGAACGCCGTTGGCTCGCTGGCAGGGATTGCATGGGGTGTGACGCCACAAGCGCGGCCCTGCCATTGGGACACGCTATGCGTCCAGCATAGCCAGGATGCGCTGCACCTCCTCCTGCACCTGCACGCCTGGACGACGCACCAGTTCACAGTAAAGCTGCCCGATATGGATCGCGTGGAAAGCCAGCACTACATTGCGCTTCAGCCGGTGCAGTTCGCCCAGCGGCGTCTGCACCAACTGCCGCCCAGCCTGCAACTCGTCAGCAAGCATCTGGCAGAGCCGCTCCACCAGCGCGTCGCGCACCACACTGGGCTGATAGCGCCCCGGCTGTTCCCAGGGATGCAGGCGATAGGGGTCGCGCAGGCCAGGGGCCAGCAGGGCCGCTTGGGCCTGGGTCTGGAGCTTGAGGGGGAAGAAGCGGGTGAGGACAGCAGCCTCCCATTCCTGGCGGGAGGGTCTGGGCGGCGGCCCAGCGGGCGGCATGGACGGGGAGGAGAAGTTGAAAATGGGCATAGCAACACCTCACAACGGTTCGACGGGCGGGCTGACTCAGCCCGCCTGGCTCGCGGGAGCGAAGAACTCCCAAAACAGCCCCAGAAAACGTCGAAAGCGGCTGCCCCTTGGCTCAGTGCGTCTGGTTGGCTGGAAAAAGGCGCACGAGTGCTTGAAGAGGTGGCCGCTGTGAGGATAGGATGCCCACAGCCCCATCTCCTGAAAGTGCTCAGGGCTTGGGGCATGGCGTTGGGAGTGTTTTTACGCTCCTGGCGCCAGCCGTTTTCGATTGTCCAGGGTACAAGAGAGAGTATAGCAGAAGAGCGATGAGATGTCAAGAGTTAGAGTAGAGGAGGGGCACGAAGCTCTCAACCGGCAGCTATTGACAACATGGTTGTCATCTGGTAAGATATGTCCTGTAATGACAACATGGTTGTCGTTACAAAAGGGATCAGCCGTCCTCACGCGCAGGGAAAGAGCAGGCTCCGTATGAGCCAGCCACCTGAAGAGCCACGACGGCAAGTGCCAGAAGGGGCACGTTCCAGCACCGAAGCGCTGGGCGCGCTGCAAGCGGTCTATGGGGAGGTAGAAAGGCTCTTTCACCAATCGAACGACTTTATTGGACGAGTCTATGGGCCGGGCGACCTCTCGATGGGCAAGCGGGGGGTACTGCTGCGCCTTTTTCGCAGCGGGCCGCAAACGGTCCCACAGATCGCTCAGGCAAAGCAGGTTTCGCGCCAATATATCCAGAAGGTCGTCAACCAGTTGGCGCAGGTGGGCTATGTCTCATTTGCTGAGAATGAGGCAAATAAACGCTCGCCGCTGGTCCAGTTGACCGACCAGGGCCGCGCGTATATGGCTGCCCAGCTCCAGCGCGAGATACAGATCGTTCGTGAGATGGTTATCCCGTTCCCACCGGATAAACTTCAGGAGACGGCTACTATGCTGCGTGCCATCCGCGAATGGCAACTGGTCGAACTGCACCGCTTGATGCAAGAGTATGCGTCATCCCCGGCTGAGCCGGAGCCAGATTTGCCCATCGGGTCTTGAATGTGTCTTTTGGCACTCCCGCTTTTTTGCTACTGCCTGATATATTTACCAGAGACAGCATATTCGCCGTCAGAGACGCCGGCGCTATAGGCAGAGCAATATCGGTCTGTAGCGTCGGCGCTTCATGTGGCAAAGACAACCAACAGCGTTCATGAAACGTAGTCTTTCTGGCGTCAGCAATGATGCCGCACACTTGTAAGGACATAAGAGAGGAAGAGAGATGACCTTCTCCGATGAGCAAGCTGCCCTGGCAGCTTCAGGAACGGCAACCACCCTGGCACCCGCGCTGGAAGCGATTGATATTCACAAATCTCTACCCTTGGGACACGAGCGGATTGACATTCTCAGGGGCATCAGCTTACGCATCGAGAAGCGCGAGTTTGTCGCCATCGTCGGTCCCTCCGGCTCCGGCAAATCGACGCTGCTGGGCATCATTGCCGGGCTGGATAACCCCACCAGCGGCCAGGTGTTGATCGATGGCATTGATATTACCAAAATGAGCGAGGGGCAGCTTGCCAAGGTACGCAACCAGAAGATCGGCATGGTCTTTCAAGCGTTTAACCTGATTCCAACGCTGACCGCGCAAGAGAATGTGGAGATTCCGCTGTATGTTGGCAAGCATCCCGGCAGTGCCAGCGAGCGCGCGAAAGAACTTCTGAATCTGGTGGGGCTGGGGCACCGGCTGCGCAACCGGCCCAACCAGCTTTCCGGCGGCGAGCAGCAGCGCGTAGCCGTTGCCCGCGCGCTGGCGGCGAATCCGGCGATTATTATCATGGACGAGCCAACGGGCAATCTGGACCAGCGCAACAGCGACAACGTGCTGGAGATGATTCGGGAACTGCGCGAGCAAACGGGAACGACCTTTATCATTGCCACGCATGATCCCAAGGTGGCTTCCTCAGCAGACCGTTCCATCCGCATCGTCGACGGACTGATTGCCAGCGATACTGGAGAAGTTTGAGGCGAATAATGCAGGCGCCCGGCGAATAATGAAGCCTTACAAATGAGTACGGCACACCGCCAGACAGCCGGTGAATACATTCGCCGCCAGGGGCCTACGGCCAGGACACCTGCTGTGCGGGTTGGGGAAGGGCTGGAAGTTGGCTTGTGCCGACTTGCTGGCCGTAGGCCCTTAGCGGCCAATTCAGTGGCCCAAGATAGATAAAGGAGTATGATTTTTATGAGGGCCGGGTTTTACTGGTCATATCCCACGCGCGCATTGACACGCGGCGGCCAGCGAACACTGCTGGCGATCTTCTGTATCGCCGTTGGGGTGCTGGCAATCGTCGCTCTCCAGTTAGTGGGCAATATGGTCAACAACGCGCTGACCAATAATATTCGCGCTGCTAATGGTGGCGACATCTCGGTGCGCAGCGATTTTATCTCGATGACTGCCCGGGATGTGGCAAACATTGATGCTCTGAAACAATCGGGACAAATCACCGCTGATACCGCCGTCTCCGAAAATCAGGTAGAAAGCAACAACAGCAGCGGGGCCACGCAGCAATATAGTCTGGCGGCGGTAGACCCACAGGTCTTTCCGCTGGAGGCCGCCGCCATCGAGTTTGTGACACCTGATAACGGCAGTCTTGCCTCGCTGCTAACGGGCGATAATGTGGTGGTCACGCAGAGCCTGCTCAAGACGCTGGGCGCGCAGGTTGGCGATCCAGTGGATGTGCATACACAGACACGAGGCGTCATCTCAGCGCATATCAGCGGTGTTATCAAGAATACGGCGCTCTTCCAGGGCGATGAGATGTTGATTTCACTGGATACCTTCCAGGCGCTGAGCGACACCTCAAACCGGCCAGTGACCTACACAGTGGTCTATGTGGATGTGCCCGGCCACAGCGATGCCACTGCCAGCACAGTCAAGACAGCTATCCAGCATCTGGTGCCGCAGGCTACCGTCACAACCACACAGGATGCCTTGCAGAATGCCAAAGACGCCGTGCAAAATATCCGCTACTTCCTTCAGGTAATCGGCTTGCTGGCGCTTTTGATTGGCGGCATTGGCATCATCAACACGATGCAGGTCTTGCTGCGGCGCCGCCAGACGGAGATCGCCATGCTCAAGACGGCAGGCTATCATCGGCGCGACCTGTATCTGCTCTTTGGCGTGGAAGCCGGTATACTGGGGCTGGTTGGCGGCGCCGTTGGCGCGGCAGCAGGCATTGGCATCAGCTTTCTCGTGAAAGGGCTGGTCGAGAATGCGTTTTCCATCTCGCTGCCCAACAGCGTTGATCCGCTGACGGTCTCCTCCGGGATAGCGATTGGGTTCTTCACGGCGCTGATCTTCGGGGTGCTGCCTATTGTCCAGGCCAGCAACATCCGGCCCGTTGTGGTGCTGCGTGGGCTGGGCGAGCGCGCAAAGTCCAGCGTGTTTCTTTCGATCATGCTATCAGTCTTGCTGGCGATTCTCTTCTTCTTCCTTTCGCTCACCATCTTGCAAAATGTCGCAGTGGCGTTGGGCGCAGTGGCCGGAGGTGGCCTTTTCCTGCTGCTGCTCAGTCTGGGTTTCACGCTGGTCGCGCTGATTATCAGCAAGCTCCCCGTGCCAGAGCGCCTCAACTGGTGGTTCTTGCTCTTGATCGGCGCCGGGCTGGTGATTTCGGCACTGATTACTGCCGCCATCCCGGCGTTTGGCATTCTCTTCCTGTCGTTGTCGGTGCTGGGCGTGATTGTGGTGCTGCTGCCGCGCAATTGGAAATCCAATATTAAGATGGCGCTGCGCAATATCGGGCGGCAAAAGGCGCGCACGTCCACAACAATGGTGGCGCTCTTTGTCGGCGTCTTTGCCATTGGGCTGATTTTGATCCTGGGCCAGAATATCGAGACCAGCATCAACGACATTATCTCCAAAGAAGTGACCTACAACTCGTTCATCATCGCGGGCAGCGGGGATGTGACCAATATTGACCAGGCATTGGAGCATATCTCAGGCATCCAGAAGAAGCTGGTCAATACCGAAGCTGACGGCATCCCGACGATGATTAACACAACCCCGATTGGACAGGTGCTGCAAGGGGCCGATCTCAATGGCACCAACGGGCCACCGCCGCTGCTCTACCTCGATGGCATCCAGGGCTATGATCTCTCGCAAGGCCCCATCCCAGACCTCACGGTGACGCATGGGCGTAATCTGGGACCGCAGGACGTGGGAACCAATAACGTGCTGCTCTCGGAGTTCACCGAACGCGCTCCGCTCAATCTGAAGCTGGGCGACCAGATCACAATGATGAGCAGCGACAACAAGCGCACCGTCACGGTAACGATAGTGGGCTTTTATCCCTTGTCGTTTGCCACCATTGGCCTGGGCATCTATGCCGATAACAGCGTGGCAGACACGCTGAGCGGAGGGCAGCCGGGGTATATCTTTTCCCTGCAAGTCGATCCCACCCAATCGCATCAGATACTCAGGCAAGTCCAACAGGCTGTACCTGATGTGCAGGTCTTTAATCTGGCTGATCTGCTGGCGTCAGTCATCAGCATCTTGAACAATTTCATCCTGATGATTACCGCTGTTTCTTCGCTGGCAATGCTGGCGGGCTTGATTATCATTGCCAACGCGGTAGCGCTGGCAATGCTGGAGCGGCGGCGCGAACTGGGCATCCTGAAGTCGGTGGGCTACACCAGCCGCAGCGTACTCAGCGAGGTGCTGCTGGAGAATGGCGTGGTCGGCTTCACCGGGGCGCTGCTGGCGATGCTGCTCGCTACATTGACAACGGTGGCGCTGGCAAAGGTACTCTTCAAGTTTGATCTGGGCATCAGCGCCATCCTTGTGCTGGGGATTGTGCTGGGGACAGCGGCGATTTGTATGGTTATCGCGGGTCTGGTCGCCTGGAACGCGACGCGCGTGCGTCCGTTGGAAGTCTTGCGCTACGAATAGGCAACAGGCGGGCGTAGAAACAAAAGGCGAGCGCAGGGGTGCATCTCCTGCGCTTGCCTTTCTTCTTTTTTCGTGAGCCACCATCCTGGGCATGTAGCAAGCAGCACGAGGCCGCACTTGCCGCTAGCTCAGTACCTGCCCATCGCGCATCCTGATGATGCGGCCAGCCCGTGCCCCGACCTCCTGGGCATGCGTCACAATTACCAGCGTCTGGCCTTGCTCGCGGTTCAGCGTGCAAAGCAGGTCCATCACACTCTCTGCCGCTTCGCCATCCAGATTGCCGGTTGGCTCGTCGGCCCAGACGATAGCCGGATTGTTGACCAGCGCACGGGCGATGGTCACGCGCTGCTGCTGGCCGCCGGAAAGCTCGGCGGGGCGATGACGCGCCCGATTAGCCAGACCCACGAGTTCGAGCATCTCCAGCGCGCGACGCCGCGCCTTGCGTCCACTCATGCCAGAGACGAGCATGGGCAGTTCTACATTTTCTACTGCGCTGAGTACCGGCAGCAGGTTGAAGTTCTGGAAGATAAAGCCCATCTGGCGAGCGCGATAGGCGGTGCGCTGGCGGTCGCTCAGGTGCTTGAGGTTGGTTCCCGCGATGATGATCTCACCGCTGGTGGGTTCGTCCAGCCCGGAAAGGCAATTGAGGAGTGTCGTTTTGCCGCAGCCGCTTGGCCCCATAATGGCGACCATCTCACCCTGGGCAACGGCAAAATCGACACCGCGCAGCGCGGCGACTTCCCCCGCGCCGCCATCATAGCATTTGCGAACGTTGGTCGCTTGAATGATGAGTTTGCTCATGGAATCCTGTAGCTGCTGTCCATTGGCTTAAAATCCGCCACGCTTTCGATGACCCATCCAAGTATATCCCCAAAAGTGCAACGTGTAACAGGCCGAACATAGAAGCAAGAGACCTGCCCGGCAGAAAAGACATCATTCATAGCGCAGCGCATCCGCCGGGGCGACGCGCCCGGCTTGCCAGGCGGGCAAGAATGCCGCCAGCAGCGATGCTACAAAAGCGCAGGCTGTAATCACTCCTAGTTCGCCCCAGGGCACGATGAAATTCAGGCCAGTCTGGTATTGTTCAAAGAAGTTGGCGGCAAAAACATTGCGACAGAGCAGCAGCCCCAGCGCCAGCCCAATCAACGTACCGGCCACGCCCACCAGCAGAAACTCCAACAAGAAACTGAGCTGCACTGCCCAGCGCTGATAGCCCAGCGCGCGCAGCATGCCAATCTGCTGGCGGCGCTCCACGACAGCGCGCGTGCCGGTCACGGCCAGCGCGGCCACGCCGAGCAAAAGCGTCAGGCCAACGACGCCCAGCAGCACCTGGCTGATGAAGATGCGCGTGCCGTTGACATCCACCACCAGATCGGCCAGCACTGTGACCTCCAGGCCATTATCCAGGAAGGCCGAGCCGAGCGACAGCGCCGCCGCGTGGGGGTCCACGCCGGGGCGGACCTTGAAGTAGTAGCGCTGCGCTTGAAGCGGCAGCGGCCCCAGGCCAGCCAGGGCGGGAGCAAAGGTGGAGGCAGATGTCACCAGGCCATAATGCAGGCCATCGGTGTTATCAACGACGCCAATGATCGTGACTTTGATGGACTGGCCGCCGCGAATATCCGTGATCCAGACGGGCGTAGCCGGAATCGTCGTATCGCCGCGATAGGCACCGCTAAAGCGATAGAGATAATCTTCGTAATCGCTGGGCAAGGGGCCAATTTCTTGCTCGGCCTCGGCATAGGCTGCCTGCAACGTTCCCTGCTGGTCTGGCCCAAGCGAAGGGATATACTGGTTATATGGACTGCCCGGCGGTGGTGGCAGTGCCCGGCTATCAATCAGCGCGTAGCCGGGATGGTCGCGCAGCGCTTTCCAGACATCGGCATCAGTGGCAAAGCCGGGCGCGCGTGCCACCAATTTGTTACCCAGGCCATCAAGAAAGCCGCCATCAACAACATTGATGGGATAATAGCGCCACGCAGGGCGCCGCGCTGAAAGCTGGATGATGCCAACTGCATCAGTGGTCTCGGTGCTGACGCTCTCGAAATCGTTGGGATTCACGCCGGGCGCGTGGGCAATGGCAGTCTGGATATTGGGGATGCTCTGGAAGAAGGGCTGGGCCTCAATATCAAAGCCGCCAGTATAGTTTTGCACACTGCCATAGGAACTGGCGACGGAATTGCTAATCACAGCCATGACCGTCATCGTAAAGATGACGAGCGTGAACATCACCAGATTGACGCCCGTGCGGAAGCGATAGTGCAGCGGATAGACCAGCGCCGTGTGCAGGATGAAGCCCACTTTGCGCAGCCCGCGCAGCAGCCAGGTGAGCGGGCGCAAGAGCAGATCGGCGTTAAAGGCCAGCGCCCAAATGGCGCCAAAGACCATCATCACGCCAGAGAAGAAGAAGACTTCGATGCCGCCGCTGAAGCGCGGAAAGCCCAGCGAAACCAGCGTGTCATAGGGCAAGCCCCAATAGAGCAGCAGGCCCAGCCCGGCGATTGCCGCCGCCAGCCGGTCGCCCAGGGCGCGACAGATGCGATCCACGCGCAGCAGATGTCCCCGGCGCATGCGCGAGATTGGCCCTACTGCGCGATAGAGTGTCGGGAACCAGTAGATGATCCAGCGCAGCAGCAGCGCCCCACCGATCATCGCCAGCGAGAGGCCCAGGGAGAACGCGGCAACGCTTTTGTTACCAGCCCCTTGCTGCAAGATCAGCACGCCAATGAGGAAGGGAGCGATGCCGCGCAGGGTCAAGCCCCAGCACAGCCGGGCCAGATCAGCGGGCAGCGCCAGCAGTCCCCGCCAGGGAGGCATTTCGCCTCCACCCAGGCCGAGCGTATCCAGCAGATGAATCAGCACGCGCAAGATCAGCCCGCCTAACGAGGTTGCCGGGCGCGGCGGCTCTGGCAGGTCGCGCATGGCCTGCACAATGGTCATGCGGCTAATCAGCCAGGCTGAAACCATGATCGTGCCCAAGGTGAAGAGCGCGCCCAGACAATAGGCAATCACCAGGCTGCGCGGCTGAAGCTGGACGTTGAGGGGGAAGCCAACGCGCGCCAGCGTTGGGCCAAGCAGCGCGACCAGCGCCACGCCGACGCCAACGCCTGCGGCAATACCAATGAGCGAAGCGATTAGATCATAGACAGCGCCCTCAAAGAGAAAGAGCCACACAAGCTGGCTGCGCTGAATGCCAATGGCCCTGGAGACGCCCATCTCGGCGCGGCGCTCTGCCGCAAGCAGCACAAAGATCAGGAAGATCAGCAGGACGCCAATCGCCAGGGAAAAAAGAGCAAAAAGGGTAAAGATGCGTGTGAAGATGTCATCCGCCGCTTCAGAAAGTTGGACGCCGTTCTGCTTGACTTCATTCACGCTGAGATGATAGAGCAAACCGGCTGGTGGGGTTTGAGGGATTGTCAGGCGCCCAGGCTGTGGAGAACCTGAGTTTGGCCCTCCATACACTAGTGCCACACAACCTGGGGCATTCCCAGCTATCCGTGTGGGAATTGGATTCCCAAAGGCCGGATCAGGGTCTACAATGAACTCCTGGCAGTTCCAGGCCAGGGGGCTAAACAACAGGTCCTTCACGCGATGCGTTATGGCATCGCTCAGGCCGACGCCGCTCAACCCGTCGCCAGCATTAGCAATGAAAATCCGGTTAATCATGCCCTGGCTGTGTTCAATCCTCTGGAGGGTTGCCAGCGGCAAGACAAACGTAGGGGCATCGCCGACCAACCCGGACTTATCAATGACGCCCCGCACGGTAAAGACCTGGCGTTGGCCGGGCCAACGCTGGGAGAAGACATAGATGGTATCGCCGGGGCGAGCGTTCAGCAGGCTGCCCAGCGTGCGATTGAGATAGACATCGTTTGAGCCAAGCGCCGCGCTGGCAAGGGGCTTGCCGCTGGCGTCCTGCATACCATCAAAGTGTCGTTCCGTGCCGGGTGGAATCGCCAGCGCTGTGACTGTCGAGCGCGTCTGGCGCGAGGTCTCATCGGCCACCAGCAGGCTATCTTCTTGCAGCGCTTCTGCCACACCAGCAACATCCTTATCGCCTTGCAGTCCCTGTTGGACTTCGCTATAGACATCCTGGGGAAACAGGCCCAGATCGCCCTGCCCGCCGGAGATGATCTCATCGATGCGCCCATAGTTAAAGACCGCTACCGAGCGTACTGCTGTAGTGATGGTATCACCAACCGCCAGCGCCGCCGAGATAAACGTCGTCGCCAGCATCAGCCCAAAGATAATGAGCAGCATCCGCAGTCGACGACGAGGCACGTTGCGCAGCCCAATCTTCAGCAAGATGGGCTTAAGCAGCGCGGCAATCACCACCAGGGCTGCCGCTGCAATGGTGGCGATCAAAAGAACCCGCATCAACGTGTCGAGCGGGATGCCAAAGAGTGTTTGCATGTTAGATTACGCCGTTGGCATGGAGAACCTGATAAAAGAAATTGGCGATTTGCCGGTACCCAAGCGTCGAAGGGTGGAGACCATCACCGCTGAGGTATTCAGGATGGGCAACCAATTGAGAAGTCTGGCTGAACATATCAACGAGAATCAGGTGATGGCTCGTGACTTCTTGCGCGATGATGTCATTCCATTGCTTGACCTGAGCCTTCAGGGCTGCCTGATCCTGATTAGCAAAGCGTGGCAAAAGGTTAAGGTTAGGAAGGTTGGCAACAGCAATGTATGCCTTCGTCCTACTTACCAATTGAGTGAGTATCATATCCAGATTACGCTGGTAGGTTACAAGTGGAACTTGCTGAATCACGTCGTTTGTGCCCAGCCAGACCGTAACCAGATTTGGCATGGAGTCCAGGGCAGCGGGCAATTCGCCCTGAAGCGCTCCCTGAGCCGTTGCGCCGGGGATGCCCAGATTCACCACCTTCGCACCAGATGGGAGATGAACGCTGAAATCAGTCGGCCAGTTCTGCGTTGCAGGCCGATCTGCGCCCTCGCCAAAAGTTTCCGACGCACCGATGGCGACAAAGACATATGTTGGACGCATGGTTGCTGTCGCTGTCGCGCCGGGTGAGCTGGGAGCACCACCAGGAGATGCGGCAGAACCACAACCTGCAAGAAACACAGTCAACGCGATCAGGCAGGCCAAACACACTGTCAGAAGAGAGATCACTGGTAGAGGGGTAAAAGCGCGGCGAGACTGAACCATCAGGGGCATAAGCAGCAATCCTCAACTGGCTAGAGGCGTATCTATCTTCAGAAAGAAACGATCAACTTCATCCTTTGTCCCAATTGTAGCATAGTTCTTCAGGTAGAGGCTATCTTGCCAGGACCATTGGCGGCGCTCTGGCTGAACAGCGCTTGTTCGCGCAGCGACGACGGCACACAATATGCCTTCAGAAAACCACCTGCTGATAATGCCGGATGCAAAGATAGCAATGTCTTGAGAAAAGGTTATCGCCGATATGCAAAGAAGAACAGCGATGATTCTATTGGGATTGGTCATTGTGAGCGCCTCGCTGATGTATTTTCTGGTAAAAGAAGGGGTTATCAGGAGGGTGCCCACGCAGCGGGCAGCTTCTTCAGGCGTGACAGCGACACCTCCTGAATCGCTCGCGCCCTCCCCGCCGCCCGAAGCGTGTCAGAAGATGCGCGGCACGTTTGAAACAGGGATAGCGTTCCCTCAGTGGGGCAATGGGGCCTATGGCGAAACAGATAAGAAATGGCTCACAGAATTGCCGGAGATACGCACGCAGACAGCAGCGTGCTGGGTGGAAATTCCGGTTCTGTTCTATCAATCTTCACTGACGGCAACCGATGTCACCCAGGGGCCAGGGACGCCTTCCCTCGGGGCATTTACCTCTGGGATCAAACTTGCTCGCTCACTGGGCTTCTACGTTTTTGTTACCCCGCTGATTGAGGTGGATGGGCCGCAGCCCTGGGCCGGAGCCATTCATTTTCCAACCGAGGCGCAAGAGCGCCTGTGGTTTGAGCATTACTGGCAAGCCATCAAGCCCTATGTTCTGGCAGCGGCAGGCGCCGGGGTCGAGCAACTTTCGGTGGGGACTGAACTTGAGTGGTTACAAATGAACGCCCCGGACGCTCTATGGAACGAATTGATCGCCAATGTGCGCAGCGCCTTCGCGGGTACTCTGACGTATGACATGAATTGGACATCACTGGATGATGATCTACCCACCTGGATGCACAACCCGGACCTGAAAACGATTGGGGTTTCAGAATATGCCCCCTTGATTGATGCTCCCACGCGGGTAGACCCAGGCCAGATGCCTGCCCTGTGGCAGCAAGAGGAGAAGCCGAAACTGGATGCCCTGGCTGCCACCCTTGGCAAAGCCATTCTCATCTCGGAGATTGGCTATCGGAACAGCGCGGACGCGCTTTATAACTCCTGGGAAGCGGGCAGCCATGCTCCACCAGACCCACAAGAGCAGGCGGGCGCGTGCCAGGCAGCGCTGGAATCGCTGATTGGCGATCCCAACATCCTGGGCACGTTCTTCTGGGGGTGGGATGACGCGCAGCTTTTTACCTTGATCGGCCAGCCAGCCGTCGCTGTGATCCACGCCTATTACGCTTCTTTATTGGCCGATGCTCTAGACCGTCAAGCCAGGCCATGACGGATGGCAAAGGCCGTCGCGGCGGCGCGATTTTCGCTGGCAGTCTTATAAAAGATAGTGGTCAGATGATTGGCAACCGTTTTCTCGCTGAGGCTCAGTTTTTGGGCAATTTGATAATTACTTTTCCCTTCAGCGACAAGCCGTAAGACAGCAAGCTCCCGCTGGGTGAGATGCGCGGGCAAAGGAGGTGTTTCCTGCTTCTCCGCCCGGCGCGGGAGCAGACCCAGCCGACGGCGGATGCTCTCCGCCATTTCGTGCATTGCCAGCTTTTCAAACAGGGCAAGCGCTTCCGTCAGATACGTGTTCGCCAGGGAAACAGCATCCTCTTTACCCTTTGCCAGTTCTAAATCAGCCCGCTCCAGGAGGGTGCGCGCCAGTTCAGGCAAGAGGTTTTCGCGCCGGGCGACGGCTTCTGCTCTGGTGAGGTGCAGCTCCGCCGCAGACCAATCGCCAGCGAAAGCAGCAACACTCCCCAATATCCGGTCTACCAGAAACCAGCAGTGCTGCCCCTGAAAGGCGAGCAGTTCCTGGTAGAGTGCTGGGGCCTGTTCTCGCTTTTCCAGGGCAATGACCAGAGGCGCCAGCCCCAGCAGAATCGGGAGCGTTGGCAGCGTTCCCGCTGGCAGTCTCGTGAGGAGTTCCTGCAATCTCTCCAGAGAGCGAGCCATTTCATCCTGGTTTCTGGTATTGACCAGAATCAGGCTCAAGAGAGGGACGCAAAAGAATCCAAGGTCAGCATTGTTCCAGGGGCCGGTCAGCAAGGACTGAAATGCCTGCCCGGCAAGCGTATACTCCCCCCGCTGGAAGGCAAGCAGCCCACGAATAGAGCAGAGCATATCTGATGGCTCAAGGCGGCCTGTACAGGCTGTAACAGAGAGCGCCTGGTCAAGCGCCTGGTCGGCATCCAACCATGCCCCTTGCGAGGCATAGAGCAGGCCAAGGCGGGTATATGCTGCCTCCATCTGGTCGGGCTGGCGAGAGCGCTCGCTGCACGCTGCCCAGCGGAGGGCCACGTCAAAAGAGCGCCCAATTTCAGCCATCCAATAATAGGCCATCACCAGATAGAGCCAGCATTCCGTCGTTTCCTCTGGAGGGTCGGAGGTCTCTATCAGCGCCAAAATCCGCTCCAGAGCATGCAGGCGAGCAGTGTTTGCCACGCTCTGGGATGCGCCAGTATTCACCAAAGGATGAATGCCAGTGGATGGCCCATCCGCCAGATGACGGGCCAGCGTCAGCAGGCGCTGCGCGCAGGAATGACCCTCTGACCAGCGCCCCGCCTGGAAGGCAAGAACTGCCGCCAGGTCTATCAGCGTTTGTACCCCTTCCAGAGCAGGGTGGTGTTCTACAAGCGTGAGGGCATACTCCAACCCTTCTCGCGCAGCTAACACTATTTCTTGCCGCCAGTCTCCCAATCCCAATTCCTGCGCTGAGCGTGCCGCAGCCGCCAATTCACGTACCAGCGCAAGCCAGGTATCTGCCCTTTCGCAGAGGGTCTGGGCTTCTCCTTTCCAGCCTCGCATGCTGAGATATTTCTCTGTCCCTGGCAAAAAAAGGCCAGCGCGCTTTTTCCCACCAGCAATGAATTGAAGAGGCGCCCCAATAAGGAGTTCTATCTCGCAGGCGACATATCGTTGCAGCGCCTGAGCAGCAGCGCGTTGGGCACAGCAGATGCCCTGCGCGGGATCACCGCCGCGCGCAAAGTGATAAGCCAGTTCAGCGAGCAGATAGCCATTCTTCTGCTGCTCCTGATCGCAGGATGCCGCCAACGTCTGGGCGATCAGCCGATGCAAGCGCTGACGCCGCGAGGCAATCACGTCATCATAGAGATATTCGCGGATAGCGCGATGGCTGAAGCGAAAACTTCCAGCTTGATCTGATTGCACCAGGCGGGCACGTACCGCTTCCAGAAGGCCATCCTCAACCACTTCAATTTCTTGACCTTCGACAGCAGCGAGCAGTGATACATCGAAAGTTCTCCCAATGATTGCAGCCACACGAAGATGCTCGACGGTCTCCGGGGAAAGCTGGGCCACTTGCTGAGCGAGCGTGTTGATAATACCGGAAGGCAGCGGGCCATCCACCGGGGCAGCAAGCGACCATAGCCCATCCTCTTGCGTCATGGCCCCCGCCTGAACCCATCCCTGCAAGAGTTCCTCAGCAAAAAGGGGATTGCCTTCGCTTTGGGCATAAAGAAGCAGCGCCGTCATGGGGTCGATGGGCTGCCCCAGATAGGCATGAGCAAGAGACTCGACATCCCCCAGTGAGAGTGGTTGTGCCTTGAGCGTGACAAGCGTTCGCTGGCATGTGAGTTCTGTGATGGCGCGGACGAGCGCCGAATTGCGCTGATGATTGCCCTCCCGATAGGCCCCTAAGATCAAAAGCCTGGCTCGTGGATGGTGGCGCACAAGATAACACAGCAAGGAGCAGCTTTCATCATCCGCCAGATGGAAATCATCAAGCAGCAGCAGCAGCGGCTGGGTCATACTGATCGCTTCCAGAAAGGCGCCAACAGCTTCATAAAGCCGCAAGCGCTGCTGCTGCGGATGCAATGAATAAGGGGCAGGAAGTTCCCCCAGGCGGAGCGCGAGTTCTGGGAACAGGCGGGCGAGAATTTCTGGTGCCAGTGCCGTTTGCTGATACAAGTCCTCCAACGGTGCGCGGCGAATATATGGCCCCAGCGCCTCCAGAAAAGGCAGGTAAGCAGGCATGCCATCGGCCTGCGAGCCATGACCGCGCAAGATCAGCGCGCCCTCCTGGGCGGCACGAGCAGCGAAATGTTCTAAGAGGTAGGTCTTGCCTGTTCCCGGCCCGCCAGCTACCATGACAATGCCAGCCTTGCCAGTTCTCGCTCGCGTAAAGTGTTTCCAGATGAGTTCCAATTGGCTCTGTTTTCTGATGGGAGGTTCAGGAGAAGTCGGAGCATGATGCGAGGTCTGCAACCAGGGGTAGAAGAGCGCCATAGATATGTACTCCACTATTCAACAATTATTACCAGCCTGGGTATAGATAGATTTATAAGCTTTCTCTAGTATTTTAGGGTTTTAACATCATTATTGATGAGCCATATTTTACTCTATCAAAGGTCGTGTGTTTTGTCTTGCAGGTCGCGTGCCATCGAGGCATCCTCTGCCTGTATCCCACATGATCCTATAGCTGCCGCAAATAGGCTTTGCCATGCGTCATAAGCTGACTTGAGCCTTTTCCTATGAATCCACCTGAATCTGCTGCATTGAGAATTTCTCAGGAACTTCTTCCTTCCTCTCTATCCCTTCCCTGCCCGCAAATTTGGGAACTTTTTCCGATGCTATGAGCGGGTGTGGGAAGGTATATTTTTGCCGACAATAGAGTTATAAACGATTCTGATTCCAAACATGATGGGATATGCTTGCCCAGGCTTCCTGCTGGTGAAGGATGAGCCGACTCCAAATCCCAGGCGCTCGTTTCTCTCTCTTAAATCCTGAATATGCTCGATCATGGCTTTTGTCAAAACCCTTTCTAGAAGGGACGTGAAATGGACTCTGTATTACTCGACGATACATCTACTTCCACAGCCAGTATTGATGAAGACCGTAATATCCGCCAGATGCCAGCGCCTTCTCTGACTGCCACCCAAAGTGTGAGCGTTATTATTCCTGCACTCAATGAGGAGGCAAGCATAGGTAATCTTCTGCTGCGTTTAGATCATGCCTTGACGCAGGCTGGCATTCCCTATGAGGCGCTTATTGTTGATGACCATTCCACTGATAACACCCTCGCCATCGTCGAAGCGCTCGCCAGAACGCATCAACTCCCTGCCCGCGCTCTTAGAAAGCAGGGTCTCCCTGGCAAAGCCTTCTCGTTGATGGAGGGCTTTGCCCAGGCACAAGGCGATGTCCTGGCAATGATCGATGGGGACCTGCAATACCCCCCCGAAGTGTTGCCGGAGATGGTCAGCCATTTAGCCCACGCGGATATTGTGGTGGCTGATCGGCGCAAAAGCTACAGTCAGGTCGATCACCTGCGCGGGGCATTGAGTCATGTCTTTACCGATATGATCGTCAGCATGCTCTTTGGTCTTGATACCGATATGCAGTCTGGGCTGAAGGTCTTTCACCGCCGGGTCTATGCGGGTGTGCAAGCTCCGGGGCGGTGGAGCTTTGATCTCCATCTCGTCACTCAGGCTGTCTCCAGGGGCGCCGTCGTTGCCAATGTCCCCATTGCTTTTTACGAGCGCCAGGGGGGCAAAAGCAAAGTGGCCCCCCTGGCTGTAGGGGTGGAATTGTTGGTGACAGCACTTCGCCTAAAAATGCACTTGAAGACACGCCCCGTAAGCAGTAAATCTGGCAAGAACTAGAAAAATAGGAAAAATCAGGACTCACTATGCAACAACCACTCTCTTCTCAAGAATATCTCCCTTCTCAGCAAAATAAGCGGACTTCCAGAAAGCTTTCGGGGGGCAGCCAGGGGAGGGATACGCTGGTTCGCTATGTGAACTGGCTTGCCGCAGATGCCAGGCACAACAGCAGCGCGAGTTCGCCAGAGCGCATTGCCAAGTATCGTGACGACGCTTTGCGCCCGGTGATCGTAAAGGGGCAGCAAATCAGCGCATTCGCGCCCTTTCGCCGGAAGCACTCCGCGCTCCAGACACTTACTTTTGGACAAGCCTTTACCCTGGTTACGCTTCTGCTGGTCATGATACTGACTGGCATTGTCTTTCAGGCAACGATGGTGATGGCAAGCATAGCCATCATCACGGTGTTCTATCTGGGCGATTTAGCCCTCAACTGTTCGCTGGCGCTCCGCGCGCTCGTCCATCCTACTGAAGAGCAGATTGATGATGAGATTGTACAGGGGCTGGCACGCGCCAACTGGCCCAGATATACGGTTCTCTGTCCGCTGTTCCGCGAAGCCAAAATCGTTCCCCAATTCGTCCAGGCAATGGCTGCGCTGGACTATCCGCTGGATAAGTTGGAGATACTGCTTTTGACCGAGCAGGACGATCCTGAGACTCGCAATGCCATCCTCGCGCTGAACCTGCCTTCTCATTTTCATCTCCTGACAGTTCCGGCTGGTCGACCGCGCACCAAACCCCGCGCCTGTAATTTTGGCTTGCTGCACGCGACAGGTGATTATGTGGTTATTTATGACGCCGAGGACATCCCTGATCCCCTGCAACTCAAGAAGGCGGTCCTCACCTTTGCCAATCATGGCCCCGACCTGGCCTGCGTCCAGGCCAAACTGAGCTTTTACAACTCCACCCAAAATCTGCTCACCCGCTGGTTCACCGCAGAATATGCCGCCTGGTTTGATCTGATCCTTCCTGGGCTGCAACAGGGCCAACTGCCTCTTCCATTGGGCGGCACCTCTAACCATTTCCGCACCGAACTCCTGCGCCTGCTCGGCGGCTGGGATGCCTTCAACGTGACCGAGGACTGCGACCTGGGGCTGCGCCTGCACCACTACCGCTTACAGGTCGCCATGCTCGATTCGACCACCTTTGAGGAGGCCCCCTCCCATCTGCACAACTGGCTGCGCCAGCGCTCCCGCTGGATCAAAGGCTATATGCAGACGTATCTGGTCAACATGCGCCAGCCTTTGGGCTATGTGCGCCAGGGGCGCCTGAAGGAGCTGCTCTGGCTCCAGGTGGTGCTGGGCGGCAAGACGGCCCTCCTCTTCCTCAACCCCCTCATGTGGCTCCTGCTGGGCGCCTACCTCGCCTTGCGCCCCCTGGTGGGAGGCGTCTACGCCTTCTTGTTCCCACCGCCCATCCTCTACCTGGCAAGCCTCTGCCTGGTCTTGGGCAACTTCTTCTATCTCTACACCCTGCTCATGGGCTGCCTGAAACGAGGGCACTATGGCCTCATCAAATGGACGCTGGCCGCCCCCCTCTACTGGGCACTCATGAGCCTGGCCGCCTGCCTCGCCCTCTCCCAGTTGATCCGCAAGCCCCATTTCTGGGAAAAGACCCTGCATGGCTTCCATCTGCCTACCGCAACACCCCACCAGGGAGGACTGCTGTGAAGTATCGCACTGCAAAGAAGACGACTGGCTCGACCCCCCTCGGCTCTGATCTGAAGGGCACACCTTCTCCGCTGTCCAGGTCGCTCTGGTCAGCCCGCCAGAGGCAGCAGCACCTGCCGCGCGCGCTCTGGCTCCTGGCCCTCCTTGCCAGCCTGGGGCTGGCGCGCGCCGCGGCCCGGCACGCCGCGCCTCCTGGCGCGGCGAGGCACAGCCGCGCTCGCGCTCTGCAATGGGGGGTATTGCTGCCGCTTTTTGTAGGGATGACGAGTATCGCCCCCTTCCTGGCACGGCCCCAACGCTTCGGCACACGCCGCCCCGGGGGGAAAGGGCCGGGGGACGCCTCTGCCCAGGCGCTGCCCTCCTCTGCCCCTGGCAGCAGTTCCGTCACGGATGCCCTCAAACTGGCCGCTATGGCCCGCCGCTCGGCCCTGGCGAGCGTCCTCCCTCCCGTCATACCACAGCCAGAGAAACCCGCCCAACGCTCAGCCTGGCGCGCCTGGTTTGCGGACCCCTGGCTGATCGCCACCCTGACTCTCGCCTGCCTGGCAAGTGGCTGTTCCTTGGGATACTTTCTCGCCACCCACCAAACACTGCTCTACGGGGATGCCAACTCTCATATGGCTTTTGCGCGGCGCCTCTTCGATAATGCCACCCCAGGACTGGCCCAGCTTGGGGGGGTGTGGCTGCCGCTGCCCCATCTGCTCATGCTCCCCTTCATCTGGAACGATACCCTCTGGCGGACGGGTCTGGCTGGCAGCCTCCCCTCGATGGGCTGCTATGTCGTGGCAACCCTCTATCTCTTTCTCTCCGCCCGGCGGCTGACCCACGACAGCCGCGCCAGCTTTGTGGGCACCCTGCTCTTCCTCCTCAACCCCAACATCCTCTATTTGCAATCCACCCCCATGAGCGAACTGGTGCTGATCGCTACCCTCACCGCGACGGCCTATTACTTCCTCTGCTGGGCACA
>Ga0209062_1002383_pt1 | contig 25593 bp, 30 predicted proteins | sample Coa_R2_2_FD_187158 | JGI IMG/M metagenome (GOLD analysis project Ga0209062, IMG submission 187158) | Surface soil microbial communities from Centralia Pennsylvania, which are recovering from an underground coalmine fire - Coalmine... | ecosystem: Environmental > Terrestrial > Soil > Unclassified... | reverse complement strand
GCCGCCGCCGTGTGATACACGCTGCGGATCAGCGCGTACTTGTCGGCATGCTTGGCCATGCGCGGGAAGTTTTCGGAGATCTCGATCCCCGGAACGTTGGTCTTGATCGGCTTGTAGGGGCCGCGGATCTCCACCGGCGCGTTCGGTTTCATGTCCCAGGTGTCCAATTGCGATGGACCGCCCACCAGGAACAGCATGATGCAGTTCTTGTCTTTCCTGGCGCGGTCCACGGCGCCTAGAGCCTTGAGTCCGAACAGTTGCGGGAGACTCAAACCCAAAAATGAGAGCGACCCCGCGTGCAGAAAATCGCGCCGCCGCAGGCCATCGCAGAACCCCACCGGCCGGTCGGCATCCAGACGAAACATCGGGCCCTCCTAATGGAATGCTAAGTCTGAGAAAATTCTATCGCCTCCGCTCGTCCCCGGCAAGCGAGAGGCCTAACGGCGCCAGCGGCTGAGGAACATCTCGCTGGCCTGCGCGTCGAATTCCCGGCCGAGTTGCAGGGTGTATTCGGCCAGGCGCCGCTCCTTGAGCTTCTCGAGCAGGCGGCAGCGGCGGCGGGCTTCGACCCAGCGCCGGCGTTGATCGGCGAGCCGTTGTTCGCATTCCTGCTCCTGACGCCGGAGCGCCGCTTCGCGCAACGCCAGATGGCGGCGATAGCCGGCCAGAGCGGCCAGGTCGCGTGGATGCAGAGTGGCTGCCTGGACGGTTTCGCGGCCGGCGCCGGCGCGGCTGCTCTCCACCTCCACCAGGGCGGCACGGGTCTGCGCCAGCGCGGCGCTCATCTGCTTGGTGCGGTTTTCTTCCAGGTCGGTTTGCGTGCGCTGCCAGCTGAGCACCTTCTCCAGCCGGAAACGGAACGGTTCCACCGGGCCCTCAGCTCAACTGTGCCGCCACAGCGGCCAGGCGGCCCTGGGTCTCCGCCAGCGGGGTCTTCACGCCGGGCTCCTGCCGCAGGAAGTCCTGGATTTGGGCCTGGGCCCGGATGCTGGCGTCCAGCCGCGGGTTGGAGCCGGCAACGTAGGCTCCCAGTTCGATCAGGTCGCGGGATTGTTCGTAGGCTGCCAGAGCATCGCGGAGCCTGCGTGCGGCCTCGCGCTGTGCGGGAGCGGCCAGCGAGGAACCCAGGCGGCTCAACGAATGGAGCACATCGATGGCCGGGTAATGGCCGGAGGCCGCTAATCCTCGAGAGAGCACAATATGACCGTCCAGAATCGAACGCACCGCATCGCTGATGGGCTCGTTGAAGTCATCGCCTTCCACCAGCACCGTGAAGAAGCCGGTGATCGAGCCACGCTGGAAACGGCCAGCGCGTTCAAATACTCGCGGCAGCAGGTGGAAAACCGAGGGCGTATAGCCCTTCTGGCTGGGGGGCTCTCCCGCGGCCAGACCGATTTCCCTCTGGGCCAGCGCCAGGCGCGTCACGGAGTCCATCACCAGGAGCACGTTGGCACCCTGATCCCGGAAGTACTCGGCCACCGCCAGCGCAACGAAACAGGCGCGCACGCGCAGCGGCGCTGGCCGGTCGGAAGTCGAAACCACGAGCACGGAACGGCGCCTGCCCGCCTCTCCCAATTCGTGTTCCAGGAAGGCGCGCACCTCGCGGTTGCGCTCGCCCACCAGGGCCACCACACTGACGTCCGCCGCGTTGTGCCGCACCATGGCGCCCAGCAACGTGCTTTTGCCCACGCCACTGCCTCCGAAGATGCCAATGCGCTGGCCCAGCCCACAGGTCAACAGGCCGTCAATCACGCGAATGCCGGTGGCTAGGGGCTCGACGATGTGCTCCCGTTCCAGCGGGCTGGGCGGCTCTTTGAAAAGCTCATAGGCGTCCGCGGCGCGAAGGTCCGGCCCTCCGTCCATGGGCCGGCCAAACCCGTCCAGGACCCGGCCCAGGAGGTCCGGGCCAACCGGCACCCGCGCCTGTTCGCGGCGCGCCACTACCGCGTCGCCGAGCCGCACTCCATCCAACTCTTCGAGCGGCATGGACAGCACGCGGCCGTCGCGGAAGCCGATCACCTGGGTGCGCACGCGCCGGCCACCCGCAGTGCGGATTTCGCAGAAGTCCCCCACCGCCACGGCGGGACCCCGGGATTCCACCAGCAGGCCGACCAGTTGGGTTACCGCGCCGGTCCAAGGGAACAACTCGCATGCCCGCACATCACGGATGTAGGGGGCCAGGTCAATCGCGCCGGTCACGCGCGGCCCTGCCTTCCCAGGCGGTCAGCCAGACCTTCTTCGATTTCACGGAACTGGGTTTGCACCGAAGCATCCAGAATGCCGCAGGCCGCCTCGAACAGCAGGCCGCCGGGTTCGAGCGAGGCGTCCGCGACGACTTCCACGCGGGCCTCGCCGAGCCGCTTGAGGGCATCCCGTATCCAGCCCTCCTGCGCCGGGTGGACCCGAACGCGGTGGATTTCTTGAGCTTGCGCTTTTTCCAGAGCATGCCGGATCAGCGCGTCCACAGCCTCCGGATCGGAGCGCAGTTCGCGGTGCACAATGCGGCGGGCGATTTCCAGGGAAAGCTTGAGCATGTCTTGTTCGGTCTGGCGGAATAGCCGGCTGCGGGCCTGCGCCAATTCGGTGATCACCCGGGCGACTTGAGCCTGGAGCCCCTCGATCTGGGCGGCCGCTTGTTTGTGAGCGAGTTGCTCTCCTTCGCGCCGCCCGGCTTCGAAGGACTCCCGCAGACGTTGTTCCATCGACTGCTGCAATTGCGACAAGCGTTGCTGCGCGAGTTTCAGTTCCTGTGCGGCGGGGTCTGGCTCAGCAGCCGCATCCTGCCGGTCCTCGCCGCCAGGCCCGGGCCGCCAGGCCAGCGGCCGCACCGCCGCCGGATCTCGTACAATCCTACACGACATATTGATCGCCGCCAGAGCCTCTTAGGCTGAACTGGCCCTCGGCCTGCAGCCGGCGGGCAATCGCGATGATCTGTTGTTGGGCTGCCTCCACTTCCTTGATGCGCACGGGCCCCAGCGCTTCGATGTCCTCATTGAGCATCTCGGCGCCGCGTTGGGACATGGCCTGCATAAACTGACGCTTCAATTCCGGACTGACACCTTTCAGCGCGACCGTCAGAGCCTTGCGGTCCGTCTGCGCCAGGAGCGCTTTCATGCTGTTGGCGTCCACCATCAGGAAATCCTCGAACACAAAACGGAGCTGACGGATGGTCTCGGCCAGCGCGGCATCATCTTTTTCGATATCGGCCAGAATTTCGTCGCACGCGGTGGAATCCAGGCGATTCAACATTTCCGCCACGGCGCGCACGCCGCCGTAGGATTCACGGCTGAACTCGCCCAGGTCCTTCAGCTTCTGGCCGATGATGCCCGCAATCCGGCTCACAATTTCGGGCGAAATCTGCTCCAGGCTGGCCATGCGGCGTACCACGTCGGAACGCAGATTCAAGGGCAGTGAACCCAGCAGCGAGGCCGCCTGAGACGGCACGAGGTGTGAAAGAATCAGGGCAATCGTCTGGGGGTGCTCTTTATGGACAAATTTGGCCAGTTGCTGGGGATCGGCTTTTTGCAGAGCATCGAAGCTGGCGGCCTCCGCGGTCATGGCCTTGCCCAGGCGTTCCAGCAGCCGCTTCGCGGTATCCGTGTCGAAGGCCCCCTGCAGCATTTTCCGGGCATAGTCCAGTCCCCCCTTAATGACGTATTGCCCGGCCAGAGTGATGTGGTAATACTCTTCTAAAACAGACTCGGCGTTCTCGGTGGAAATCGAACTGATGCGGGCCACTTCGCGACTGACCTTTTGCACCTCGTCCTCGGTGAGATGACGGATGATCTCGGCGCTGGCCTGCTCGCCGAGCGTGACCAGAAGAATCGCCGCCTTGCGCACGCCCGGCAGGCTGGCCGGTGAGTGGGGCGCCGGTGGGGCTTGCTCCTGCGGCTCGGTTCGCGGCTCGGTTTCGGTGTTGGCCATGTGACGGTTCACTCCTCCAACCACGTGCGTAGCGACTTAGCCGCTAGTTCGGGCTCCTTGTGAATCGTTTCGATAAGGTTTTGTTTCAAGGCTTCCGCCCGGCTGGTCTGCACTCTTGGCAAAACCGCGCTCCCGGAAATAGCGGCTCCCAATTGCTGCCGGCTCTTGGGCCCGGCGAGTGTTTCGGTGCGGCGCGAGGCGGTGGAAGAATCCGTGAGTTGCTCAACCGTTGTGGCTTCGCCGGCTGCCAGGGCGCCTCGCGTTTCCACGCCATGCCGCGGCGGGTGCCGGCGCCGCAACAGAAACGCTCCGCCGCCGAGCAACGCCAGGAGCGCGGCCCCGGCCATGCCGGACAAGATGAGAATGCGTGGGTTCCGGTTCCACCACGGAGCGGGAGAGGGCGGAACAGGGGTCTCCGGCCGATCGGCGTGCAGGGTCGACTCAAACGGCAGCGATTCGACAATCAACTGATCGCCGCGCGCGGGGTTGAGACCGGTCGCGCCAGCCACCACGTCGCGGATGACCTTCAACGTCTCCGGAGCAGGCGGGGCGAGTACGCGCCGCGCCGACCGGCCCTGCCCCTCCCAGTGCATTTCCTGATCCACGAGCACGGAAACCGACAAGCGCTTGATATTGCCTTGTGCCAGCCGGGTTTTCTTCACCAGCCGGCTGGGCTGATAGGTGACGTTTTCCGTGCGCCGCGTGAGCCCGGAAGCGCTAGCCAGGGGGCGGGAGGTCGGGCGGGGAAGGTTGGAGGCCGTCCCCGGCACGCCGGCGGAATTGCCTCCGGCGGCATTCTCTTCCGATTTCTGGGAGCTCAGAACCGCTTCCCGGGCCGGATCGTAGGTCTCCTCACTCTGCTCCGCGCTGTTCCAATCGCACTCGACCGCAGCGGCTACCCGAAACCGCTCCGCCCCCAGCAGCGGCGCCAGGGTAGCGTTGATTTTGGAGACCAGGTCGCGCTCCATGCGGCGCTCGAGTTCCAGAAATTCGGCTGACGGCTGGCCGGGCTCGGAGGCCGCTTTCCGCTGGCTGCTGAGCAGGTTGCCATGCATATCGAGGACCGCGACAGCCTCCGGGGCCAGTCCTTCCACCGCGCTCGCGACCAGGTGGGAGATCGCCAGGACATTTTGCGGCTGAAGGCGGGCTCCGGGGCGCAGGCGCAGCATGACGCTGGCCTTGGCAGGCTGCGCGGACTCCAGGAACACGGATTCCTTGGCGAAGGTGAGGTGTACACGCGCCTGTTCCACCTCCGCCAGAGCCATCATGGAACGCTCCAGCTCGCCTTCGAGGGCCCGTTGATAGTTGATGTGCTCCACAAACTCGGTAGCGCCGAAGTTGGTCTTGTCGAACAGCTCAAATCCCATGCGGCCGCTCTTCGGGAGGCCTGCCGCCGCCAGTTCCAGACGGGCTTCGGCCACCTTGGCGGAGGGCACCAGGACCGTGCCCCCGCCATCTCCCAGACGGTAGGCCACACCGCTCTCCTTCAACTTCTGTACGACCGCGCCGGCATCCTCGGGCGCCATGGAGGTGTAGAGCGGCTTGAAATCACCGGCGCGCCTCCAGTCCGTCAGCGTCCAGATGGCCCCCGCGCACACGACAACCGCCGCCAGGATGGCCAGGCGTTGCCGGGGCGACAGGCTTTGAAACAGCTTTTTGAGTTGGTCCATGGGCAATCAGCGACGCCCGGTCACATGGGCATGCGCATGATCTCCTGATACGCCTGTACCACCTTGTTGCGTACTTGCAGGCCGAGTTCCAGGGCTAGTTCAGCGCGCTGCGTGGCCAGAGCCGCCGTGTGCAACTCCTCGGTCTCGCCGGACAGAAAGCTCTCGACCGCTCTGGCGGCATCCGTGCGCAGGTTTTCTACCCCTTGGATGGCGCCTTCGAGGATGCTCTGAAATTCGCCGGGTTTGCCTTGTGAGACAGCCGGACTCGAAGCCGCCGTGAGCGGCAGGCTGCTGAGGGCAGGGATAGACAGCGACATAGCTTCTCTCGCATTCAGCGCAGCAGATCAATGGAGCGCTGGATCATGTCCTTGACGGCCGAAATGGCAGCCACGTTGGCCTCGTAGCCGCGCGAGGCGGCCATCAGGTCTACCATGTCCTCGGCGGGGTTGACCCGCGGGAAAGCGACATAACCGCTCGCGTCCGCGTCCGGATGGCCGGGCAGATAGCGCTGTTCCGGAGGCCGCCCGTCCACGACGATCTCCGCCACCTGGACGCCGGTAGCTTCCGGCTGCGTCTGGGCCTCGAGCAGAGAAGCGAACGATCCGGCCACTGGCTGGCTTTCGAAAACCGCGTCCTTGCGGCGGTACGGCCCACCTTCGGGAGTGCGTGTGGTTTCCGCGTTGGCCAGATTCTCGACCAACAGTTCAGCCCGCGTACGCTGGGCAGCCATCCCAGAGGCGCTTACCGCTAATGCAGTAAACAGGCTCATCCGTTTTTCCCTTCCTCAATCGCACTCCGGACCATGCGAATCTGCGATCGGAGCAAGTTGGAGGCCGCGCTGAAGCGCATGGCGTTTTCCGCCAACTGGCGCGACTCGCGGTCCAAGCTGACATTATTGCCGTCGTTTCGCGTGGTGAGGCCGGGAACCTCGACGGGGCGCGGCGGAACCCCTTCGAGCGCCCGGCGAAATTCGCTGGCAAAGTCCAGATCTACGGTCTTATATCCCGGTGTATCCGCATTCGCGATATTGGCTGTGGTGAGCCTCTGCCGGAGGCTGAGCAGATCCATGTAACACTCTAAGGCGCCCGCGATTCGATCCAGCATCAGCCACCCTTCCTGCAACGCGGTATCCAGATCTAAATGCCTGAAAGAACGTCCTGCTGGCAGGAAAGGAGCCGTCAAATTCTTGCCGCATGACGGGATCTTGGCTCTTGCGAAGCAGACCGGCGCGGAACCTTCCAGTCAGTCGGTCAGCCGGTGCAGTCGATCGAGTTCGGAGGTTGACGGTCGCCGCCGACCTGCTGGAGCCAGCGGACTTCCCGTTTGCGTTCGCTCCACTCGGCTCGCAAGGACGCCCGATGAATGGCCAGACGCAGGCAAGCAGCCCCGCCTTTGGCACAGGCGCTCTCCAGCCTTGCGCACAAGCCTGGCGGCAGAGCCCCCCGGCCGAGTTCCGCTTGCAACACGGCGATGACGCGAGCGCGCGTATCCAGGGCGTCCTGTATAGCCGGGGTATCCCCGAGGTCGACCGCCAACAGACGGGCGGTCGCCCGTTCCAGATCCGCGATGAGGTTCTCCCAGTCCGTGGCCACGGCTCACTGCTGCGTGTTCTGCTGCTGCTGCCCGTAAAGAGTGTAGTTCAGCGACTGAATGCTGGCTTGCAGCATGGTCTGCTGGGACTCCAACTGCGCCAACTGAGCGTCGGCTGCCTGGAGCTTGGAGGACAGCGACGCTTGCATGTTGTTGATCCGTTCGGTCAGGACATTGACCTGGCTGGTGATCTGCTGGTCGGTGGTGTCGTATTCGTCCTGCTGCAGTTTGATCTCACCGGACACCGGGTCGGTGATCTGGTTAAAACTGCTCGCCAGGGCGCTTAAGCCGTTCCCCGGTGTGCCCAGAAATGAGATCGCAGCCGACAAGTCGCTGTCCGAGAGGGCATTCAGCTTGTCGGCGTTAAACGACATCTGGCCCGAGTCGCTGAGTTCGATGCCCAGGTCGGCGAAACTCTGTATGTCGCCAGATCCGCTCCCATGATACTGCGTCAGCTGCCGTAGACTGTTCTGCACGTCGCGAACCAGCGAACTACCGCTCAACAGTCCGGCGTTGGGACCGATCTGCGCGTTCACTTTGCCGGCGACGTTGTTGTATTGAGTGACCAGATCCTGGAGCGCCGCGGCGATCTTGCTTCGGTCGGGAGACATCGACAGAGTTACGGTCTGGTCCGAAGAAGTAGTACCAAGAATCTCAAACGACAGCCCGGGCACCACGCTTTGAATCAGGTTGCTGGGCTGATCGACGGCGACTCCGTTCAGCAGGAAGGCAGCGTCAGACCCCTGGTTCTGGCTGGTGAGCAGTTCCTTGGGAGAGCCGTTGGGATCATCCACGAGGCGCAGGGTGGTTGCCCCGGTCTGGTCGGCGGTGACGGAAAGGTAATACGGCTGGTCGCCCGTGCCGGTGGCCAGGATGGAGGCGGTGACGCCCGCTCCAAGCTGATTGATAGCATCCCGCAGCCCTGCCAGAGTGTTGTTGTTGGAGCCCAGAGCGATCTCGTACTTCTGGGTGCCGGCGATGAGTTCCAACGTGCCCGTGCTCGAAACCGCCGTCGCATCGGGGCTGGTGTAGCCGGAGAGCGAGCATTCGGCGGCCGCTTTGGCTATCGACGTGATGTCGCTGATGTCGTAGTTGCTGCCCGTCGCGGTCGTCGTGCTGATCACGGAGACTTTACTCGGGTCCGAACTGACAGCCGACAGCGCCCCGTTCGCCCCCAGGTTGGCCAGCGCCGTCACGCTGTCTGTGAGACTGCGAAACGCGACGCCAAGATCGGTCGTCAGCTGTTTCTTCTGGAGAATATCCGCCTGTTGGTTCTGCAGGCTCTGTACCGGCAGGCTGGCAATCGAAACTGCGCGGCTTAGAATGGTCTGGAAGTCGTTGGAGAACTGGCTGACGCCGGTGAAGGTCAGTGGCGTGAGGCTCGTGCCCATACGATTCAATCCTCTCTGTTCTCATCGGCCGGTTGCCGAGTTCCTCTCGTGCAAGCACTCTGCCGCTGCTGAGGTGCTGCAGGCAAACAGGTTAGCGCCGGACAACCCCACCGGCACGCCGTCAAAAAATCGACGGTGGTCACCTTCCGGCCGCACCCTTAGCCCTGGCAGACGCAGACCGGCCCACCGGGTCACTGGCTGGCTCACTGCTTGTAAGAGGCTCGGCGGCCACGGCCTGCTGGTTCAAAATCACCAGGTCCACCCGGCGGTTGCGGGCGCGGCCGGCGGCCGAATCGTTGGAATCCAGCGGCGCGGTATCGGCATATCCAGCAATCGCCAGGCGGCTTTCCGGGATCTGGAACCGGCGCGTCAGTACCTCCAGCATGGCGATGCTGCGCGCCGCCGAGAGCTGCCAATTGCTGCGAAAGCGCGCTGTGTGGATCGGGACTGAGTCCGTGTGGCCTTCCAGCCGGACGGGGTTGGGCAGCGACCGCAGGGTGACGGCGATTTTTTCGATCGTGGGGAACGTGGACGAGTCGATGTTGTCTTCCCCGGAAGGGAAAAACGCGGCTTCTCGCAGGCTGATGACCAGCCCGCGGGACTCCAGCCGAACTTGCAGCTTGCCGGCCTGGATTTCCTTTTCCAGTTCCCGGCTCAGGTAGTGCAAAGAGGGGAGCAATTCGACTGTTCCGGGATCGGCCCGCTGGCTCTTGGGTGGAGTAGCCGGTGGGCTCCCGGCGGCTCGGCTGGTTCCCGGATCGGCTCCACCCAGGACTCCCTGCATCGCGGTCAGGACACCTCCCGTGTCCAGCGCCTGGCGCACGGATTCGGACACCCGCTGCGTCTTCGCCTTGTCGGTCTGCGCGCTGGCAAACATCACCACGAAGAAGGCGAACAGCAACGTGATGAAGTCCGCATAAGATACCAGCCAGCGTTCATGATTTTCGTGCGCGGCGTGGCGCTTGCGGCCGGGCATGGTTATCCTGCGGCGCGCGCTTCGACGGGCTTCGGGGTGCGCGCCGACTTGTGGTCTCCGGCAGCGGGGGCCGGACCGTAGCCCTCCAGCTTGAGGCGAATCAGCTTCGGATTCAGCCCCTCCACGATACCCACCACGCCTTCGAGCGAAAGTTCCCGCATCTGAACTTCCTGATGCAGCCGGGCTCTTAGCTTGTTGGCGGCCGGCAGGAAGAACAGGTTGGCGGAGCCCACCCCGTAGACCGTAGCCACAAACGCCACCGCGATACCGCGGCCTACTTCCTCGATATTCGAGAGGTTCTTCATTACCTGCATCAGCCCCAGGACCGCGCCAATGATCCCGATGGTCGGGGCATAGCCCCCGGCCGATTCGAAAACCTTCGCTTCAGCCTCGCCGCGCTGCTCGATCAGGCCGATCTCCAGTTCCATCATGCGGCGGAGCTGTTGCAGGTCGGTGCCGTCCACCGCCAGGTTGAGAGCCTTGCGCAGGAAGGGATCCCCAATCGCTTCCGCGTCCTGTTCCAGGGAAACAATACCCTCCCGGCGCGCCTTGGTCGCGAACGCCAGGATGTTCTCGATGGCGCCCTCCGGATCCATGGCTTTCTCCAGGAAGACCTGCGGCAGGCGGCCGATGGCGCGCTTCAGGGTTTTCGGAGGGGTCGTCACCATCACGGCGCCGATAGTGCCCCCGAGCACAATCATGGCAGCGGTCACCTGTTGGACATCCTGAATCCGGCCACCCTCCAGGATCAGGCCGCCCAAAATGCCCCCGACTGCCAGCACCAGCCCGGCCACGCTTGCCAAGTCAGGTCGGCTGCCAATGCCTCTCGCGCTCATGGTCGGCCGCGGGCCCTTACGCTGAGGGACCCGTGCTCCTTTCGGCCGTCTGGGGAGCCTCTTGCACCTCCGCGTGGGCCAGCACCGCGCACAGGCCACGGAAGACCGCCCTCCGGAAGCTGATGATGCGGGCCACCACTTCATCGACCGATTCCCGCACCATGATTTTCTCGTCGCTCGTCAGGGTGATGACCGTGTCCGGGGTCGCCTCAATGTGCTGGATCAGGTCCGAGTTCAGCACCATCGGCAGATGGTTGAGCCGGGTCAGGTGGATCATAATCCCCGAAGTACATATCGTCCAGAACCGGGGAACCGTTCGCTTAGGGGAAACAAACCGCGTACCCTGCCGATGAGACGGGTAGGAGCCACATGCCAGATCCGTCAGCCACTTCCGACGCCGCCCGTTGGGCCAGCTTCATTCTGATTGCCTGGAACACCGGGGACCTCCACCAATTGGAGAGCGCCCTCGAGCGGGCGGCCGATTCCTGCGCCCGGCCCGCCAGCACTACCCTCGAAACCGAGCGTCGGGAGCTTCTGGCAGGGGTAGCCGACCGGCTGCGGGATGATCTTGGCCCGAAGTCCGGCCCTCTCACCGGAACCGAGGATTCCCAGCAAGTTTGCCTGAATCTTTTGCAGCACCTCGCGGTCCGCCGCCACCCAAACCCCAGCTTCCCCCGGCCTCAGACACCGGGCAGGCACCACCGGTGCGGCCGTCAGCCCTCCGGAGGCAGGCCCGGTTTGCTGCCTGCCTCGATGTGTTCCTCGATCTGAAACCCCAGCTTGTGGTTGTTCGCCACAATCCGGCCTTTGAACTTGGGCCGCCCGTTGACTGTCCCCTCCAATTGTCCGCCGGCGGCTGAGTCGAAGGAGACGACATCGCCTGGCTTCAGTTCGGTGAGTTGCTGCACCCCGACGGCCCCCTGGAGCCGGGCGTCGAAATGCAGCCTCGCCTGTCGCAGCAGGCGGAGTATCCGCGCTTGCGTGGCACCGCCCTGTTCCAGCTTGCGCGCGGTCCACTGCTGATCGAATTTCTGGCGCATCATCTTAATGGTGATGGAGGGGATCGCCAGATTCATGGTGCCAACGGTCTCGCCGATGTGCAGTTCGATGCCGATCGCCACCACTGCCTCGCTGGGCGTAATGATTTGCAGGAATTGCGGCTCGGTCTCGAGGGACTCAATCTGAAATTCGATAGTGGCAATGGCCTTCCAGGTCTCAGCAAGCTCATGCACGATGATCCGAAACAAACGGTCCAGCAGGTTCTGCTCGATTTCGGTGACTTCGCGCTGGATGGCCGCCGGGGACTTGGCTTTTCCGCCAAGCAGCAGTTCCAGAATGGAAAAAACCAGGGGCGGATTCAGCTCCAGCACCGCATTCCCATGGTACGGCCGTAGGCTGAGCGAGACCATGCAGGTGGGTGACGGAAGGGCTTCCAGGAATTCGGCGTAGGGTAACTGCTCGACGGTCACCAGATTCCCCGAAAGATACGAGCGCAGATAGGCCGAAAGGTTGGAGATCAGGTTGCGCACGAAAGTCTCGTGCAGGAAGTGGATGGTGCGTAGCTGCGACTTGGCGATCCGGTCGGCCCGCTTGAAATCGAAAGGGACTGCCCGGCTGCTCCCCCCTTTGGACCCGGTCTGCACCTGCAGGTTCTGAAAGACCGCGTCAATCTCCTGTTGCGATAACTGGCGGTTCAATGCAACACTCCTTCCGTTCCACGCTGGCCCCGGCAGGGATCCGCCCGCGCCCTCGCTGCCGGATGGGAAAGGGGCACGCCCGCTGCCACAGCGGAGGGCGTTAACCTCGGCCCTCCGAAGCCGCGGTCTCCGGCTGGTCCAGGCACGGCGTGCCGCCTGCCTGGCGGGGATTCGGCGTCAAACAGACCTTTACGTCCAGGCGCTGTCCCGCCACCCGAAAGGGCACCACGGTCCATTCCTGCCCGGAGGTGCTATGTGCCCGGAACTGCGTACCGCAGATTACCGTTGGGATGGTTAGGCCCATCGGACCAAGACACTCTTCAATGCTGTTCTTGAATCCTCCCAAGACCATGTTTGTAAGCTCTCCAAACGCGTCCAGGACCTCTTCACCGACCGTGCGACACTCATTCATCAGCAGCCGCGAGGACAGGTCGCAAGCGGTCTCGGCGCTGCACGACAGACTCCCGGTCCCCACCCACCGGCCCGCCATCCCGATCAGGGAGACCACCCCGTCGACCTGGCTGGCATTATCCCGCTCTGTGAATGCTTCTCCAGGTTCCGGAGTCACTCCCAGCATGGTCGAAAAAACCTCCCGGGTGGCGCCGGAGAGGGCGCGGACAACCCGTCTCTGGTCCACCTCGCTCAAGCGCTCACCTCCTGGCGTCGAAAAAGCTGCCCAGCTTTTCCTGTATCTGCTCCGGCGTGAATGGCTTGCGAACGTAGCCACTAGCCCCTAACTGGACGGCTTCCAGTACCTTTGCGGGGCTGCCTTCCGTGGTGATCATCACCACCGGCAAGTCTTTCCAGAGATCGTTGGATTTGAGGCACTTCAGCAGGTGGAGACCGTCCATTTTCGGCATATTGATGTCCGTCAGGATTAACCCGATCTGGTTTTCCCGGAGTCTGGCCAGAGCTTCCTGGCCGTCTCCGGCCTCGTAGACAGTACCGACAGGGACGTCGGCCTGCAGAAGCACTCGCCGCAGAATCTTGCGAATCGCGGCGGAGTCGTCAACGATCAGCAGGTTGAGAGACATGACGGAGGCGATCGTCCTCTGCAACCTTTCATCGGCCGAAGGCGCAGGGTGCTTTAGACACCGGAACCCGTCTTACTGTAAGAAATCGAAAAGGCTGGTGCGCGGCATTTGTGCCCGCGCCGTCAAGGCGGCCTGCTGCTGCGTGTTACCCTGGTTCAATTCCAGAATGGCCGCGGTGAGATCGGCGTCCTGCAGCGCGCTGAGCTGGCTTTGCTGCTGCAACTGGATCTGGCTCGCTTGATTGGTGGCGGCAGCCACCCGATCCTGGACGGTGCCGTAGAACGTGAGTTGCTGATTCAAGTACGCCCCGGCCTTGTCGAGCGCGTCCATGCAAGTCCGGATGGCCGCCTGGTCATTGTTATTCAGGGCTGCGGTGAGACTATGGACGGCGGCGAAGACGTTGTCCTGCGCCAGGGTGTTGTCCGCATTGCGGTGGTCGAAAATCTCCTGGGCAGTATGGGAGACCGTGAACAACGTGCCGCTGGCATCTTCGATCTGACGGGTAGCCGGCGCCGCCTGCAGACGATCCACGCCGTTGGGCTGCCCGCCATCCCAGGTGTAGGCGGGAGAGCGATCCAGATCGCCACTGAAGACGAACCGGCCGGAAACCTCGGTGCGGCTCAATCCGACCAGTTCCTGTTCGAGGCTCTGCACCTCCTGGGCTAGATTCTTTCGGGCGTCCGCGTCTGCCGTGCTGGTGGCTCCCTGGGCCGCCAAAACAGATGCGCGTTCGACGACTTGCACGGCGGCCTGCAAAGCCTGTTCGGAAGTGTCTACCTCTGTCTTCACTTGCGAGAGGTTCTGCTGCCGCTGTACGGTCTGCGCCAGCGCCGCCCGCACCTGGAGAATCTGGCTGACCTCGTCCGGAGCATCCGAAGGCTGCTGAACGCGCAGACCGGACGACAGCTGCCGCTGTGCCTGTTCAGTGGTGCGCTGGATGCGCTCCAGGTCCGCAAGAAATTGATCGGTCCCTCCGTTTAGGCCGCGAATCATTGTTGCCTCATGTTGCGCTCGCCATATTGATGGTGGTTTGGGTCAAGTCGTCCAAAACGGAAACCATCTTGGCCACCGCCTGATAAGAACGCTGGAATTGCATCAGGCAAGCGGCCTCCTCATCGAGCGACACCCCGGAAATCTCATCCCGGAGGCTGCGTGCCTGGGCCACCAGTTGCTGCTGTGCGTCCCGGCTCTCCCGCGCTGCCGCAACTTCGCGGCCGGCCCGGGCTGATAACTCGCCGTAGAAACCCGTGAAACTCTGGCCGTCAATCTGACCACTCTGTGTCGCCAGATCCGCCAGTTTCAGGGCTGTGCCGTTGCTGCTGTAGGGCGGTCCCGGATCGATGGCGGCAAGTTGGTCCGCGCTCAAGTCGGAATTCACGCTCACGGTCTGGGCCACGGCGGCATCGCTGCTGGTGTCATAAGAGAACAACGGTGTTCCCGGCACCGGCGGCGGGCCATCGGAGGCCCAGCCGGCCTCCAGGATCTGGTTCATCTGGTCGGCAAGACCCTTGGCCAGGCGGTTCAAGTCTCCGGGTTGGTTGGCGTCCCCCAGGTACGATGGCAACACACGGTTACGCACGTCCAGCAGCCCGCCCAGGCGGCCGCTCGAAATCTGCGCGGTGATGTCCGCGCCGTCCGCGCTGCGAACGGTCACCGCTGGCGGTGCGGAGCCTGCCGGTCGGGCATCGCTTCCAGCCGAGGTCGAGAGAGTATAGCTGCGGCCCCCGATCACCAGCGGCGTCTGGCCGCCGAGCAAAACCGTCACCGAGCCGTCCGGCTGCACACTCGCCGTGAAGTCCACCCACTCCGCCAGATTCTCCAGCGTGGAATGTAGTCTGGCATCCAGCCCCGCATCGGGATGTCCACTGCGCAAGCGCTCCTGGTTGATCTGCTGGAGCTGGCTGCCGAGCGTATTGATTTGGTTCACCGCCGCGCGGATCTGCGCTTCCACGTCAGACTGGGTTTGGGCCAGGTCCGCAGCCGCCTGCCGGAAGCCCCGGGCTACACCATCCGCACTAGCCAGCACCGACTGGCGTGCACTCGCGTCATTCGGGTCCGTGCTCCATTGCGACAGGCTGCTGTATAAGTCGTTGAGCGCACTAGCGATTCCGCTGTTGTCCGCAACCGGGAAGACGGCCTCGAGGGCGGCCAGGCTGGTCGCCTCTTGATCACTTCCCCCCCATGCCTGTACCTGGCTGCGGACCTGAGACTCGGCGTATTCATCGCGCGCGCTTTGTACTTCCCCGGCTGTTACCCCACCCACGTTCCCCTGCGCCGGATCGAAAGGGAGGGCCTCGAAACTGGCGCGTTGCCGGGCGTAACCCGGCGTGGAGGCGTTGGTCACGTTGTTACTCGTGACTTCGAGAGCCTGGTCGAAAACATTCAGGGCGCTGGAGGCAACGTTCAGCGAGGCGAAGAGGTTGGCCATGTTTCATCCTGCCAGAGAGAGTCGGTAACTTATGGGGAAATCCGCAGCGATACCCCGGGGGGTATACCCCGCGCCCAGGCTAGACCGGAGGCCGCCCCAGCCCAGGTAAAAAGAGGCCGCGGCATCCAGCAGTGAACGCAATTGCACCAAATCCCGCCGTACGCTGGCGATCGCCAGGCGCCGCTCCTGGAGGTTTTGCGGACCGGCGGCGGCCCAGGTGCCAGGCACCGCCTGGAGTAAGCCGGCGGCTTCTTCCAACAGGGCCCTGCCGCTTTCCAGATGCCGGGCATCGGGCTGCACCAGATGCAGGCGTGCCCTACATAGGCAGTCCTGCACGGCCGCCAGGGGTGCGTTGGACGCTGTTTGACGCTGGCCGGCCATGTTTACTGGATCTTCGCTCCCGCCCCGTTGGCTACCCATTCCGCCACAATGCGTTGGCTCAACGGGCCGGGCTCTACCTGATAGCGGCCCTCGGCGTACAGCCTCGCGAGATCCTGCACCCGGCTGGCACGTTCCGCCGAGTGAGCCCCCTCCACTTGCACAATCCGGCCCGCCAGGGACGAAAGCTCAATCTGATCCCCGCTATTCCAGGGCCGCGAGGACTGGATGGACCCGGCGCCACCGCGTTCGGATCCCTGGGTCGCCGGGGCACGGTCTGCGCGGGCGGCAGTGGCCTCCGCGGGCAGATGGTTCTGTACTTTTGTTGGTTCCACTGGAAACCTGCTCTCCGGGAAGCCTCGCGGTCTTCCTCAGGGTTCTTATCGGCAGCCAGGGACCATCGGACTAGGCGCAAACAAAGAATTTCTCTCAAAAATCCGCCGCGGCCGCTAATCTTACCGTGCCAGACGGCCGATGAAGCCAAAGTGGCACGGACTTTAAAGCGACTCTTGGCCATCGCCGCCGATTCTTCCTACCCCGCCAGGCCGGGGTGTTGGAAGGAGGCGCCCGGGTTCGCCGTCGAAGAGGCCGGCGTGGCAGAGGGCCTGAACCGGCTGGCGGCCGTGCCAGCGGACGCGGTATTGGCTCATTTGCCGATTCCGGACTGGCCCCCCGACCAGTTGCTGGAGGCCATCCAAAGCGTCGATCCGCTGGTCCCGGTGGTATTCCACCAACCGCGGCTATCTCCGACCGAGACGGCCCGCCTGGTCCATCTAGGCGCCTGGCAGTGCGTCGACGATCACGTGGAGCCAGCCGACTGGGAGCAACTCGCCGAGGACGCTGCGGCAGAGAAACGCCTCCGAGAGCTCTCCCTGCGCCGCCCATGCACCCAGGGAGAATCCTGGAAGCGCTTTCTGGTGGGCGAGAGCCGGGCGATTCGGGAATTGGAACAGATCGTGGGCCTGGTGGGCCCACGGCGTTGCACCGTGCTGATCACCGGCGAGACCGGCACGGGTAAAGAGATGCTGGCGCGCGCGCTGCACACGGCCAGCCCGCGATCCCGCCAGCCCATGGTCTCGGTGAACTGCGGGGCCTTGCCCCCGCAACTCCTCGAAGCAGAACTGTTCGGGCATGTCCGCGGTGCATTCACCGGAGCTATCCAGCACCGCGTAGGGCGGTTCGAACAAGCTCGGGGGAGCACCCTGTTTTTGGATGAAGTCGGGGAAATCCCGCTGGAACTTCAGGTGAAGCTACTCCGCGTGCTGCAAGAGCGCGCGTTCGAGCGCTTGGGAAGCTCGGAAACAGTTCGCGTGGACGTACGGGTCATCGCTGCCTCCAATGCGGATCTGCCTGAACTAGTCCGGCAGGGCAGATTCCGCGAGGATCTGTATTATCGGTTGAACGTAGTGCCCGTGCACCTGCCGCCTTTGCGGGAGCGCTGCGGGGATGTCCCCCTGCTGGTCCACCACTTCCTGGCCAAGATTTGCGAAGCGGACGGCTTGGCGAGCCGCCGCGTGACCCCGGAAGCCCTGGACCGGCTGAGCGGCTACGCTTGGCCCGGCAACGTTCGCGAATTGGAAAACGCGGTCGAGAGAGCCATCGCCATGAGTGGAGACCGCCTAGTTCTCTACCCGGCGGACTTCCCGTTAGGGAGGCCGCGCCTGGCTGTCTCTCCGGCGAGCGGTCTCCCGGCAGCCTTGCCTGGCGGAGGCATGGACCTGGAAGGCACCGTGCGAGCATTCGAGGCAGAGATGATCGCACAGGCGCTCGCACAAGCAGGCGGCAACAAAACGCTGGCGGCCGAACTGCTCGGTCTGAGGCGCACCACACTGCTGGCGAAATTGCATAGCCTCAGCGGGCGTGATCTTCGCGGTTTCTCCCCGGGGCTGGCCAACTCACCGGTCCGGCGCCGCCGGGCCGCGACACAACACCCCAGCGTCAGGACGGCGCCGCAGCAGGCCGCGGCTCAGGACTGTTTCAACACCAACCGTTGGACTTTCAGGAGCAGCTCGACTTCTCTTTGAGGAACAGCCAGCGCCGCCGCGATGGTGGGAACCGCTTCTCCCCGGCGGTACAGGCGCAGGACCTGGGCGCGCCTGTTCAAATTCAGGCCCCCATGCAGGACCACTCCGGCACTTTGGCCGGGCTGCGCTTCCCGGACCTCCGCCCGCAGTTCCTCCAGCCGGCTGCAAGCCCCCCGCAGTGCGGATTCCAGCACATCCATCCGGGCCGCAGAACGCCGGCGCTCCGTGCACTGCTCCCGCTTGATACTGCAAAAGAGGTACAAAGCACAGCCTAATCCGGCCGCCAGCAAGCTGTACGCTAGAAGCAGTTGCGAAATCCAGAAAACGGGCATGGTGCCTACTCCTCCGCTCCGCCGGTTCCCACGGTCTCCGCTCCCGCCGGATGCCTGGCTGGGCCGAGCGTGTCCAAAGCCCGCGCGGACTGGGAGGCAACCAACTGCTGCACGCGAACTCCGTAGTTTCCGTTGACCACCACTACCTCGCCGCGGGCCACCACGCGATCATTCACCACGATGTCCACCGGGTCGCCCACCGACCGGTTTAGCTCGATGATGGACCCCGTGGTCAACCGCAACACATCCTGCAGCGGCAGCTCGGCCTGGCCGAGCGAAATGCTGACCGGCAGATCCATGTCCAATAGCCGCCACAACGTCGGTGAAAACGCTCCTTCGCTCGTTCGTTCCGCCGCGGGTTGTCCCAAGACCTGCGTTTCATTCATATGTCACCTGTCCTCACCGCGCGGGCTTCCCCCAACGCAGTTTTTTTCCGATCCGGGCATCAGACGTACGTGCCGGCGGGCCGATCCTCCCCCACGGAGGCCTCGGCGGGCAGACTCCAGCGCCTCTCCAGATAGCTACGCAGGCGCAGGACTGCCTGGGTCTTCAATTGCGCGACACGCGAAAGCGGGAGGTCCATCACCTGCGTGATTTCCCGCAGGCTGAGATCTTCCTGGTAATAGAGGCTAAGCACAGTCTGTTCCACCTGCGGAATGCCGCGGATGGCCTCGGCCAGCAGGCGCTCGAGTTCGGAGCGCTCCAGCAGGCGTGCGGGAGATTTCTCCTCGCTGTCGGAGATAAACTGCAACAACTCCTGTCCCTGCTCCCCGTACTCCAGACTCTCCAGATCCAATCCCTGCGCCTCACCGAGCCATCTCTGATACTCAGCGAGAGGAATGCCCAGTTCCCCGGCAATCTCCTCCTCGGTGGGCTCCCGGTGGTGGCGCTGGCCGGCGGCCAGCATAGCAGCCTCGATCTGCCGCGCCTGTTTGCGGCGGGCGCGGGGCGCCCAATCCAGATCGCGCAAGCTGTCCAGAATCGCGCCGCGAATCTTGTGCTCGGCGTACGTCTTTAGTTTGACGTTGCGCTGTGGGTCGAAATGGTCGACGGCAGCGATCAAGCCCACGATTCCCGTCGAGATTAAGTCCTCGAGGCTAACTGTTTCAGGCAGGCGCGCATGAATACGCCTGGCGATCAGCCGCACCTGGGGAAGATGCTCCAGGATCAGGCGCTCCCGTTCCGTCGCTCCCATTCGTTCGCTCTGATAGGAATACATGTTGCCCTTCCCTTGTCGCTGCCGAGGCGCCCCCCGGCAGGCCCCGCGCAACGCCCAGGATTCATACGGCGCACCCGGCGCGGCACTTCGGCTGCCGCAGAATCTCCGCCGCGACGCGGCTCTTGCTGGCCGGCTCGATATCTTCCGGGATTATCGGGCCACAGGCCAAGAATGACAGCGGCTTCCCACTGCGGACAGCGGCGCAGAACACCGCACCCCAGGCATCCGTCTCGTCCAAACGCGTGAACAACAGCTTGGCTGGGCGAAATACCTCGAATTCGTGGAGCGCTCGGAGCATGTCGCGGTAGCGCATGGATGCCGGCAGCACCAGGTGCGTGTCGATGTCCGCACGCTGGCAGAGTCCACGAGCCAAATCCTTGGCCTCTGGCATCGTGGACGGGCTGAACCCGGGAGTATCGATCAGGATTAGGCCTTTTCCCCGGTGTTCGGCCAAAGACTGCTCCAGGCTGCGGGTGGTTTCGACGGCCTGAAATCCCACTCCCAGGATGGCGGCGTAGGATCGCAACTGCTCGGCGCCGCCGACTCGCCAACCGTCCATCGAGATCAGGTGCACTGGACGGTGCGCGGTGAGACCGTAATTCACAGCCAGTTTCACCAGAGTGGTGGTCTTGCCTGCACCCGGTGGCCCCACCAGCGCAGCCACTCGGGTGCGGTCTTCTTCCGGCTTCAGCTCCGGCGCAACCGCCAAACGCCTTTCCAGTTCCGCCGCAAGTAGTTGGTGGACTTCTTCCCCGCCCCCTTCCGCATCTCGACAGGATGTTATGCTGCCAGAGCGGATTTCTACCGCCGCTTTTGCCGGAAAAGCCGTCCAAACGCCTTCTACGATCTCGCGCGCCAGTTCCGGCTCGACGTCCGCACCGGTCAACACCTGAAGCCATTCGTCCAGTTCCGCCTTCCGGTGCGGGCCGCGCATCCCCGCCATGGCGTCACGCATGCGACGCAGCTGTTCTCTCAGGTCCCGCAATTCCCGGGACACAGATTCCCAGGCCTCCTCCGCTGCGTTGCCGGCGCCATCCACGCGAAGTTCCGCCGCGGCCGGGGCCGGGCTGGTCGCGAAGACCACTTCGTATTCTCCGAGATGCCGGGCCTCCTGCGGAGCGCGGCGCGAATTCACCAGCAGGGCTTCCGGGCCCAACTCACGCAGCGCCTGATCCATGGCCGCTTCTACCGAGCCGGCGAAATACGCCTTGATCGCCAATCCCTGCGATGTGTCCGGTGTGTTCGTCATCGTCATTTTCGTCGTCCGCCGTCATTGAATAATGCCCAGCGAGAGGATCCGCACTTCGGGTGGTATCTCGTTGTGCGAGAGGAAATAGAGGTTTCCGAGCGTGGGCTCTACGATCTGCCGGAGGAAGGAACGCGCTGCCGAGACGGTCACCACGGCCACCGGCGCGGCGGGCGTGCCAGCCTTCTGCTCCAGGCGGTTCAGCAAGTCGCGGATGCCCTGCGGCGAGAGCGTCAGGTGGCTGGTCTGCTCGCCGTGCTCGACGGCGGATTCCACCATGGTTTCCAGTGCCGGATCCAGCAGGTACGCGGGCAAGTCACCACCAGGGTTGAGGTACGGACGGACCACCGTCCGGCGGATGGCCTGGCGCACGTACTCCGTCAACAGGATGGGATTGCGCGTGGTGGAAGCGGCTTCTCCCAAAGCCTCCAGGATGGAGACGCTGTCGCGGATCGAGACCCGCTCACGCAGCAGGTTTTGCAGAACGCGTTGTACCGTCGCCAGCGGAAGCAACTTCGGCACCAGGTCTTCGACCACCTTGGGATGGTCCAGCGCCACACGGTCCAATAGCTTCTTGGCATCCTGCCGGGAAAACAGCTCGTGCGCGTACCGCCGAATCAACTCCGCCAGGTGGGTTCCCAGCACGCTGACCGGGTCCACCACCGTAAAGCCAGCCTGGCGTGCCTTCTCCGCCTGGACTGCGGGAATCCACCAGCCCGTCATACCGAAGGCAGGTTCGCGGGTCTGCTGGCCTGCCGGGGGTGGATCGGCCGCGCCCACCGGGATGGCCAGTTCACACCCTTGCGGCAGCTCATAGCGCGCCACGGCGGCGCCTTTTACCGATACGACGTATTCCCGGGCACGCAACGCCAGATTGTCGGTTACGCGCACGGGCGGCAGCAGATAGCCTAAGTCGCCGGCCAGTTGGCGGCGGATACTGGCGATGCGCCGCAGCAGGGGGGAGTTCTGCTCGCCCTCCACCAGACTCACCAGCCCCAATCCGACTTCTACCGCCAGGGGCTCTACCTTCAACAAAACTTCGAGGTTTTCGCGAGGTGCCGCGGGCCGCGTGGCTGCCTCGGCTTTTTCCCGCTCCTGAGTGGCGCGCCGCATGCGCCAGGACACCGTCCCCAATCCCCCGCCCAGCAACAGAAACGGAAGCGTGGGCAGACCCGGAAACGTAGCCAGGGCCACAAGCACGCCGCTGGCCAGCAGCAGCGGCTGGGAGTTTCCGAACAACTGCTTGTGAAAATCGACTCCGAGACGCGCATCGGAACTGGCGCGCGTTACGATCAAGCCTCCGGAAATCGAGATCATGAGCGCGGGAATCACGGTCACCAACCCATCGCCGATGGTTAGCACCGTGTATGTTTCCAGCGCCCGGCGCAGGTCCATGCCATGCTGCAGCACGCCGATCAGAAACCCCGCGATGATGTTGATGCCGGTGATCAGGATGCTGGCTACCGCGTCGCGCTGGGTAAATCGGGAGGCGCCGTCCATGGCGCCGTAGAATTCGGCCTCGCTCGCCAGCTGTTTGCGGCGCGTACGCGCCTCCCCCTCGTCGATCAGGCCGGCATTGAGGTCCGAGTCGATGGACATTTGCTTGCCGGGCATGGCGTCGAGGGTGAAGCGCGCGGTGACCTCGGAGATGCGCACGGCTCCGTGGTTGATGACCACGTATTGGATAGCGATCAGTACCAGGAAAATCACCGCCCCGATGATGTAGTTGCCGCCGACCACAAACTGCCCGAAAGCCTGGATCACCTCTCCGGCCGCCGCTGTGCCGGTGTTGCCATTCATGAGGATCAGGCGCGTGGAAGAAATGTTCAGCGCCAGGCGGAAGAGGGTCAGCAGAAGAAGGGTGGTGGGAAAAACGCTGAACTCCACGGGCCGCAGGATGAACAACGCCGCCATCATGACGACCACCGAAAGCATGATGTCGGTGACAATCAACAGGTCCAGCAGAAAGCTGGGCAGCGGCGTGATCAGGGCAATCAGGATGGCCAGCACCGCCAGGGGTACGCCCAACTCCCGCAGGTCCACCTGCAGGACACCTGGGAATTTCCAGGAGCCGGCAGCCGGAATCGCCTTCGCTTGTGCCAAAATTCACGCCCTCCCCGTCCCGGCGGGCATCCGGCCGGGCATCAGGCGGAAGATATAAGCCAGAATCTCCGCCACGGCGCGGTAGAGATGCGCCGGAATCTCCTGCCCCACTTCCGCGGAGCGGTACAAAGCCTGCGCCAGCGGGGGGTTTTCCACCAGCGGCACCTGGTGCTCGATGGCCTTCGCGCGGATCCGCAGAGCCAGGTAGTTCTTGCCCTTGGCGACCACCACCGGAGCCGCCATGGACGAGATTTCGTACCGCAGGGCAACCGCAAAATGCGTGGGGTTGACGACCACCGCCGTGGCGCGCGGCACCTGCTGCATCATGCGGCGGCGGAGCACATCGCGCCGCAGGCGGCGGATGTGCGCTTTCATCTGCGGATTGCCCTCCACTTCCTTCAACTCGTCGCGGATCTCCTGTTTGCTCATGCGCAGATCCTGGGCGTAGATCCGGCGCTGGCGGATCAAGTCGACGCATCCGAAGACCAGAAGCGCCAGGGTGGCTTTCCAGAGCAATTGTTCGAGCGAGCCGCTTACCCGGTGGGCACCGGCGGCCGCGCTCTCCAGCGGAAGGGTTAGATACGCCGCCAGGTTGTCCCGCACCAGGAACCAGAGCGCCGCTCCGAAAACCGGCAGCAGCAGCACAGCCTGCAACATGGCCGGAAGATTCTGTCGCGGGAGTTGCCGGAGCTTGGTCAGCGGGTTGAGACGCCCGGCATCGGGCGCCAACTTCTTCAGACTCACGCCCAGGCGCGTGCTGGCCAGTTGCAGAGCCAGAGTGATCAGAACTACCCCGCCGCCGGCCAGCAGCAAGGGCCGAAAGCTGCGTTCGATCAGATCCGCGGAGAGACCGACCGCGTCCGGCCCGGCCAGATCTTTGCGGAAGGCGGCGCCGATCATCTCCCGCAGGTTCACCTGCATGGAGGCAACCCAGGTTTTTCCCCACGCCGTGATGACACCCACGCTGGCCAGCAACTGGACGGCGCTGACGAAGTGCCGGGCGGATGGAAATTGGCCTTCCTTGCGAGCTTTCTCCAGGCGCTTGGGTGTGGGCTGCTCGGTCTTCTGGCTCTTATCGGGCATAGCCTAATGCTCCAGCAGCAGGCGCAGGATACCCTCCATCCCTCTGGCCGAGCCCCGCAGGACCGTGGGAAACAGGGGCGCGGTGGTTGCCAGCAGCGCCAGGGCGCCGAGCATCTTCACCGGGAAGGCCATGCTCAGCAACTGCAACTGTGCGTGAACGCGGCCGAACAAGGCCAGCGCGACATCCACCAGCATGAGCAACCCCAGCGCGGGCATAGCCAGCCGCAAACCCGTGCCGAACATCTCCCCTCCCAGGCGCCATACCTGCTCCGTCAGGGGCCGCGAGAGGGCAAACCTCCCCGGCGGATGCGCCTGCAGACTAGCGGCCAGGGCACGTACAATCTCGCGATCCAGGCCCAGCGTGAAGAACAGCAGGCCAGCGCTGAGTTGGGCCAAGACCAGCAAGATGCCGGAATCAGCCTGCGTATCGGGGTCGATGGTGGAGGCGTAGGCGTAGCCCGCCTGCAGGCCCGTGACCTGTGCGCCTAGCACAAAGGCTTCCAGCATAAAAGCAACGGCCAAACCGATCGTGATCCCGAGCGCGGCCTCACCTAGCATCCAGACCGCCAGCCGCCCGAGTTCGGCCTCGGAAGCGTCCACCGCCGGCCATTCGGGAAACAGCGACAGGGTGACCGCCAGCGAAAGGAAAATCCTGGGCGTCTCAAAGCCGCTGCGGATCCCGGGGAGAGGGATCCAGATGAAGGCGCCGGTCACACGCGCCAGCACACACAAAAATCCGCACACGGTAGAGAGCGACAGCAGCGGTTCAGTGGGCATAGCGTCCCAGGTCTCGCAGCAACAGCGTGGTGTAACTCACGATCTTTTCGAGCATCCAGGGCATCAATAGCAGCAGGCCTGCCAGAAAAGCCCCCAGGCGCGGGATGGTGCTGAATCCGGTGTCCTGGATGGAGGTCACGATCTGCACCAGGCTGACCAGAATGCCGGCCGCCAGGCCGATGATCAGTAGCGGCGCGCTGATCCAGAATGTCGCCAGCAGGGCCTGCCGCACGATTTGCACCACCAGTTCCGGTGTCATGATGTCTTCACACCAAGCTCTTCATGAGGGAACCCACAACCAGGTTCCAGCCGTCCACCAGCACGAACAGCAGAATCTTGAACGGCGCCGAGATCATGACCGGGGGCAACTGGATCATCCCGATCGACAGGGTCACCGAAGCCACCACCAGGTCGATGACCAGGAAAGGCAGGAACAATACCGCCCCAATTTGAAAGCCGGCCTTCAGTTCCGAAAGGATGTAGGCTGGGATTAGGACTTTCAGGTCCAGATCTGCCGGAGTGCGGGGCGCCGGGGCGTGTGAGATTTCCAGGAAAAGCTTCACATCCTTTTCTCTTGTGAAGCGGATCAGGAACTGGCGCAGCGGCAGCGTACCCGCCTCGAAGGCCTGGCCGGCACTCAACTCGTTTCGCTCGAGCGGCACCCAGCCCTTCTGGTACATCTCCATGGCGACCGGCTGCATGATGGCGATGGTCAGAAACAGAGCCAGTCCCAGCAGGACCTGATTGGAGGGGGTTGACTGCGTGCCCAACGCCTGCCGCAGGAAGTGCAGCACCACAGTAATTCGCAGAAAAGGCGTGACACACATGACCATGGCCGGGAGCAGGGTCAGCAGTGTCAAAAGAATGATGATCTGGATGGGCACA
>Ga0209062_1002380_pt1 | contig 25624 bp, 26 predicted proteins | sample Coa_R2_2_FD_187158 | JGI IMG/M metagenome (GOLD analysis project Ga0209062, IMG submission 187158) | Surface soil microbial communities from Centralia Pennsylvania, which are recovering from an underground coalmine fire - Coalmine... | ecosystem: Environmental > Terrestrial > Soil > Unclassified... | reverse complement strand
GGATAAGGCTAAAGCCAATACAACAGGTTGTTTAGCGGCGGTTAAAGCCGGTTGGACTGTACTGCAACAGGGGGGTAATGCCAAGGATGCAGTCGAGGCAGCCATCCGGGTACTGGAAGACGATCCCACCTTCAATGCCAGTATTGGTGCAACACTCGATGTTGAAGGTCATATTTCCTTGGACGCTGCAATGATGGAAAGTAAGAGTTTACAATGGGGAGGAGTGGCAGTGGTTAATCGAGTTCGTCATCCCATTTCAGTGGCAAGGAAAATCTTAGAAGAAAAGCCGTATTTACTTGTAGCTGATAGTGCAGAACGCTTTGCAGCTGAGCATGGCTGTGAGATGTGTGAGCCAAACAAGTTAATTAGCATGGAACAGCGGCAGGAGTGGGAACAGGAGAAGCAACCACAAGACCGCCCTGCAACCGTTGGCTGTGTGGCTATGGATATTCATGGTAACTTGGCCGCTGGAACTTCTACAGGCGGCATTGCCCAACAACCACCAGGTCGCGTTGGTGATACGGCACTGGTTGGTGCTGGCTTGTACGCAAATAGTCATGGCGCTTGCTCAACCACAGGGGATGGAGAGTCGATCATTCCGGTAGTGTTAGCGAAGACAGCTGTTGATCTGTTGGTAGATGATACCTCTGGGGCAAATGGCTCTAGTTCACAACATCCAGAGCAAGCAGCCCAGATGGCAATTGATATACTACATCAGCAGGTTCCTGGAGAAGCCGGATGTATTCTTTTGGATTGTCAAGGAAGGATCGGTTGGGCATACAACTCCCAGGATATGGCAGTTGCCTATATGACATCAGATTTAGACAAACCTGCTGTGTTTACTCGTAAGCAAGAAGAATCTCGTGTGGGTAAAGCTGCAAGTTGAGATGGAACACAATTTTCTGATTGTCCTACAGTGCGATCGCTGTCATCGAGTTGAAACTTCAACAAATATGCACATGTCAGAAAAATACCGTAACTTCTAATGTATGAATTTCGGTATTGCTGAATCAAAATATAAATTTAAGTTTCACACCTTTGTAGAGACGGGCGTGCTACGTCTCTACTAGAATTTCATAGGAGTAAAATTTGAACCCCCAGCAATTTACAGGCTTTATATTGGGGAGTTTTGTAGCACTTTTCCCAATTGTAGACCCAATCGGCAATATTCCTACTTTCCTTGTCTTAACATCTGAAAATTCTATTAAAGAACGTCATCATTGTGCTAGAAAAATAGCACAATATACTGTTTTATTTTTAACGCTGTTTCTCTTAATCGGGGGAGGGGTTTTACGTTTTTTTGGCATTTCTCTAGAAGTCGTCCGCATTGCTGGAGGAATTGTTGTGTTTCACACTGCTTGGCAAATGATGAGTGCACGACCGAAGCTAACAGCACGCGAAAATAAAGTAGCAGTTGAAAAAAGCGAACAGCATGAAGATATTTCTTTTATGCCAATGACTATTCCCTTATTAGCAGGTCCATCTGCTATTGCTGCAACATTGAGTTTGTCGGCTCAAGCTGGACGTACTTTTTCTGTACTAACTGTAATGAATTTTATTGCAGTGTTATTAGCAATTTTTATTTTAGGAGCAGTTATTTATTTATGTTTTCGGGCTTCTAGTTGGTTACTCCTTTGGTTAGGAGAAACAGGTATTCGAGCATTTAGCCGCATTTTAGGATTTTTTATTATGGCTGTAGGTGTCCAGTTAATTCTCAATGGATTTAGTGATTGGTTGAGACACTTGCGATAAGGCTCATATTGTCAGGTTATATCGCAATTCTTTTCTATATTTTTTTGCACAAAATTATATTTAATATGTATTTAAGATAACATAATTTATAAACAATTAACTCTTGTAATAATCAAAAAGTGAGATATAGTTTCTATCTTTTGATTTATGAATTTCTAGTAACTAATGCTTATATTAAAGTTAGCAACTGAGGTATCACTCAGGGCAATAATGTAAGTGAGGTAAATAATTATGTTACTAGTGAAAGATATTGAAGTCATCTCACTGATTCAAGAACTCAAAGATGAAGAATCTGCTAATATTAGCGGTGGTCAAACAACTAACACTGGTACTGGTACCGGCACTACTACCACTCCTAGCACCAGCACACCTACGACTTCCAGCAGTTCTGGTACAGGGATGAATTCCCTGATTAGCCCACTACTGCTTCGAAGTGTAAACAGTTTAGATAATCAACTTTTAGAATCCAGTATTTCTTAGGGGTTTGTAGTACTACTAAGACGTTGGCAAATTCCAAGAAATTTTGGTTAGATTTATTGATGTTTGAGACAAAAACGCCGTAAGATTCCATACTTTCTTAAAAGTCTCAGGACCCGGTTTCTCCAAGAAACTGGGTTTCTCATTTCTCACAAATAATTTAGGATTTCTATAGAAAAATGGGGAGCATCCCGATTTGGCAGATTTATTTTGTAGTGCGAGCATCTTGCTCGCTAGATACAGCACGCAGGCGAGACGTGAGTGCAAAGCACACGCTTCGCGAACGCACTACTTATTCTGAAATGGGATGCTCCCGAAAAATGCTGCGAATTTATAAATATTTCTATGCTTGCCAAAGATAAAGAAGTGAGAATAAGAAGACCCAAACTATATCAACAAAATGCCAAAACAGAGTGGTTGCACTTGCACCAAAATGACCTTTGTTATAGTTACCCGGAATTAAGGAACGGATAAGCATAATAATCTGGAGAATCACACCAGTAAGAACGTGTAGACCGTGGAAACCAGTTAAAACGTAGAATGTAGAACCAACTAATCCTGTGCTTAACCTAAAATCAAGGTGACTCCATTCAATTCCTTGACCAATTAAGAAATAGGTTCCCATACAAATCGTCATCAGCCATAGCCAACGGAATTTAACTAACCTGCCACGTTTCAGGAAATTTTCAGCTGGTTGGATAACAAAGCTACTGGAGAGTAACACCACTGTGTTAATAATGACAAAGGTAGACAATTCTGGTCCAGAAACACCAGGTGGTAGCCAAGTTCTTGAGTGTGTTAATCGCAGGGCAATATATGTGAAGATAAAACTCAAAAAAACTATGCTTTCCGACAACAGGAATACAGTAAAACCAAACATTCCTTTGCCATGATGATCTTCAGCACGTCCACCACGAATCGGCAAGAAACGCTTTAGCCAATTTGGTAGGTATCGCCGACATTGTTCTAAAGGGATAGGACTTTCATCTACATGAATGACGCCACGGTTCATAGGTACTTTTAATTGAGGATTGGGAGATTGGTATAGGGACCCAGTAGCTAGTTTTTAGTGTTCTAACTGATGATAGTCAGGAGGTTCTATCACTGAGTATTTAGGATCACCGTAGTCGTAAGGGGGTCTTTTCACAATCGGAATTTCCTCAAAGTTATCTCGTGGTGGTGGTGAGGTAGTTGTCCATTCCAGTCCGGTTGCTCGCCAGGGATTGTTAGTTGCCCTTGGTCCGGATAACCAAGAACCAACCATATTAGCAATAAAAGGCAGTATAGACACTCCCAACAAAAATCCCCCTACACTAGCGATGACATTCCACCCCTGATAGCGTGGGTCATAGGAAGAAACTCGGCGTACCATTCCCTGTAAACCTAGTGGAAGCATCGGAAAGAAAGTCAAGTTGGCTCCGATAAAGGTTAACCAGAAATGTACTTTACCCCAGCCTTCAGCATACATCCGTCCAGTTATCTTAGGAAACCAGAAGTAGATGGCAGCAAAGATTGCCATCGTGATGGTGTTAAAGACAATGTAGTGGAAGTGCCCCACTATGAAGTAAGTATTGTGGACGTGAATATCAAACGGTACAGCTGCCAGCATCACACCAGTGACACCACCAAGTAGAAACATAGCTGCACCTCCCATGGCGAACAGCATGGGCGTCTCTAGGTGTAATTTGCTCTTCCAAATTGTGGCAGTCCAGCCAAATGCCTTAACACCAGTGGGCACAGCAACCAACATCGATGTCACCATGAATAATATCCGCATCCAGTTAGGGGTAGCACTGGTGAACATATGATGTACCCAAACAAAGATGCTAACTACAGCAATGCCTAAAGAGGCAATAGCTAATGACCGATAGCCAAATAGGGGGTTATGGGAAAAGGCTGGCAAAACCTCGGCAAAAATACCGAAGGCAGGTAGTGCCATGATGTAAACTGCGGGGTGGGAGTAGAACCAGAATAGATGCTGGTAAATGATAGGGTCACCATTCTCTAAGGGTTTGAAAAATTGCGTTCCAAAACTGAGATCAAATAACAGCAGTATCAATGCACCTGTTAGGGAAGGCAAATTAACCAGCTGCAACAACTGGGCGCTGAGAACTGACCAAACAAACACAGGCATTCGGAAAAAAGTCATCCCTGGGGCGCGCATCCAAAAGATGGTAGTCACAAAGTTAACAGCCCCCATAATGGAAGAGATGCCTATCAAGATTACACTCACAATCCAAATAAATTCACCGTTAATCGGCTGACCAGGAGGAATTTGAAGACTAATTGGTGGATATGACCACCAGCCGGACTGTGCTGTCCCATTGGGCAGCAAGAAGCTAGATAGTAATAAAATACCGCTTGGTGGAAGAATCCAGAAAGAGATGGCGTTGAGTAGAGGAAACGCCATATCCCGCGCTCCCAACATCAGCGGTACTAAGTAGTTAGAGATACCTGCATTGAATGGGATAATCCATAAAAAAATCATGATTGTCCCATGTAAGGTGAATAAGCCATTGTAGAGGGGGCGATCAACCACATCTGATGCAGGCGTAATGAGTTCGGCACGCATGAGCATCGCTAACAGTCCGCCAACTAAGAAGAAAATGAAAGTCATCACCATGTATTGAACGCCGATCACCTTATGGTCAGTGCTGAAGCTGAAGTATCGTCGCCAGTTATTCTCAGACTCGTTTTGAGAATCTTCAGCAGCTCTATCCCCAGTGATATTGTCACGAGAATCATGTGTCATTCATTACTTTCCTTTCATTTGCGATCAAGGGTTGAGTGGGTGCAATAGTGTACCAGTTGCTCTTAAAAAATGTTTTTGGTGGTTGACTATACTCAACAACTGCTTGATTTTTGATGGGAGTTGGTTCCTCTTCCGCTTTGGTAAGCCACTGGTTATATTGCCCAAGGGATTCAACGTATACATCGGTATCCATCAAAGCAAAGTAAGTACCGCTGAATAAAGCATCTTTGAGCGTGTATTTGCCGATGCGAATGGGTGTCACGACAAGATCAATGTCGCGTCCAGGGACAATATACTGCTGTAAGCGGAACGCCGGAACGTAAAAACTGTGGAGTACATCCTTGGCATGTAAATTTAGGCGAGTACGACGATTTACAGGCAGGTGTAATTCATGGCTGGTAACATTATTTGGATAGCGGAAAGACCAATCCCACTGTTTGACGTAAACATAAATCGTTTCAGCAGCAGCTTTGGGTTGATTGTCAGTTGATACAGCATAGGCTGGTTCAGATTCTAGAGGCATATGCAAGTGGACGATTTGCCCCAAACCTAGAATATTTAATTGCTGATAAATATTGAAGCCTTGGAAAGCAAGCCACAACACTAGCAAGGTTGGAGTGGCTGTCCATAAAAACTCTAATTTTAGATCACCTCTAGATGGGTGTCCCTCACTGTAATCATTTTTGGATGCTCGAAAGAAAATTACTGAGTACACCATCATGCCTACAAGTCCAAGAATAATGAATATTCCTATGGAAACTAAGAAGCTAAATAAACTATCTATCTTTTGCGCTTCTGCTGTAGCCTCAGGAGGCATCCAAGAATATGCAAATTGCCCAATCCAATGGCTGACCACGAGCAGCACTGCAATATAACCAGCTATTAGTAAATATTCCAAAAATCTAACCATAAGACTTGAAGTGCTTCTCGTTTAATTATTTGAGCAGCAAATTTGGTTTTGTACCCTCCTAGAGTACCTTAGCCATTGTAGGTAAAATAGCCTACCCTATTGCAAAAGAATGAAAATAACATCATCTTATTTTTACTTTTTCAAATTGCTCTCCACAAAAGTCTTCCTAGTCAATATTGCCTAATCAAATAGGATATAAAAACACTATCTTATGAGTGATTTTAAAAACAAAAAATATTTATTTGTTATGTAGATTACTAGAATTTATTAATGTTTGAATAAAGCATGGATGATACATGCATTTTTCTTTTGAGTTGTAAGTGGGGAGTAGGGGAGTCAGCGCCGTGGTGAGGCAGTCCGGTCTTGGGGAGTAGGGAGTAGGGTAAAATACCACTCCCATGCCTATTGGTGAATTTTTTTGCATTGAGACTGCTCTGATAGATTTCATGAAATTCTGAAAACTAGATGAAATTGTTATAAGCCTTTTGATATAAATTTATATTCCTCCACAGGTTGGAGGATATCGCTACAGTAAACCTCTAAAGTGATGCCAGAATCAGAGCATTATGAATAATTAATAACAGCAATAGAAAGTTTAATTTTTCAGCCTTAGCAACACTAAAGCTCTACATTTTAAGGAAACATTATGAGCTATTCTCCTTATCTACTGAAAGGTCAAAAAGCACTTGTAACTGGTGCTAGTTCTGGTATTGGTGAAGCTATAGCCCGCAATTTGGCTTCGTGTGGTGCAGCTGTAGCTATTAACTACCACTCTGAAGCTGAAGAAGCTCAAAAAATTGTCGATGATATTAAAGCTAATAATGGTGAAGCTTTTGCCATTCAAGCTGATGTTAGTAAGGAAGACCAAGTGAAGGCGATGTTTACCCAGATACTGAAGCAATTCGGTACTATTGACATATTAGTGAACAATGCAGGTTTACAAAAAGACGCACCTTTTGTAGATATGAGCCTTGAGCAATGGAATACAGTTATTGGGGTGAATCTCACAGGCCAATTCTTGTGTGCGCGGGAAGCTGCAAAGGAGTTTTTACGCCGAGGTGTGCAACCTGACATTTCTTGTGCTGCCGGTAAGATTATTTGTATCAGTTCAGTACATGAGGTCATCCCTTGGGCAGGTCATGTTAACTATGCTGCAAGTAAAGGCGGTATTCATATGATGATGCGAAGTATAGCCCAAGAACTAGCCCCCCATAAAATTCGTGTTAATAGCATTGCACCAGGGGCAATCAAAACTCCAATCAATAGATCAGCTTGGGATACCCCACAAGCTGAGGCGAAGTTACTACAATTGATTCCAGCAAAACGAGTGGGTGATGTGGAAGACATTGCCAAAGCAGCAGTTTGGCTTGCTTCTGATGACTCGGATTACGTCAACGGTACAACACTGTTTGTAGATGGTGGCATGACTTTGTATCCAGGTTTTACTGAGAATGGTTGAGTGTGCCCAAAGAGTATTTCTAGTGTGGTGTGTGCATTCATAGTCATTTGGGACTTTTGTACGTTAGGAAAGCACTCAAAAATTTTGTATTATTTAATACTTTTTTCCCTGCTAGAATCATAATTGGAGCTGCTGTTTCTCCATAAGTGCATACACATGCGTGATGGCTTGCCTATTAGTCATTACGCTTTTTGTTATGTGGCAATTATAAATTTGAAAATTAATCAAGAGAATTCAACATAATTTTGACAATCTTTAATAATTGTTTCTACTCGAATGAATCTATCTACATATATTTGTCAATACTGAAACAATTATGTCCGAAAAATTAACTTTATGTAGTTGCTTTAATAACTATATCAGTGCAAATCTGTAATTTAGAAATCGGGAAACAAATAACCTTGTTGTTACCTAGTCAAATTTACCCTTAACCTCAAAGGTAGGAAGCAAATGGCTGTCATCGCGATTGGTGATCTATCTATTACTGGAAGTATTTTATTCTCTGATTCCGAAAGCTATTTAGATCAGTTGTCAGAAAGCGATACTCTCAATATTCAGGGAGGATATCTTTTAACTATCGCATATTCAACAACATGTACAACATACACAACATACACAACGAAACCAGGGCCAATGCCCACACCACCAGTATATTTGCCGTAATTTAGAAGAGTATAAACTATCGGTTCTGCCATATTCTATTGGCATTAAGAAAATGGTAGAACTGATTAAATAACTAAGATTGGTAAAATTCAAGGTTCTATATCGAGTGACATAAATGTTTTATTTGTGTCTTGTAAAAAACAACAAAAAAAGGTTCATTGATTTTGTTCTTATTTAAAATCTAAATATATTTAGGCAATTCTTTTATTCAAGATTTAAGCCTAAATATTGTTATTTATTTAAGAGAAAAATCAAATGAAAGCCAAGAAGCAATTTGAAATTAATGACCTGATTGATGAAGCCGTAAATAATGCGGTAAATCGCCGAAACAATAGTTTGTTAGCTTTGTCTGATGAGGACGCAAACAAAGTTACAGGTGGAATAGCTAGCACACCTACAGTACTTGGTGTAGTGGTTAAACCTCCTATAACAATAGGAATCATAATCAATACAGAACCAACCATTTAAATCCTCTAAATCCTCTTTACTGGAGGCTCAATAGATGGAAGATATTGCTACTGATAAAACTACACTTTGCCCCAGTGCTAGACCAGAATCTAAAGATAGTGTTGTTTTCGGCATTATTAGTGGAACTTTAGCAGATCCTCGTGTAGCTTATCTCAAGCAGCCTCAGTCTATGACAGAAGAACTGATAGCAAAGGCAAATCCAGTTACACCCACCGAAATTTTTCGCATAGCAGCACCTTGCATCACTAAAGCCTGTCAACACTTTGATGGGCAAGACTGTCGGTTAGCAACACGGATTGTCGAAAAGTTACCCACAGTAACAACAGAATTACCTGCTTGTTCTATCAGACGAGATTGTCGATGGTGGCAACAAGAAGGAAAGATAGCTTGTATGCGTTGTCCACAAGTTATTACAGATAACTACAATCCATCTGAACTTGCACTTAAGGTAGCGGCACCAATTGCTGATTAAGCGAAACTAAGAACTTTGTTTAAATAGTTTCAGGAGAAAATTATGTCTCTAGACAATGTTAAATCTTTCTATGCAAGACTCACGAGTGATGAGGCTTTCCGTAGTCAAATTCAAAATGTTAACAGTAAGGATGAATGTAGCCAAATCGTAAGAGAAGCTGGCTATGAATTCACTCAAGAAGAGTTGGAAGAATATACATCACAATTGTTAGAATCAACTTCTGATGGTGGCGAAATCAGAGACTTAAATCAGAAAGAACTAGAGGCTGTTTTTGGGGGATTAGGGGGAGTTGCACAGCCACTCTATGGTGTTATTGTTTGGCCTCCGCAGCCTTGGCCACCGATTCAACCTTTGTATGGAGTTATTCGTTCAGTAGAATAGCGGCAACGGAAGTTTACGTGACAAGTTCAGGTTTCTGGGGATAGATAAAAATATGTCTATCCCTTTCTAAAAAACTTAAAGAATAATGCATATGAATATCGAAAACCTCGAAAATGACTTAATTAGCTTTGAATTAAGCGATGAAGATCTGAAAGTAATCAGAGGTGGTGGTGATACTACTATATCTCTTTCTAGTCTAGGAACAATTTCTTTTCCAATTCGCATATCTCCCTGGATTATTATTATCAAGGCACCTCCTATACAACCATCTGGTTACTAAATAGTGAATTAGCGATTAGTCTCGCTTATCTTCTTTAAGTAAGCAATCAACAATTTACAATTCTCTGTTGACACACTCACTGCTTCTTTGCAGTGAGTTCACCAAATTAATGACAATGAATAACATTAGTGAATTAGCCATTTCTTATCTTCGGCATTATAACTGTCATATTAATGAAGGATATATAGCACTTCTTAAGGAAGCTTGTGAAATTAACCCACCTCCACATGGTAAAGCATGGTATGGGAATATGTATCGACAATATGCGCGTAAGTCTGAGTGGTTTGCTAATTCCCTCATTGTCAATGCCTATGAAGAAGGAATGGGCTCTAGACAGGTTTGGCAGTTTTCTCAACAGGTCGAAAACCAACAGTTCGCTAAGTTAATTCGTAGTCACTCCATTGACGAGTCTCGTCACTCCAAAATGTTTATTACTCTTTTCAATATGCTTTTCCCTATGAAGCTAGAGGAAGAGTTACAGACACAGTTGAAAGCTTTCTCTCCTAATTACAATAAAGAAAACCATCCATCAACAGTGCCAGTTTCCCCCAATGATGTTATGGATGAGTTATTGGTTATGGATGAACTGATCCAGATCAATCTATTGGAGATTCGAGCATTAATTCTGCAACTGTTGTTGCGTCCAGTGTTGCAAGCTTATGCCAGATCTGAGGATAAGGTTAAGGTGACTCGGATGTCTGACCAGTTTATCTTTGATGAGACAAAGCATATTGAATATTCTGCTTACTGCATAGGGGAGTACATGAAATGGGGCGATCGCGAATGGTTGCGCCAAACAATGATCCACCGTCAAGCGACTGTTAACCAGATGTTTTTAGAAGATATTGATTATCAGGATTGTCTTGGCACAACTATTTTGCGGACACAAAACGCGAATTGAGACCGAGAGTCACTCATTTAAACCCTATTTAGATTCAAGATTTAAATATAACTGAGGATACATTGATGAGCTATCGCAGAATTAGTTATGCAGTTTGGGAAATCACCCTCAAATGCAACCTAGCTTGTCAGCACTGCGGTTCTCGTGCTGGTCATACACGGGCAAAAGAGCTTTCTACAGAAGAAGCCCTAGATTTGGTCAGACAGATGGCGGAAGTTGGGATTACAGAAGTTACCATAATTGGCGGTGAGGCGTTTTTGCGTCCAGATTGGTTAGAAATTGCCTCTGCAATCACTAAAGCCGGGATGGTCTGTGGTATGACTACGGGAGGTTTTGGTATCACTCTAGATACTGCTCGCCGAATGAAAGAAGCTGGTATTCAAGTCGTTTCTGTCTCTGTTGATGGCTTAGAAGCAACTCATGATCGAATTCGTGGGAGACAAGGCTCATGGCAGTGGGCGTTTAAAACTATGAGCCATCTCAAGGAAGTGGGTATTCCCTTCGGCTGCAACACTCAAATTAATCGTCTCTCTGCACCAGAATTCCCCAAAATCTACGAGCATTTGCGCGACGCTGGAATTTTTGCTTGGCAAATACAGTTAACTGTACCAATGGGGAATGCAGCAGACAATAACGAGATTTTACTGCAACCATATGAACTGTTGGATGTGTACCCAATGATTGCCCGTGTTGCTGAAAGAGCAAAGCGAGAAGGAGTGCAGGTTCAAGCAGGGAATAATATCGGCTACTATGGTCCCTACGAGCGACAGTTACGAGGAGGAGATGCTTGGTCTTTTTGGCAAGGATGTGGTGCTGGGCTGTCTTCTTTGGGTATTGAAGCAGATGGGGCGATCAAGGGTTGTCCCTCACTTCCTACTACGGCTTACACAGGTGGTAATATCCGCGACCTCTCCTTGCGGACAATTATTGAAGAGACAGAAGAATTGCGGTTTAATTTAGGCGCTGATACACCTAAAGGAACAGAACATCTTTGGGGTTTTTGCAAAAGTTGTGAATTTGCTGAATTATGTCGTGGTGGCTGTTCGTGGACTGCGCATGTTTTCTTTAACAAGCGAGGAAACAATCCTTACTGTCATCATCGCGCTCTCACTCAGCAAAAACAAGGGATTCGTGAAAGAGTGTTCCTTAAGCATGCGGCAGAAGGGACTCCCTTTGATAATGGCGAATTCTCTTTGATTGAGGAAGCGATAGATGCTCCTTGGCCAGAAAACGATCCGCTTCACTTCACGAGCGAGCGCATCCAATGGCCCGAAAGTTGGCAAGAACAACAGCAGCCAGTAGCCACTTTAGTGGGTCATAGCACTTAGAGAAGACACCTGTAGCTTGGCTGAGAATCTCATCATCAATCCCATTTTTTCTACTCAGAACAATATGCTTGCTGACTCTCACCTTTCAAAAGATAGTTCAGTTTTCACTGAAGAATCATCACCAAATGGTTCTCCAACTCATGTAGACCCTCTACCACCTCTGTTACCTCGTTCAGCGTGGAGTCATCAGGTTGCTTTTTTAAGAGTTCTTTTTAGAGCCAAGAAAGCTTTAGACCGAATTGAAAAAGAAGCAGGTGCGTTGAGAAGTTCCAGTTAATCTTTTAGGAAAATCTCAATTTCTTAAGACTTATATTATTTGTAATGAATTGAACCCTTCAGAGCTTATGACCTTTCTATTAAACTCTCAAAATGTTTTTGATTATTTAGTGAAATATGGTTTGTGCGAATCTGCAGATCAAGCACTTATTAAAGTAGAGCCAGTTGCTGCTAAAAACTTCAATTTATTAATAACTTTTCCTAACAATCGTAAGATTTTGGTTAAGCAAGAGCGTTACAACCAACAAGGAAAAGCGGTTGGTGAGTTTTTACATGAATGGCGAATTCAAGAGCTACTAAACCAATTTCCAGACCTGGAGTACTTACACTCATTTTTGCCGGAAGTGCTGCACTTTGATCAAGATAATTTGATTATTATCTTCAACTATCTAGATGATTATCAAGACTTATCAAGATTCTACACCAAGGAAAAATGCTTTTCTAGAGAAATTGCTGAAGCAATTGGTACAAGACTAGCAAGTATTCATCGTAATACGTTCAAGCATCAAGAATATCAAGATTTCCTAACTCAAAATTTTGATAAAGTTTCAAATGAATATGTACATAAATTGAGCGAGAGTTTGGAACGGGTTGGACCTGAAATCTTTGGTATGGTACCTGCTGATGGGTTAAGGTTTTTCGCCCTTTACCAACGATATGACAGTTTAGGAGAAGCAATCACAAAATTGGTGCGTGGGTTTACTCCTTCATGTCTCACCCACAATGACCTGAAGCTGAATAATATTCTCCTACATCAAGATTGGCAACAATCAAGTGAGGGTATGATCAGGCTGATTGATTGGGAACGTTCTGCTTGGGGAGACCCAGCTTTTGATTTAGGAACACTCATTAGTAGCTATGTGCAAATTTGGCTAGGTAGCTTAGTTATCAGTAAGTCTTTGAGTATTGATGAATCTTTACGTCTGGCGATCATTCCCTTAGAACAGCTTCAACCTTCAATCGCAAAATTAACTCAAGCTTATTTGCACAACTTTCCAGAAATTTTAGAACACTACCCTGATTTCTTAGAACGAGTCGTACAGTTCGTAGGTTTTGCTTTGATTCAAAGTATTCAGGCAATGATTCAGTATCAAAAATCTTTTGGTAATACAGGGATTGCTATGCTTCAGGTCGCCAAGACCTTGTTATGTCGTCCAGAACAATCAATGCCAACAATTTTTGGTAATGTAGCTGAATTAACTCGCTTTCATGCTTTTGCAGTTTAAAATATTTCGTCGCCACTCATCTATATGCAATTACTCAATTTTACTCAAGCTCAGCTGCAGGCTAACAGTGCTGAACAATTACTAGATGTGCTGCAGGAGATTGCTCACACAGTTGAAATTAAATCTGATTTTTCTATCCATCATCCAGATTACAAACCTTTAGAATTACCACATGAGGTAGCTGAGCGGTTTCAAAAAATGCCAACTCAAATGCAGCATAAGTATCTGAGCCTGCAGTTACGAAGTTTTCTCTACGGCATTTACTACAACGGTTCCATGCAAAGTATGCTGGCATCGGATGGAGAAGGAAAAGGTTTGCCCTTAGATTTAGAGAATAATACTGTCTTAGGAGTAGATTTAGGATTTTATGAGCGATTGCATGCAAGTAATTGTGGAGAGGGTTATTTTGAACCTGGTTGGTCTGTTCTTAGAGAAGAAACCGATGGTAGTTTAGCTGTTACTAAGGGTGGTTTGAAGCTTCATATTCAGCGAGATAAACATCTTCCGACTATTCAACAGGCTGCTTCGGTGGGTGATTTAATAGCGATTCGCTTACCTAAGAATCGGGTACAAAATGGCTTTTACATGGCAGTCGGTAATCAAGGGTTTAGTCGTCTTGAGAATGCCAACAATAAGCCAATGACTGTACGGATTTATTTTAATTTTACTTCTGAAGGTGCTGTGGCCGTGATGGAAGGTTTGACACATCGGCTGAATGAATTAGCAATTCCTTTCAGCTTTAAGGTTTTGTACAACCCGAAAGACTACGGTCGGCACGATTCAGGGGTTTTGTATTTTGATAAAAGCGATTATGAGGTTGTTAGAGAAGCTTTACAAGTTGTGTATCGGGAAAATAAATCATATTTTCAGCCAGAAGTTCCCTTATTCACCTTGAAGCTTACCCAAGGATTGGCACTAGCGGAAGAACCAGAGCACAAATTTGCTGAACAAGAAAGTTTTGGCATGAATCGTTGTCAGATTGTGGCTAATGGGTTGTTGGAAGCTTGGTATCAAGGCGATGAATCCTCACAAGGCAGGATGGAGGCTATCCTAAAAAACTTTGCGCTCTTAGGTATTGACGTGCAGCGTACGTATTTGAATGCTCATTCTGAAGATATCTACCAGGTGTGGAACTAATGCTAATTACTGATCTTGCACCACAGTCTTTTATCCCATCAGATCAAGCTCATCTTCTCAATACGAAATTTCCTGAATCAGATCTACCTTTCTACCGAAAATTGGGACGGACTGATTTAACCGTTAGTTGTCTAGGCTTAGGAGGTGGTGGCGGTATTTCCAGTGAGGATACCCTCTACGCCTTTGACCAAGGTATTAACTATTTTTTTTACTCCAGCGATCTGCACCACTATATCTACAGTTCAATGGCTGAAGCACTGCGCCAGATGTGCAAGCGTGGTTCATCAGTGCGAGAGAAAGTTGTATTAGCAACGGTAACGTACATTAAAAATCCTGAAGCAGCACTATCAGCACTATTCGATCAGCTGATTGAACTAGGTATTGACTACATTGATGTATTTTTCTGGGGCTGGATTGGTACCAATGATTGTAAAGCATTAGAAGATTGTTTGCAGCTTTCCCCTGATTTGAGAGGTCCCAATTCTCTTTATCAGCGCATCATCGAAAGAATGTTTGGCACTTCAGAACGCCTGAAGAAAATGGGCATTGTTCGTTATATTGGTGCGTCTTTTCACGACATGAATCTCGCGCAACAGTGGTCTAATAGTCCTTTGTTAGATGTAGTGATGGTTAGACACAATGTTGCTCATCGGTCTGCTCAAGAACAGGTGTTCAATCGGTTAGATGCACAAGATCCACTGCGACCAGGCATTGTTACTTTCAAATCTGCTGGTTCAAAGATGGGTGCACTTTGGGATGCTCCTGCGAGTTTGCCAAAAGGGTGTTGGCAACCTTCAGTACCTGATTTGTATCGCTATTCGTTGAGCCAAAACTGTGTCGATGTCTGCTTAGCTGGATTGCGACGTCGTGAAGAGATTGATGCTGCGATCGCAGGTATGCAGCAAGGCAAACTTACCAAGACTGAACTTGACTACCTCAACTTGTACGGCGATTTACATCGTAATCGAATTCAAACTTGCGATATTGCACCAGAACAATTGCTTTACCGCACCTAACCGATTTTAAATCTTTGGTGACGCAAACCATATTTAAGGTTTTACAACAACTATGATGCCAGACACTTTAGAAAAAATCACATTATCTGAGATTTCGCCAGCAACAGATGAAGAGATCATCTCTTATCTGCGCCATTCTTGCCAAATAGCTGAAATCACTGCTGCAACAGAAACAGACAAATTGATTGTGAGCGTTTGTGAACAGATGGGTGTAACAGTTTCTGATGAAGAATTACAAGCAGCTGGAGATACCTTTCGCCAAGAACGCAAACTGCTTGGTACATCTGAAACCCTTGCCTGGCTGGCACGGCAACGAATCACAGTCGAAGATTGGTCCCATGGAATCAAAGTATCCTTACTAACACAGAAATTAAAAGAGCATCTGTTTGGTGAGTTAGTTGATTCTCATTACATGAGCAATCGTGATGATTATAGGCATCTGGCTCTATCTCAGATTTTAGTACGTGACTTGACAGAGGCCGTGAATATTACTCAGTCTCTTAAAGAAAATAAAGCTTCCTTCTGTGCATTAGCATTGGAGTATTCAAAAAGTAAACAGTCTAAGGAAAATGGTGGCTTTATTGGTATTAGGTTTTTAGCAGAGATGTTACCAGAAATAGCCCAAGCTGTTGCTAATGCTTCTGAAGGTGAGATCATTGGTCCAATACAAACACAATTGGGTTATCATATTCTCAAAATTGAAAAGTGGTATCCAACTCAATTAAATGAATCCGTTAGAGAGAAAGTTTTAGCATCTTTTTTTCAGGCTTGGTTGAAAAAGAGAATTCACACTGAAAATAGCATTAAATAAAAATAATTTTTGATTAATAAAAAAAAGATTTTGGCTCTGAGTCTAGAAGTAGTCTTTGCTTCTGGGCTATCTTTTTTATTGCTATTCTTAGCAAAATTTTTTTAAAAATAGTCTTTTTTGTAGTTTTTATATCCCTTTTCTACCATAAACCCAGGCTGTTAGAAATCTATTTTATAAGAAATAAGTGTTGATACTATCGATTAATAAGTTATGAGACTAGAAAAACCTGATTTCTTAACCGGGTTTTTGATAGCAGGCAAAAGAAGCGAAGAATATCATTTATAAATACCATTTAATAGTTACATTTTTGTCCAGATAAGAATTAAATAAATCTAGTAAAAATAGATAATTAATCATAAAATTCTAATAGTTGAGATTAAACAAATCTCATACATAATCCAGTCAATTTTCTGTGGAGATTTTTAAACAATGGCTACTATTGCAATTAATGAATTACGTCCTGCAGGATATGATTTTTTCTCTGATTCTGAAAGCTTTTTGGGAGACCTAAGCGAGCAGGAACTGAATAACGTTAACGGTGGTACCTCTCCAGTATTTTCCGCCATTATAGAAACCGCTGCTTACTCTAGCTGGCAATGTGGTGCTGCTATTAGTGGTGCTGTCACTATTGTCGGAAGCCTCATTTATAAAGCTGTTAGCTAACATCTCTCTAAGTCACTGTCAACAAAGTTTACTGAAGGGAAGATTAATCATGTCATCAATTGCAATTTCTGACTTAAGAGTTACTGGACTGAGCTTATTTGAAGATTCAGAGAGCTATCTTCAAGAGATAAGTGATGCTGAACTTGGTATCGTTAATGGTGGAACGAGCCCAGTCGTTGTTTTTGCAACAGCATCCTCAGTAGAATGTGCGACTTTCGTAGCAAGTCTTATTGTAGGAGCTACAGCAGGTATATCAGCAGTAACGAAACTTTAATTAAAGACTAATTTCTGATTAAATACCACCTTAATGATATCTATAAGGGTATAATTAAGGTGGTTGCTTTTTGAAGAATCACAAGAGTTTTGTTATTGGGTATCTTTCAGATAAAAATTTGCTCGAATTCTGATTAAGATTGAGAATTTACGAAAATTGTGGAGTAAAATTTATGGATGGTCTAGTTGGACTTCTTGCAATCTTCCTATTAATAGCTATAGGGTTTAATTTGCTATCACCATCAAAAAACACTATTAATTGGCGGCTCACGAGGCTTGAACAAAAAGTAGATCTCTTGATGCAACAATTGAATATAGAATACGTTGATCCGTCATCGGAAACTATCAGACGCTATTTAATGCAAGGTAAGAAGCTGGAAGCCATTCGTGCATTTCGGGAGCTAAATCCTGGAACAAGCTTGCAGGAAGCTAAGACTGTCGTTGAATCAATTGCACAGACTATTCATCAGTCATAAGCCAATATGGTTACTGTTAAGCATCAGTCAACGACCCAGTTACTTCAAACTATAGCAATCCTCATGAGTTGTAAAAATTAAAAGTTTCAGAATCCCGATTTCTTGAAAAAATCGGGATTCTCCTTACTCAAGAATATTTAAGGCTTGCTATAAGCTAAGCTACTTGTTTGTATGAGCTACAGCTGATTATCGGCTTAATTTCCTTAATTTGTTGTTTTAACCATTCAGAAAATAAATAAACCAGAATTTCGTTATATAGTTTATTATTTAGTTCTGCCATAATTAACTCCTCCACCAAGATGAGATGAACGCCTTTAAAAGTCAAAATTGGTTTTAAAATTTGAGGAGGGTTTGCTGCAAAAACAGCAGCAGAAATTTCTGGTCTCAACTCTTGGCGGCGTACTATTCCTTTATATCCACATTTTCGGCTTAATGCCTTATCTTGGTTGTATTTATGAGCAACTTCATAAAAACTTATTTCACCTTCTCTAATTGCATAAAAAAGTTCTATTGCCAAATCTTCATCATCCAAAACTACCTCATACATCACAACACCAGCATAGTTTAGTTGATTCTCAAAAAAGTAGGGTTCAACTTTATGGGCAAATAGATGTCTTGCTAACTTTCCAAAAATTATATTGGCATAGGCAATTTCTTCAAAATCATCTATTGACAAACTATGTTTTTCCAGCCATGCCCAAGTTTGCTCAGCATTTTGAAGTTTTTTCATCAAGCGGAAGGTATCTGCTGTTTGTTGAAGTTCTTCTGTCTCTACCTTGATCCCCGCCTCAACTGCAGCATTTTCAATAATCTTTCGGGTCACAATTTGTTCAACTATTTCAGGAATCGTGCAAGATATTTTGACTTGATGAAGAATCTCTTCATTAGTAATAGTGATAGTTTTTGACATGATATTCTCCCAATCATTTCCGTTACAACAATATCCATCTCCTTGGGAGCATCCCATTTCAGAATAAGTAGTACGAGTGTCTCGCTCAGGTAATATGGATATGGCCAGCGAGCAAGATGTGAGTGCAAAGCACACGCTTCGCGAACGCACTACAAAATAAATATGCTAGGGATGCACCCATCTCTCTTCCCCTTGTCTCCCCTGTCCTCCTTGTCTCCCCTGTCCTCCTTGTCCCCTTGTCCCCCTTCCTTCTCTCTCAAATAGGACCACTACAACTTCACTCCACCCTGCTGTAACTTCTTAAACGGATCAAGTAGAAAATCAATAATTCGACGTTGACGAACAATGACTTCAGCCGTTGCTGTATCACCAGGATGTAAGGGAATGCATTTTTTCCCACTAAAAATACAATGTTGATTTATAACAATATTTAAGGTGTATGCTGCTACTTTTCCAGTAGGTGTATCTACATCTGATGTAGTAGGAGAAATTTCGATTAACTTACCTGCCACTACTCCGTATTCTTCAAAGGGATAAGCATCAAATTTTAGCTTAACTGGTAATCCCCTTCTTAAAGAACCACTTTCAGTTGTTGGCATTTGTGCCCGAATCATTAAAGGCGAATTTTGTGGCGCAATTTCTGCTATCATCGTTCCCGGCTGAACCACAGAAGCAGCTTTTTGAATTGGTAACTGAAAGACAGTACCACTGACAGGAGCTTTTAAAACTCGTTGCCCTATTTGAAACTCTAAAGATTGGATTTGACTCTTGTTTTGAGCAATGTCTGATTTGAGCGTTGTGATTTCTGTATCTATATTCTTCACTTGGTCTTGAGTTTTAAGAATAGCAAGCTTGCCGGTTTTCATCAAAGTTTGATAACTACTTTCTTGCTCTTTTAACTTCAATTGTGCCTGTTCGATGTCTACCTGATATTGACGAATATTCCTTTCATAACTACTTTTTTGTTCCAATAGACGTAGTCTATTTTGAACGACATCTAATTTACTTTGTTCATATGACTTTTGCCTTTGTTTAAGGATATCTTCCTGCTGTACAATATTAACTTCTGCAACAATTCCTTCTTTTCTTAACTGGCTATATCGCTCAACTTCGTGAAAAGCACTCGCTAAGCTACTTTCATCTAACTTTTTGGATGTTTGACTATGCTCAAAAGATTTCTCTGCCTCACTGACTTGAGCTAATTTTTCTTCTTTTTGTAAGTTATAAGCATTTTTCAGAGCATAAAGAGTTTGCTTGGCCTGTTCAATTTGAGCCTGTTTTTCTAGCTCTTGGGCTTGATTCTGTTGCTGTTGGGTTGTTAAAGTTAAAATCGCCTGATTTTTTAATATATTCAGTTGTGCAAGTCTATTTAATTGTCCTTCTAGTTTATCCTTGGCTTGTCGTAAATCTGCCTTAACGAGTTCTGATTCTAAAACTAAAAGAATCTGACCTTTTTCAACAAATTCACCTTCCTTGACATGTATTTCTGAAACAGTTCCTGCAACAGCAGCATCTAATTTAACAGTTTTGTCTTCTGGTTCAATTCGACCTCTAGCCACACCGGTTTCATCCACCTTAAAAAGCATTGCCCAAGGTAAAACAATAGATACAAAAATTACTAAAAAATAAAGTAATCCTCTGGTCCAAATTTGCGGTAAGCTATCCAGCAATTCCTTAGAAACATCAGACCAATCATCGGTTGATGTAGACGCTGTTTGAGAAATGACAGTTTCAGAGGACTGATTATCTTGAGGAATCTCGCTACTGACCTGTTCTGGCAATGTGTTCGCAGAGTTCTGAGCATTCTCATGGATTTGGGTATGAACCCGTCCATTCAATGTGTTTGGCATGATTGCCCCTATTATCAATTTTTAATTTTTGTCTTTTTGAATTGATCAAGAGTAATGAGTCTTTCTATGACTCTGTACCAATTACCCTCTGTTCATCCCGCAATATCTAATTGCTGTTGATTGAGATAAAAATAATGCCCTCGTTTTGCCATCAATTCTGGGTGTGTGCCACTCTCAATCAACACACCTCGATCTAGCACTAAAATTAAATCTGCATTTCGTACTGTTGAAAGGCGATGAGCAATGACTAATGTGGTTCGTCCCTGAAGAATTGTGGCCAAATTCCGCTGAATTATCCTTTCAGACTCGCTATCGAGATGAGAAGTTGCTTCATCCAAAATTAATAGCTTGGGATTACCTAACAATGCTCTAGCGATCGCAAGCCGCTGTCGCTGTCCACCAGATAACATCCCTCCACCTTCACCAATCTGTGTTTCATAGCCCATGGGCAACTTCTTAATAAACTCATCAGCACCAGCTAACTGCGCCGCCTCAATAACTTCTCCCAATTCTGCGCCAGGATGCCCCAAGCTAATATTCTCTCGAATCGTACCACCAAACAAAAAGGTATCTTGGTCCACTACCCCAACTTGCTGACGTAGAGATTGCAAAGAAATACTGGTAATATCCTGTCCATCAATCAATACTTTACCGTCTGTGGGGGGATACAGACCTAAAACTAATTTAGAGATGGTCGTTTTGCCTGAACCACTACGTCCTACCAAGGCAACCATTTGTCCTGGCTTGACTTCAAAATTGAGATTTTCTAAAACATTCACATCGCTTTCTGGATGATAGCGAAATGTCACATTTTTAAAGCAGATATGTCCTCGAATAAGTGGTAATCGCTGCCTAACTTGATGCTGCAAATCTTCTTCTGGTTCAGCATCCAATACATCATTGATCCTTTCCACTGCAATCACCACTTCTTGTAACTGATTCCATAACACTGTTAAGCGTTGGAAAGGCGTAATAATATTTCCAAGTAGCATGTTAAATGCTACCAACTGGCCAATAGTTAGCTGGTTTTGAATCACCAAGTGTGCCCCAAACCACAATAAGGCAGTCGTTATCACGGCATGAATTGTGTTGCTGAAGATTTGTAACCTATTGCTGATAACTTGACCCGAAAAGTTAGTTTTTATCTCCTTATTTAATAACTCTTCCCAATGCCAACGCACAGTTTGCTCAACTGCTGTGGATTTAACAGTCCGTACACCAGTTAAGGCTTCAATTAGATAACTACTCTCATTAGCAATAGCACCAAAGATTTCTCGAGAAATTCTTTGTAAAAAAGGTGTAGCAATCAGTGCTAGCAGGAAAAAAGGCGGTATGACCACCAATACCAGCAATGCCATTTGCCAGCTGTACCAAAACATCAACCCTACATAAATAAACACAGTGAGTAAATCTAGGAGAATAGATAATGCCTCACCAGAAAGAAAGCGTTGAATTTTGCGGTTTTCTTGGACGCGGGTAACAATATCCCCTACGTAACGAGACTCGAAGAAACTTAGGGGTAGCCGCAGCGTATGGCGAATAAACGCAATAATTAATGCTAAATCCACCTTATTTGCTGTGTGGTCTAACAGATATTGCCGTAAGCCTGTCATCGCCACTCGGAAGAGACTAAAAATGAGCAACCCTAACCCCACTGCCGTTAAGGTTAATTCAGAGCGCTGAACTACGACTCGGTCTAAAATTAACTGGGTGAATAAAGGAGTGATGAGTCCAAATATCTGGATAAACACGGAAGCGATAAACACCTCCAGCATGACCAACTCATGAGGCTTCATCAATTCAAAGAATTGCCAAAACGGAGTTGCAGTCTCTTTGGCATCTTTAAGAAAAACTGTTGGTTGCAGCAGGAGGGTATAACCAGTCCAGTCGGCTTTAAATTCAGCGTAGCTGAGAGTTCGTTGACCAAGGGCTGGGTCTGCGACAACAACTTGATGTCGTGTGATCTCATAGACAACAATGTAGTGTTTGCCTTCCCAGTGAGCAATAGCAGGCAATTTTTGCTTTGCCAGTTGGTCAAGACTGGCTTTCACAGGTCGTGTTGCAAAGCCAATACTTTCTGCTGCTGTTGCTAACCCCCTCAAGGATGCGCCATTACGGTCAACATTGGCGATATCCCGCAAGCGGTTGACACTAAAGTTTTTCCCCCAATAGCGAGACACCATCACTAAACAAGCTGCACCGCAGTCTGATCCACTTTGTTGAGCAAAAAATGGATAGCGCCTCATCACTCGTTGCCACAGATGGCCAACTCTCTGTGTGGGACTAGGAAAATAAGCTTTGCTAATCTTTCTCTGGGACTTTGACTTAACCTCTGATGTTGATGTATCTGTTTTATGAGGCTGATTTGAGTCAGCTACCTCAATTGAGGGGTTATCTGAATTGACAATTGGGGAAGGGTCTCGGCTACAAGCCTGACTCCATAAATGTTGCCGGATTTGTGGATACTTTGCCATGAATGGCAATAGCACCTGACTCGGGATAAAACACAAATGTAAATCTACGGAAGCCCTCGCCCCATAAGGCTGAAAATTTGTATTTGGGAACAAGGTAAACTCCCCAAATGATTCCCCGACAGATAGAGTCGTGATCAATTCACCTGTGTTATCTAGCAGTCTCACCTTGCCAGAAATCACAATATAAATACCAGGTTCTACATCGGTTCCTTGCCAGAATTTTCCCAGTCTCGGCTTGAGAAATTTAGTTTGTTCAAGACAGCGCTGGAATTCTTCTTCAGACAGGGAATAGCCCAAAGTATTGCTCAACTGTTGCAGAGAAAGCAACTGCTCTGGTAAATGTTGCACCATAAATTTCTGAATCTATCCCTAATTTTGCTAAATCAATAGGCAAAAATTCCGCATTATCCTTTGGATTTGCCAAATTGAGGTCACGAATCAAGATTTTAGAACTTGTAGCTTTTTGACTCGTCGTGTCTTCAGTGTTGTTGGGTTTTGGACGGGTCGATAAACCCATCTGTTTGAGCAGTCGTTTAATATGGCGATCGCTGACTTCAACCCCAAACTCTTTTTTCAAATGTTTTTGTAGCCAGCTAGCTGTCCACCGTCGAAATGCATAGCCATAATCACGGGGACTATGAGTCACTAGTTCTTTCAAACGTTCCAAATATTCTTCATTGACTGCTTTTGGACGACCAATAGGACACTCTTGCCATTGGTGTGCCATTCCAGTACGAGCTATATGCATCCAATGCCTTGCTGTAGCTGGACAACATCCGAGAGTTTGACAAATTTCAGTTTGAGATTTCCCTCGATCTGCTAGCAACATAATTTCAATGCGCTGGCGATAAGACTCAGGTAGATCCTCTTGTAAACTTTTTTGCAATGTTTTGCTTTGAAAGGGTGTTAAAAATTTACCTGTTGGATTGTCTGAAATTTGAGTGCTATGCTTAGCTTGCTGATGAGACATACACGTACAATTTGAACTGCTTGATACAAAGGCATGAATAATGAGAGCATCCACCTTTAGTTGATGCTAAGTAAATTACTTTTGATAGTGCTGCATAACAGCTATTATTCAGTCAATAAGTTCAAGTTGTGTGGCGAAACAGTATCAGTAGACAACTCTATTTCTAGAGATATCAGTACTTATACTTTATCATCAAAATTGTAGCTTTTTATACATTGCTAAACGAACTGAGAATCACACAGTTTAACTTATAAGTCAGTGTCATTTAGATTAGCTTATGTGTGAGTAATAAAGTTAATTGACAGTGATGTTATGTATTACTTGTCTAAGTGTGCAAGAGATTTTTGAAGTCTTAAAAACTATGTTGGAGCCATTTGGTACTTCCTACATTGCTACAATGTATCCTCACTTGCGTAAAGACTACCATTTCAACTCCTTTTAAGAATCAGAGGTTATATTAACCAGAATGAATCATACGATTTATAAAAACATTTGAACGTAAAGGTCTGGTTAACAAAAAGGTAATTTTTACTATCTTTTTTTGTTTAAAAATGTAAACAAAAGTGTGATTCTCATTATTTTTTATTTATAAATGTAAATAAAAGGACGACTTTTACTATTTCAAATTGAGAAAACGTAATAAAAGATAAAATTTGATACATTTTTTGCTGAATCAATGTATAGTTTTTTTAAGAAAAGTATTCAAATATGGTAGTCCTCCTCAATCTTTATGAAAAATGAGAATCCCGGTTTCTTGGAGGAACCGAGATTCTCAGATTTTCGGTTTTCATAACTCCTACACGGATTGCTATAGCCTAAAAAATTTCTTAAGAAAGTTGCTATCACCAGGACACTGCCAAAGAATAAAAACGCTTCTGCTTATAGTGTTTTTATCGCTTATTTTGGCTAATCCTGGTTGTATCAGATAGCACTTCCGTGAGAGTGGCTAGGTGGCTCACAGCCAATCTCGATAAGCTGATATTTCATTCACGCTGATTTCAAATGGTGTCCCTTTGCCAAAAGGCGGGTAGACCTTGATTTTAGCGCTACTAACAAATCGTTCTAACCTATTTCCGATCTGTGGAATATTGCTGACTACATGCCAATAAGTGACGATATCAGGGCAGTCAATGACTAGCGTGAGAGTACTGCTATCTGTGGTGATATACCATTGACAACTAGACAACAATGCTCGTGTAATACCATCACAGGCTTCAAAAAAGCATCTGCCAGTAGATCGTTCTAATTGCCAACGCAGTATCCTATCAATTTGTGTTGCTTCAGATGGTGGCAAATCATCAGCGGGAAGGAAGGATTTATTTTTCATAAGTTCTTGTTGGTTGTTGGTTGGGACGGAACAGCGGTACTTTACGGGAGGGTCTACGCCCAACGCCTGTAGAATTGTTAGTAGTTAGTTCTTCTCGTAACCACTAACTAGTTGCTTCATGTGTAATTTCGGACTTCTTGATTGTAGCGAGTCAAACTTTCAAGGTTTTTCTGTAGATCAAAAGATGAAGGTTTTAGTGCTAGTGAGCCTAAGTTTAATTCGTTCTGAAACTTTTTGATTTTGTCTCGACAAGTTGCCACATCACCGATGATCGAGTTCTCAATCAAATAGTCTTCGTCAAAACAGATGTTTGTCCGATCAAATGGCTTCAGGTTCGGATTACGGCTATTCTGCATCACTAGGGCAGAGTTG
>Ga0209062_1002378_pt1 | contig 25646 bp, 22 predicted proteins | sample Coa_R2_2_FD_187158 | JGI IMG/M metagenome (GOLD analysis project Ga0209062, IMG submission 187158) | Surface soil microbial communities from Centralia Pennsylvania, which are recovering from an underground coalmine fire - Coalmine... | ecosystem: Environmental > Terrestrial > Soil > Unclassified... | reverse complement strand
AGCGGCTCCGGAATATTGACGGTCGGGGGCAGCACGAAGCCGCTCACGCTGGCGAATTTTCGCGGATGGTGCTGTGGATGGGCGACGCGCGAGCAGGACTATTTCCTGATGCCCTTCACGGTAACCGGAAACCTGGGCAGCGGAACGGGAATGGTGAAGGAGTACTACTATTTCAACACGAACGTGCCGAACGGAACGCCAAATGTGTTCGGCGCCGCGACGATAAACTTCAACAGCACGGATTCACTGATTCTCGGGTACAGCTATAGCCCTGCTTCCACCAACGACCTCAGCCCGCCGAGCACATTCAGTGGGAATTTGCTCGGGGGAACCGGGAAATACGCGAACGCGGTCGGGGCGATCACCTGGACGAACACGAACAAAGGCTTCAGCGCGACCGGCGCGATGACCACGAATCCGGGGCCTGTGATCACTCAGGTAAAGACGATCTACGGTGCTCCGCAGGTCGCGCTAAACACCTGGCTGGAGATTCACGGTCATAATCTAGTGCCTGCCAATACTGCCGCGTCGGGAGTCGATTGGAGTAACGCTCCGGAGTTCGCCAACGGAATGATGCCGACGCAGCTCGGTCCGGTCGGAGTGGGTTTCGGAGGGGGGATGCTGCCCGGCTACATTTACTGGTATTGCAGCGCGCAAACAAATCCGAACTGCGCCGACGATCAGATCAATGTACTGGCGCCGGCGAGTTTGAGCTTGAATGATTCGGCTCCGGTGCCGATTACCGTGCTGAACAACGGCGCGCCCATCGCGAGAACCGTATCTTTCCGCAACGGATATTCACCCGCGTTTCTGTCCTTCGATACGAAAGGTCATATCGCCGCCCGGCATCTGGATTCAAGCCTGATGGCGCCGTCCGGGCTCTATCCGGGGTTGAGTACGCCGGCCAAAGCGGGCGAGACGATTTCGCTGTATGGCACAGGCTTTGGTCCTGTGCCCGGCGGCATCGTCGAGGGATCGGCCACGCAAAGCGGCAATCTGTCGACCGCGGGCTTGAGCTGCTGGGTCTCCGGACTCAACGCCCAAGCTGTGGGTGCGCTGGTGAGTCCGGGACTGTATCAGATCAATCTCACGATTCCCACAGGCGCGCCGAGCGGGGATAATCCGGTGGTCTGTATCTATAATTTCAATCCGACGTTTCCCGGCGCGCTGATCGCGGTGCAGTAAACGGTGGCTTCGAACGGAGAAATAGGAACCGAACCGGAATATTGTCGTGGAGGAGCAATGAGGAAAATCGAAACCCTACTACCCTTTCTTGTGCTGATCGCCCTGTCATCCTGGGCGTTCGGAAATACGGTTGTCGTTCCCAATAACAACCTGATAAATCGGGGAAATACTTCCGATCCCTACCCCACGACGCCGGGGTCGCTGGAAATTCAGGAACTGCTCGGATCGGGGCAGTTTCATTCCAGTCCGATTACCATCACCGGCATCTCCTTTCGCGCCGCGCCGGGAACCGGACCGGTAAATGCCAAAATCGGCAGCTTGACGGTCACTGTCTCGACGAGTCCAAATTTCCCGAATACCATCGCGGGCGGACCGCTGATGAGTTCGACCTTCGCCAACAACGCGGGCCCGGACAAAACGATGGTTTTTTCCGGCAGCAACATCGTCTTGAGCGATCCTGGCTGCGCCGCGGGCGCGCCCTGTAATTTCAATCTGAGCATCGTCTTTCAGAAGCCATTTGTGTACTCTCCGTCGAATGGGTCGCTGTTGATTGATATGGTGGAAACCAATCTAAGCGGGACCAGCGGCGCCCTCGATGCCGCAATGTTTTCCGCGCCGGGCGGTTCTGTCGCCACCGTGGCCGGCACCGCGGGTTCGGCCACGGGCACATTCGCCTACTCTGGACCGGTCGTGCAGGTCAACTACACCACCACGGCGCCGTCAATCAGCGGCGTGGTCAACGTGGCCAGCAACATCCCTCCCGGAATGCCAAACTATGCCATCGCGCAGGGTTCGTTGTTCGCGGTTTATGGCAGCGGAATGGGACCGACGGCCCTGGCGGTCTCGCATCTTCCGCTATCGGCGTCCGGCCTGTCGGGGACATCGATGACGATTATGCTGACGTCGCCCACGGGCGCGACGGTGGCGGTGACGCCGCTCATTTACTTCACTCGCCAGGATGTCGTAGTCGCGGTAATGCCCTCAAATGCGCCGCCCGGCAGCGGGAGCTTGACGCTGACCTACAACGGCCAGACCGGTAACCTGCCGATTACGGTGACGCAGACCGGCTTTGGTATTTCGAATAATGTAATCCCATTCGCGAGTAACGGCATCGGTGTTCTGAACACCGCGGCGGTGACCTTCCCGAATTATCAACCCGTGACGACGACCTACACGGCCAAGCCGGGCGACATCTTGACGGTCTGGGGCACCGGTTTGGGGCCGACACCAAACGGCGACGACACAAACGGGCCGCCCGCCGGCAACATCGGTCCCGCGCCGCAAGTCTTCGTCGGCGGCATTCCGTCGCCTTCGGTGAGCTATTGGGGCCGCGCGCCGGGCACCATTCCTGGCCTGGATCAAATCAACTTTCAGGTGCCGCCGAACGCTCCTCTGGGCTGCAATGTCTCGATTGTGGTCGAAACGATGAACGGCTCGACTCCCATCGTGAGCAATGCGCCCACCATCGCCCTGGCGTCATCCGACGGTGCGACCTGCTCCGATCCGACTCAACTGATCCCGCCCTCCGACCTTGGCATGAACAGTGCCAAAGTGTTTGTGTTTCAGCCCAAACAGACGATCAATATTACCGGCAACGCCGGCGGACCTGCCTCTGGGACAATATCAGGCAGGGCAGAGATTGATTTGTTCCAGGTGACGCAGGCGCAGATCGCGGCGCTGGCGCCGGGGACGAACGCCGAGTCCAGCTTCGGCAGTTGCTATGTAGGCATCAATGCCAATCCAGACGCCAACGGCCCCTTCAATCCCACGCCGTTAAATGCGGGTTCAACCATCACTTTAACCTCGCCCACGGCGAGCGGCATCACACTCACTGATCAAGCCAGCGGCCCTGGGTTTTACCGAGCCGACCTGGGGTCCACCGCGCTCCCGCCCAATGGGACCTTTACTTTTCCGGGAGGAACCTGGACCTTTTCCGATGGCGCAGGAGGTCCCGATGTCGGTCCCCTGAACTTCAGCTTCCCGGTTCCGCAGCCGATCCTGTGGATGAACCGGGGCTCGCTGATCAGCAGCAATGTAGATCGCTCCAGCCCGCTCACGATTTTATGGAGCGGCGGGGACTCGAACGGGTACGTGGATATTCAGGGTTACGCCTATGCCGGGAGTCCGCTGAGCGGCTATTATTATGTAGGCTTCGAGTGCGCTACGCCGGTTTCATCGGGACAATTCACCATCCCGTCTTCGATCCTGCTGGCGATGCCGCCGCTGTCCGGGACCCTCCAGGTCACCACGGTTTCTCTGCCGAACATTCTCGGCGCGATTCCCGGCTTCGACGTCACCTTGAGCAATTCCAACTTTCAGGTATCGATCCCGGTGACGTTTAAGTAGCGGCAGAGAAAACGCCGGCTGTGGTTGGGAATCGGCGGTCACCACGAACTTTCCGGATGGTCCGGCGCACGCGTTTCGGCCGCATCTCCCAACCGCGCCGCTTCAGTTCCTCGCTGATGCGCGGCGTTTCGTAGCTGGAAAACTCTCTAACGAAAGCGGACAGATCGTGCGCTCGCGGCGAGCGGAAGCCGCCGGAGTTGTTTCGCTCCGGTGAAAGTATGATAACATGCTGATTCTGCAAGCTCACCGCGGATATAAACACGTCTATTAGGGAGTCCTCTTCCGTGAGAATCTACGAAACGAACGATATCCGGAACGTCGGCCTGATCGGGCATGGCAACTCCGGAAAAACTTCTCTTGCCGCCGGCCTGCTGTTCACCAGCGGCGCCACCAATCGCCTGACCCGCGTCGAGGAAGGCAACACCATCACCGATTTCGACGAGGAGGAAGTCCAGCGCAAGATCACGATTTCCACCGCGGTCGCGGCGGTGGAGTGGAACAAAAAGAAAGTCAATCTGATCGACACGCCGGGATTCAACATTTTTATTAACGACACCAAGTCGTCGCTGGTGGCGGCCGATGCGGCGCTGGTGCTGGTGGATGGCGTCGCCGGCGTCGAGGTGCAGACCGAAAAGGTCTGGTCCTTCGCCGACGAATTTAAGCTGCCGCGCGCAATCCTGATCAACAAGCTCGACCGCGAGCGATCGAGTTTCGAGCGCGCGCTCGAGAGCGTACAGCAATTTTTCGGACGCGCCGCCGTGCCGATCCATCTGCCCATCGGGTCGGAGCGCGATTTCAAAGGCGTCATCGATCTGGTGCGAATGAAATCGTACACCTATTCCAATGACGGCGATGGAAAAGGGAAAGAAGCCGACATTCCGGGCGAGTTCGCCGATGCCGCGCAGGCCGCGCACGAGGCGCTGGTGGAGATGGTCGCCGAAGGAAACGACGCGCTGATGGAGGAGTTCTTCGAAAAAGGAACTCTTCCGGTGGAGCACATCCTCGATGGACTGCGCGACGCGGTTCGCGGAATGCGAATCTTTCCGGTGATGTGCGGCTCCGGGCTGCACAATGTCGGCAGCGATCTTATCCTCAACTTCATCAATGATTATTTCCCCGGACCGGCCGATCGCGGACCATGGAAGGGAACGCTGAACGGCAAGGAAGTTGAGCGCGCCGTGCAGGATTCCGAGCCGGTTTCCGCCTTCGTGTTCAAAACCATCGCTGACCCATTCGCGGGCCGCGTGACATATTTCAAGGTGGTCTCCGGCATTTTGAGAAACGACGCCAATCTGGTGAACGCGCGCAACAACGGCGCGGAGCGGCTCTCGCATATCGGCGCGTTGTTCGGCAAAACGATTTTGCCGGTCAATGAGATTCATGCCGGCGACATCGGGGGCGTCGCGAAGTTGAAAGACACGCTGACCGGCGACACGCTGGCCGAAAAATCCTCGCTCATCGCTTATCCGGCGGTGAATCTTCCCGAGCCGTCCATTGCCTACGCCATCGCGGCCAAGACGCGAAACGACGAAGATCGCATGGGCAACGCGATCCAGAAAATTTTGGAAGAAGATAAGTCGCTGCGCTTTTACCGCGATCCGCAGACCAAGGAATTTTTGCTGGCCGGCAGCGGGCAGCAACACGTCGAGATCATCGTCAGCCGCTTAAAGAAACGCTACGGCGTGGATGTCGAGCTGCGCGCTCCCAAGATTCCCTATCGCGAGACGATCCGCGGTAAGGCGGACGTGCAGGGACGGCATAAGAAGCAAACCGGCGGCCACGGCCAGTTCGGCGATTGCTGGATCCGCATGGAGCCGCTGCCGCGCGGCGCGAAGTTCGCCTTTGAAAACGAAGTGTTTGGCGGCGCGATTCCGAAAAATTTCATTCCCGCCATCGAAAAAGGAATCGTGGAGGCGGCCGAGAAAGGATATCTGGCGGGCTATCCGGTGGTCGATTTCAAGGTGGTGGTCTACGACGGGTCGTATCACGACGTCGATTCCTCGGAAATGTCCTTCAAGCTGGCGGCGCGGAAGGCGTTCAAAGCGGCGATGGAATCGGCCAAACCCGCGCTGCTCGAACCGATCATGAACGTCGAAGTGCAGGCGCCGGTGGAGTACGCCGGCGATCTGATGGGCGATTTAAATGGACGCCGCGGCCGCATCTCCGGCATGGATACCAAAGGCGGAACGCAGATTATCCGCGCGCAGGTCCCCATGGCGGAGATGCTCAATTATCAGAACGACCTGATTTCGATGACCCAGGGCCGGGCGTCGTTCACCATGGAATTCGATCATTACGACTTTGTCCCGCAGTTGCAGGCGGAAAAGATTATCGCCGCCGCCAAGGCCGCAAAGAGCGGCGAGGAAGAGGAAGAGGACGCCGGCTAGCGGTCCGGGCTGATTCGGGCTACACACGCATGAGCGCGCACGATCACGATCACGAACATCAGGCCGTGCCTTCTGATCCGGCTCTGCGCGTCAAAGCGCTCGAATCGCTGCTCACCGAAAAGGGCTATGTCGATCCGGCCGCGCTCGACGCTCTGATCGATCATTTCGAAACCAAAGTCGGCCCGCGCAACGGAGCCAAGGTGATCGCGCGCGCCTGGGTGGATCCGGCGTTCAAGCAGCGCCTGCTCGCGGACGCTTCCGCCGCCATCGCCGAACTGGGCTTGATCAGCCATCAAGGCGAGCACATGATCGCGCTTGAGAATACGCCGTCGGTTCACAATCTGGTGGTCTGTACGTTGTGCTCCTGCTATCCGTGGCCGCTGCTAGGCCTGCCTCCGGTGTGGTACAAATCCACCGCGTACCGCTCCCGCGCGGTCATCGATCCGCGCGGCGTGCTGCGCGAGTTCGGACTCGAGCTTTCCGACGATGTAGAAGTCCGCGTTTGGGACAGCACCGCGGAGGTGCGCTATATCGTCATTCCGGAGCGGCCCGCCGGAACCGAATCGCTCGGCGAAGACGAGCTTGCCGAGCTGGTGACGCGCGATTCGATGATCGGCGCCGCCAAGCTGAAAGGACCCAGGCGATGAACGGCGTCCACGATCTGGGCGGCATGCACGGCATGGGACCGATCCCACGCGAAGAGAATGAGCCGGTGTTTCACCACGCCTGGGAAGGCCGCGTCTATGCGCTCGATCGCTCGCTCGCCGCGCATCAACGATGGACGCTCGACGCCTGGCGCCACGATATCGAATTGCTTCCGCCGGCCGATTATCTGCGGATGAACTATTACGAAAAGTGGCTCGCCGCGATGGAGCGGCGAGTGGTGCGCTACGGCTTTTTGACGCCGGAGGAATTGAAGAGCGGCAAGGCGGCGCGGGATTCGGCCAAAGCGGTTCCCGCGCTCACGGTCGCAATGGCAATAAACTACAAGCGCAATCTTCCCTCGCCGCGCGATCCGTCCATCAAGCCTCTGTTTCATCCCGGCCAGCGCGTGCGCGCGCGCAATCTCCACCCGGCCGGCCACACTCGCCTGCCGCGATACGCTCGGGGAAAAAGCGGCGAGATCGCCCGCGATCACGGCGTGCACGATTTCCCCGATACCAGCGCCGCCGGGCTGGGGCCGAAGCGCCAGCATCTCTATTCGGTCCGCTTCGCCGCGCGCGAACTGTGGGGCGAAGCGGCCTCGCCGCGCGATTCCGTCTATATCGATCTGTGGGACGACTACCTTGAACCAGCCTGAAAATTTCGCGGATACGGCAAAACTCCCGCGCGACGAAGGCGGACCCGTTTTCGCCGAGCCCTGGCAGGCGCAAGCCTTCGCGCTGGCGGTCAAGTTATCGGAACAGGGCTATTTCACCTGGAAGGAATGGGCGGAGGAGCTCGCGGCCGAACTCAAATCCGCCGAAGCACGCGGGGAACCGGACGACGGCACGCATTACTACGAACACTGGCTCGCCACGCTGGAGCGCCTGGTCACAAGAAAGGGCTTGACCGATCAAGCGGCGCTCCTCAATCGCAAGCGAGCTTGGGCGGACGCTTATCGCCACACCCCGCACGGAAAACCGGTAGTGCTAACGGGTCCGGATCGAAGCGGACCACGGGAAACCCGGGAATGAAGGCGACCATCAGACCGATCGCGTCCAGAGGACGGCTTGCGGAACAGGCGTTCGGGCGGCGAGCGCGGCTCCGGCGATCACCAGACCGGCAGGATGGGCTCGCCGGCTCACGTTTCGACGGGCGGCGCCGGGTCAGGGCTTAACCGACACCTTTAGCTTGGCGTTGGACCAGCAGCATTGAAAACCGCCACCGCCTTCGCCGGTCCAATCATTGGCGGTGACATGAAGAATGTAATCTCCGGGCTGGCTAAAGCTCGCGGTCGTGGTAGCTTTTCCGGTGAAATCGGTTTTCGGCGCAGAAAATTCGGCCTTTTCCACCGGCGGGCGAACGGGCTTGATGGTCACGTCGCCGGGACCGCGATATTTGCTCCAGGTGAGCACGACCGGCGGCGTCTTCGGCCGGTTCATTCCCGGGACGACATGCGCGTCATCGGCAACCCACAGGGTGATCGCAAGCGGCGCGCCCACGGTTGTCTCTACGGTTGACGAGGTTCCCACCGGACCATTGACGAACGGTCCGGATTCGGAAAACGAAAGATACGGCGGCGTGTTGCCGGTGGCTTGGACGAACGGCGACACTTCCCAATCGGTGGCGAGGCTCATCGGGATCACGGTCGGTTTTCCGTTGGCGACGATGGTCCAGGTGAGCTTTTTGTCGCCGAAATCCGGGGGGACTTTGATGGTGAAAATTCCCCAGGCGCGGCCGGGAAGAAAGTGCGTGGGCTGGCCGTAATCGGGGCCGCCGGGATCGATATGATTATCCGGTCCGACGGGGATGTCCATGGCCTCGGCACTGTTCCGATTGTAGTAGCCGAGCAGAAGAAAGGTGCCCTGATCGTTTTTAAACCAGCCTTCAAAGGCGCCCGTGATACTTTGTCCGGAGGTGTGAGGCGGCTCCATCGGAAGCTGGGCGAGTAAGGCAGCCGACAGAGCCGCGAAAAGCGAGAGGCGAGCGGTCATTTACTGCACTGTGTCTCCGGTGGGCATGCGCGCGCCCTTCTTGTGCGCGGCGGCCCACTCTTTATATTCCTCGTCGCTGATATTGGTGACGTTCACCCAGGCATGCGACATTTCGTCCACGGTGCGATCACCGAAGCCGACCCATTGATTGGGATCGGGGTTATTGCGGTTCGCCGTGGTGTTATCGTACCAGGCGGTGATCTTAATGATCGTGCCCTTGGGCAGCACCGGCGCGGCATCGTCGGTGTAGATGTAATTGTTCATCCAGTTGAAGTTGAATTTATCGACGTAGCTGAGCATCTCCACCGTGCCGTCGGGCAGGATCGCTTCCATCGACATCGCTTTCCCGCGCAAATGCATATGCGGCTGGAAATTTTCAAGCCGTGCGGCGGAATGGAGCACGGTATAGCCGGTGGTTTCGGCGATCGAATTCGGCGGGATATCGAGCGTCCCGCGCTTGCTCATGCCGGTGAACAGCATCAGGCGAGTGCGGTACTTCGGCTCCTCACCCTTGGGATAAAGATAAACCGCGAGTTCGGCGTGATCGCGAATTTCTTCGCCGACCGCGTGCAGATGCAGCTCCCACCAGATTTTCGATCCGGGCAGCAACAATTTGCCCGTATTGGGACGATAAATGTCGTAATTTTTGCCAATCGCCCATTCCATCAGTAACCCGGCGTTCATCGGAGACTGCGCCAGATCGGCGTTATTGTTCGCCTCGTCCTGGATCAAATAGGCCAGCACGTGGTGCATGATCTTGCGGCCCGCGAGGGAGCCGGGGCGCATCTCGACCGCGCGCACCCAGCGCGGCTCGGTGAGCTGGATATCGGTGAGCGGCTTGAACCAGACGTCCTGGCCGTGCGCGGGCATCGTGTACGGCTCGGATTTGAGGACCATATCAGGTTGGCCGAACTGCTTGGCGAGCACCCAGCCCTGATCATCGGGCCACTGCTTCGGCGGGGGCATGTCGGCGGGGTCACCCTTAGGCGCGCCTTCATCCACCCATTTGACAATGGTGGCGATCTGCGCGTCGGAAAGAGAGCGGTCGTTTAGAAAATGCTGGATTCCGACCGTTTTATCCAGATGCCACGGCGGCATGTTCCGGGAAATCACCCGCTCCTTGATTGCCTTGGCCCAGGGCCGCGTTTCTTCATAGGTCACCAGCGACATCGGAGCAGCGGTGCCGGGCCGATGGCATTCCTGGCATTTTGCCTGGAAAATTGGAGCGATGTCCTTCGTAAAGGTTACCGGACGGACGGTAGGTTCAGCAGCCAAAAAAACAGGCAAAGCCGCGGAAATGACGAGGACGCGAATCGACACAACCATGGGGGAACGACTCCTTTCCTACACGCAAAGTTTATACGGTTTGGAACGTGGTGTCAATGGGATAGAGCGCCCAGCGCCAGATGGGCGGCGTTGTAACCGCACATGCCGTGCACGCCTCCTCCGGGCGGGGTCGACGACGAGCAGAGATACACATTTTTGAGCGGCGTACGGTAAAACCCGATCGAGGGGCGGAGCAGGATCTGCTTCAGCGTATGCGCGCCGCCCATAATATCGCCGCCGATCAGGTTGGCATTGTGCTGCTCCATCTGGCGCGGGGAAAAGCTGGTTCGCTTTAAAACGATGGCGCGAAAGCCAGGAGCGAAGCGCTCGATCTGCGCTTCGATCCGCCCGGTCATATCCACTTCACAACCGTTCGGAACGTGACAATAAGCCCAGGCGGTGTGCTGCCCCGCCGGAGCGCGCGTTGGATCGAACAGGCTCGGCTGGGTCAGTAGGACCAGCGGTTTTTCTGGTGCGATGCCGCCGGCCGCTTCACGCTCGGATCGTTCGATCTCCTCCCACGATCCGCCCAGGTGGACCGTGCCCGCATTGCGGCACGCGGGCGATGTCCAGGGAATCGGCGCGCGCAGGGCGTAATCGAGCTTGAACGCGCCGGGTCCGTAGCGATATTTTTCCATCTTGCGGCGATAGGACGCGGGCAGCCGGTTGCCCGCGATCTCCAGAAACTGTTTCGGCGTGATATCGAGCAGAATCGGCGATGCGTTTCCCAACTGATCGAGTGAGGCGACGCGCGCGCCGGCGACAATCTCGCCGCCGAGCGATCGAAAGTACGAGGCAAGCGCGCTGGCGATGGATTGCGATCCACCACGAGGCAGCGGCCAGCCGGCGGCGTGTGCGGCGATGATCAACGCCCATCCGAAGGCTCCCGAGGCGAGCGCATCGAGCGGCATCACCGCATGAGCCGCGATTCCGGCAAAAAGCGCGCGATTCCGCGGAGAACGGAAAAAATAGCGCGCGGAAACGGCGGCCGGCGGACCGGCGAGCATCCCGAATCGCGCCAGCAACAGAGGATGCCGCGGAATATGGATCGGGCGCAGGATGGCGCGCGAAAGGCGCGGCCAGTTTCGCACCAGCGGCGCCAGAAATCGCCGGTATCGCGGCCCGTCCGGCCCGAGATGCGCGCTTGCTTCATTGAGATCGCGAAAAAGAATCGCCGCCGTTCCATCATCAAGAGGGTGCGCGGCGGGGAGCGGCGGCTGAATCCATTCAAGGCCGTGCTCGCGCAGCGGAAATGAGGCGAATGCGGGCGAGCTGAGCGCCATTGGATGAATCGCCGAACAAAGATCGTTTCGAAATCCGGGAAGCGTCAACTCCAGGGTGCGCGCTCCGCCGCCGATGGTGTCCTCGGCTTCGAGCACGGTGGTGCGCAGACCGGCTCGCGCCAGCACGATGGCCGCCGTCAAGCCGTTCGGGCCGGAACCGACTACGCAGGCTTGCACGGTTTCTCCTTCGACGGCCGGCTCAATACGACTCCAGGCGATGGAGCAAGCCGCGGAATCGCGCATCGCTCAAGGAAACGGGCGGAAAATAATGCCCGGCATATTCGCGTTTCCACCATTGGCCCGTTTCGGCGCGCTCGCGTGGGGTGGTGAAACGATATTCGTACAACTCGGCGCGAACGAACTTCGGTGGCGCATCGGGAAAGGGATTCGAACGAAGCAGGGCCAGCACCGGGCGATCGTTTTCAAGTAGCTTTCCCAGAAAACTCACAAACCACGGATGCTGAGAGTAATTGGACAGCGCGGCGAACCACATCAGCCAATCCAGGCGCAGATGATATGGCGCGATTTGCGGCGGCATCCGGCCGGTGGCGCCGGGCTTGCCCTTGAATTCATACTCGCGCCAGCGGGTGGAAGGCAGCAGCACGGCTTCATCGGTGCCTTCGACAATCACCTCGTAGCGCGGCCGGGTAATCGATCCGAAAGCTCCGTAGGTTCCCACCAGGTGCAGGCGGTTGTAAACCGTATTCATGATCTGGTGGGGAGAAATCATGTTGCGAATCGGCTGGATGCTCATATAAGCGACGGCGGCGGCGAGCACGTAGACCATCACCCGGTAAGGCAGCGGCTGCGGTTGCGTTTGCGCCGCGGATAAGCCGAGCGTTTCGAAAAATGCATCGTTAAGCGTACTAATGGCGAGCACCATCGTCAGGAAATTCAGCCATGACAAATTTCCGCTCACGAAAATCGCCAACTGAAAAAGGATAGTGATCAGTCCGGCCGCGGCTGCGGCCGGCTGCGGGAAGAAATATCCGAAGGGGACAATCAGCTCGGCGAAATGATTGAACAGCACGCCGCCGCTCTTGGTCCATTGCGGCCCCCAATGAAAGAACCAACTCAGCGGATTGGGCATGGGCTGCGTTTCGTAATGGTAGTTAAGGCAGGAAAGATCGCGCCAGCAGGGATCGCCGCGCATCTTGATGAGTCCGGCGCCGAACATGACGCGAAACAGCAGCCAGCGCTCCAGCCACAGCACCACCACCGGCGGATCCGTGTAGCGGCCGCCGAGGAAGATGGCGTAGAATCCCGCTTCGAGCAGAATCGATTCCCAGCCGAAGGAATAGAAGGTTTGGCCGACGTTGACAAACGACAGATAAAGCGTCCAGAGCAGCGCCCAAGTCAGCGCGACGGCCCAGGTCCCGGCACGGTCGGCGATGCCGGCCACGACGATGCCCGACAAGACCACGCCGGTCCAGGCGCAGACGGCGAAGGCGCGGTCATGCGGAAAAAAGAAAAACAGGCTGGGCGACTGGCGAAAGGAAACGCCGCGGACGAACAGCCGCACCGGCAGCAGGCCGCGGTCGCCGAGCAGCGCGCGAAACTGATTGGCGGCGTTCAAAAACGCGATCAGATAGACGACGCCGAGCGCGCGCTCGAAAACCACCCGCGCCAGCGCGTAATGTTCACCGCGGAACCAATTCATCGGAGTGGGCAGGAGATCCCTGCCCACATTTTGTCAAAACATTACCGTGTCAAGACGTCAGCGGCGGCTGCTGGTTTCGGTCTGCCGCTCTTGCTGCGTGCGTTCCTGCGAGCTTCGCTCCTGGGATGAGCCTTGCCCCACCTGGCGTTGCGTAGAGGTCGATTGACCGGCCTGAATCGGAATCTGCTTGCGGCCGCTGCGCTGCTGGTCGATCGGGACGGTCACCTCCAGCACGCCGTTGCGAAACTCGGCTTTGGCGTCGTCGATTTTGGCATATTCCGGCAGAGGAATGGCGCGGAAGAAGCTGCCATAGAAGCGCTCGGACCGGCTATAGCCTTCGCGCTCTTCGTGGTGCTCGCGTTTGCGCTCGCCCTGGATCACCACGGTGTTGTCTTCGGCCTCGATCTTCACATCATTCGGATCGATGCCGGGAAGATCCGCGCTGATCATAATGTTGTTGTCGCGCTCGCGAACTTCCACGGCGGGCTGCCACATCCGCTCCCCACGCGTGATGGGCAGGTCGCCCTCGAAAAATTGATCCATCCAGTCGGTCATGTCGCGCAGCAGCGCGAAAGGCCGCAACATGGACCCCGCGCCGAACGGCCGCAGCAGGGTGGGCTCGGGGTTGCTACGCCGGGTAATCGATCGTGTTTCAGAGGCCATAATCAGAACTCCTTAAAAATAATTTTTCGGAACATGAGTTAGAGCCCTCGCAACGGCCCAAGGTTTCATTCCTTTCGCCCGGCGAAACAGAGCCTTGCGCGGCTGGGTCTTGAAATGTAGCGCAGAGGACGGAGGGAAACGTCACCGCGTCGGAGGCGGTTTGCAATGAAGCGAGGCGAGATCGTAAGGTTGTACAAAGGAGCAATCTGGGATGCAACTGGGAATGATTGGCCTTGGCCGCATGGGCGCGAATATGGCTCGGCGATTGATGCGCGGCGGGCACACCTGCGTGGTTTACGATCGCAGCGCGCCGAACGTCGCAAAGCTTGCCGGTGAGGGCGCGACGGCCGGGTCCTCGATCGAGGATTTTCTTTCAAAGCTCGCCAAGCCGAGGGCGGTGTGGCTGATGGTGCCGGCGGCCGCGGTGGATTCGACGCTGGAAGAGCTCGCGCCGCGCATGGACAAGGGCGACATCATTATTGACGGCGGCAATTCCTATTACATCGACGACATTCGCCGGGCGAAAGAGCTCGCGCCGCGCGGGATCGAATATGTTGATGTCGGAACCAGCGGCGGCGTCTGGGGGCTGGAGCGGGGATACTGCCAGATGATCGGCGGCCCGCGCGCGGTGGTGGAGCACCTGGATCCGATTTTCAAGGCGCTCGCGCCGGGACGCGGAAATATCGCGCGCACCCCGGGCCGTGAAAAGGCGCGCGGGACGGCCGAAGAAGGTTATCTGCACTGCGGGCCTTCCGGCGCCGGACATTTCGTGAAGATGGTCCACAACGGGATCGAATACGGCGTGATGGCCGCCTACGCCGAGGGGTTGAATATTTTGAAGCACGCCAACGCCGGCCGCCGCGATCACGCAGTGGACGCGGAAACGACGCCGATGCGCCACCCCGAACATTACCAGTACGAGTTCAATCTGGCCGACGTCGCCGAGCTGTGGCGGCGCGGGAGCGTGGTCGCTTCCTGGCTTCTGGATCTGACTGCCATCGCGCTGTTCGAAAATCCGCAGCTCGAGAATTTTTCCGGCCGTGTTTCCGACTCAGGCGAAGGCCGCTGGACCATTAACGCGGCGATCGACGCGGGCGCGCCGGCGCCGGTGCTGAGCGCGGCGCTTTTCCAGCGATTCACATCGCGCGGTGAAGCGGATTTCGCGAATAAAATCCTGTCGGCGATGCGCTATCAGTTCGGCGGCCACCTGGAGCGCACCTCCGGAGACTGACGGCGCTGAGCGGGAAATACACTCGATAAATCTCACGCCGCGCGGCTTCGCATTGACAACGTTGCGGTTTCCATGCAATTATCGAATATCGATAGTTGCGGGTTTGAGAGATCCTCATTTATGACGCAACGACGTCTGCCCGTCCACCCTCTTTCATAATAGGAGCAAGATGTGCCGGCGAATCCTTGCTTTTTTGTTCGTCGCCGCGACGGCGTTTAGCGCGACCATCCGCCTCTACCTGAAGGACGGGACGTATCAGCTCGCGCGCGAATACCAGGTGCTTCAGGATCGCGTTCGTTTCTATTCGACCGAACGCGGCCAATGGGAAGAGATCCCGCTGGATCTGATCGACCTCAATCGAACCAAAAAGGAAATCGCCGAGCACGAAGCCGAGCTCCAGCAGGAAGCCAAGGAGCAGGCCGCCGAGGACGCGGCCGAAGCGGAAGCGGCGCGGGAAGTGAAACTGGTGCCGCCCGCTCCCGGCGCTTACCACATTCACGGCGAACAAATGGAGCCGATCAAGGCCGCCGAGCAAAAAATCGTCGGCAATAAGCGGCGCAGCGTGCTCAAGGCGCTTTCCCCGGTGCCGATGATCACCGGAAAAGAAACGGTGGAGATCGACGGCGATTCGGCGGCGATGAAAATCTCCGAAAGCCGGCCCGAGTTTTTCATCCGCCTTTCCGATGAAGAGCGCTTCGGCATCATCAAGCTCACCCCGACCAGGAAAAATACGCGCATCGTCGAACAGGTGGATATCATTCCCGTGACCAAGGAGGTCATGGAGAAACACGACGATGTCGCCACGTTCAAAAAACAGGAAGGCGATCTTTTGTTTAAAATCTGGCCGGAGGCCGATCTGTCGCCGGGCGAATACGCGGTGGTCGAGTACACCGACGGCAGGATGAACATGCAAGTGTGGGATTTTTCGGTGGTCCGCTAAAGCCGGCCGAATCGCGGCACGATGCTTTTGAGCAGCAGGGCCAGTGTGTCGCGTATGCGCTCGCCGGTTTCGAGGACTTCCCGATGATCCAGCTTGCGCGGCAAAATTCCCGCGGCCATATTCGTCACGCAGGAGATGGCGAGCACTTTCATTCCCAGATGATTCGCGGCGATGGTTTCGGGAACCGTGGACATGCCGACCAGGTCCGCGCCGATGATCCGCAGAAAACGGATTTCGGCTGGAGTTTCGTAGCTCGGGCCGGGCATGGCTGCGTAGACGCCTTCCTTTAATTCAATTCCCTGCTCCCGCGCGGCGGCTTTGGCCAGGGCGCGTAGATCGGCGGCGTAGGCTTCGCTCATATCGGGAAATCGCGGGCCGAGAGAATCGTCGTTGGGCCCGCACAGCGGATTGGCGCCGAGCAGATTGATGTGATCGGAGATTAACACCAGATCGCCTGGCCGATAACTCAGATTGACGGCGCCGGCAGCATTGGTCAAAATGACGCTGCGGACGCCGCGCCGCGCGAGCTCGCGGATCCCGAAGACCACCTGCCCCGCCGTGTAGCCCTCGTAAAGATGCGCGCGGCCCGCGAGCACGACAACCGGCGTACCCTCGATGCGGCCGGTAACCAGTTTTCCGGCGTGGCCGATGGCCGTCGAGGCGGGCCATCCGGGGATCTGAGCATAGGGCGTTTCGGCGCGATCCTCCAACGCATCGGCGAACGCGCCCAGGCCGCTGCCCAGCACGACGCCGATCATAGGAGCATGCCGGCGATGCACGCCGACATGAAATTGGCCATCGTTCCCGCCGCGACGGCTTTCATTCCCAATCGCGCCAGATCCGATTTGCGCGTCGGCGCCAGCGCGCCGATCCCCCCGACCTGAATGGCCACCGAGCTGAGATTGGCGAAGCCGCACAGCGCGTACGTGGCGATGACGAAAGAGCGCGGATCGAGCGTCCTGCCGATCTTGCCCAGATCCACGTACGCCACAAATTCATTGAGGATCAATCGCTCGCCCAGCAGATTGCCGACGGTGGCGCAATCCTGATACTTCACGCCCAGCAGCCAGGCGATGGGAGAAAAAATCCGGCCCAGAATCGCTTGCATCGATGACGGGATCCAGGCGAGACGATCATGGCCCGCGCCGAGGATTCCATTGACCAGCGCGATCAGTCCGATGAAGGCGATGAGCATCGCGCCGATGTTCAGCGCCAGATACAGCCCGTCGGTCGCCCCGCGCGCCGCCGCGTCGATGACGTTGACACCAGGCTTTTCCACTTCCACTTTTACGCCGCCCGCGGTGGCGGGCTTGTCCACTTCCGGGATCAGAATTTTGGCGAGCATCAGCGTCGCCGGCGCGGTCATAATCACCGCGGTGAGCAGGTGGCGAATCTCGACGCCGGCGATAATGACATACGCGGCCATCACCGCGCCGGAAACGTGGGCCATGCCGCTGGCCATGATCGTGAACAGCTCGCTTTCGGTCAGGCCGGCGAGAAACGGGCGGATGGTCAGCGGCGCTTCGGTCTGTCCCATGAAGATGCTGGCGGCGACGTTCAGCGATTCGGCGCCGCTGGTTCCCATCACGCGCTGCATCACCACCGCCATCGCCTTCACCACCACCTGCATCACGCCGAGATAATAAAGCACCGCGAACAGCGATGCGATAAAGATCACGATCGGCAGCACCTGAAACGCGAATACCACTCCGAACTGATCGTTTTTGACGCCGAGCTTGTCGCCGAAAACGAAGCTGCTGCCGGCCGCGGCGTAATCCAGCAGATGATTGACGCCGTTGCTCATAACGATGAATCCGCGCTCTACCGGCGTCTTCAGAACCAGAAAGGCGAACCCGAATTGCAGCGCCAATCCCCAAAAGATGACGCGCGGATTAATGCGGCTGCGATTCTTCGAAAACAGAAAGCAGGCGGCCAGGATCGTGGCAAGGCCCAGCAGACCCGTGAACTTGCCCATGAGCAAGTGAGTTTAACAGATTGGCGCGCCGGTCTACTTGTTGGCTCCCGTGATTTTGACCAGCGGCTTGCGGCGCTCCGGAACGTCAATTTTGTGGGTCTGCGGCGCGCGGAAAAAATCGAAATACGAGACGTAATGCACGCAGCTCACGGTGCAGTACGGCGCGCAGGATTTCTCGGTGAGATACTCGCGGCGGATATCCTCGCGCGTGTATTGTTCAAGCGGCTTGGCGGGATAGCCGCGCTGCTGCGAGCAATAATGCACCAGACCGTCCTCGCAGATATACATGTAGCGGGCCCCGGCGCGGCACCGCCAGTGGTTGGGCTTGCCTTGCGCGATCGCGTCCTGGAAAAAGTTGAGGCGCGCGAAGTGACGATTCTCCATCGCCTTCATTTCGTGATAAACTTCGCGCTCCCGCTGGCCGAGCGGCCGAAGCTGGCCGTCGCCGTCGTGAATGATTCCGACGGTCGCCGAGAATCCCAGTTCGAGCGCGCGTTTTCCGACTACCAGCGCGTCCTCCGGATTATGAATCCCTCCGCCGACCACGGAGTTGATATTCACGTGAAATTCGGCGTTCGCGGCGAGAATTTGCAGCTTTTTGTCCAGCACCTTGAGGCTCTTCTTTGAAACCTCGTCCGGCATCACGTTATCAATTGAAATCTGCATGTGATCGAGGCCGGCCCGATTCAGGCGGCGGACGCGATCCGGCGTTAACAGATAACCGTTGGTAATCATGCAGGCCAGCGCGCCGCGCGCGCGCATGGCGGCGATGACTTCATCGAGCTGCGGATGCAGCAGCGGCTCGCCGCCGGAAAGCGTCAGAATGCTCGTCCCCAGGTCGGCTAACTTATTGATTCGCAATACCAATACGTCCAACGGGACGGGTTTCGAAAAATCGTCGTATTCGTTGCAGTAGGTGCAGGAAAGGTTGCACCGCCGGATGGGAATAATATGCGCCATGATCGGGTGGCGCGTGGATAAGGCGCCCTTGGCGATCAGCCGTAACTCCCTCATTCGCCGCGTGAAAGATTTCCATCCGCGGCGCAGTCGAAAGGCGGTATCTGGCATCAGGAACTTACCTTATTTAAACACATGAACCGCGTTTCCCGAACCGCGTTACCCTCTGCGGCGATTTTCGCGGCCCGAACGGCCTACATGCGTGGCTAACCGGTTAGATCGTAAGTAGGAAGAGAGTATTTCCCTCACCGCCCCACTTATTCTTGTGTTGGCAATACTACCGATTCTTCTTATAGGAATCGCAGCGCAAGCCGAGACCCAGGACCCGGCGCTTCTTCAGGTTCGGGTGGTGGAAGGAGATGGCGCGGTGTACCCGATCGGCGCGCGGGCGACTCGCGGGATCACCGTTTCGGTTACGGATGAGATCGGGCGGCCGGTGGAAGGCGCAACGGTAAGCTTCCGTCTTCCGGATGAGGGTCCCGGCGGCACATTTTCGAGCGGATCGCGAACCGAAATCGCGACCACTCGCGCGGACGGGCGCGCCGGGGTTTGGGGGATGCAGTGGAATCGAACTGCCGGATCGTTTGAAATTCGCATCACGGCGGTGAAAGGAAAGACGCGAGCCGGAACGGTAACCCAGCAGTTCCTCACCGATTCGCCGGCCGCGCGAAATTTACGGGCGGGTCTGTCGCGGGGACATAAGTGGGTGTGGATCTCGCTGGCCGTGGCGGGCGCGGCGGCGGGAGGAATCGCGGCGACGGCGCTCGGAGGGAAACCAGGTGTGCCCCCGCCGGCGGCCTCCTTGCAGATCGGCACACCGACCATCAGCCTGGGGAAGCCATGAAGAGCGCGTTTTTCTTTCTTGGCGCGATCGCATGCGCGCAGTCCGGTCTGGATCAGCCGCGAATCGGGATGATGCTCGATCGAGGCGGTGTGGTGCGGATCGTGGTGGGTTTGCCGGGCAGCTCGAGTGTTGGCGATCCCGTTTTGAACGGCGTCGTCTCGTTCGGCTGCGCAGCATTCTGCCTGGAGAAAACGGATTCTTCCCTGATCGCTCCCGGGGCCGTGATCACCGCGCCCGCCGGCGGGGCCCTATTCGCGTTTGATTCCGCCGGAGCGTTTGTTTATTTTTCCGGGGCGAAGCAGCTCGCGCGATGGCAAGGCGGCCAACTGGCGCCGGTGGATTTCGAAGCTCCGGGCGAAGTGATCTCGATGCGATCCGTCGATGGCGCCGCTCAGTTCGCGGTGCGTATCGGCGGCGAGGTTCTGATCGAGCGGCAGGATGGCGCGGTGCTCGGCGCGCTGCCACGCGCAACGCGACTGGTTACGCTGCTCGACAACGGCGTTTTGTTTTCAACGGCCAAAGAAATTATTCTGCGCCGCGCCGATAGCTCCGAGATGAGCTTCGCGGTTTTTGGGGCATCGGCGTTTTTTGAAATGTCGCCCAATTACGTCGAGATTCGGGCGGCCGGCGGACTTTTCGCGCTGCGGATCACGCCTGGAAAGGAACAAGTTTTCCAGTTGCCGGAGCCGGCCCAATGACCGGACGAAGCGCCTTCCGATGCGCGCTCGGGTTGATCTTCGGGTGCCTGATCGCGCGCGCGCAACTCGCGGTGTTCACGTTCAACGGCACGTCGGAGACGCCGGTCGGCACGGCTTACAACTACGGCAACATCGCCGCCGGCGCGAGTTCCACGGTTCGCTTCCGGATTTTCAACAACGGCAATTCGCCGGTGACGGTCTACGGTCCGGTGGTGAACGGAGCGGGATTCGCGGTCACCGCGATCAACGGCACGCCGCCGGTAAACATCCCACCGGCGACAAGCACGCTGAACTTTTTCGAATTCAGTGTGACTTTCAACGGCAATGGGCTCGGCTCTGGGAATTACAGCGCGAGCCTTCAAGTTTCGGGTCCGGCGATTGCGACCATCAGCGTGCTGCTGCTGGCGGCGGTGCCGGGCGTTTCCGCGGCGCCGGGTCAACCGCCGTCGCTCACCGCGACCCCCGGGTGCTCGATCACCGCTACGTCGATTACGTTCGCGGCGGTGAACATCGGATCGGTGGGGCGGTGCAATTTCACGCTGGCCAATCCCAACTCGTTCGGAATTACGATTTCTTCCATCGCCGTTTCGGGCGATCCGGCGTTGTCGGTGCAAGCGCCCGCGCTGCCGCTGGTGCTCGCCGCGAGCGCTTCCACGCAATTCACGGTAGAGATCAAGCCGGTGTGCGGGCAAGCGGTGTACTCGGGAACGCTGATGATCAATTCGACGTATTACTCCAGCCCGTACGGCTTGAGCGGCAACGCCATCACACCGCCGCTTCCGGCGGCCTCATTCGTCTTCGACGCGGCGAACGTTTCGAGCGCGCAGCAGCACACGGTATCGATCGCGCTGGCGACGCCTTCGGCGTGCGGCGCGAACGGATATATCAACCTGGCGTTTGCCCCCGCGCCGAATCTCCCTGAGGACTCGACCATCGTGTTCTTGAGCGGCAGCACGCGCGCGCTGCCGTTCTCGATCGCCGCTGGAAGCCAGCAGGCGCTGATTTCAGGGGCCGCGGCCGCGGCCTTTTCGACGGGATCGACGGCCGGCACGATCACGTTTTCTTTAAGCGGGCCCGATATCGGCGCCACGCCGCCGTCGGCTTCCCTCGCGATCGCGCCCGCGCCGCTCTACATCGATACGGCGACCGCATCGAGCCAGGTCTTGGGGCAACTGAACATTACCGTGATCGGTTACGACAATACCTACTCGGCCGGGCAAATGACTTTCACTTTTTTCGACGGCGCCGGCCGGCAGATCGGGCAGGCGGCTTCGGCGGATTTCAGGGCGAACTTCCAACAATTCTATTCGGGCCGGCAGATGGGCAGCACGTTTCTGATGCAGGTATCGTTTCCGGTGCTGGGAAGCTGCGTGCCGTCGGCGACGACCTCCTGCCCGCCGAACCAGGTGGTCGCGGCCGTGCAGGTTACCCTCACCAATTCCGCCGGGCAGACGCAGACGGGAACGCTCAGCTTCCATTAAGTTGGAAGGATGACCGTGGCGCTGACCATCGCCGGCTCGGATGCGAGCGGCGGGGCGGGCATACAGGCCGACCTTAAAACATTTCACCGCTTCGGTGTTTTTGGCGAAGCCGTAGTCACGCTGATCACGGTTCAGAATACGCGCGGTGTCGGGCAGGTGCATACGCTGCCCCCGGACCTGGTGGAGGCGCAGATTCGCGCGGTCCTCGACGATATCCCCCCGGGCGCGGCGAAAACCGGCGCGCTGGGCAGCGAAGAAATCGCGGCGCGGGTCGCGAAACTGGCGGAGCGGTTCGATTTCCCCCTGGTGGTGGACCCGGTGATGACCGCGAAAAACGGCGCGAAGCTCGGCGGCAGGCGATTCGCGCCGTGCTTTTTGCTGACGCCGAATCTGGAGGAAGCTTCAACCATCGCGGGTTTCGAGGTGAACGATTCGGCCTCCATGCGCCGCGCGGCGGAGAAAATTCAATCCATGGGCGCCATGAACGTTTTAATCAAAGGCGGGCATCTGCGCGGCGACGCGGCGGATCTGCTGTATGCGGCGGGCGAGTTTCATGAATTTCGCTCGCCCCGAATCGAAACGCGGCACACTCACGGAACCGGCTGCGCCTATTCGGCGGCAATCACCGCGGAGCTGGCGAAAGGGACCGCGCTCGTGGAGGCCGTGCGCCGGGCCAAGCAGTTCGTGACCGAGGCGATTCGCGGCAATCCGGGGCTCGGCTCGGGATCGGGGCCGCTGAATTTTTTCGCCTAGCCTCTAGCCTGGACCGCCTATTTTTCAATCGCCGCGTAAACCATATCGCGGATCACGGTCATATAATGCGCGCGCTGCCGCGGCGACTGGATCATGAACACCACGAACATATCTTCCTTGGGATCCACCCAGAAATGCGTGCCGCCGACGCCGTTCCAGGTGTAATCGCCGGGAGATCCGTTATCGGTCGCGCCGCCGGTGGTGCGCCGCACCGCGAAGCCGAGGCCAAAACCGTAGCCCGGCCCCGGAATATACAGCGGGCCGGGAACGATTCCATCGGTGAGCTGATCCGACGTCATGTACGCGATGGTCCTGGGACCCAGGATTCGTTTGCCGTTCAGAGTTCCGCCGTTGAGCATCATCTGCAGGAAGCGCGCGTAGTCCATCGTGGTGCTGACCATCCCACCGCCGCCCGATTCCCATTTGCCGGCGATGCGCGGATCGTTCATCACCGCGCCGATTCCAATGGTGCGATCGTTGGCGTTGGGCTCGGCGATGCGCGGCTGGCGGACGGGTTCGGTGACGTAGAAGCCGGTGTCGTTCATGCCCAGCGGATCGAGCACGCGCTGCTTTTCATACTGATAAAGCGACATGCCGCTGGCGACTTCAACGACGCGGCCCAAAATATCGGTGGAGTGGCTGTACTCCCAGGTCGTGCCCGGCTGATAGATGAGCGGCAGCTTGGCGACGCGCTCGGCGAATTCCGCGTTGGTGTAGTCGCCGTCGAGAATTTTGGCGTCGTTGTACATTTTCTTGACCAGCGACGTTCCGAAGATGCCGTAGGTCAGGCCGGAAGTGTGGCGCATTAGATCCTGAATGGTGATGGGCCGCCGCGCCGGAACCATTTCAAGCTTGCCGTCTTTTTCCACGCCGACCTGCATGTGCGCGAACGCCGGAATATAGCGCTGCAAAGGATCGCTCAGAGAGATTTTGCCGTCTTCAAACAGCGTCATCGCGGCGACGGTCGTGATCGGCTTGCTCATCGAGTAGATGCGGAAAATCGCGTCGCGCGTCATGGGCGCCTTGGTCTGCGGATTGAGCACGCCCGCGGTTTCAAACCAGGCGACTTTTCCGTGCCGCGCGACCAGCAGCACCGCACCGGGTATCGTCCCCTTCGCCGAATCGTCGCGCAGCATAGTCATGATGCGTTCCAGCCGCTCGGAAGAGAGGCCGACGTCGGCCGGCTTGGTTTGAGGAAGGTTCTGGCTGAAAGCGCTGGTGATGAAGAGCGCCAGGATCTGAACAGAGATAAGGATCTTCATGCGGCTAAATAGTTTCTCACAGATCGGGGCTAAAACGGCGGACGCCAGCGCAGACCGGGGAAGCGGCCGTAGTCGCGATCGTGCGTGATCCACTCACAGTCGTGCTCGATGGCCAGCGCGGCGAACCAGGCATTCTGAATCAGATCGCCGCGGGCGCGCGCGTCCTGGCACAGGCGCACGAAGATCCGCCAATGCCGCGGGCCTGGCAGGACGATCCGGCAATGCTCCTCGGCAAGCAGCGTCCCGGCGAAATCGAGCGCGGTTTCGAACTGCGCGGGCTGCCGGTAAATCCGTTTGTTGGTCGCGATGCGTATGACCGCCCCGAGCACTTGAGGCGACATGGCGAAAGGTTCGTCGCCGTCGATGAGCGACTCCAGCCAGGCGCGGTGGCGCGGATGCTGGGCGTAATCGTTGCGAAAGGCGTAAAGCAGAACGTTTACGTCGGGAAGGATCAACCTTTTTCTTCCATGATCGCCGGCAGGGAGGCGCTATTGGCGATATCAATTCCGGGATAAGGTCCGCCCTTCGTGTTGGAGACGGGCAGCTTCCTGCGCTTGCGGCGGCGGTGCTTCGGCTGCGCCAGAACGAGATGCAGACCCTCCTTGATCAGCGCGGTGAGGGTTTTTCCGCGGCGGGCGGCTTCGCGCCGGGCCTGATCGAGCAGGGCGTCTTCCAGCCGCACGGTGGTTCGCCGCATATGTCCAGACATATCATTCGCGATCCGATCTGTCAAACAATACGAATGCCGCGGAGCGTGATATCGTAGATGATTCAAGCAAAATCCATGGCAACTCCCACCTCTGCAACATCCACGCCCATCACCGTGGCGTACGGCGACGGCATCGGCCCCGAGATTATGGCCGCGACACTGCGCATCCTGAAAGAGGCGGGGGCGCGGCTGGAGATCGAGACCATCGACGTCGGTGAAAAGGTTTATCTGAGCGGAAACACCTCCGGCATCGCGGCCAGCTCCTGGGATTCGCTGCGCCGCACCAAGGTTTTTCTCAAAGCTCCCATCACCACGCCGCAGGGCGGCGGATACAAGAGCCTCAACGTGACCACGCGCAAGATGCTGGGCCTTTACGCCAACATCCGGCCGTGCGTTTCCTATCATCCCTTCGTGCGCACCAGGCATCCGAACATGGACGTGGTGATCGTTCGCGAGAACGAAGAGGATTTGTATGCCGGCATCGAATATCAGACGACGCCGGAAGAAACGCAGGCGCTGAAGGTGATCACGCGGCCGGGGTCGGAAAAAATTGTCCGCTATGCCTTCGAGTACGCGCGCCAGTACAACCGCAAAAAGGTAACGTGCTTCACCAAGGACAACATTCTGAAGATGACGGATGGGTTGTTCCATAAGATTTTCGATGAAATTGGCCCGGAATACCCGGAAATTGAACGAGAACACTGGATTGTCGATATCGGCGCGGCCAAACTGGCCGATACGCCGGAGGCTTTCGACGTGGTGGTGATGCCGAATCTTTACGGCGACGTGCTATCCGACGTGGCGGCGCAGATCGCCGGATCGGTGGGGCTGGCGGGATCGTCCAATATCGGCGATCACGCGGCGATGTTTGAAGCCATCCACGGCTCCGCCCCGCGCCGCGCCGGGCAAAACCTGGCGAATCCGTCGGGGCTGCTGCAAGGAGCGGTCCTGATGCTGGTCCACATCGGACAGATCGACATTGCCGAACGGGTCCAGAACGCGTGGCTGCGCACGATCGAGGACGGCATTCACACCTACGATATTTATGTCGAAGGACAAAGCAAACAAAAGGTCGGCACAAAGGAATTCGCCGACGCCGTGATCGCGCGGCTGGGAAAAATGCCGGAAAAGCTGAAGGCCGTGCATTATTCGCCCAAGCCGACGGCCGCGCCGGTGAAGCGCGCAACGAGACCCGCGCCCAAAAAGGATCTGGTCGGCGTGGATGTTTATGTCGAATGGCCGGCGAAAAACGCGGCGGAGCTGGCGGCAAAAATTTCCCAGGCGAACGGCGATGGTCTGGCACTCGAAAT
>Ga0209062_1002376_pt1 | contig 25666 bp, 20 predicted proteins | sample Coa_R2_2_FD_187158 | JGI IMG/M metagenome (GOLD analysis project Ga0209062, IMG submission 187158) | Surface soil microbial communities from Centralia Pennsylvania, which are recovering from an underground coalmine fire - Coalmine... | ecosystem: Environmental > Terrestrial > Soil > Unclassified... | reverse complement strand
AAGCCGCCGGGGAGCGCGAACGCGTTGACTTCCGGAGAATCGATGACCTGGATGGTGAACGGGACCTTGGCGTCCGAATTGCGGGCGACGTTCTGGCCCACGCGGTTGACGTACTCGGTCACCATCGGGTCGGTGCAGAGGCGGGAGGTAAGCCGCACTTCTTCTGCCATCTGGTGGCCGAGCGCGATCTCTTTCTCAATGGAATAGAAGTTCACGCCCTTGCCGGGGTCGTTGTTGCCGTTCCCGATGTCGTCCGGCCCCAGTTTTATTTTGTTCTTTGGTGCTGCGGAAGAGGCGAGTGCGAGGGCGGCGAGCGCCGCGGCAATGCGGTACATGAGGGCTCCTGAAGAGGGGCCAGGAGCAAACAGCCGCAATTCAGCGCGAGCGCCGGAAGAGCGGGTTTGGCGGCGTTCTTCCGGCACCTGAGCCTGTTTCCGGCTCTGTATCCCGACTCCTTTTTCGAGCCTATCGCGGCCGGACGAAACCGGCTGTTCCGGATCAGACCGTGACGCTTGCCAGTGCCGCCGCAATCACCTCCTGCGCTTCGGCCTGTATGCGGCGCAAGTGTTCCTCGCCGGCGAAGCTCTCGGCGTAGAGTTTGTAGACGTTCTCCGTGCCGGAAGGGCGGGCAGCGAACCATCCGCGGCGGGTCACGACCTTGAGGCCGCCGATGGCCGCGCCGTTGCCGGGAGCGGAGGTCAGCATGGCGTCGATGGGATCGCCGGCCAGTTCCGTGGCCTGGACCTGCTCGGGCGAGAGGCGGGCCAGGGCAGCTTTCTGTTCGGGCGTGGCGGGTGCGTCGATGCGCTCGTACGCGGGCGCCCCATAGAGTTCCGTGAGCTTGCGGTAAATCTCGCCCGCATCCATTCCCGTGCGGACCTGCATCTCCGCGGCGAGGAGGCACAGGATGATGCCGTCCTTGTCCGTGCTCCAGACCGCGCCATCCCGGCGCAGGAAGGATGCGCCGGCGCTTTCCTCGCCGCCGAAGCCGAGCGAGCCGGAGAGCAGGCCGTCCACGAACCACTTGAAGCCCACGGGAACTTCGACGAGCCGCCGCCCGAGGCCTTCGGCCACGCGGTCGATGATGCTGCTCGAAACCAGGGTCTTGCCGATGCCGGCCTCGGGCTGCCAGTAGGGACGGTGATCGAAGAGGTAAGCGATGGCCGCGGCCAGGTAATGGTTCGGGTTGAGCAGGCCGGCGCTGCGGGTCACGATGCCGTGGCGGTCGTGATCGGTATCGCAGGCGAAGGAGAGGTCGAAGCGATCCTTCATGGCGATTAAACCCGCCATGGCGTAGGGCGAGGAACAATCCATGCGGATTTTGCCATCCCAGTCGAGGCGCATAAAGCGGAAGGTGGGGTCGGCTTCCGCGTGCTGGACGCTCATACGGAGGCCGTAACACTCGGCGATGCGGGCCCAGTAGGCGATACCGGCTCCGCCGAGCGGATCGGCGCCGAGCGAGATACCGGCCTCGCGCACGGCCTCGAGATCGAGGACGGAGCCGAGGTCTTCGATGTAGCGGCCCGCGAAATCGTACCGTGCGGTAGTGGAGGCGGCGAGCGCCTGGGCGTAGGGGAGGCGGCGCACTTCGGCAAGGCCGCCGGCGAGGATTTCATTGGCGCGGTTTTCGATCCATTTGGTCGCGGCGGTGTCGGCCGGGCCGCCGCTCGGCGGGTTGTATTTGAAGCCGCCGTCTTCGGGAGGGTTGTGCGAAGGGGTGATGACGATGCCGTCCGCGAGCCCGCTTTGCCGTCCGCGGTTATGCGTGAGGATGGCGTGGGAAAGCGCGGGCGTCGGGGTATAGCCGAGTTCCGTATCGACGCGGGCTTCGGCGCCGTTCGCGGCCAGCACTTCGAGCGCCGTGGCGAAGGCGGGCTCGGAGAGCGCGTGCGTGTCCTTGGCCAGAAACAGCGGCCCATCCACCCCATGCGCCGCGCGGTACTGGCAGATCGCCTGCGTGATCGCGAGGATATGGGATTCCGTGAACGATGCGTGGAACGAAGAGCCGCGATGGCCGGAGGTGCCGAAGCTCACGCGCTGCGCGGGCTCAGCGAGGTCCGGCTTTTCGGTGTAATACGCCGTGATCAGCCGCGGCACGTTGACGAGCATCGATTCCGGGGGCTGCTGCCCGGCAAGCGGATGGAGAGGCATCGAGATTTAAGGTACCACTGCGGGTGAGAGGCGGGCTGCCCGATTGAAGTGCCCTGCCGTACGGGTGAGAACCGATTCGCGGAGTCAGGAGACAGAAGTCAGGATTCCCGAGCCGGAGCCCCGGCGGCTGCTTCCGCATGCACTTGTGGTAGCGTGAGGGCAATGACGGACGCCGCCCGCCGCCAACTCGATGAGCAGGGCTACCTGATCCTGCCGGGTTTGATCCCGCCCGCGATGCTCGAAGCGCTGCGCCGGCGCGTCGACGAGCTCTTTGCCGAGGAAGGCGACCGCGCCGGCTGGGAGTTCAAGACGGAACCGGGGGCGCGGCGCCTCGCCAATCTGGTCGATAAGGGCGAGATTTTCGAGCGGGTGATCCTGATGCCGGAGGTGCTGGAAGCGATGGAATGCGTGCTCGGGCCGCGTTTCAAGCTGAGCAGCTTGAACGTGCGCTCCGCCGATCCGCACACCGAGGAGCCGCAGCCGCTGCACGCGGATAGCGGCGCGATCCGGGACGATCTCGGCTATTGGGTCTGCAATTCCGTATGGATGCTCGACGACTTCACGCCCGAAAACGGCGCCACGCGCATGGTGCCCGGCTCACATCGCTGGCGCCGGTTGCCGGCTCCTGGAATGTACGGGCCGCATCCGGAGGAGCAGCTTGTGACAGGAGCCGCCGGGACGGTCGTGATCATGAATGCGCACATGTGGCACGGCGGCACCGCCAATCGCACCGACCGGCCTCGCCGAGCCATGCACGTGTACTACACGCGCTGGGATAAGCCGCAGCAGCAGTGGCAGAAGAAATGGCTGAGCCAGGCTACGCAACAGCGGCTGAGCGCCGAAGCACGGCGGATGCTGGCGCTGGACGATCCGCTCAATGACGAACTGTGCGCGACCGGCAGCGGCGTGAGCGGATTCATGAAATAGGGCGGAAACAAATTCATGAGGAAGACGGCGTATCTTTTGCTATTGGCCGCGTGCCTGGCCCGGGCGCGCGCCGTGCCTGGCCGCGATTGGGACAAAGCGGGCGCGCTGCACAACCTGCGTGACCGCTGGAATACGACCAGCTCCGCGATGGCGGATCAGGTCACGGGGACGTTTCGCATCTGGTGGAGCTGCGGCACGCCGGATGGCATCTGCTACGGAACCGGCACGCCATCGGGCTGGCAATACGTGAACGAGCCGCTCATCGCTGGCTTCGGCGCGGCTCTGGGCATCTGCGATTTGCAGGACCCGACGGCGATTTACTTCAATGGGTCTTACTACTTGTACGCGTCCGGAATTCCGGCGGGAACGCCGGGATGTCCGGGGCTGGGCAATTCCGGCAACGAGCACGCGAGCGTCTACGGTTTTATCAGCAGCGACGGCAATTCGTGGTCGATTCTCAATAACGGCAATCCGGTCATCAAAATATCCTCAGACCCGAAATGCTATACGTGCTATTCAGGCCACGGAAACTGGACGCCTTCTGCGATCGTGATGCAGTCCGGCAGGCTCATCCGCGTCTACTACAGCCAGAATACAAATGGCATGGAGCCGCCGGACGGAATCTACGCGATGGACAGCTTGGACGGGACCAACTTCTTCAGCCCGCGCGTGATTTTGGGGCAGGGGCAGTGGGAGCCGGTGGTGAAGAAGGTGGGGATCACGGGAGATTATCCGCTGGTGATGACCTACGTTGCGGGCAGCCCCGCATGGCCGTGGACGGCCACGTCAAGAGGGCCGGATGACACCAAGTGGGTCGTTGGCAATGGCGGAAAGCCGGTCCGGCTCTTTCCGCCGTCGACGTTTGTGAGCCTCGAAGGGGACGAGAGCGGGCGGCTGATCGATACGAAGGGTGCTTACTTCACGGGGACGGCGGGCGGAGAAATCCACTTTTGGTGGTCGAGCGGTCTGCCCGCGGCTCTATACCGCGGGCTGGCGGAGACGGCACGGTATTTCGGGTTTTGAGGCACGGCGCGGGCCGGTCAATGCCCGGCCCTACTGCAGGACACCCGCCTTCTTGAAATCGCCTGCCTTGACGTAGCTCAGAGCGGCCGGGTCGACGTGCTTGCGGAAGGCCTCGTTCACCTGCTCGACGGTGAGCGAGGAGATCTTCGCCTCCAGGGCTTCGTCGAATTTCATGGTGCGGCCGAAGCGCTCGCGGGCGAGGAGCAGCGAGGCCAGCGAGCCGTCCTGCGACCGGCCGACGACGTTTTCATCCAGCCAGGCTTTGCGCTCGGCCGCGACCTCCTCGGCGGTGAAGCCGTCCTTGAGGGCCCGGGCGAGCTCTTCGCGGAAGGCGGCTTCGACCTTGGGCGCGTTTTGCGGCGCGCAGATCGCGCTTACGACGAAGCTGGCGCCTTCGTCCTTGTCGGTGACCTGGAAGCCGGAGCTGACACCGTAGCTGAGTCCTTCCTTGTCGCGGATGCGGTGCACCAGGCGCGAGGAGAACGTGCCGCCGAGAATGCGATTGGCCATCATGACGGCGGCGAAATCGGGGTCATCCATGGTGAGGCGCGTGTTCATTCCGGCCAGGAAGAGCGCGTTCTGCTTATCGGGAGTTTCGATTTTGCGATCGATGGCGTCGACTTTCGTGTACGGCCGCGGCACGCGCTCGAAATGGCTCGGGCTCTTCCAATCGCCGAAAAGCTCAGCGGCCGCCTTGCGGATGGCGGTGGGGTCGAACTGGCCGACTACGACAAGCTCGCCGTTGGATGCGCCAAAAAACTGGGTATAGAACTTGCGGGCATCCTCCAGGGTGACTTTCTTTACGTCGTCGATCTCCTCCTCGATGGTGCTGACATAGCGAACGTCGCCGCGTTGGAAGTTTTTGTTGAGCTGGCGGCCGAGCGCGATACGGCCGAGCACGGCCGGCTCGCTTTTGGAGGCTTCGAGCCCGGCGAGGCGCTGCTGCCGGATCTGCTCGAATTCCGATTCGGGGAAGGATGGCTCACGCAGGATTTCAGCCGCCAGGCGCAGCGCTCCTTCAAGGTTGGCCTCGACCGTGGTGATGGCAGCGTTCGCGCCGGTGGGCCCGCCGCCAACGTTGATCTCCGCTTTCAGCTGATCCATGGCGTCCTGAATCTGCTGCCGGGACTTATTCCTGGTCCCGCGCATCAGGACGGCGGCCGCGAGCGAAGCGGCGGCGCTCTTGCCGAACACGGATTTCTCGTCGCCGAAACGGAGGCCGATGCGCGCGGTCACCGTGCCGCCGCGATTCTTCTTCGGCAGCAGCACCAGTTTCATGCCGTTGGGGAGCGTGGCGCGAATGACGCGCGATTCGATATTGGCCGGGCTGGGATCGAAATTTTCTCCCTGGGAGATAGCCGCGCCGCCGGTGTAGCCCTTGAGCATCGCGGTGACGTCCGGCGCGGCGGGGATCTCGGCGCGCTTGGGATCCTTGGTCGGGAGGAATTCTCCGAGCGTGCGATTGGAGGGCATGAGGTAGGCCTTGGCGACCCGCAGCACGTCCTCCGGAGTGACCTTCTTCAGCTCGTCGCGGCTGTAGAAGAGCAGCCGCCAGTCGCCATCCCCCAGGTACTCGCTGAGCAGCAGCGCGCTTGACTGGGAGTTCGCCAACTGCAGGTCGAATTCCTTCAGCAGGCGCGTCTTGACGCGCTCGACTTCTTCCTTGGTGGGCGGCTCGTCGGCGAAGCCTTCGACGACTTTCAGCAGAGCCTGGCGGGCATCGTCGAGCGATTGCTCCTGGCGGCAAATGGCGAACGCGACGATTACGCCGGGGTCGTGCAGGTCCAGTGTCTCCATGACAGCCTGGACGGCCTTCTTGTTATCCACGAGCGATTTGTAGAGGCGGCCGGAAGGCATATCGCCGAGTACGCCGGCCAGTACCTCGATGGCCGCGGCATCGGGATGCGATGCCGCCGGGATGTGGTACATGGCGGCGACGGCTTGCGTATCGCCGACGCGCCGCAGCGTGACGGTGCGCTCGCCATCCTGCGTGGGCTCCGTCGTGTAGGGTGGGTCGAGCTTGCGGTCCGGGCGCGGAATACGGCCGAGGGTGTCGGCGATCCACTGCAGGGTCTTGGCGTCATCGAACTTGCCGGCCACCGTGAGGACGGCGTCATCCGGCTGGTAGTACTTGCGGTAGAACGCCGCCAGGCGCTCGATCGGAACCTGCTCGATATCGGAGCGGTTGCCGATGGGGAGATGGCCATAGGCGTGCCAGAGGTAGGCCGTTTCCAGCATGCGCTGGAACATGATGTTGACCGGGTTGTTCTCGCCCATTTCGAATTCGTTCCGCACCACGGTCATTTCCTTATCGAGGAGCGCCTTTTCCATGCGGGTGTGGACCATGCGGTCGGCCTCGAGTTCGAGGGCCCAGCGCAGGTTTTCGTCCGTGGCGTTGACGGTTTCGAAATAGTTGGTGCGGTCCCAGGAGGTGCTGCCGTTCATCTGGGCGCCGTGGTCGGTCAGCTCTTTCTTGATGTTGGTGCGGGTCGCCGTCTGCAGGAACATCATATGCTCCAGCAGGTGCGCCATGCCGGTTTCGCCGTAGCCTTCATGCCGGGAGCCAACCAGGTAAGTAATGTTCACCGTGACCTTCGGCTTGGACTGGTCCGGGAAGAGTAAAACGCGCAGGCCGTTGGGGAAGGCGTACTCCGTGATGCCCTCGACGGAGGTGACCTTCTGAACGCCTGGCGGAAGGGTTTGAGCGATGGCCGCGGCGGAAAACAGAACAACCGCGAGCAGGCAGAGAAGCCCCTGGTTACGACGCACGATGCCTCCTAGGAATTCAGCAGAATTATAGCAATCCCCATTGGACGGGGCCCATCGGGAAAGGTCCCGCTGAGCGGCCCGCGAGACGCCGGCGTGATGCCGTTCTGCGGGCAGGTGGCTTATCGTAAGCCACCCGGTTCCCGTAAGTCGCTCATTCTATTCGGAGGAATTCTGGCAAGTGGCTTATGATAAGCCACCTGCCCTCGGCAGGGGGCCGGCTGTGCTATTCTGATGAACCAGGAAGTCCCGCATATGGTGAACATCCCGGTCCTTGCCGCTTTGAACGTCCGCTAGCGGTTCGCGCTTCGCATCCTCGTGAAGCGCTGTCGATCAACCTGACAATCAGTGAATTCGGGGTATCAGCTCCGGAAAGGTCTGCATGCAGGCGGTATACGACCGTAAGAAGCGCGGGCTTCGGCACTTCCTCCGCGAAGCGCTGGCCGGCACCAGCCAGGATTTCACCCAAGGCAGCCTGAGCCGCGGCATTGCGCTGCTGGCGCTGCCGACGATGCTCGAAATGGCGATGGAATCGACGTTCGCCATTGTGGACGCGTTCTGGGTGGCGCGCCTCGGCACGGACGCCGTGGCGGCGGTGGGCATCACGGAAGCCATGGTAATCCTGGTATTCAGCATCGGGATCGGGCTGAGCATGGCGGCGGGCGCGATGGTGGCGCGGCGCATCGGCGAGCACGATCCGGAGGGCGCGGCGGTGGCGGCGGCGCAGGCGATCGCAGCCGGGGTAGCGATCTCGGCGGTTACGGGAACTCTGGGCGCGGTGTTTGCGCCACGGTTGCTCGCGCTGATGGACGCCTCGCCCGCGGTGATTGCGACCGGCGCGCGCTTCAGCCGCATCGTGCTCGGGGCGAACGGCTGCATCATCCTGCTGTTCCTGATCAATGGCATCTTTCGCGGCGCGGGGGACGCGGTGCTCTCGATGCGCACGCTGTGGCTCGCGAACCTCGTCAATCTGGCGCTCGACCCGTGCTTCATTTACGGGCTATGGCGATTCCCGCGCCTCGGGGTCACGGGCGCGGCGGTCGCCACCACAACCGGCAGGAGCATCGGTGTGCTGTTTCAGTTGTTCCTGCTGTGGCAGGGGCGGGGAAGAGTGAAACTGCGGCGGCGGCACCTGCGCATCCACTGGCCGGTGCTGCGGCCGCTGCTGCGCGTGGCTGCGACGGCGATCGCGCAATACTTCATTGCGACGGCGAGTTGGCTCGGGCTGGCCCGTCTGAACGCGGCTTTCGGCAGCGCGGCGGTGGCGGGCTACACGCTGGCGATCCGGGTCATTACGTTCTTCATCCTGCCCTCCTGGGGGATCAGCGCCGCGGTGGCGACGCTGGTGGGGCAGAATCTGGGAGCGCGGCAGCCGGAGCGGGCGGAGCGCGCCGTCTGGCTGGCTGGCCGGTACAACATGGCGTTCCTCACCGCGGTGGGCGTGGGCGTATTCGCGTTCGCCGGGCCGCTGGCCTCGCTATTCAGCAACGACCCGGAGGTGCGCCGAATCACCGCGACCTGTCTGCGTTTCATCAGCGCGGGCTACCCCTGCTACGCCTGGGGAATGACGATGGAGCAGGCGTTCAACGGCGCCGGGGATTCCACCACGCCGACGTGGCTGAACCTCGGCTGCTATTGGATGCTGCAGATTCCGCTGGCGTCCGTGCTGTCGATGGCGACGCCGCTCGGGGCGCGGGGCGTGTACGCGGCGATCGCCGGCGCGGAAACGGTGCTGGCGGCGGCCGGGGTCACGATGTTCCGTCGCGGGCGGTGGAAGACGGTGAAACTGTAGGCGCGCTACGGCGCGGGCGGCGGGCCTGCCTCACGGGCGGCCCGCTGGCGCGCGGAAAACATCGCGCCGGCCGCGGGCACAACCGGAGCAAATGCGGACAGCCCGGAAGGCGCCTGCATATCGACATAGACCGCCTCGATCCCGCCGCGCCGGAAGTACGTCTCGTGCCAGAAGCCGGTGCCGCCGGTGTCGCGCAGGAAGTTCTGCCACCAGATGCGGTGCGGCTCCGAGCGCGCCCAGCTTTCGAGCGATTCGAAATCGCGCCAGTACTGGCGCATGCCAATGTGGCGCAGGCCGTAGAAAATGCTTTCGTGCAGCAGCAGGCCGTCCGGTCTGGCGGCCACAGCAGCGTTGATTTTGGGCCCGAAGCCGGCCAAGGTTTTGATGCCGGCCAGGGCGTTGACCCGCATGCCGAGGTAGATCACCACCAGGTCCGGGTAGGCGGAAAGATCGACGGTCGTCCGAGGGGCGTGAGGCATCGGCCGCTCCTTCACCGGCAGTCTATCGCAGGCGCCGGCGAAAAAGCTCGATCACAGCGCCGTGGATTGCGCTAGAATCGGGGGAGCTTTATCTACAGGCTGCCCTTTTCATCTCCTCGCGGACCATGCAGAAGACGCGTGCGCCACAACTGACGACCGTCGAACTGATCGATGCGCTGGAGGCCGGGATTGCGTCGCTCCGAACGCGGAACGGCCGTCCCGTGCCGCCCGCCAACGGCTCGGTCGAGCCTGCGGTATTGCGGGCGCAACTGGAGAGGGCGTCTGTTTCCGCGGCGGACCTGGCCAGAGCGGTCGGCGTGCCGCCGGGGGACCTGGATGCGTGGATCTCCCGGCTGTTCGAACTGCTGACGCCGGCCGCACGCTGGAGACTGCTGGCGCCGCGTCCGAACGGCAGCGCGCATTTCCGCGGCACTCATCCCTTTTCTAAGATCGAGGAACTTTAACGACACCATGAGCACAGCGACCCGAACCCGAACCGAAAACGACCACTGACAAACCGCGCCTGATCCTCACCCATGGCGAGAAAGGCGGCGTGGGGAAGAGCACCGTGGCGCGCATCATTGCCGATTACCTGCGCTCGCGCGACGCGGCCTTCCGCGCCTACGATGCGGAGGGAGCCACCGGCCAGTTGCTGCGCTTCCACCCCGAGGCGACCGACCCGGTCGCGGTGGAAAGCGCCGCCGGCATCGCGCCGGTGCTCGATTATCTGATGGACGGCAGCGCGCAGCGCCTGGCGCTGGTGGACCTCGGCGCGCGCTCGGGCGAGGACGTAAAGCAATGGCTCTATCGCGCCGGCGCGCTCGAAGAGGCCGAGGCGGCGCGGCTGGGGATCACGGTGGTGTACGTGCTGGGCGGCGCGGTCGATAGCGTCGGGCACCTGAAGGAGTGCTTCGCGTCCCTGGGGCGCGATGTGAATTACGTGATCGCCAAAAACTTCGGCGTGGCCGGCAAGTTCGAGGTCTACGACAACTCCAAAGTGCGCCAGGATTTGCTGGCGGCGGGCGCGCGCGAAATTGAGATTCCGGCGCTGGACGGATCGGTATACCAATCGGTCGACCGGGCCAGCGTCTCCTTCAGCGCCTTCGCCGACGGCCGCGGCGGCGAATTCGGCTTCACGGAGCGCCGCTACTGCCGGACCTGGCTCCGGGAGTGCTTCGCGGCACTGGATACGGTGGCGACGGTCCTGCAATAGAGCCCCGGTGCCGGGCCGTACATCGGCACGCGGCATGCCGGAAATTCGTGCTTGAGCACGGACGAGACTGACACCGCGCGATGGCGCCTGCTATTGCGGGCGCTCCGCTCGCGCAATTACCGCCTGTTTTTCGAAGGGCAACTGGTTTCGCTGGTCGGCACCTGGATGACACGGGTCGCGACGGCGTGGCTCGTGTACCGCCTGACGCATTCGGCATTTCTGCTCGGCTTGACGGGTTTCGCCGGCCAGGCGCCGATCTTCTTTCTGACTCCGCTCGCCGGCGTGTGGGTCGACCGCTGGAACCGGCACCGGACCCTGATCGTCACGCAGATCCTTTCGATGCTGCAATCCTTCGCGCTGGCAGCGCTGACGCTGAGCGGCCTCATCACCATCTGGGAGCTGATCGCGCTGGTGGCGTTTCAGGGAGTGATCAACGCGGTCGATATGCCGGCGCGGCAGGCGTTCGTGGTGGAGATGATCGAGCGCCGCGAGGACCTGGGGAACGCCATCGCGATGAACTCGTCGATGGTGAATGGCGCGCGCCTGGTGGGGCCCGCCGTGGCGGGCGTGGTGATCGCAGCGGTCGGGGAAGGCTACTGCTTTCTGATCGACGGCTTCAGCTACCTGGCCGTGATCGCTTCGCTGGTTGCGATGCGGGTGACCGCCGGCCCGCGGCCCGAGCGGCAGCGGATGACGACGGAGCTGATCGAGGGCTGGCGCTATGTGAGGGACTCGCACCCGATCCGCGCCGTGCTGCTGTTTCTGGCCCTGGTGAGCCTGGTGGGAATGCCGTACACGGTGCTGATGCCGATTTTCGCGGGAACGGTCCTGCACGGGGACGCCCACACGCTGGGCTTTCTGATGGCGGCTTCGGGCGTCGGGGCGCTGCTCGGCGCAATCACGCTGGCTATGCGGCCGACGGTGCTGGGCCTGGGCCGCGTAATCGTGATCTCGGCGACGCTGTTCGGGGCGGGGCTCATCGGCCTCGGCGTTTCCCGCACGGTCTGGTGGTCGCTGGTGGCGGTTGCCGTTGCGGGTTACGGAATGATGCGGCACATGGCGGCGAGTAACACGATCCTGCAGACGATTGTGGACGAAGACAAGCGGGGACGCGTCATGGCGTACTACTCCATGGCCTTCCAGGGCATCTCGCCGTTCGGGAGCCTGGTTGCGGGCGCGGTGGCGGCAAAGGCCGGCGCTCCGTGGACGATGATCGGCGGCGGCGCGCTCTGCGCGATTGGCGCCGTGATGTTCCAGCGGGAACTGCCGACGCTGCGCCGTCTGGTGCGCCCGATCTACCGGGAGATGGGGATTCTGGTGGAAGGGCCGGAGCAGTAACCCAGCTACAATGGCGTTGTGACTCGCGTCCGGGCCATCCTGTATTGGAGTGTTCCTTCGATCCTGTGCCTGGCGCTCTACTGGTACGGGTTCAAATCGTGGTTCCGGGCGGACGATTTCGCCTGGTTGAGCGTGGCGCGGACCATCCATAGCTTTCCGGACCTGATGCGCGCGCTCTTTGCTCCGCGGGCCCAAGGAACGATCCGCCCGTGGAGCGAGCGGTGTTTCTTCATCATCGGGTACGACCTGTTCGGATTGCAGCCGCTGCCGTTCCGGATCGTGGTGTTCGCCACCCAGTTCGCGAATCTTGCGCTGCTGGCGGAGATCGGCACGCGGCTCACCGGAAAGCGCGCGGCGGGCTTCTGGGCGGCGATTTTCTGGGTGGCGAACAGCGCTCTGGCCGAAGTCCTGGACTGGGCCTGCGTGTACAACGAGGTGCTGTGCGCGTTCTTCCTGCTGCTCGCGTTTTACTTTCTCCTGCGGTACATCGAAACGGGCAACGCGCGACACAACACCTGGCAGTGGGTCGTATACTTATTGGGCTTCGGCGCCCTGGAGCTGAATGTGGTGTACCCGGTCTTAGCCGCAACGTACACACGCCTGTGCGCGCCGAAATACTTCCGCCGTACACTGCCGCTCTTTCTGCCGGCGGCCGCATTCGCGATCCTGCACGGCCTGGTTGCGCCCATACCGAAGACGGGGCCCTACGCCATGCACCTCGATGCATCGATTCTCCAGAGCCTGCTGGCTCTGTGGTCGTGGTCGCTTTCGGCGGTGTTCCTGCGGAACGCCATCCGGATACCGTCCTGGTTTCTGCCCGGGGGCGTAGCGGTGCTGTCGGCGGCGCTGCTCGTGTTTGCGGTGCGGCAGACCGTTGGCCGGCGATGGCTGGCGGTGTTCGGCCTGGTCTGGTATTTCGTCGTGATCGCTCCCGTGGCGCCGCTGCGGGACCATCTGGCCGGGTATTACATTTATCTGCCCCTGATCGGGCTGTGCTGGCTCGGCGGCTGGGCCTTTGCGGCGGGCTGGGGCGGCGGCTGGGCGGCGCGGTCCACGGCGGTAGCGCTGGCCGCGCTGTACCTGTTCATGACACTGCCGCGGACCTGGGCGGCCACGCAGTGGATTTACCGGGTGAGCGGACGGGCGGAGAGGCTCGTCAAAGGCGTGGCGTGGGCTCACGAGCGGCACCCCAATAGCGCGATTCTGCTGTACGGCGTCGATACGGAATTGTTTCTCAACGCGGTGAAGGACCACCCGTTTCCGCTGGTCGGGGCGGATCAGGTGTATCTCGCTCCCGGCAGCGAGCGCACGATTCACGCGCCCGTGGACCTCTACATGCTTTCCGCGGACGTCACCGAGCAAGCGCTCGAGCGCGACCAGTTGGAAGTCTACGATGCGACCCGGCCGTACCTGCGCAACATCACGCAGTTATACCGGACCATGCCGCGCGAGAGCGGACTGCCATCGCGCGTCGATGTGTCCAGCCCTCTAATGGCCTATCTGCTCGGGCCGGGGTGGTACAAGAATGAGGGCAACCATCGCTGGATGGCGCGGCGCGCTTCGCTGCGGATCGCGGCGCCCGGCGCGGCGGGGCAGCAGCTCCACCTGAGCGGCTACTGTCCCGAGGAGCAGCTTCGCGGCGGGCCGCTGCGGGTCACCGTTGCGATCAACGGCGAACCGGCGGGCGCCGGGGAGATTCGCGAGAACAGCTTCGAATTAGCATTTCCAGTGCCGGCCAGCGCTCTTGGCAAGCCGGACATGCAGGTCGCGGTCGAAGCGGGCCGGACATTTCGGGTTGGCAGCGACCAGCGCGAGCTGAGCCTGGTCTTCGGCGTCTTCGAGGTGCGCTGAACTTACGGAATGGCGCGTGGCGGCGACGCGAATCCGATCACGACCAGGACCAGATAAGTGAACGCCAGCGCCAGCCGCAACCGCCGGTAATCGATTCCCGAGCGCGCCGTCCGGAGTTTGAGCAGTTCATTGGCCGCGCTGATGAGGCCCAGGGCCAGAATGGTGCGGCCCATGATCACGGCATCGTCGAAGAAGAGAATGCCGAACAGGACGAGCGCGGCCGCGGTGGTCCAGGACATCACCGCATCCGGGAGCGAGATTCCGTGTCTGGTGTGCTTGTCCATGACGTGGGCTCCTACTCCTCGGGACCGGCTTTGGCGAGGCGCCCGGCGCGGGCCGGATTCGGGCACGAAGCGAGTGTTTCGGCAGGACTGCGCGAGAGGACGGCATCGCGCGTCTGGCGAAGCGTCGCGGTCAGTGAATGGATGGAGAGACGCGTGACTGACGGATTCACCAGCCACCCGAGCGAGGCCGGGATGTCGCGCGTCAGGGCGATCGCCTCGAGCTCCAGGTACACGCCGCCGTCGCGCTCCTGGTATCGCGCGATGCTGCGAATGCGCCAGAGAAAACCGTTGCCGGTGCCGGGCGGCAGCAGGCGCTCGCCGGTATGGCCGTACCCTTCGATCTCCCGCACCTCCACGGCTTCCGCGATGCTATAGCCGCGGCGCGCATCGAGCATGATGTCGTGCGCCTCGTAATGTCCCTGCATCGCGGCGTTCACGAAGAGCACTTTGCGCTGCCAGACCATCTGGAAGGCCTGGCCGCGGTCGCTGCAGGCAAGCGCCCGGGAGGAGGTGACAACGGGCCGATAGAGGTGCTGATAGTTGTCGTAATCGTGCACCACGGCGAGCAGGCCTTGGATGGTGGCGCCAGGAATGAATACGGCGCCGATCCAGTCATGGACGAGGCCGTTGGGAACGCCCTCGGTTCCATGTCCCACCACGGGAGCGATCACCGTCTCGCCGCGCCGCACGCGTGCCGCGCGATCCGGCGACTCGTCCATCCACAGAAAGAGCTGGCGGCCGGCGGCGCGCTCCTGCAGGCGGACGTCGGCCTCGTGGAGATAGGCGTTCCACGCGATCAGAGTGACGGGTTGGAGTTCGGCCGCGCGCAAGACCGCGGCGGCGTTAGCGGTAAGGACGATTGCGGCGAAAACGGATGCGGGCTTCATGGCTGTCCTCCCCCGGACTTCCGCGGCGAGTCAAGCACGGCCCAGCGATGCGGCCGCCCGGCCGGCGTTTGCACGCTGGGCTCCCGCGAGCGGATCGGGCCGTGCCGCGGAGGCGCTTGCTTCTGCAAAGGCGGGATACTGCCGCCCGCAGGCACGGCATTCGTAATGGCCGTGCACCGGCCACATTACGGATTCATGCGCCAGGTGGCACCAGGCGGTTCCGAGACTGGACTGCAGGTTCTTGAACATCTCGCCATCCTCCGCCGCTGCCCACGCACTTGCAATTCCACTGCGCCGTGCGTGGGAAGTGCCGTGAATCGAGCGCGCTTCCGTTTTGCGGCTGCCGAGGCGACGGCGGCAACTTCGGCGTGTGCCGGATTCCCGGCAGCGGGCGGCGGGCCGGTATCGGCGGAGGTTGATAATGGAAGAAGAATAACGGGGGATTCTGAATCCCGGACATCTCCGGCAGCATCTATCCGGTATAGCCGGACCGGATTTTTTCGGAGGGGTGAGGAATGGTAGCGGTTCAGATTGCGGAGGCGGATTCATCGACGGCGGCGCGCTATGAGGCGCTGATCCGGATCTCGAACTCCATCCGCGCCCGTAAGGAGCCGCAGGAGCTGTTTGAAATCCTGGTGCACGAGCTCGGGAAGGTGATCCCGTTCGACGGCATCGCGCAGTTCGACGAGTCATCGAACAAAGTGCACTGGCACCTCGGTCCCGGCTGCCGGCCGAAAAGCGAGGGCTGCCCCGCGGATGTAGAGGACGGCGAGAGTCTCCCCCGGCACGTGTATCGAACGCAGCAAACCGTGGTTCTGGGGACGCTGGAGGGCGAGTTGCGGTATCCCGAGTTCACGCGGCGGATGCGCGAGAACGGGCTGCAATCGCTCTGCGCGTTTCCGTTGACGACGGCCCACCGCCGGCTGGGGAGCCTGCTGATCGGCAGCATCCATCCGAATGTGTATTCGCCGGAGCAGGTTCGGTTCTGCTCGCTGGTTGCGGACCAGATCGCGCTCGCGACCGACGATGCGATCAACTTCCAGGCCTCGCAACGGGCCCAGGCGCGTCTGGAACTGCTGCTCGATCTGACCAACCGGGTGGTATCGAACCTCGACCTGCGGGACGTGCTGCGCGAAATCTCGGCGCAAGTGCGGCAAGTCATGCACTGCGAGGGCGCGGGAATCCTTCTACCGGATGGCAAGGACGGCAAACTGCGGATTTACGCGCTGGATTACCCCGATGCCCCCCACCCGCTGACGGAGAATTTCGCGCCGCCCGACGATACGTTTGCGCCGGTGCGCGCCTTCCGCGCCGGCGAGGCGATTGTGGAATCGGGCGACGAGATCCAGAGTGAGGGCGCCGGCGAAGTCCGGATGAAGACCGTGGCCCACGTGCCCATGGTGGGTCGAAGCGGAATCGTCGGGGTGCTCTCTCTGGGGACGCACGACGAAGGCGTCTTTTCGCAGGACGACCTGCCCTTTCTCACCCAGGTGGCTCACCAGGTCGCGATTGCCATTGAAAACGCGCGCGCTTTCGGCGAAATTTCCGACCAGAGGGAGCAGCTCGCTCTCGAAAAGCTCTACCTGGAAGATGAGCTGCGGACCGAACTGAAATTCGAAGAGATCGTCGGCCGCAGCGATGCGCTGCGCCGCGTGCTGGAGCAGATCGAGACGGTGGCGCCGACCGATTCGACGGTCCTGATCTATGGCGAGACGGGCTCGGGCAAGGAGCTGATCGCGCGCGCGGTGCACAACCTGAGCGCGCGCAAGGCGGGCGCCTTCGTGAAGCTGAATTGCGCCGCGATTCCCACCGGACTGCTCGAGAGCGAGCTGTTCGGCCACGAGAAGGGCGCATTCACCGGCGCGATTTCGCAGCGGATCGGCCGGTTCGAGCTGGCCAACCGCGGCACCATGTTTCTGGACGAAATCGGCGAGATTCCGCTCGAGCTGCAGCCGAAGCTGCTGCGCGTTCTGCAGGAGCGCGAGTTCGAGCGGCTCGGCTCGACGCGCACGCTGCGCACCGACGCGCGGCTCATCGCCGCGACCAACCGCGATCTCGAAGAGCTGGTCCGGCAGCAGAAATTCCGCTCGGATCTCTACTACAGGCTGAACGTCTTTCCGGTTCGCGTCCCACCGCTGCGCGAACGTCCGGATGATATCCCGCTGCTGGTCCGGCATTTTGTCCAGCAGTTCAGCCGCAGGCTCGGCAGAGCGATCGATGCCATCCCGGCGGAAACCATGAGCGCGCTGGTTCGCTATCCCTGGCCGGGCAACATTCGCGAGCTGCAAAACGTGATCGAGCGCGCGGTGATTCTGACCACGGGTCCTGTGCTGGCCGTGCGCACGGAGGATTTGCGCCCGCCGGGTCCGGCCCTCGCGCCTGCGGCAACCGCCGATAACGCCGCCCTGGCACGCCCGGCCGGCAATATCCGGGAAGCGCTGGAGGAAGCGGAGCGCCAGCAAATCCTGGCGGCCCTCGAAAAGAGCAACTGGGTTGTGGCGGGTCCGGAAGGGGCGGCGGCGCGGCTCGGCCTGAAGCGGTCGACGCTGCAATCGCGGATGCAGAAGCTCGGCATCCGCATTTCGCGAACCGGTGCCTGAACACAGCGAAATTGTCCGTATCCTGGCATTTATCGAGCGGCACGGCTACGCGCTGCTGTTCTTCTGGGTACTGGGGGAGCAGAGCGCGATCCCGGTGCCGTCGGTCCCGCTGCTGCTCGCGGCGGGCGCGCTCATCCGCGGCGGGCGGCTTGCGGCGCTGCCGGCCGTCTTGTGCTGTGTGATCGCGGCGCTGGTTGCGGACACGGTCTGGTTTCAGCTCGGCAGGCACCGCGGCAGGCAGGTCCTGCGGCTGGTTTGCCGGCTTTCTTTGGAACCGGATTCGTGCGTGCGGCAGACCGAAAATACATTTTTGAAGTACGGGATGCGTTCCCTGCTCGTCTCGAAATTCATTCCGGGGCTGAATGCTGTGGCCGCGCCGCTGGCCGGGCATTCGCGGACGTCGTATCGGCGGTTCGCGCTCTACGATTGCGCCGGCAGCGCGATCTGGAGCGGGGCATATCTTGGCCTCGGATATGTTTTCAGTAACCAGTTGGAACGCGCGGTGGGCTACGCCTCGCGGATGGGATCGAACCTGGTCGTGCTGGTGGCCGGAGTGTTCGCGCTGTGGCTCGCGTGGAAATGGATCGAGCGGCGCCGCTTCCTGAGGCAACTGGACGTCGCGCGCATCACGCCGGCGGAGTTGCAGGCGTTGCTCGATGCGGGCGAAGAGCCGTTCATTGTGGATCTGCGGAGCGGGCTGGCGGACTCGGCGCCGCTGATACCCGGAGCCGTGCGGATCTCGCCGGAAGAGTTAGCGGCGCGCGGAGGAGAGATCCCGCGAGATCGCGAAATTATCCTCTTCTGTACTTGACCCAACGAAGCCTCGAGCGCCCGTGCGGCGCTGCTATTGAGAGCGCAGGGAATCGTCCGTGTACGCCCTCTGCTGGGCGGAGCGGAGGCGTGGGAGAAATTCGCCGGGTTGCCGGTGAACTGACGCCTTATCTTGCCGCGAATATCAGCCGGAACGGGCAGGCATAACGCACCTCCGCATGCCGCTTCGTGCCGGCGAGGTTTCCGATAAACTCGCTCAGTCCAATGGCTTGAGCCTTCCTCACCAGTGCGGCGTCGGCATCCAGGAGGACCGCGGCGTCGGCCATCCGGACGGCCTCGAAGATCGACAGCACCACGGCCGCACGCGGAAACACGTCGATCGAGAGCAGGGCTTGCTCGATCCGCGCCTTCGTCGTGTCCGGACTCAGGGACCAGCCCTGCGGCGCGGCAGCGCCATGCTCCACGCGCGCCATCCGAGTGCGATGCGCCGATTCCGCAAGCTCGCCGCGAATGGCGCCCAGGGCCTTCGCGATCACGGTTCTCCGCGCCCACGCTCCCATCCAGGTGGTGAAGAACGGATATCCCTCATCCTGCGAGGCAATCGTGTCCACGGCAATATCGAGACTGATATCGCGCTGTCCCGTAAGAAGAAAGGCGAGCCAGAGGAGATCGGCGGCGTCCTTCGTTGTATCGTCCATATTCATTCGACGGGCGAGTGTGCACGCCGTTATCCAATTGAGTCGCGATCGTAATACAGGCCTTCCGGTCACGGCCGGGATTTCGCGTGACGCCGGGCTGGCATGTGCCGAAGATCGGGCAGACGGAAATTCTCGAGGGCGGTGTCGATCCTCGCGGTCCCCGGGCGTCGTTCCCGTGAAGGAGGACGCGCTGTGGGAGATGCCGAAAATCCGGTAGCTACCGAATGTGCGGCGACCGGAGCCGGCCGGTATGGGCGTAAGTGCTTCAAAATGAGCGGCCGCCGTTTGGCCGCGCGCATGCCTCTGGGAAACCGCAAAGAGGGAATGCAAGTCATGTTGCGGGTTTCTTACTCCGATACCGCCGAGGGCCAGCGCTGGAACCTTTGCGGCCGGCTGGCGGGTCCATGGGTCGGCGAGCTGCGCTCGTGCTGGCAACATGCTCGCGAGCGCACGCCGCTGGCGCCCGCGGTCGTCGATCTGAAGGACGTGACCTTCATCGATGAGGCGGGCGAACGCCTGCTCGCCGAAATGGAGGCGGCCGGCATCGAACTGGTCGCCGCGGGAGTGGAAAACCGGCATCTCATCGCAACCTTAAGGAATGGGGCAGCGCGTCCGCTGCGGCGCGGACTGGACCACCTGTGCCCGCCGTGCGGCAAATCCGCACCGACTGATGGAGGGGAAAAGTGAAGACGAAACGCAACCACCGAATTCTCGGGGCCGCCGCGGCCCTGCTCGCCGCCGGAGTCATCGCCGTAGTCAGCCGATCGAAAGGAACCGCGGCCGCGATGGCACCGCCTCCGCCGCCGGACGTCATCGTAGCGGCCGTCGAGCAGCGTGACGTGCCGATCGAGCGGGAGTGGGTCGGGACGCTGGATGGCCTCGTGAATGCGGCCATCAAGGCGCAGGTGACGGGCTATCTGCTGCGGCAGGGCTACGCGGAAGGCTCGTTCGTTCATAAGGGGCAGTTGCTCTTCGAAATCGACCCGAGGCCGTTCCAGGCGGAAGCGGACCAGGCCGCCGGGCAGTTGGCCCAGGCGCAGGCGCAACTGGCACAGGCGCAGGCCGGGCTCATCCAGGCGCAATCCCAGCTTGCGACGGCGGAAGCAAACCAACACAAGGCGCAATTGGATGAAGACCGCTATAAGCCGCTCGCCGAGCAGCAGGCCATCACCCAGCAGGACCTCGACAACGCCCGGCAGACCAACCAGGCGATGAAGGCGCAGGTGGCCGCCGCACAAGCGCAAGTGGAGACCGCGAAAGCGCAGATCCAGGCTGCGCGCGCCGGCGTAGCGGCGGCGGAAGCCGCGCTCGAAACCGCCAAGGTCAACCTCGGCTTCACGCGGCTGACTTCTCCCATCGACGGCATCGCGGGGGCGGCCACGACGCAGGTGGGCAACCTGGTCGGACCGGCCGGCAGCGCCATCACGACGGTCTCGACGCTCGATCCGATTAAGGCGAATTTCACCGTAAGCGAGCAGGAATATCTCAGCCTGGCGCGGGCCGATGAGCTCCATAAACTGCAGCTCAAGCTGATCCTGGCCGATGGGAGCGCGCATCCGCAGCCGGGACGGTTCTCCTTCGCCGATCGGCAGGTGGACCCGGCGACGGGCGCGATCCGGTTGACGGGGATCTTTCCCAACCCCGGAAACCGCCTGCGGCCCGGCCAGTATGCCAAGGTGCGGGCGGCCGTCGGGATGCACTCCGGCGCGCTGCTCGTCCCGCAGCGGGCCGTGATCGATACCCAGGGCACGAACATGGTGGCGGTGGTCGATCCGAACAATACCGTGCGATTCGCCGCCGTGACGGTCGGCGAGCGCATCGGTTCCGATTGGATTGTCGAGCAGGGCCTGAAGCCCGGCGAGCGCGTCGTGACCGACGGTCTCTTCCACATCCGCCCGGGTGCGGCGGTCAATCCGAAGGGGGCGAAATAATGTCGAAGTTCTTCATCCGCCGGCCCATCGTGGCGATGGTGATCTCCATCCTGACGGTGATCATCGGGATCGTCACGATCGCGGAACTGCCCATCGCGCAATTCCCGCAGATCGCGCCGCCGGAGGTGCAGATCCGGGCGAATTATGTGGGCGCGGACTCCCAAACCATCGAACAATCGGTTGCCACCCCGATCGAGCAGCAGATGAGCGGCGTGGACAACCTGAACTACATGTACTCGCTCAACGCGGGCGCCAGCGGCCAGATGACCATGATCGTGAACTTCGACGTGAAGACCGATCCCAACACGGACCTCATGCTGACCCAGATGCGCGAGCAGCAGGCCGCGTCCCAGCTCCCGCAGGACGTCACCAATTACGGCGTCACCGTGCAGAAGTCCGTGACCGCGCCCCTGATGGTGATGGGGCTCTACTCGCCGAACGGAAGGTATGACGCGAAGTTCCTGGCCAACTACGCCTATATCAATCTGAACGATCAGTTGACGCGCGTGCCGGGGATCGGCAGCGTGCAGGTATTCGGCGCGGGGCAGTACGCAATGCGCCTGTGGGTCAAGCCGGACCAGCTCTCGAAACTCGGCATCACGGTGCCGGAAATCGTCTCGGCCATCCAGGCGCAGAACGCGGTGAATCCCGCGGGACAGGTTGGTGGGGCGCCCGCACCGAAGGGGCAGGAGTACACCTATTCGGTGCGGGCGCAGGGGCGTCTGACCTCGCCCGAGGAGTTCGGCGACATCATCGTCCGGGAGTCCGCGGACGGCGGCATCGTGCGTCTGCGCGACATCGCGCGGATGGAGCTGGGCTCGCAGGACTATTCGATCTCCGGCCGCATCAACGGCAAGCCCGGCGCCATCATCGCCCTTTATCAGCTTCCCGGCAGCAACGCAGTCGAAGCGGCGCGCGGCGTCCGCAAAGTAATGGAAGAGGCGAAGAAGCGCTTTCCGCAGGACGTCGATTACGTCGTCTCGCTGGACACGACGGCATCCGTCACGGAGGGCATGCGCGAGATCGTCACCACGATCGGGATCGCGATCGTTCTGGTCGCGATCGTCGTGTACATCTTCCTCCAGGGATGGCGCGCTACGCTGATTCCGCTCCTCGCGGTGCCGGTTTCGCTGATCGGCACGTTTGTGCTCTTTCCCCTGCTCGGATTCTCGATCAATACGCTCTCGCTGTTCGGGCTGGTGCTGGCGATCGGCCTGGTGGTGGATGACGCGATCGTCGTCGTCGAAGCGGTCGAGCGCCATATCGAGGAAGGCCTCGATCCGAAGAACGCGTCGCTGCGGGCCATGGAAGAAATCTCCGGCCCGCTGATCGGCATCGCGCTGGTCCTCTCGACCGTATTCGTGCCGACCATCTTCATCCCCGGAATCACGGGCCGGCTCTATCAGCAGTTCGCCGCCACGATTGCGATCTCGGTGATCCTCTCGGCGTTCAATGCCCTGACCCTCAGCCCCGCGCTGGCCGCTCTGCTGCTCAAGCCACGCGGTGAGGCGCGGGGCTTCATGCGGCGCTTCTTCGATTGGTTCAACCGCTTCTTCGAGCGGTCGACCGATAGCTACCTGCGCTGGTCGCGCGTCCTGCTCAACAAGAGCGCGGTCGTCTTCGTGATCCTGATCGCCGCGGGCGCGGGCGCGAGTTTGTTGAGCCAGCGTGTTCCTTCGAGCTTCCTGCCCGTCGAAGACCAGGGCTACCTGTTCATCCACCTGCAGTTGCCGAATGCGGCGTCCCTCCAGCGGACGGAGGCCGCCGCGCAGAAGGTGGAGCAGATCCTCCTCCACACGCCGGGCGTCAAGTACACCACCAGCGCGGTTGGGTTCAGTCTTCTGAGCTTCGTCAACACCAGCTACACGGGCTTCTTCTTCGTCACACTCGACGATTGGGGCGATCGCAAGAGCCGCGCCACGCAGTACCAGGAGATCGTACAGCACGTCAATCAGGAGCTCTCGAAGCTGCCGGACGGCTTCGCGCTCAGCTTCCCGCCGCCCGCGATTCCCGGCGTCGGAACATCGGGCGGCTTCACGTTCGTGCTCGAAGACCGCGCCGGGCGGGACGTGCCGTTCCTCGCGGAAAACGTGCAGAAATTCATCACCGCGGCGGCGAAACGGCCGGAGATCGCGCCCGGCCTGGTCACCACGTTTTTGCCGGGCGTTCCGCAGCAGTTTCTCAATGTGGATCGCGAAAAGGTGCTGAAGCAAGGCGTGGCGCTCACCGATGTCTACCGGACCGTGCAAGCCTACATGGGCGGCCTGTTCGTGAATTACTTCAACCGGTTCGGCCGGCAGTGGCAGGTATATGTCGAGGCGGAGGGCGACTACCGCGCGAACCTGGACCACATCGATCAGTTCTATGTGCGCAACTCGCACGGGGAGAGGGTGCCGCTCTCGTCGCTCGCGCACTTCGAGACGCGCTACGGCCCGGAGTTCACCATGCGATACAACCTCTACCGCTCCGCGCAGATCATCGGCTCGGCGGCGCCCGGATACAGCTCGGCGCAGGCCATGAAGGCGCTCGAAGAGACCTTCGACAGAACCATGCCGCGCGAAATGGGCTACGACTACATGGGCATGTCCTACCAGGAGAAGAAATCCCAGGAGGGGATTCCGACATCGGCCATTTTCGGCCTCTCGCTGGTGTTCGTATTCCTGATCCTGGCGGCTCTCTACGAGAGCTGGACCCTGCCATTCAGCGTCCTGCTGAGCACGCCAATGGCCGTGTTCGGGGCCTTCGCGGCTCTGTGGCTGAGGCGATGGGTCATGGAGTTGTACCTTCCGGCGTACCGCGTTCAGATCGAAAACGACGTGTATTCGCAGATCGGTCTCGTGATGCTGATCGGCCTCGCCGCCAAGAATTCCATCCTGATCGTGGCGTTTGCCAAGGCCGAGTACGAACGCGGCAGGCCGCTGGCGGAGGCCGCGCTCGAAGCGGCGCGGCTGCGTTTGCGGCCGCTGCTCATGACCTCGATCGCGTTTATTCTAGGCTGCGCTCCGCTCTGGCTGGCTTCCGGCGCCGGCTCCATCGCCCGGCAGGTGATGGGCACGGCAGTGATCGGAGGCATGCTGGTCGAGACCTTCATCGGCCGCTTCCTGATTCCCGCGATCTTCTACGCGGTCGAGAGATTGTCCGGCGCACAGGCGGCCAGTCCCGAATTGGCGCTTTCGCCGGCGCAGGGAGATTGAGATGAGAGCATCGTATGTTACCGTCGCCGCGGCCGCGGCGCTGATGGCCGGATGCGCGGTCGGCCCCAATTACAAGCGCCCGGAAGCGGCAGTTCCGCCATCCTTCCGGGCGCCCGCGCCGCTCCCCGAATCGCAGGCCGCATCGCTCGCTGATCTGAAGTGGTTCGATGTCTTTCGCGATGCCCAGCTTCAGCAGTTGATCCGGGAAGCGCTCGCGCACAACTACGACCTGATGGATGCGGCCGCCCGCGTGGAGGAGGCCCGCGCCAGCCTGGGAATTGCGCGCTCCAACCAGCTTCCCCAGGCCGACGCCTCCGGCGCGCTCGAAATCACGCGCCTCTCGCGCGACGGATCGTTCCCGCTGCCGGCATCGTTCGTGGCCAGCCAGAACCGGAACTGGGGCCAGGCGTCGCTCGGGCTGCTCTCCTTCGAAATCGACCTCTGGGGCCGCCTGCGCCGCGAAACCGAGGCCGCGCGGGCCAACCTGCTCAATGCCGAGTGGAACCGCAAGGCGGTCATCAGTGGCCTTGTGAGCGACGTGGCGGCGGACTATTTCCAGCTTCGCGAGCTGGACTACGAGCTCGAGATTTCGCAGCGAACGCTCGAGAACCGCCGCGCCTCGCTCGATCTGGTGCGCGAGCGGCAGGGCGGCGGCGTGGCCACGCTGCTCGACCTGCGCCAGGCGGAGCAGCTCGTCAGCAGCGCCGCCGCGAACATCCCGGTGCTCCAGCAGCAGATCGAGCAGAGCGAGAATCGCATCTCGCTGCTGCTCGGAGCGAACCCGCAAGCCGTCGTGCGCGGGCGCAGCCTGGTCGAACAGGATGTTCCGCCGGAAGTGCCCGCCGGGCTGACTTCGGCCCTGCTCGACCGCCGCCCCGACATCCACGCGGCCGAGCAGGCGCTGATCGCCGCGAACGCGAATATCGGCGTCGCCAAGGCGGCGTATTTCCCTCAGATCAGCCTCAGCGGCGTCCTGGGCGGCCAAAGCTCCAGTCTGTCGAGCCTCTTCACCGGCCCGAACCGCGCCTGGAATTTCGTGCCCCAGGTTTCGCAGCCGCTTTTCGCCGGCGGCCGGATCAAATCCGGTGTGCGGCAAGCGGAGGCGGAGCGCGAGCGCGCTCGGATCGCGTACGAGAAGGCCATCCGCACGGCGTTCTCCGAGGTCTCCGATGCGTTGATCGCTCATGAGCGCACGCGCGAGAGCCGTGTGGAGCAGGAGAAGCTGGTGCAGGCGCTCGAAGACCGCAAGCGGCTGGCTTACGTCCGCTATCGCGGCGGCGTCGACACGCAGTTGAACGCGCTCGATGCGGATCGCGATCTGTTTCAGGCGGAACTGGGCCTGGCGCAGATCCGTTACGCGGAGCTGGTGAGCGTGGTCCAGCTTTACAAAGCTCTGGGCGGCGGCTGGGAGTAATCCTCGCGCTATGTCCAGCGCGATCTGATACAGTTGCAGATCATGGGATCTGCAACCGTGAGAATGTGGCTTGCCGGAACACTGGTGGCCTTTGCCTGCTCGCTACCTGCGTCGGCGGCGCCGCCGATCCGGGTGATGCTGCTCGATGGCGAATCGGGCGGCCCCTACCATGCCTGGCAGCAGACCACGCCGTATCTGAAACGGATGCTCGAGGATGCCCGGATTTTTCAGGTCGATGTGGTCACCGCGCCGCCGCGCGGCGGCGATTTCAGCGCCTTTCACCCGGATTGGAGCAAATATCAGGTCGTGGTCTGGAACTACGACGCTCCGGATGACCGGTGGCCCGA
>Ga0209062_1002371_pt1 | contig 25688 bp, 27 predicted proteins | sample Coa_R2_2_FD_187158 | JGI IMG/M metagenome (GOLD analysis project Ga0209062, IMG submission 187158) | Surface soil microbial communities from Centralia Pennsylvania, which are recovering from an underground coalmine fire - Coalmine... | ecosystem: Environmental > Terrestrial > Soil > Unclassified... | reverse complement strand
ACGATGGCCGCCTACTTTTCACGCATCGACGATGGCGACGAGCTGTTGAACGGCGGTTTCCGTGCCTACTTCGTACTCGGCCGCATCGACACGCATCCCGAAATCCGCGTGCGTGTCTGTGTGCATGGCTACCAGTGGGAGGTGCCCGCGAGCACGCTGTTCACTTTGCCGCCGGAGATACACGATTGCGTGGCGCGAGCGGGGCAGGAGGGGCTGTCCAATGCTTAGCGCCTCTTTTCCCACACGACTGCCCCTTCCAGTCGTTGCATACCAGGCAAGGAGCATCCAGATCATCCTGATCGGTGCTGGAGGAACGGGTTCGTGGGTGTGCCAGCACCTGGCCCGCCTGGTCTGGGACTTCAACCGATCTCAGGCCCTGGTCCAAGATGAGCAACCCCGGCGGGCTCGCCTTCTGGTCGTGGATTACGACGTTGTTGAGCAGGGCAATATTAAGGCGCGGCAAAATTTCTGTCCCGCCGAGATCGGCTTGCCCAAGTCTCAACTCCTCGCGACCCGGTACGGCCTGGCCTTCGGCATGGGGCCGGATGAGATCTCCGCGCAGGTCAAGCCGTTCGCTCACTCTATGATCGAGAGCCGGTTCGATCAGCTTACCATTCTCGTCGGCTGTGTTGATAACGCTGCGGCCCGCCAGGAGATCGCTAAGTGCCTGAAGGAGTACAACTCCTATGCACCAGAGAGAGAGCGGGTGCCGCTGGTCTGGTGGGTAGATAGCGGGAACGGTCTCCATACGGGCCAGGTGCTTATCGGCAATACGGCCCGGCTCGCCGAAATGCAGGGAGCCTTGCACGAATCTATCTGTACCAGGCTTCCCTCGCCTGCCCTGGTTCACCCTGAACTGCTCACGCCGCACCCAGATGAGATCCAGGCAGCATCGCCTCGCCTTTCCTGCAAGGAACTGGTGCTGGCCGGAGAACACCGGGCGCAGCAGAGCAGGACGATCAACAATCACATGGCCGCCTTAGTCTACGCCTACGTCGAGATGCTCATCTACGGGGGACTGAGCACGTTCGCGACCTATACGGACCTTGCCACCTTCACCGTGCGGTCGCTGGAAGCCACGCCGGAAGCCTTTGCGCTCGCACTCGCGCGGAACCAGGACTTCTTCACCATGTCACCTTGTGAGGAGCTGGATGAGGAAGACCTCGACGACGAGGACGAGCCACCCCTGCACCTCGCTCTGTAAGCCACGACGCGCGCCCCCCTTTGTTTCCATCGACACCATCCAGTTCCCACCTCTCTTGATCGTTTTCACAACTTGTACTTGAAAGGAGCATCAACCGATGCAGTTTACCTGCCAACAAGATCGCCTGAGTCGTGGCCTCTCCATAGTCGGCCACGCCGTTGCTAAGGGAGGCATCAGTCACCCCATTCTCGCCAATATCCGCCTCGAAGCGACCGCATCTCACCTGAAACTCCAGGCCACAAACCTGGAGATCGGCATTACCGTCCTCATTGAGGCAGAGGAAGTCCAGGAAGAAGGGGTGACGGCTGTACCCGCCAAGCTCTTCACCGACATCGTTTCCACTCTCCCTCCCGGTTCGCTCACGATGCACGTTTATGAGGCCACCCACGAAACCCGTATCACCAGTCAGCGCGGCAACGCCCGTGTCAGGGGCACGAGTCCAGAGGAGTTTCCTCCTGTACCTGGCGTAGAGCAGGGAAGTCAGCCGGTGGTCATGAATGCGGTCCAGCTCAAAGAGGTCATCAAAGAAGTGAGCATTGCCGCCGACTACAGCGGTGCGCGCGAAATCCTGGAAAGTGTGCTGGTCCAGATCGAACCGGAAAAAGTGACCTTTGCGGCAGCCGATGGCTTCCGCCTGGCCTTCCGCACCATCTCACTCCCTGTTTCATGCGCTGTTCACTCTAATATTCTCATCCCTGTGCGCACCCTGCTTGAACTTTCCAGCATTCTGCCGACTGATGGAGTAGTGCAGATGAGCCTGGCACCCAACAACAGCCAGGTCATCTTCCATACTGAGCGGATGTCGCTCTCCTCGCGCCTGTTGGAAGGCAAATTCCCCAACTACCGCGCCATGCTGCCAGCGGAACGCCAGACACGAGCAGTGATGAAAACGGCGGAGTTTATCGAAATCGTGCGCCTGACCGCGCTTTTCGCTCGCGCCAGCACGAAAGTCGCTTGCCTTACTATTCGTGGAAGCCAGGGATTGGAACCGGGGAGCCTGACGATTGCCTCAGAGGAATCGGACCTGGGAGGCAACGTGAACACGATCACAGCTTGCGTCGAGGGAGACGACCAGGAGGTCGCCTTCAATGTTGACTTCCTGGCAGAAGCGCTCGCAGTGACCTCCTCCCCGGAGGTGGCGTTGGAGATTGGTGTGACCAGAGCGCCTGGCGCGCTGCTTCGACCTGTGGGCACGGGAACCTGTGTGCATTTCTTCCTGGCAATGGGAACTGGAAATACGCAGCCGGGAAACCAGCAGAACGGGCAGACTACTCAGTAAACCCTTTTCTTCCTCACCACCTACCCTTATGGCAGGGCCACCATCACTCGCAAAGCAGCGGGAGATGGTGGCCCTGCTCTGTATGAAAGGAGACCTATGTCTATGCTACAACCACCCCAGCTCTCTGCCACGAGCAAGATTTCGTTTGTTGCATTCTCTCAGGCTGGTAATCGCTGTGCGCTGGGGGAAGCGGCAGGCCCGGTGGAACTGTGGGAGCGCCATGCGACATCCTTTGCCTATCGCGGGGCGTTCCGTCCTCTGTTGGAGGAAACCCATCTGGATACTGAACAGGGAGGCCTGCCGTTTGCGCTCTCGCCAGAGGGGAAGCGACTCGCCACCATTAACCGAGATGGGCGCGAGATCTGCGTCTACCTGACCTCTGCTGATAAACACATTGCCCGATTTTACGGGACGAGAGGCCGAACGCTTCTCCTCACCTGGTCACCCGATGGGCAACTTACCTCCGCGACTTCCGCCGGGTGGGTCTACATCTGGGATTTCGCCCACGCCTACGAGGAATTCGGCTTCAGTCTCGCATCAAAGGCCAACGGCAACCCGTCTGTCGAGCGCCCTGTCACGCAGCTTTCCTGGTCGCCCGACGGGCGCTACCTCGCCTATGCCGAAGAGCAGGATGGGATGGTGCGCCTCTACGATGCCTGGCGAAAGGCGTGGCAGGAAACGGGCGTGGGCCGGGGCACACCTGGCGAAACGGTGCAGGCACTGGCCTGGTCGCCCGATAGTTCGCGGTTGGCGCTCTCTATCGGCACGCGGGTAGAGATCTGGTCGCGTAAGCGGAGCATCCGACCCGTTGTGGTGTGTGCAGAGGGTGAGAGCGCAGCACGTCTTCTCTCCTTCTCGCCCGATGGAGGGCTTCTCTGCGGTGTGGGAGAGAGCGGCGGTGCGCTCCTGTGGGATGCAACCTCTGGGTCGAGGTTTTCGGTTCCCCACCCCCTCCGTTCTGGTGTGACCAGTGCAGCGGTCTTGCCTGAAGACGGCCTCTGGTTGATCGGGAAAGAAGACGGAACGGCGCACTGCTCGGATTTGCTCTCGGTGGTCGGCTACGCTCTTTCCCCGAAGGCTGGCCCTGCCTCGGTCGTGTGCGCGAGCTGCATCGGGACTGACGAACTGCGTGCGCATCAGGAGGCCGGTGCCGCTCGCCCCATCCATCGCGCCGAGGCGAGGGAGCTTGCTTGCGAGCGTTGTTACACCTACCTGGCAACCGGCGACCTCGCGCCGACGGGCCAACCTCTTCGAGACTTTTTTGCCCTCGATCTCGGCGATCTCCGCTCCGCGCTGGATATTGATGCCTGGCCGTTGGGGGGCTGCTGGATCGCGGCCCTCGGACTCTTCTGGTGGATCGAACGGAGCGCCCCGGACGTGGAGGCGCGGCTCATGGTCGTCGAGGGGACGCGAGGGACGAAAGGCACACGCCGCCCCGATCACGTCGTGGTCGAGCTGGTGATAGGCGGCTGTTCATACTGCCTGGATAGTGAAGGGGTGAGCCGCATGCCTCCTTTTTTACAGGACTGGCAGAGGACCTATGGACTGGAGGATTCTCGTCTCGTCCCGCTTGATCCCGAAGTGCTGCGGTCTGCGCAGTTCCTCTACAGCGAGGCACAAAGTTTGCAGATTACAACGGCCCTCTTCGAGAAGTTCGGTCCCTGGCAGACTGCCTACCTTGAACGCTTCGCGCACGGGAGGGCCGCATGAGCGAAACCATGATCGAACGGCGCGCGCCCTGGCAGATAAAGCGCTCGGATCTCATTCCCCTCTCCGATACCTTTCCCGTCTCTCAGGTCTATGTTCCAGGTCCGCGCTCCTGGAGCGAAGCCGATTTGCACGCCTACACCATCGCATGCTATCGGCGTGAGACGACACCGCCTTTTATCCCACAGTTCCCAGTAGGCGCCTGGAGCGCCGATACGCTTGGAAATTTGTATCAGCTTCAGCGCTATCAATTGTCCGATCCAGTGCTCCTTTTCCCCCAGGGGGACCCATTTGCCTCAGAATGGGGGTGGTTCTCAGGGATCTATCCCTGGGTGGTCGAAAAGTACGTTGGCTGGCTGCAAGAAGGCTATGAACTGCCGCCGCTGTATGGCTGTGAAACACGCCGTGGCCGGATCTGCATTACCAGTGGTGACAATGAAGCTGCTGCATTGGCGCATGCTGGTCGAAAGACGGCGCTGATCTGGGTCTCCCTTGCCTATCACCGGCCAGATGGCGTCTGCGTTGGCTTGACCCATGCTCTCGCTGTAGAAGAAGCCCTCCGTGCCGGCCATCGCGTGCCAGAAGCCGTACTCGCTGACTATCCCGATTTGGCGAAAAGCTTCACCGGTTCGCACCTCTCCTCGTGAGCCCGCGTCGGGCACCCGTTCTGTTTTTTGCGCCGTGCGTTCCCTGTGACGCCGGCGCGCCTGTATTCATCCAAAGGAATGATGTATGAGTAGAAAACATCGACAAGACGATTCTCCTCCTGCCAAAGAGATACAGGAAGCCAGGCTGTCTGTAGACGATTATGGTCTTTCCTGGCTCGTCGCGCTGCAAACCGGATCAGTCTGGGGGCATTGCTATGAGAACAGCTACGCCAGCTTTTTTGCCTTCCCCGCGCTCTTTGACCCTTCTGGCCGCTTGATCGAAGGCTGGATGGTGTTTGAAGAGCCAGATCGGGTTGTCCTGATGGAACATGGTTGGTTGGCTGGAGGTTCGCATATCATCGACCCGACAATTGTGTTCGCTGTCAATCCCGGCCAACCGGTGTACTACTTCCCCGGTGTAGAACGCGGGCGCTCTGAGTTGGAAAGACTAGAAAACCAGTTCTTCCCGCACGTGCGCTTTTGCGACTACGGAGCTGACGGGATGGGACACCCTGGATACCGCGCAGCCTTTAACGCCGCACACCAGAAGGCCCGTTTGCTATGTTCGTCCGGGAAAGCCTTGAGCTGCGTCAGGGCGACGATGCTTGGGCCACAGGAAGAGGCGAGAGGACAGGAGGAGGCTGGAAGGCGAGCGGTCATTGTGCTCTTGCCCGATCATCGAGGGAGGGAGGAGACAGATGAGAAAAAGCGTGTATGAACGCATGCTCCTGCGCGTTCGTGAGGTCGTGCAGGCTGCCGATCTTTTGCGGGAATTCGAGACCGCGGAACGCTTCAATGTGCGCATCGAGAACGAGTCCTACATGCCTCTGGTAATCGAGAGCTGGCCGACGCCCGATTCACTGCTGGGTGAACGGCGGCGCATCCTGGCAGCACACTACTTCATTGAAAAGGGCCGCGCCTATCCCGATCCAGAGTTGGAAATGACTGATGCAGGCTTCCCTGTGTGCCTCAGACAGACCGCCTTCGGGATCATGGAGACGCCTGTGCTTTGGCGGGACCCGGTAACGCAACAGGTCATGATCAATGTGCGGGGCAAAAGGGACATGGCCGAATTGCTTGGTATCTGGGCCAAAAATATCAAGGACCAGGGTTGGACCCAGGCCGCCTCACGTATTGTTGCGGCGAGCAATCAAGGCACCCTTGCCCTTCCCCAGCCAGGCGAGGCGTAGAACAGCACTCTTGATCATTTTCGCCCCCGAACGCCTGTCAATTGCCCCACATCCTAAGAGGACGCCGGCGGAAGAGATATCTCTTCCCCGGCTTGTTTTTTTCTGGAAGGAGACGTGTCCATGAGCACCCCTCAAGAGCCACCGACAGAAGAGTTGCCGGTAGTTTCCTCGCTGGTGAACGATTTGCTCGCAGGCGCGCGCCAATATCGACCGTCCCAGGTCGAGATGGCGATGATGGTTTACCGCGCGCTGGCTGAGGAGATCCCGGCAGTGCTGGAAGCCCCGACCGGGGTTGGCAAAACGATGGCCTACCTCATCCCGCTGGTACGCTCAGGCAAGAAAGCCATTGTGAGCACCGCGAACAAAGCCTTGCAGGAGCAAATCTTCCTGAAGGATATCCCATTCGTCCAGCAGCATGTTGCCCCCTTCGACGCGGCCCTCGTCAAAGGCGTGGGCAACTATCTCTGCCTCGAACGATTTACCAATGAGAGCAGGGACCCCAGAACCTTCGAGCTATACGCCGATTTCGCCCACCTGGTCGAGAGCGTCCGCGAGGATACCTCATTTACCGGCGACTTCGAGGCGCTTCCCTTTTCCCTGCCGTTTGATCTGCGCAGTCGGATCAACGGCGACAGCGATCTGTGCGCGTGGAGCAAGTGCGACTTTTTTGATCGCTGCTACATTCGCCGCATGCGCGAGATCGCCAAGTCCGCCCAGGTCATCGTGGTCAACCACACCCTCTTATTATTAGATGCCGCCATCGACGGCGCGCTCCTCCCAGAGCACGACGCCATCATCATCGACGAGGCGCATCATCTCTCCGAAGAGGCGCAGAGCGCCTTTACGACGACTGTGCGGCCCACGCAGATCCTCTCGCTTCTCATGCAGCGTCGTCTCCAGGCGCATACCCCGCAAGCCCTGCTCGCCGACGTAACTCGCCTCTCAACAGATCTGTGGGAACGTATTGAGCAATTTTCCTTTGGTAATGCAGCCAAGATGGCGTTCCGCGAACCGATGCCGGAGGCCCTTGGCCTTGCTGCGAAATTGGTCGATGTCGCGGCGACCCTGCGCGAACAGCGCCCGAGGAACCAGACGGAGAAGGAGGATGCTCTCTACGACAAATTGATCACGCGCACGCAGAACCTAGCGAATGCGATCCGCCTGGTCTTCGCTATCGAGAAGCCAAACGAGTATGTCCACTACGTGGAACGTCTAATGGCTCCTGCATCCCGCACTCCACCCTTCCAGGCGTGCGCCGCCCCGCTCGATGTCGCATCCTTCCTGAAAGAGAAACTCTTTGAGAAGACGAGCACGATCATCATGGCCTCGGCCACACTCGCCACCGTAGGTTCTAACCCTGCCAGACCAGGGGAAAGCGGCCACCCCAACTTTGCCTACTTTCGCAAAGAAGTGGGCCTTGATCCGGCCACCTCTTCGCAGGTGATCGAACGAATACTCCCGCCCGTGTTTGACTACCACTCGCACGCGCTCCTGTATCTTCCGCGTGGACTTCCCGAACCGGTCTATGGAACGGGGCCACATGTCGAGCGCTATGTGCAGGCCGTGGCTGACGAGATGTGCAAATTGGTGCAGGCCTCGCGGGGACGGGCCTTCCTTCTGTTTAGCAGCCGGCGGATGCTCGAAGAAGTCTATGCCCGCATTGCCTCACGTCTTCCCTTCCCGAAGCTTTGCCAGGGCGAGATGAATCGCTCTGAGTTGACCCGCCGGTTTCGCACCGAGCCAGGGGCGGTTCTCTTCGGCCTCAAAAGCTTCTGGGAGGGGGTAGATATCGCCGGCGATACGCTCTCCCTGGTGGTGATCGACCGGCTCCCATTCGGTGTGCCCGACGATCCTCTCCACGAGGCCCGCGTCAACGCGATGAAGGCCAGGGGCGAGAACTGGTTCGGCGAATATGTCCTTCCCCAGGTGGTGCTCCAGTTGAAACAGGGGGTTGGGCGCCTCCTGCGCACGCGCGAGGATCGCGGCGTCATGGCGATCCTGGATACGCGACTCCACACCCGCGGCTACGGGCGTAGCGTCTTAAATGCCTTGCCACCGGCCAGACGCACCATGCAGTTTGCGGATGTCGAACGGTTCTTCGCGCAGCGCTAGCATATCACCTCCATACCTTTGTTTTGTTGTCGTCTGAGGGCGGCCCGCAGGAATATGCCCATACTGCGGGCCGCCCCTTTGCATTTTTGGAAAGGGGCCACCCAATGGCCGAACGACCCGTAAGTGATGAGGCTCTCGCTGTGCTTTCCCAGTCCCAACTCCTGGCTGACCGGGTAATCCTGCCAGCAAGATGGGGATCGGGAACGCGACTGCCTGACGCCTTGTATGCTGAGGTCCACGAAATCTTCGTCCGACTTGGGGGCAAGTGGAAAGGCGGAAAGACCCAGGCACACCTCTTCCCAAACGACCCCAGGCCGCTCATCGCAGAAGTGATTGCAAGCGGTATCATGCCGCCCAGGAATCCGACGGCGTTCTTCCCGACGCCGCCTGAGCTGATCGGGCGCATCATGGCGTCGCCGCTCCTGGAAAAAGTAGAAGACGGCGCGCGTATCCTCGAACCATCAGCCGGATCGGGGGCACTGGCCGAAGCGCTGCGCGCCTACTTCGCGCAGAGAGATGTCACTATCGAATGCTGCGAACTCCACCCGCTGAACCGAAGGATCTTGCAGGCAAAAGGGTTTTCGCTCGTGCCGGAGGCGGATTTCCTGGCCTACCGGCCCGCACAGAAATTTCACCTGATCGTGATGAACCCACCCTTTACTATTGAGCGAAATGTGTTTGCTTATATCGATCATATCGAGCATGCCTGGGAACTGCTGGAAGATGACGGCGTACTTATCGCGATTGCCCCGCTCGGCTTTACCTTCCGCTCAGACCGACGCTCCTATGATTTTCTGAGCCATGTCCTGACCTACGGATACTTCGAGAAGAACCCGCCGGGCAGTTTCAAGGCGAGCAGCACGATGGTCGAAACCGTGACCATCCACCTGCAAAAAGAAGATGTGTCCTGGCGGGCGCGCCCGCACCTGGGCTATCCTTCGTGGTGCTGCTGGCAGGCGGATCTGGCTGCCGAGCATAACAGTCCGTTGTATCGCGAGCTGAAAGGCAAGATTCTGGCCCAACTGGAGCAGGGAAACCTTCCCCCGGACCCGCACGCCCCGGCGCTCAAAGCGGCCATCCGCGCTTACTACGACGTGGTAATTCGGGACCTGCGCGAGACGGGCACGCATGTCGAACTGACGGAAACGGACTGGTCGTACTTGGCGCAGGAGACCCTCAACGAATGGCGGGAAGAACGGGATACCCCGGATGCGGAAGATGAGGAGGACTCCGACAGGGGGGTCATAGAGATAGGTGCCCAGCCCGCGCTCGAAGTCGGCGGAAGCATTCACGCAGCGCCGGCGTCTGCCTATCGCCGTGCCCAGTCCAGGAAGAAACGAGGCAGCGCCGCCCCAGCATCCCGTTACGTCCAATACCCACTGTTCTAACGTCACCATCCACCTTCATCCCGAGAAAAAGAGGAGGAATCTCTTATGCTACATGCTCATATCCCACAGGCTTCGACGCAAACCGAGACATACCCGTTTGCCCAGATTAAGGCGTTTTTTCAACACAACCTCATCCTGCATCAAGACAACTACCACCGCATCGCCTATGTGGTCATGGCCTTGATGCGCGTTGTGCCGTCCCTCACGGACGACCAGGCCTGTCACATTGTGCGCACTGCATGGAGCGAAGGGCGCGCGCTCATCATCTCCTGCCCGAAGGAGATCGCCGAACATTACCAGGACCAACTGCAACGCTACAGCCTCACCGTCACTGTCGAGGCTGCGTGACGGGAAGATGGCTATGGCAGATGTACTTGCGTCGGACTGCACCGATGATGAGGCCGTTTCCTTTGCCATCGAGCACTACTTCCTTCCAGAGGAACTGGCCGAGGCCCAAGCAATGCTGGAACGAGGCTGCTCGTATGAGGAGGCCCTGGCCTACCTGGTAAAACGGGGCATGGACACGCTGCGCAACTCCAGCGATGGGAATCCCAATCGTCCTCGCCACCTGTTCCTTACCATCCCTGGAGGGACGGTATTCATTCGCCATCCTACGCGCCCCTTTCCAGAGCGGCCCGTTCTGACGACGAGCGTTGCCCAGCTTGCCAGCCTGGCCTTTCCGGCGCCCTCGCACGCAGCATCACCCGCGAGGCAGGATGCGGTTGGACTGACCACGGGCAGGCAGATTCCGCTTTTTGACGACGGGTCTCTGGCGCCATCCTCCGGTCCCCCGAGGGTGGGAAAAGCCTCAACACGGACACGTCCAAAGAAAATCTCTTTCGTCGAGGGCCGCATCCGAGTGGGCACGAAGAAGCTCTGGTGGGAATATCCAGGCTGGATAGTGAAGCAGGGAGGTCTCGGCTACGCCGTCCAGGAAATGCGGAACGGTGGTCACTGCGTTCACCTGGTGCATCTGAACAGCAATCGGGAGATGGCAACGGTCTATCTCTCCCTCCTGGACGAGGATGCACATGCGCGCTTGCGTGCCTGGGTCGCAGAGGCCCTTCAGCTCACGGACTGGCAGGCCGGCATTACCAGGATCATAAAAGAGAAGCAGGGCGAACAGAAGCAACGCGCCTGGGAGCGGCAACTGGAGGAGCTGTGGCGCAAACACCAACAGCGGCTGCGCCAGCGCCCCCTCTTCGACTTCGGTGAACGAGAAGAACACGATCAGTGAGAAACATCCGGTTTGAGGCAGGGCTTACGCGTTACTGCAAGCGCCCTGCCTCTTCTTGCTTTCGACCCACGAAAGGAGTTGACCTATGAAGACGCGAGCAGATCGCGCCATTGCCCTGCGGGAGCGATGCCGGGAGCATTCGAGCGATCTCAAGGCCCGTCATTCTGCCGATAAGCGCGCCGAGCGAGAGGCCATCGGGCAGATCTTGACGCTCGAAGACGTGGCTGGCGGGCTGACCACCGTAACCACAGGAACGCCGTCAGGCCAGGTACATACCCAGGTTGAGCGCCTCCTGAGCAGGCTTGCTGAGACGAAGGCGCATTGGATCATCGACGGAAGAAGACCGCGCCCGCCCTCACGAACTGAGAACTGGGAATGGACAGCGAAGGCGGCCTGTGACGAGATCGACCAACTGGTGCCTGACCTGTGGGACCTGCTTTCTCCCCAGTGGAAGCGCAGCGGCAAAATGCATGGTCAGTACTTCCACGTCTACCAGAGCATCGATCTGGAAGCCATGCTTGATGTACAAACAGGCATTCAGCGTTGGTGCTCACGCTCGCGAAACCAGTTCTATCGAGAAGTGGCGCTGCTCAAGGCCGAAGGAGACTCCCCGCTGGAGCAGGCATTTCGTCTGACGAACCACGTAGAGGAGCAATGGCAGCGCAATCGCGAGATCCTCTGGTTCTCCAAAGATGAACCGCTGCGTTCAACCTCGGTCGGCGATATCATCGTCTCGCTCTCCTCTGGTACAGCTTGGGCTGTAGATCGCGTGGGGTTCCAGTTGATCGCCGAGTACAACGCCAATCAGAACAAGGCCATCCGGGCCTGCGAGGCACTGACGCACTGCTTTTCCATCCTCTACGAAGCTGACCGGCATCAAGGCGACCAGCAATCAATGGATTCCTGGTTCGAGGTCTGCTGCCTCGAACTCGATATGAAGGCATTTTTTGAGGAGCTGAGAGTCCGTCCGCAGTGGGTTGGCAGCCGCAGAACGGGGAGCGGACGTTACCAGTTCACCGACAAGCAACTTGCCTGGATCGGACGCCTGGACCCCGATCAGGTGCCTGACCTGGACGAGTGGTATCGCGAAAGAGAGACCTGCTGAATTCAATTCCTCATACCCCTTTTTATGCATGCTTTGACAATGCGCCACGGCCCTACTTCCCATCGAGGAGCCGTGGCGCATTGTGTTGTGAAACCGAAAGGAGGATTCTGTGCTTGATGAAGTACCTCTGACGCAGGTAATGCAGGAACGCCCTTTGAGCATTTCGCAGCTTCGCGCCTTTGTGCGTTGCCCGAAAAGCTTCGAGCTACAGTACCTCTACGATCCGAGAATCCCCCAGAGTGCTATGGGAGCCAGCGTCTGGTTTGGCACGATCATCCAGCGGATCATCCAGCGTGGCTACCACGAGATGCCATTCTACGAGGCTCATCTCCAGGTCTGGAAGCAGGCGTGCGGTCCCGTCTTTGAACAATTGCAAGACTGGTTCCAGCTTGATGAAGAGTACCGGGCATCGGGAAAAGCCAATACAAATGCCAGGCGTACCTGGCTCATGGAACATGCGCAGTACCGTGTGCTCGCAGAGCAGATCAAAGCCTATCAGAATGAGCACCTCTCTCGCTGGAACTGGTCCGAAAAATACCCGCTGACCGCATACTACCGCTGGTCATGCAACTTTGCCCGGATGACCTCACCCGTTCAGGTGCTCCTCCCTTCTGTCGTGCTGGTCGAGGGGCTGCCCGTCTACGGGCCGAACGGCAACTTGATACGCCGCTTTGACGATACCGACGCGCGCGAGCACTACCGGCTGCTGCATGGAGTGATCGGCGGGGCGCACGTTGTCGGCGTTCCTGACGAGTTCGCGCTGGACGAGCAAGGCCGTGCCTGGATCGCTGACAACAAGGTAAGCGCCTCGCACCTCACGCCGGAAGAACTGGCGGAGGATGCGCAGCTAGCGGCGTACTACGAGCTGCTGCGCCAGAATAACTGGATTGCCGCCGGCCAGCCGGTCTCCATCGGCCACATTTATATCCGGGAGCATGGCGTCGAGCAGGTGTGGGCCGACACCTCACGCTACGACGATCAGGTGCTTCCACTTCTGCATGAGCAGTTTGCGAGGCTGAAAGCAGCCATTGCTGCCGGAACTTTCCCCCGTGTGCGCGGCATTCAGCCCGCCAGCCTGTCGCCCTGCCGATTCTGTGGCGTAGCTCATGCCTGTCCAAAGCCCGAAGGCCGGATTGAAGCCTCCCAGGCGGGCACTTCTTTACCAACCTCAACATTTGAAGAGGAAAGGACCTATTCATGGTAACCACACACAACTTCCGTCATGACACGATTGCTTCCAACCAGGATCTTCCCACGCTCATCAGCACGCTCTTCGAGACCCAACAGGCGCTTCAGCGAAAGGGCGAGGCAGCTACCCCCGAAGAGCAAGCATTGCTCTCTGCTCTTCAGCAGTCTCTGCAGAGCCTGCACCAATGGATAACCATTTCTGCTTCGCACATCACGCTGGATATGCTCAGGGAGCGCACGGCATGGATGTGTGAGCGATACAATGCGGAGATGCAGTGCTGGATGGAAGACAGCCAGGAAACGCTTCCCGGCCTCATAAAACGCATTGCCGTCTTCCATGCGGGCGAGAAGCGTCTTGCCCCGCCTTCCCAGGAGAACTCCCAGACGAAGAGTGCCCGTTTCGTTTCGCCGCTGTCCGAGGAGGATGCGAATGCGCAGGCGCGCCTGCTCAAGGCGCTGGCCGACCCGCATCGGATGCGTATTCTGAGCCTGCTCAGCCGGCACGAGGGAGAGGTCTGCGTGTTCGAGCTTGTGGAGGCCTTCACCCTTGAGCAGCCGACCATCTCCCACCACTTGCGCATTCTCCGTGATGCCGGGCTGGTGGACTGCCACAAAAAGGGATTGTGGGCCTACTACTACGTGAAGCGCGAGGCGCTCGAAAGGGCGCGTGAGGCCATTGCCGGTCTCTACTAACCACTGTTTGTCTCTTCTGCCAGTCCCATACATCAGGCTCCTCGCCCAGGTTTGAGTTGAGGGGCCTCTTTGTATGGGCGCGGCTTAGACGAAGGAGGAAAACGCAATGGGATTGCCCGTGGAAGTGGCTTTGCCACTCGCCATCATGTGCTCGCTTTCGATTGAGATCGTGAGCACCTGGTCGCTGTTCTGGCTCTACTTGACCGTCCGGTTCTGCTGGTTCTTCTACGAACGCTCCAGCCAGTATGACCTGAATCACCCGTCCTTTTTTGAAGCGATGCGGGAGCGAGAACGGCTGACAGAGGACTTCAGCACGTTCATCGACGGGGACGTGATCATGGAGGAGTTGTGGCGGGCCTACTCCTGGCCTCGCGCGCTCGCCAGGTGCATCGCTCGTCGGGTGCGTCAGATCCGAGAACACTATCGCATCCTGCGCGACCTGGTGGACTGCCCCGATCTGTACCGGCGCTACCTGCGCCGTTCCCGCATTCGCGCAAGATCACTCGCGTGGCCGCGGCGCTCACTTCGCCAGGCGCAAATCACCCTGTTTCAGGTCGCATGGACGCTGCTCGATAGGGGAGACGCCTGCTACTGCCGGTATAGGAACGTGCGCTATCTCTGGAAGCACCCAGCGGTCCGTGCCAGGTACCGGCGTCGGCTTCGCTATCGCAAGCAGCTTGCACGCTCTCCCTGGCACCTGCGCAGCCCGTGGCGGTGAGTGCCCTCTGGAAGGAGACAAAGCAATGCCAACGTTGCTCTCCTGCTATTCCACAGGGGACACCCGCTTCAGCGCTCGTTTCGCGACCCTCTATGCAGGAAGAGGGGAGCGCTGGACTATCGAGCAGCTCTACCAGTGGTCCAAACGCGACGAGCAGGGACGCCAATACACGCATCCGAAAGGAAAACGGCCCACTTACCTGCTGCTGACCGGGAGCCTGCATCCCTGCACGAATGAGCTGCGCCACGCCTACTATACCTCGCTCTGGCACCTGTACTTCAAAGAGCGCCCCCACCTCTTCGAGTACGCCTGCACCTTTGACGGCTTCTACGAGCGCGAGGGCAGCGAGGTATTCTGGATCGAGGAGGGCAAGACGTTTGGTGCGCACCTGCCCTCCCCCTTCGCCAGCGCGAGGCAGGCTAATCAGGCGCTGTCCATTGCCTATCTCGTGTATCACCGCCGCATTTCTCGATACCTGCTCTTTCCACCGGAGGTAATCGAGGCCGTCGAGACCTACTGGACGCGCTTTCACCCAGGGGCAACTCGTGGCGAGGTCTGGCAACTATGACTGAGAGCTATCCCTCCCTGTTCCTCCCAGAACTCCTGAAAGCTCTCCTCGACGCGGGCGCTGATTGCTACCTGTGCGTAAGCGGCGGCAAAGACAGCCAGGCGCTCGCCACGGCATTCAGCCGGTGGTTCCGAAGTCAACGCTATGCCGGGGACCTGTGCGCAATCTGGGCGGATCTGGGGCGCTCGGAGTGGAGAGAGACAAGGGCCTTTGTCTCCGGGCTCTGCGCTCGCCTCGACCTCCCCTTGATCATCGTTCAACGCGAGCGAGGCGATTTGCTTGACCGCTTTGAAGAGCGTATGCAGAAATTGTCCGGGACAGGGGTGCCGTTCTGGCCGACGCAGGGACAACGCTACTGCACAAGCGACCTCAAGCGGACGGTCTGTGATAAGCGGTTTCGCCTGTCCCGGCTAGCCGTCAGCCTGGAAGGTATCCGCGCCAGCGAAAGCGATGAGCGTGCGGAAAAGGAGCCGCTGACCGTCCGCCGGACCATTACCGGGACGCGCTACAAACACCTGTCTCCCGACCAGGCCATCTCGGCCTATCTGTGCGACGGTGAGCGCGAGGCCTCGCGACCACGCCAGTACTCCCTCTTCGACGAAATGACCGATGTGACGGCGGCGCAACTTCCGCGTCTTGCCCTCACCTGCTACCCCCTGTTTGACTGGGAGATCGAGGAGGTGTGGGCTGTCTGTGGTGCGAGCCTGGAGGAGCTGGAGGAGCGGCGCCTTCTCTACCGGCGAGGGGTTGACCAGCAGGATGCGGCACTACGCGAAAGATCCCTTGCTGGCTGGCCTGCGCACCCCGCCTACGTGTACGGCGCGAACCGACTCTCCTGCTCACTCTGTATCCTGGCCGACCTGCAAACGCTACGAGCAGGTGCGTACCACCAGCCCGATTATTACCGCGCCCTCGTCTGGCTAGAAATCACCTCTGGCTTTCCCTTTCAGCCGTCGCGCTGGTTGGCCGACGTGTGCCCGGAACTGCTCACTGACGAGCAGCGTGCTGCGCTCGCCAGCCTCCCAGAGCGTCAGGACTGGTTGGAGCGGAGAAAGCGCCGCAAAACGCTTGCCATGTATCCCGGCCAGGCAGGGGGATAAGCACACAAAGAGACGAAAACTCACCAGCAAGCCAACGTGCTGGCGAGGCTTTTGCAAGGAAAGGATCAATACACACGATGAAAGCGATAGACCTGGAACTCCAGGTGCGCAGGGCCTTCTACAAACGCTTCTCCTCCAGGCGGCTGCAAAAGCTATGCGCTGGAGGAACGCTTGCACCTGATGACATCTCAGAGCTTGCCTGGGCAGTGGCTCCGCCCATCTTTCCAGTGATAACGACCGAGGGCACCAGGCAGATCATGGAACTGGCCGCCGACTTGCCCGCCTTAATGACCCGTGAGCCAGAAAGCGTGCAGGACATCCGCTTTGACTACGACATTCTTCCCCTGACGCCCTACCGAGTACTCCACGCCAATGTAGTTGAGCTGGCGATGGACTACGCGAAAACGGAACTGGCTCGCCTCCAACGCATGCGGATGGTGCTAGGGGAGCCAGCACGAGACGTATATGGCATCATGCGAAAGGTCTATGTCATAGAGGGGTATTCCTGGCACAGATACGAGAGCATCCTGTACGCGCAACAGTCGTGGGGCCAGGCGTTGCCCTGGGATCAGGAGCGTGTGCGTCAGGCGTTCCTCGAACTCATGCAGGCAGGGGTCATCGGGCGCGTGGAGTCGCAGGAAGAAACCTACCTGTTACGGGCCACTGAACGGGTAGAGCTGATCAAGCGGTATGGCTTGCGCGGAAAGTGGCCGCCATTCCATCCTGCTTATGATGTCGTTGCCGAAGCGGTCCTCGCAGATGCCGACGGCGAGTGAAGGAGGGGGAGCACAACGATGTTTGCCCCGAAGGATTTGCCGCAGCATGAAGTGATTCGACTCTACTGTGGCGTCTGCGAGGACGACTGGAACGGCGAGCCCGTCGAGGCCGGGCCATTTGTCTGCATTTCTCCGGTGTATGGCCGCTCCATCACCACGCGCAGCGTCAACTATGTGAAGCTCTCGGAGAACACGCCGTTTGTCATCCAGGATAGCGGCGCATTCTGCGACGGGCCAGGGTACCGTCTCTCGGTCGAGCAGGCTCTGGAGCGTCAGATCGTCCACGCGGATCGCTTCGGCTATGCCGCTCGGGTCACGCACCGGGGCAGTTACGACGTGCTCATCGATGAGAAGTGGGGAAGTGAGGGCAGGCGTTATACGTGCCGCTGGTCCGAGGTGGAGGCATGGGATGCTTGCATCGCTACAATCCAGGCGGCCCGCTACCTGTCCCGCCATCGACACGGCCTCCGCTGCATTCTCTCTGCTCAGGGCGTCACACCGGCACAGTACCTCAAATGCGTTGCCGCGCTGCTTCCGTACCTGGAGTACGGGGACAAACTAGGCCTGGGAGGGTGGTGCATTATTGGAAAACGCCCCTGGCAGATGCTCCCGGTGTTCCGCGAAACGATGCGCCGCGTCATTCCTTTCGTGGGCCAGGAAGGGGTGAAGGAGATTCACCTGTGGGGCTGCCTCTATGCCCCGGCGCTGGGAGAACTCCTCGCCCTCTGCGACCAGCACGGTATCCGCCTGTCCGTCGATTCGGTTGGTCCTTCGCTACGCCCGGTCCTCGGGAAGTGGGGATACGCGAGTTGGACCGATCCAACCTACAAATACCGTCGCCCGGTAGGCAGCCAACTTGGCCGTCACCGGCGCCTGCATGTCTACCTCGTCAGACGCTGGCTCCGCGATTTTCGTCGCCGCGAACAGCGCCACTACTGGATAGGGAGATCTTCACTATACACCCAACAACGGCTTATCGAAGACCTCGCTTGATCAGCGACTGAGCGATTGCCCTCTTCTGTTTCCACCCCTTTGAACACAGCATTGCTGAAAAGGAGCATCATGTACAGTATTCTTGCACTTTGTACTGAAACTGCCTGGGAGAACTTCCGCGCTCTGGAAGGAAGCTGGCTTGGTCAGGCGCTCCCCGCTTGCGCAGGGCTGTACCGCATCCGCTTGGTCGAGGCGGGGCAGAGCCGCGTGGCATACATCGGCCAATCCGGGAACCTCAAAGAGCGGATCGGAGCGTTGAGAGCCATCTACAGGCAGTTCATGCCGTACCGTGCCCCGCATACGGCAGCGCCGGCGCTGTGGGCATGGCGCCAACTCCTTCCCGAATCGCATTTTGAGGTATCCGTGGCACCCTTCCCGACGGTTCCCAGGGTGATGAGGCTTGGCCTTGAATGTCTGGCGATAGCCCTTCACCGCCAGCAAACGGGGCAATCGCCGCTCGCCAACTTTGGTCGCATGCCTGCCGGGTATCGAGCCTCCTCTGGTAATGACGGTAGACTCGTTACCAGAGGGAAGAGGTTTCGTGGCGGTCCGACGGCAGAGATCCAGGAGAACCACCGACCCGGAATACCCCCGGTTGGTCCGCTCATGGGCGGCGCACATTCACGATACTGGTGTTGTCATGTGTGGACCCCCTGGGTCGAGCTTTCCCGCCTGCGCCCTGTAGGGCAGGAGGGCCTCTATCGCTTGCGCGCCCCCGGATGCGAACCGCTGATTCTGCTCGGCCAGGGAAAGCTGGGTGAGCGACTCCAGGAACACCGACACAGAGCAGGTCTGCAATGTTCCTGGGTGAGTGGGGAGTGGTTGCCGCACCAGCGCCTGGAGCTGCTCACCGACCTCATCGGTGCCCACGTCCTCACCACCGAGACGCTGCCCCTCCTCCAGTTCGAGCACCTGCTTCCCCCAGATGAACCAGGCAGTCAGCGGAAGCTCGCGGCCTCATAACACGACCCCATTATCCATCGTTTGACAAATCCACAAAGGAGAAGAGAAAGAGTGACCTCTACAACACTATTACTCGATGATGCCAACCTGGCATCACTTCCTGCCCTCGTTGCTGCGAGGCTCCAGGAAATCGCCGATGTCTATGGGTACGAGTCCTTTACCTATCACGAAGCCGTCGGCACTATTGATGATCCTTACCAGGATGTCGGGAAACAGATCAATCTGTGGATCGCCAGTTCCGACGACTGCAATCACGACATCCATCTGGGTGGATCGGCGTGTTGGATCTGCCCCGATAACCATTATATATTCTTCCATCCCATCGATCCCACCCTTCTTCCAAAGGAGCCTGACCTGTCCACCTGGTGGGTGATTAAACACGAGGATAGCCTCCAGGTCTACAAGATCGCCGTGTGTCCAGAAAACCAGGTTGAGCAGGATTTTCCAGATCTCTAAAGGAAGTGAAGCATGGAAACGCTTAAAATCACGGTCCGCCTGGCTGCCTCGCAGATGTTGCCTTTTGAACTGGACGTAAAAACCGTCTTCGGCTGGCAGGTCGATGATGTGCTCTCGACCGACAACCCGGAGGACAAAACCCTGATATTCGCTCTGGACATAGAAACCGCTGAGGATTGCGGCCAATGCGCCACATTTCTGAGGCGACTTCAGCAAAAGCAGGCCGAGGGAATGATCAAGGAATTTGCTCCGCAAGAGCTACCTGCCGAGCTGGAGGAACTCTGTAGTGATGAGGAAAGGCTCTCGCCGGAGGAGGAGATCGAACGGGCATACGACGCGCTCGCCCATGTAGAGCGAGAATGGCTGGCGCGGGAACTGGGTGACGACCACCTTTTTGTCATTCAGGATGCACTGCAAGAGTACATGGAAAAGAGGTCCGTCCAGGTCAGAACGCAGCCCTTGCCTCTGGAAGAGATACGAGCCTTTGTCGCGCAGAAAGAGTATGTTTCAGGCGTGGTGCCGGTTCCCATCGGCGACATCATTGACGGAGACCACGAATGGCTCCTCGACGAATTGTCACGCCTGCTGACCGGTTCGGAACTGCTTATGGACATTACGTTCAGGGTGGCCGGGCACGACGGAGATACCGTCTTTTTCTCGGTCACTGGCGATGGAAGCTTGATCGCCCCAGCGGAGGAACCGGAATGAGCAGGAGCACGCCTTCCGATGAGTCAGGCCCAATCCGAAATGGTCCAACACGTCCCTCACGTTCCAGTGAGGATTTTTATGAGGGAAAGGTTGCATGACAAAGAAACCGAGGGAGCATGCGAAACGCTCTCCGCCGTCGCGCATCATTCTGGGTATCGACCCAGGTGTAGCGATTGTTGGCTATGCGGCTCTACGTGAAGAGCGCGGGAGCCTCACGCTCCTCGCCTGCGATGTGATCCGCACGAGCGCTCGGCTTCCGTTGGAAAAGCGCTTGCAGTCCATTTACGACCAGATACACGGCCTGCTTCACGCCTTTGCTCCCACAGAGGCGGCTATAGAAGCTCTCTTCTTCGGGAGAAATAGAAAGACAGCGATGGAGGTCGGTCAGGCGCGCGGGGTCCTGCTATTGGCCCTGGCGCAGCAGGGGATCTCCGTCGCGCACTACTCGCCCTCCCAGGTGAAACTGGCGGTGACCGGTTATGGCGGCGCCAACAAGCAACAGGTTGGAGAGATGGTCCGGGCTCTCCTCACGCTCCCGGCCATTCCTCGCCCCGACGACGCTGCTGATGCCGCAGCCGTCGCTCTCTGTCACGCCACGGTGAGCGCATGGCGCTCCCGTATCAATCAACCCATCAGAAAGGATTGCCAACTATGACAACAGATGTAATGCGCATGACTCACACCTAGGTCACAGAACTGAGGCAACTTGTCCTGTTCCCCGAAATCTTCGGGTATCGGTCTGTGCCCCTCGATCAATGCCGACAGGCAGAGACCGCGCGCGACGACGAACCGGACCGCCATCAGCGCTCCATACAAGCAGCGCTCTCTGCCGGGCAGCTCCCCTTGTTCCCGTTGGACTGAAGAGCGGGAGCCGGCCAGGCCGCAACAATGAAAAGCAAACACCAATCTACCGGGCTAGCCAGATCATCGGCTAGCCCGTTCCGTTGAGATAAGGAGAAAAGTCTATGCAGTTCACCTGCAACGCGCGTGCGCTCTTGCAGGCGCTTCAGCGCGTGAACATTCGCAGAAATATGTACCCCTACCTCCTTGTGCGAGCGGGCGAAGGGAAACTGACGCTGCTCACCGCTACCGCCACATCACACTGGACGCCCATATCCACGCTCAATGCCTCGACCTCGCTCACAGAGACGCTCGCCCTCCAGGAAGATGGGGAGTCCGTGGTGCATTTCCAGGAACTGGTCAACGCCATCAAGGGACTGGGAGGGGGATGGGGACAGACCCTCGATATCCGTCAGGAGGACCGGGCGATCATCGTTTCCTGCCGGGGCCAGCATACGCGCCAGACCCCCGTTGCAATCGGCGAGGCTTCGGAATTCCCCGCCCTGCCTCAAGCTGGTGATACGGAAGGCACAACCTATACCAGGGAGCGGACGATACGGGTCCAGTGCGCGACCTGCCAGCAGTGGCACGCCAAAACGCTGACAGACACCTTCCAGGTCCTGAGAGTCCTTACCCTGCGCGCCCACTGCTCTGAAAAGGAAGACTTTCCCTCGAAGCTTCGCCAGGTGGCCTGGGCAGCTTCCGAAAATCCCTATCCGAAGGAGGCGCTGACAGGGATCAGCGCCTGGCTGCGGGATGGTGTCCTCTCTCTCGTCGCCGGAGATACTCACTGTTTAGTGGTGCGCAACCATCCTCTTCAGGAGGGAGCTTCAGATTGGGAGCGAGGGGTGCTCATTCCCGCCCAACAACTGAAAAGCGCTATGAGGCTGTTTCCGAAGCGGTGTGACATCATGCTGGAGGCGACAGGGGCATTCCACCAGTGCGTTCAAAGCGAGGAGCACGAAGCTCTGGAGGCACCCCCCATCTTCCGGCCAGAAATCATCCGGCTCTGCACCGAACGCCTGAGCGTCACGCTCTCCCTGATGCATGCATCTCCCCTCAAGGCCCGCTCAACCCCATCCCAAGAGCGTATAACGCGGGTAGAATGTGCCACGGCTGACCTGCTGAGCGCTGTCAACGCGGCAACACTCGTCGCCCAGGAGAACAACGAAGTGATCTGGGTTCATGTGGGCGAATCGCATACCAGGATAGAGGCCACGCATCACGAAGCTGCTGCCCCGGCTCAGTACGATGTGCCTGCGCTGATTGTGGGGCCAGCAATCAGCGTGAGGCTGAACTGCCGGTATATCAAGAACGCTCTCCAAGCGGTTCACACCCCCCAGATGATCCTCGAATTCGGTGACGGGCCGGAAAAGCCGGTGGTCCTCCGCACCGGCGACGACCCCGGCAATTACATGTGTACGCTGGCCCCGCTGGCCGGCAAAAAGTCGTAGGGGAAAGGAGAACACATAATAGCATGGCGCATCTTTTTACCGGTACCGGGCAGAAAGAGATTGCCCCAGGGCAAGGAGACGCATTTACGCCAGAAGAACTCCACGCTTTGATCGCCGACCATCTGGAGCCAATCGTTTTGCCAGACGGCATGGTGATGCTGGTGGACAAAGAAGGGCCAATGAAGCAGCTTGCGCCCAACCAGGAGGCGACGGCGTTCGCGGGTGAGCATGTGCGGCCAAGCGATTCTCTCGTCGGGCCAGCCCTCGTTCTCACCGTGCGAGAACTGGGCCTCGATGAGCAAGACCAACAGGACCTCGAAAGACTCAGGCGACAATTACAGCCCATCGAACACCAGATCGCGCGCCTAGAAGGCAAACAGCGCGATCCCTACCTGGACGCAGTGGCCGGAACCTTCCACCTGGGCATGGTTGGAGGAAGTGGCCGCCGCACAGCCCGCCTCAATGCCCGTAAGGAACGCGCGCTGGATAAACACATCGAAACAGCCAAGAAATTAGAGCCGCTCTATCGCGAGCGCGCCCGACTCCGCGGCTTGATTTCGGCGATCACGAGTGGGAAGAGAAGACAGCAGCGGGAGGCCGAGGCGAGGCGTGCCCAGAGGCGCAGGGAGGCGGAGACGCGACTTCGTGCAGCCCGCCCAGGCGATTACGTCATCGACAGCGCCTTCGGGCTGGTGAAGGTCGTGAGGTGTAATCAGAAATCGCTCACCATAGAGACAGAGAGCGGCTACCGCGAGCGGCGCCCCTTCAACCTGATTAGGGATGTGTACCGCCCGAAACCGGAAGCACGCGAAACTCCCCAAACCGCAAATGCTCCCGCCAACGCCTAACCTGAGTCGGACCCCTCTCACCTGCCACGGCTCCCTTAAAGCCTCATCAACTGCTTGTAACAGGTGGCGCGAGCGTATGCTTGACTGCCGCCTCTTCGAGAAAGGAGTGACCAATGAACCAACAGAGAACATGGTTAGACCACACGGTCTACAAAGTCTATCAAAACAGGGATCGCTCCTGGGAAGCAGCGATCCTGGTGCCAACCAATCAGGAACCGGCGTTTCTCAAAGGTCTCTCATCACCTTCCTTGACAGTAAAGAAGGTCGAAGAAGCGCATGGAGAGAGCGCAGAGCGATTATCAGAGGCAAAGTTTCAGGAGGAGTTGGAGCGCCGAAGAACTCATTCGCCTGAAATGCTCGCGATGCTCAAACAGAACTGGACAGGGGAGGACCTGAGCGGGTGGCATGTCTACGCTTCAGTGCTTCGTCCCATGACGGGGATCAAGATAGAGGGAACCGTGTTCTTGAATGGGAATGGAGCGAAGTACGAGGGCTACGAAATTTATACCTATGTCGTTTCAAAGGAACCACTCGATGCGAGAACAAGGGAGCAGTATAGCCTGGTGACGATCTCGCATCCGTAAAGGAAGCCGAACGCCTCCAGAAGAAACACCTCTGGATACCTGCTCAACCAAAACCTGCTGAGCAGGCCCTTGTTTTGATCACTTCCCACAGAGGAGCTTCATATGCTCATCATTCCCCCATAGAACTACGGGAAGACGACGACGCGGCATACACACAGTCAACAACACTCCTTACAGGCAAAGCACTTGCTGGCAGATTCGCATCGCCAGCAGGCGCTTTTTGCTATTCACGAAAGGACCACCAACACCTATGACGAATTTCTCAGCCAACACAGAAACATTGCTGGTCGCAGCCTGGCTCACCAGCTCGCCCCAGCTCTATGAGGCCATCATCCAGAAGGACCCGGAGGAAGCCCGAAGGACTCGCATTGACGGACCGAAGGTGATCACCCGATTACTCGATGAAGAACTGGGGCAAATCGAGTGGGATTCGCTCTGTGGCCCTGTCTATCAGCGGTTGCTCTCCCATCAGATTGCCCGCGTCGATCTTGATATCCTCACCTGGGCGATCCGGGGAGACCACGGGATCTGCTTTAAGGAAGGTCACCGGTACTCAAGCCCTGACAAAACGAGAGAGGAAGAAGCGGCCAGGTCGGAAACCTCCGTTCTCTGGGAGGCAATTACCTCCAATGAGCGCCTTCTAGGGAGACTGAAAAGGATGAGCCGACAGTTTCAGAACAACGTGCAGGTGGGAGCACAGATGCTGTGGACCTACTTCCGGCTGCACACGCCGCTCCTGGTTCGCTCCACCTCCACCTCGTTTCTGCTGCTGGAACTGCTCTTGTTCGGTTTGCAGCGGGTAGACTGGGGCGAGATCGCCGCAACCCTGCTCGGCGTGCCCTATGTTGCAGGCTCCGTTTCCCCGGAGGATATTCAAGAAAAGGCCGTGCTGCTCGCCACGCTGAAAGAGCTGGTCTGGCAGGCCTATACCACCTTTGGCGACTTCAGCCAGGAGCCTGAATTCTCCCAGCAACTCCAGGAGTGCTGTCTGACGCTCGCCGACCAGTGCTATCACGCGCACAGCCAGATCCGCACCCTGGAAGACGACGGCACCGTATACGCGAACTGACCAACGAAAACGCACAATTTGGCAAAGCGCCTGCCGGCACCCATCGCTGGCAGGCGCCTTTTGCTGTTCACAGGAGGAAATCACATTTTTATGCTCGATTTACGACGTATTGAACCTCTCTTTGGGCACCTCTCCACGTCCGGCATTGGGAACACCCAAAAAGGGCTGCACGTGCTCAGCTACTTATTCATTCTCAAGGGCCTGGAGGAACGCTCTTTTGTCCGTGGCTCGCAGGACCCAACTTTTGAAAGCCAGGAGGCCGAGGCATGCCACTGGAGCGTTCTCAAACACATGGCCCAGGAGAACGGAGAGCAGACGCTGGCGCATCTGCGCAGCAACGTGAGCCGATGGTTACGTGCGCTCGACCCTGATTCGTGCCTGCGCGATGCAGACGCTGCATTCTGCCAGCTCTTGCCCCACGTCATCTATCGCCTTATCGACGCCATCGATAGGCTCTGCGAGGAAAGTCTGTCAGTTGGCTCGGTATTCGATGCGATCATCGCATATGCCGGCACGCTTGGCGCGTACTCCCCGCGCGCGGGACAGATCCTCACACCCCCGCACGTTGCACAACTCATGGCGGATCTGCTGCGCCCCCAGCCTGGCGAATTGATCGTGGACCCAAGTTGCGGGACGGGAAACCTGCTCGCAGCGGCCTGCCAGTATATGCAGGTGCAAAATGCGTATGCGAGCGTTCGGTTGGCAGACGGGTGCGCTCTGATCGATCCGCAGGAGTACCGGGCAATCACAGGGGATCTGCTGGGGTACGACATCGACCTGTTCATGATCGCGCCTGCCTATGCTTCCCTGCTGCTCTCTTGCCTTGACCGACCCGGAGTGCGTGAGGCGGATACTCTCTCG
>Ga0209062_1002370_pt1 | contig 25693 bp, 22 predicted proteins | sample Coa_R2_2_FD_187158 | JGI IMG/M metagenome (GOLD analysis project Ga0209062, IMG submission 187158) | Surface soil microbial communities from Centralia Pennsylvania, which are recovering from an underground coalmine fire - Coalmine... | ecosystem: Environmental > Terrestrial > Soil > Unclassified... | reverse complement strand
CCGTTCCTTCATCTCAACCGCCAAAAAGCAAGGCTGGAACGTCATCCAGGCCCTCACGCAGGACGCGCAAATCCAAATGAGCGCGTTGCGGATCAGTTGACGGCAAAGGCACAACCTGGGCAGTTACAATTCCCTGTTAAATTCCCTGTTCTGAGGGAATTCGAGCGCCGACGCCAATTCGCGCGCGGCGGCCTTTGCGGGTCAGCCGAATTCTGCGAATGTTGAAGCTACAAGCGCCACACCCCAATCAGCGCCGGGAGGAGGACACATGACAAACGCCAAGGATGCGGGCTCCGAGGATGCGGCCTTTGGCCGGCGGACTTTTCTGCAGGGGGCGACCGCGGCGGGCGCCGTTCCCCTGGCGTCGGCATTGATGGGCGCCGGCGCGGCTTCTGTCGATGCCGGCGTTGCCGCGGCTCAGACCAACGCGATCCAGACCGCGCCCGCCCGCCACGAGCAAACCGATCACGAGACCGAGCGGCTCGCCGCCTATGCGGCGAAGCTGCGCTACGAGGAACTGCCTCCCGCCGTGGTGCAGCGCGCCAAGGACTGCATCTGCGACACGGTGGGGGCGATCATCTACGGCGCCGAGCTGCCGTGGAGCAAGATGATCATCGCCCACGCGCGGCGCACCAGCGCGCCGGGCAGAAGCCGCATCCTCGGCGTCGAGGGCGGGCCGGTGCAGGCGGGAGCGGCGGCGCTCGCCAACGGGGCCATGACGCACGCCTTCGAACTTGACAGCCTGACCAAGCCTGACAGCGGCTCGCATCCGGGCGCGACCGTGTTCACGGCGGCGCTCGCAATCGCGCAGGACCGCGGCCTGTCGGGGCGCGATCTTCTCACCGCGTTTGTGGCCGGCGCCGAGTCCATGTTCCGGATCGGGCACGCCACCAAGCACACCAACGAGGCGCGCGGCTTTCATGCGCCCGGCACCACCGGGCCGTTCGGCGCTGCGGCTGCGGCCGGGCGCCTGATGGGCTTTGATGCCGCGAAGATGACGAACGCGCTGGGTATCGCCGGCTCCTGCGCCGGCGGCCTGCTGGAATTCGCTCACGCCGGCAACGGCGCGATGGTGAAGCGGCTCCATATGGGGCGCGCGGCCGAAGGCGGCGTGCTGGCTGCAAGCCTTGCGGCGGACGGCTTTACGGGCCCGACCAGCGTGCTCGAAGGCGAATACGGCTTCCTGCGCGTGTTCTGCAATGACTGGGACGTATCCGAGCTGACCCGCGGGCTCGGCACCGAGTATTTCACGCTCGACATCATGCTCAAGCGCTATGCCTGCCATATCACGGCGCACAACCCGGTCGAGGCGACGCTGGAGCTGCGCAACGAGCACAAGTTCGCCGCCGCCGACGTGGCCGCGATCACCATCGCGGGCAATGAGCGCATGGCCAAGACCAACAATATCCCGGCGCCGGCGGACATGATGCTGGCGCAATACTCGATTCCGTTCAGCGTCGCGCTCTCGCTTTATCGCGATCCGATCGATCCGCGCTCGTTCGATGAGCAGGTGGTGCATGACCGCGCCATCCTCGATCTTGCGTCGCGCACCAGGATGGTGGTGACTCCCGGACAGGACCGGCGCAACCTCGTGGCCACGGTCACCATCAAGCTCAAGGACGGCCGCGAAATCTCTCGCCAGGTGACAAGCTTCAAGGGCACGCCGGAGCGGCCGATGGCGCGCGCCGAGCTGCGCGAGAAATTCCTGTTGCTGACGCAGCGGCTCGGACGCGAAAAGATGGCGCCGCTGTTCGACCGCCTGCAGGCCATCGAGGAGGAACAGACGCTCGACTGGCTGAATGTGTGAGGGGCTGGCTGAATGGGCGAAGGGTATGCGCAGGGTGGCTGAGCCGCCGGATCCGGCCTTTGGCCCGCCCGGTGCAAACTCAGCGAAATCCACCAGCGGCCTGCCCCGTCCCTGCCTCCGCCGCACGCGGGGTAGGGCAGGGAGGGGGCGTGCGGGGGGAGGGGGTTAGGGAGGGGGACGGGTTCGCTACCGCTCAACCCATCCTACGGCTGAGGCTGGCCGCTTAATTCGCTGGCGAGGGATTCGACAAACGCAATGAAGCTTTTGCGGACGGCGACGCTCGGGATCTGGCGGAACGCCGTCATGAGGTGAATGCCGTCCTTCAGATCCGGCACGTCGAACTGTTCGGCAACGGCGAACTCGAGGCCGGCGCTCGCTGAGTCCGCGAAGAAATAAGCGATCGGGACGTCCAATGCGACAGATGTCTCGTAGAGCCGGCTGCAACTCACCCGGTTGGTGCCGTTTTCGTATTTCTGAATCTGCTGGAAGGTGACGCCCAGTTTCTGGCCAAGCTCTGTCTGCGACAGCCCAAGCTGAACCCGGCGCAGACGGATGCGCTTGCCAACCATCACATCAATAGGGTGAGGCATTCGGGCGCCCTATCCTTTAGCGTCGAGGACGTCGTCCCATTGAAGAGTGAGTCGGCAGTCGAACACACCAGCGGAAATTAGACAACTGCAAATGCACAAAATTGGCTTGGTCCGGCCGTGCTTAATTTTTGGGCGTCGCCAGCACCGTTTGTTGCGAAACTCCCGGATGCTGCGGTGCACTCCAACGCTACGGCCTCCACACCGCCCGGAGGCAAGCACGGCCAAATCCGAGCCCCTTTCATGACCGCCCCCACCGCGGCGCACGAACAGGCCGAGACGCCAATTGGCGCTCCGTCGTCGACGCCGCCTCGCCGGCCGCTCAGCCGGAGAGAGCATCGTCTTGTGGACAGCGCTGGACCTGATCGGCGCATGAGGGCGCCAATGCCGCATACTGCGGCCGCGAATCAGGCGGAGGAGCGCAGCATGCCGAGAGCCAGAAATCTTCTCCTCACCCAGGCGCAGGCCGCCTGCCTGATCGCGCTCCGAAGCGGCAAGGATTCTCAATCCAAAATCGCCATCGAGGCACAGCTTAGTCTCGAAAAGGCGGCGGCGGCGCTGCGCAAGCTCGCTGAGATCGGACTTGCAGAGCGTCATCAGACGAAGGGATGGCTCGCCACGCGGCGCGGGAAAACCTGCCGCTTCGACACAGCTCCGGATCGGCCGCGGCGGAACGGCCTCGCACCCGGCCCCGGCGGGCGGCGCCTGCTTGAATTGCTGGACCGGCCGATGCGGGGAAGCGAGATCGTCAACAAGCTTGGGATAACCCGCCAGGGCGTCCACCAGCTCCTGATCAAGCTGCACGCGGGCGGACACGTGCGCTTTGCCGACCCGGAGAATCCGCATTGGTTGGTGATGCGCGCGGACGACAAGACCGCGGTGCTCTCCCGCAATGAGGAACGCGTGTTGTCGGCGGCTCCGCGGGAGTATGCAACCGATGCCGTCAAGATAAGGGTTGCGGCGGGAGTGCCCGATGCGGAGATTCACGAGATACTCGAACGCCTGCTTGTTCGCCGGTTGATTGTAGCATCCGAGGGATTGAGGGGAAACCGGGTCTATCGCGTAACAGACGCCGGCTTGCAGCATCCGCAACGCGTCCCCTCCGCCGCCTGCGCGCCGGCGCCGCGCCTGCCGGTCGAATCCGAACGTGTTCGCAAAGTGCTGTCCGCAATTTTTGACTCCGGAGAGTTGCGGATTAAAGACGTGACGAACGCGCTGAGCGTACCGCACCAATCGATGAACGCGCTGATGCAGTATCTCAAGCGCAAGCGCCTCGTCAAAAAGAATGGCCGCGATCTTTATTCGCCCTATGCGCTGACGGCGCAAGGGATTGCGGCGCTGGCGGAAATGACCCGAAATCGGGACCTTCGGCGCGGCATCAGTCGGCGTTGACGCCCTGGATCGACCAGGCGGTCGGCACATTTCCGACGCCCGCGGATTGCGTGACCTGCGCGCCGTTCATGAACCAGATCGCGACATTGCCGCTGCTGTCCTGCCAGAGAATGTCGCTCTTGCCGTCGGCGTTGAAGTCATGGGAGTTGACGGTTGTCAGCGCCAGGCGGCCGATCTTGTTCGCGAAAGGGCTTTCGGTGAACCACGGCGCGCCGTCCGACCCCGTCGTGGCGCCTTCAAGGAAAAAGCGTAGCCGTGAAGGAGCGGAACACAGAAGTAGCGGAACACAGAAGCAACTTCAGGACGAAATCGGGTTGTGTAATTGAATGCTGCAAAAGTGTTGCAGGATGGACACAACGCTGGCATCGCTTGTCGAACGCGTCGAGAAGCCCACCGCACAACGCACGCGGGGGGCGGCCACTATTTCGACGCAGGCCCAGTCCTTGGGAAGCGAGCGGATACCAGATTGGGGAGCACCACAACTCCATGACGACCGAACTCCAGGTCTCCCTGTGGCGCGGCACGCAAACCGGCCATTACCAGGCTTTTTCCGTCCCGCTGCGGGAGAATCAGACCGTGCTCGACGTGGTGACCTTTGTGCAGCGCCACCTCGATCCCTCGCTGTCCTATCGGTTCGCCTGCCGGGTCGGCGTATGCGGCTCGTGCGCCATGACCGTCAACGGCCGGCCGCGCTGGACGTGCCGCACCCACGTGTCCCGGGTGGCTCGAAACGGCCGGCTCCAAATCTCCCCCCTGGAAAATTTTCCCGTGATCAAAGACCTCGCCACCGATATGAGCGGCTTTTTCGAGAAATGGCGGGATGCCCGAGGCGCCTTCGTCCCGACCAAGACGCGCCGCGATGACATCGAGCCGATCCCGCCGCAGAGCCAGGCGCGGCTTGCAGCCTCGGCCGCGATCGAATGCATCAATTGCGGGGTCTGTCACGCGGCCTGCGATACGGTGCGCTGGAACGAGAACTATCTTGGCCCGGCGGCCCTCAACCGCGCCTGGACGCTCGTCAACGACATCCGCGACGGCGGCAACCGGGAACGCCTCGAAACCATAGCGGCGAGCGGCGGCTGCCATGCCTGCCATTCGCACCAGTCCTGCCAGGAACATTGCCCCCAGGCGTTAAATCCGACCGCGTCGATTGCGGGCCTCAAGCGCCGCACCACGCAGGCCTGGCTCAGGGGCGAGATTGGAGCGCGCGCCGGGAAGACAAAAGCATGAACGTCTCGCTCTATGTGTGGCAGCGCGCTGCGGCTGTCGTGATGGCGCCGATGGTCGTGGTCCATGTCGCGGTCATCTTCTATGCGACCCGGCATGGCTTGACGGCCGGCGACATCCTGGCGCGCACCAAGGGAAACATCGCCTGGGGCGCCTTCTACGCGCTGTTCGCGGCGGCCGCCTCGATCCACGCCGCCATCGGCATCCGCAATATTCTGGCTGAGTGGTCGCCGCTCAACGATCGCGGCGCCGGGCCAGCGGCATTCATTTTCGGCGTCGTGCTGCTCGGGCTTGGGCTGCGCGCAGTGGCCGCGGTGACGCTGCCATGATCGCCCGCGCTGCCCGCGGTCGCGCGCATCGCACCAACCTGTTATGGCTCGCGGCGCTGCTGCATCGCGTCTCGGGGCTCGGACTCGCGGTGTTTTTGCCGGTGCATTTTCTCACGCTTGGCCTTGCCATCGAGGGCGAGGCGCGTCTTGAGAGCTTTCTGCGCTGGAGCGACGCTCCGGCCGTGAAGGTCAGCGAGGCCGTGCTGATGTTCCTCCTCACCGTCCACGCACTTGGCGGCCTGCGGCTCCTCGCCGTGGAAAATCTCGCGTGGCGCGACGGGCAGAAGCGCAATGCGGCGCTCGCGGTCGGATTCGCCGGGGCAGTCGCGGTCGTGTTTCTGGCTTGGATGTTGTAAGTCCCGCGCCATGCCGATCGAGCGCGCGACCACTGATATCCTCATTCTCGGCTCCGGCGGCGCCGGGCTGTTTGCGGCGCTGCATGCAAACCGGGCTAACCCGGACTTCGCCATCACTATCGCCACCAAGGGGCTGCTCGGCAAATGCGGCTGCACCCGCATGGTCCAGGGCGGCTACAACGTTGCGCTGCACAGAGGCGACTCGGTTGAGCGCCATTTCATGGACACGATCGAGGGCGGCAAGTGGCTGCCCCACCAGGAGCTCGCCTGGACGCTGGTGACGCGCGCGGTCGAGCGGGTGCGCGAACTCGAAAACGAGATCGGCTGCTTCTTCGACCGCAATCCGGATGGCACGCTGCACGGCAAAGCCTTCGCGGGCCAGACCTTCGACCGCACCGTCCATAAGGGCGATCTCACCGGCATCGAGATCATCAACCGCCTCATGGAGCAGGTGTGGGCGCGGCCGGGCATCGCCCGATTGGAGGAGCACCGCGCGCTCGCCCTCATCCCGGCGCGCGACGGCGCTTCGCTCGCCGGCGTGCTGTTCGCCGACATCCGCACCGGCGATCTGCGTTTCATCGCGGCCGGCGCAGTGCTGCTCGCGACCGGCGGCGGGCCCACCATGTACCGCTATCACACGCCGTCGGGCGACAAGAGCATGGACGGCCTCGCCATGGCGCTGCGGCTCGGACTGCCGCTGCGCGACATGGAGATGGTGCAGTTCCACCCGACCGGCCTCCTGGCCGGCCCCGACACGCGCATGACCGGCACCGTGCTGGAAGAGGGCCTGCGCGGGTCGGGCGGCCATCTCCTCAACGGCGCCATGCAGCGTTTCATGGCGGACTACGACCCGGACCTCGAGCGCGCGACGCGCGACGTGGTGAGTCGCGCGATTTATTCCGAAATGAAGGCAGGCCGCACATCGCCCCATGGCGGCGTCTACATCAAGATGAGCCATCTCGGGCGCGAGCGTGTCGCCAGCGAATTCAAGGGCATGGTCGACCGCTGCCGCGACTGCGGTTTCGATCTCGCCGGCGGCCTCGTGGAGGTGGTGCCGACTGCGCACTACATGATGGGCGGGCTGGTGTGCAACCCTGACACCTCGACGGAACTGCCGGGCCTGTTCGTGGCCGGCGAGGATGCAAGCGGCATGCACGGCGCCAACCGGCTGGGCGGCAACGGCGTCGCCAACTCGACGGTGTTCGGCGGCATCGCAGGCGACATAATGCCGGGCTGGCTCGCGACGAACGGTCCTCCTCGCCCGCCGGATGAGGACATATTGCAAGCCGAGGCGGCGCGGGCGCTGCACCCGTTCAGCCAAAAACCCGGAGACCTGAACCGCCTGCGCGAGCGGCTGTTCGACATCATGTGGGACGATGTTGGCGTCATCCGCGACGCTGCCGGGCTTGATCGCGCGGTGGCGGCGCTTGCAGCCATCGAGGCGGAGCTGCTCGCAACCGGCGTCGCGGACGGCGAGCGCCGGTTCAATCTGACCTGGCACGACTGGCTCAACCTGCGCTCGCTCACGGAGGCGAGCCGCGTGATTGCGGCTGCCGCCCGGTGGCGCGAGAACTCGCGCGGCGCGCATTTCCGCGCTGATTTCCCGGCGCCCGGCGATTTCGCCACATCGCGCTTCTCGATCGCGCGGCAGGTACACGGCAAGCTTGCCATCACGGATGCGCCGGTCGTGTTTTCCCATGTGCGGCCGGGCGAGACGCTGGTGAAAGAAGCGGACAAAGGACACGCCACGGAGCGCCGATGACTACTCCTTCGTTTGAGAATGTGGCCGTCATGGGCGCCGGCGCGGTCGGCTGTTACTTCGGCGCGATGCTGGCGCGCGCGGGCGCGCGGGTGCGTCTGATCGGCCGGCCCGCGCTGGCCGACGCGGTTGCGCGCGAGGGACTGCGGTTTGAGGGCGTCAACTTCAAAGGATACGTAAGCTTGTCCGCGACGGCCGATCCGGGCGGCGTGGCCGGCGCGGGGCTCGTGCTGTTCAGCGTCAAGTCGGGAGACACCGAGGCGGCGGCGCGGGCGATCGCGCCGCATCTGGACCCTGGGGCCGTGGTGCTCAGCCTGCAGAACGGCGTCGATAATGTCGACCGCCTGCGCGGCGCGGTCGCGAACGTGGTGGTGCCCGCAGTTGTCTATGTGGCGGCGGAGATTCCTGCGCCCGGCGTGATCCGCCATAACGGCCGCGGCGATCTTGTCATCGGCGAGTGCGGGCCGCCCTCAATAGGCGACCCTCTGATCGCGAAACTTGCGGCCTATCTTGCCGGCGCGAACATCCCGACGCGCGTCTCTGACAACGTCGAGGGCGAGCTGTGGTGGAAGCTCATCTTGAACTGCGCCTACAACGCAGTATCCGCGCTTGGGCGCAGCCGATATGGACCCATGATGGCGATGCCGCAGGTGCGGCAGGTCATGAGCGACGCAGTTCGCGAGATCATCACCTTGGCGAAGGCTAAGGGCGTGCGAATAGCGATGCCCGATCCGGTCGAGGCGGTGCTGCGCTTTGGCGATGCCATGCCGCAGGCCTTTTCCTCGACGGCGCAGGACCTACAGCGCGGCCGTCCGACCGAGATCGACTACCTCAACGGCTATGTGGTGCGCGAGTGCGATGCCCGCGGGCTGCCGGCGCCGGTCAACCGCACACTTTACGCGCTGGTCAAATTGCTGGAGTTGCGCCAGCCCGGATGAGGGTGCTTTGCACGCCCCTGCGCCGGCGCGCCTACACCATTTTGCCCACAATGGTTGCCATCTCTGCCTTCGAAAAGGCCCGGAGCGTCTGCGTGCGTACATTGCCAAGCGCGCCAACGCTCAAACCCAGTGCGGTGACCGCGATATCGTCGGGCGCCTCCACGACAGAGACGATGTCATGGGCGCCCAGGGTCCAATACAGTTCCTTAACCGTTGCGCCAACCCTTTGCGCCATGTCCCTGAAGGCATCGGCGCGGTGGGTTGAGTCTTTCACGTTGCGAATGCCCTGCTCCGTGAAGTCCGCCAGGATGATGTAGGTTGCCATGTGGGTCTCCCGACACCCCACGCTCGCCCGAATAATAATCCGACGGTTCGCGGAAGATAGTTCGCCAGCGAACGTAATCGCGGGTAATCGCGAGCGGTGGAGGCCACCGCGTTCCGGTCATATCTGCAAATTGATGCGCAGTCATGGCCGGGCCTGTCCAGGCTTGTCCCGGCCACCCGGGCGAGCTCCGTGCAGGGGCTACGAGCCTGCCAGGCAGCGGTTCATGAACTCCCGGCGTCCCGGGCCGCGAACTTTCTGGGCGACCGCCTGCTTCAGGCAGGCGAGGCGAGCCTCGCCCACGCAGACCGCGATATAGTCCGGCAGCTCCGACGCCCGCACGCCCTTGGCGGCGGCATCCTGACTGCAGGCTTGGCGCTTTTTCTCGACAATGGCTGGCGACTCGTCGGCTTCGATCGCAGCCGGACCTGGCCCTGCCGGAGCCGACGGCGCGATGCCCGTGACGGTGAGCTTGCCGGTCGGCGGAACCGCGTCGCCCTTGAGGGCGGGAGGCGTCGCCGGCCCGATCGGCCCGGCCGGCGCTCCGGAAATGAGCGCCGCCGCGCCAGGCGGCGGTTTCGGGGACGTCGTGGCGCTCGGATTCGCCGACGCGGTTGTTTCAGGCAGACGGCGGCCGGCCACCGCTTTGGCCTCCAAAGCATGAAGAGCGCGGTACGGATCGACCAGGCCGTAGCCGAACTGCGGATCGCGGCCAGGTGAGCCGAGATCCCGCGCGGTCGAGAACAGGATCTCCTCCAGCGACGCAGGGTCGATGCTGGGATTGCGCTCGATCATGAGGGCAGCGACGCCGCTGACGTGTGCCGCCGCAACCGAGGTGCCGGTCGTGAAGTTGTAGGTTGCACGCGGCGCCGCCTCAAGCACATTGACGCCGGGCGCGGCGAGCGCCACGTGGGGGCCCTGATTGGCCTGCGGCATCAGCTTGTCGTTTTCATCGACGGCGGTCACGGCGATCACGTTTTCGTCCGCTGCCGGGTAAAGCGGAGGCGATTGCGGCCCCATGTTGCCGGCCGCCGCTATCAGCACCACGCCCTTGTCGCGCGCCTTCTTGAGCGCAAGTTGAAGCAGCGGATCGTAAGGACCCGCAAAGCTCATATTGATGACGCGCGCGCCCTTGGCGATGGCCCAATCGATGCCCGCGATGATGTTCTGCGTGGTCGCCTGCTGCGGATGCTGCGCGTCCGGGCTGAACGCGTGAATGGCGAGGATGCGGGCGCCCGGCGCAACGCCAAGCAGCCTTCGATGCGCCGCGATCGCGCCCGTCATGCCGGTCCCGTGCTCGTCCGGCTTGTCCACGGCGGCTACAGCATCGAACTGCCCGGCGATCGAGCCGGCGAGATCCGGGTGCGCGACATCGACGAGGGAATCAATGACCGCGACGGTTACGTTCGCCCCGGATGCAATGCCGTGAGCATCGTGGAGATGCAGTTTGTCGATGACGTATTGAGCCGGATCGCCTTTGGGCAGCGGCGCGAGGATGTGGGCGTCCTGCTGCAGTTGAAAGATGTAGTTCGGCTGCGCAATGCCGATTTTCTCGGCTTCCAGCATCCGCACTGCATCGGCAACCTGCCCGTTGACGACCCGAAAGTGAACGAGCCTGCCGCCCGACAGCGCCAGATTCTGGGATCCGATCTGGGTCAGCCCCAGCCGCCGCGCCGCGGCGTCGAGCGCCTGCGGCGACACCTCCGCCCCAACATGGACGATCATTTCGTTGGACATGAAGCGGGTTTCGCCGCGCGGCGGCACGCCCGTAAATCCGGGCTCGCCGGGAAATGGCCGATGAGGCAACCCGTTGCGGGCGATTGCATTGATGCCCGGCGAGCCTATCGGAGACGGATTGCGCGGCAGTCCGTGTCCTCTGCCCGCCGGACCATGCTCGAAACCATGAGAGACTGCGCGTCCCTGTCTGGTTGCGCCTGCCGGACCGTGCTCCACCCCATGCGAGGGTGCGCGGCCTTGCCTTGATCCTGCTGGACCCTGCTCGAAGCCATGCGGGACAGCCCGGCCCTCTCTTAAGCCTGGCGGACCGTGATCAAAACCATGCGGGAGCTGCTGGCCCGGCATTGGCGGGCGGTTGAAGCCATGATTGCGCAGCTGCGAAAAAGTGGCCGGGGGCGCCCCGATGCGCGGACCCGAGAATGCAGGCCTCCCCATGAAAGGCCGCGGAGGCGCCGCGCCTCCGCCAAACGGCGCGCCTCTGCCGAACCAGGCGGCGGAGGCGCTGTCCGGGCAGCAAAGACCTATCGCCGGTACAACGCAGGCAAGGAAAAGCAGATGTCTCACCCTGAGCATGCGAATGCTCCCGTAACTCCTTGCGGTTGCGCGCCTGAGCCTGTCGAAGGAGGGCGCCGCGCTTCCCCGCTCTTTCCCCGCGCTGCGGGTCGAGAAAAGAGCGGTGGGCACGCTTCGCTCTGAGCTTGTCGAAGAGTGCCCATCCTACACAATGCCCCGCCACCGTCGCGCTTTAGGACGGAAATGCGTCAGCTTTGGGTCGAAATTCGCCGGGAGCGTTCTAATTCGCCATCAGCACCGGCAGGGTCGCGTGCTTAAGGATGTGGCGGGTCGCGCCACCGAATATCATCTGCCGCAGACGGCTCTGCGTGTAGGCGCCTTTGATCAGAAGATCGCAGCCGAGCGACTGCGCGGCCGCCAGAATGGCCTCTCCGGTCGAGCGGCCTTCGAGCCCAACCGTCATCAGCCCGGCATTGAGGCCGTTGCGCTGCAAATATTGCGTTGCCTGCGCGGCGCTCGGTCCCGGCACTGCCGCTCCGCCCTCGACATGCAGCACTGTTATGCGCTCGGCCTTGCGCAGCAATGGCATTGCGAACGCGGTGGTGCGCGCCTGCTCGGTGCTGCAGTTCCACGCGATCAGAACATTGGCGCCGATCTCCTGCGGCGGCGTCTGCGCCGCAATCAGAATCGGACGGCCGCTGTCGAACAGGCCGGACTCGATCGCCCTGTCGTGCAAGCCAATCGAATTGGCCTCAGACCGGCTCATGACGATGACGTCGAATACCCGGCCGCGGCTGCCGACGAAGTCTTCTCCTTCGGGAGCGTCATCGAACCAGCCATATGACAGCGACGCAGCGGGAGAGGACAATGATGCGGCGGGGGCATCGCTGCGCGGCACGCCGCGTTCTCGCATGAACGCTTCGAACAGGGCGCGAGCGCGGCGCGCCTCGTCCAGGCTCTCCTCACGCAGCGTCTCCAGCGGTATGGCGCCGGCCATGTCGACGGCGACGAATTCATTGATGCGGAACCGCAGGGCGAAGCCTTCGATGTAGCTATCGAACCGGCGCGCGAGCATAAGCGCGGTTGCAAGCGCCGAGCGCATCGACTCATGGGATTCCGTTGGGACCAGAATGGTCTTCATGCCTGTCCCCGCCCCCTGCAACAACGCGACTGCGCGCAGCGCGAGCCGGCCGCGACGCTCAAAGATCAGACGAGGATTTCGGCGTCGCGCTGCCTCCCGGCCGTGAGCATGACGATTCTGCCGGTGCTGGCAAGACGGGATAATGCCTCAGCGGCGCCGCTAATGAGCCAGCATGGCAATTCCGCGGCACGAGCGCGAACCTTGAGAAACGCTGGCGCGACAAAGGAGAGGCTGTAACGCCGCGGCGCCGCCACAATTGGATGATTACAACTTCAACCAGGTGGTTGGTGCTTTCAAAACGCCAGGCGGGGGCAACGGCGGGACGCCAGGGTGAATTTTGGCGCCTGCGGTGGGCAGAAAGCACTTGGGTTATGAGCACCTCCCCGGCATATTCCGACGAGAAGTTGACTCATGCGGCGCAGTCGGACGCGGCGGCGCAGTCCTTGCGCTGCGCCAAAGACGAAGGTCTTCTGAGCGCGCTGGCGACAGTTCCCGATTTCACATTTGCCAGTGGACCCGGCCATCCGGCTGACCGAGAGAGCGGCGATCACGCGCCAGGCGCAACGAACGGCGGCCGCGCGGACTCCCTTCCGTCTTGCGGGGGAGGGACCGGTTGGGGGGTCATGCGGTCGAGCGCTGAAGGACCCCATCTCCCGACCCCCACCCCCGGCCTCTCTTCAAAGCGGGGAGGGGAGCAGACGATCGTTTACATGCCGGCCCCAAAGCGCCAAATCCCGCCGCTTCATCATGGCGAGGAGATGCCTCCATTTGGCTTGAGCCCGGCGAGCGTTTCGGTGATGTCGAACCGGGGCCGCGACCGGGGCGACATCGGGCCGGGAACGCCGAGGCCGAGGTTGCGGCGCCGCAGTCATGCCTCGGGACGATTGAAGAGATTGCTGGTGACGAGCGCGATCGCCGCAACGGTTGCCGGCTGCGTCGCGGTTCAGACTTGGCTGCTCATTGAAGATTCGGACCTTCCGGGCCAGCAACAGGCATCGCAGCCGCCGTGGCCGAAAATCCTTCCGCCGGAACTGAAAGCCGTCATGACCGCGAGCGAAGCCGGGCGCATCGCGCAGGCGGCATCGGCGCAACCGGGGGTCTCCCTGCCGCCGATCGCGCAGGCGAAAAGTCGGCCGGCTGAGACCGCCATTGAGGCGCCGTTGCAGCAGGTCGGGACGGGATCGGCATACGGGAAGATTGCCGGCATCGACAACACGGCTGCAACGCAAGAGCCGCCTCGCCTCGCGGTACCGCAGCTCAATGCGATTTCGAAGACTGAGCCGTCCGCGATGGCGCAACCGGAGCCGGCGCCGATGACGACGGCGCCGTCAACTCCGATTGCGAGGACGGAGGCAACGCCGACTACAACGCCGGAGCCCCATTCGATTGCGACAGCGGAGTCGACCTGGATTGCGCGGCTGGGCCCGCCGCTACAGTCGCCCCGTGTTAACCATGCCGCGCCACACATCACAAGGCCAGCCGACCGGCCGGGCTTCCTGTTCGCCGACTCCAACATCCGCTATCTGACCCGCGCCGAGTTGCAAAAGCTCTCCGCCGATCAGCTTCACATCGCTCGCAACGAAATTTTCGCCCGCCGGGGCCGGTTCTTTAAGGATGACGCACTTCGCGCCTATTTCTCGCAGTTTCCCTGGTACCAGCCTCGTGCGTGGGAGATCCCGCTGGGTCCGGTCGAAAAAGCCAACATCGCCCTGATTCAAGCAGTCGAACAAGATAGCGCCGGCCTCGCCCAATCGGCAGAAGCACCGGTCGCGGCATCCCGCGGCATCGCAGGGCCGCTTGCGCCTCCAATGAAAGCGGAGAGCGATGCCCCGTTCATGGATCCGAGCAACCGATATTTGACGCCCCAAGAGCTGCAAGGGCTTTCCGCGGATCAACTCGCCATTGTGCGCAACGAAATTTTTGCGCGCAGGGGCCGGTATTTCAAGGATGACTGGCTGCGCGCCTATTTTTCGCAGTTTCCCTGGTACCAGCCTTATGCCTGGGACGTCCCGCTGACCCCGATCGATCAAGCCAACTTGAAATTGGTTCAGTCTTTAGAGCAAAGTGCTGCGGCGCCCAGGCAGGCTTCGCGGCCGTCGCGACTTCCGCCGATGTGACCGGGGCCCCGCCCTCCAGCGGGTCAATCCACGCGGGCCGGGCGCACTGAGGTTCCGTGCTCTCCTGCCGGAGACTGGCTATGCGCTGTCGCGGATTGCTGATCGCCGGAGTCCTGGCGCTGTCGGGATGCGGAATTGCGGCTGCGGCCCACGCTCAGGTACCCTTCAAAGAGCCCGACAGAGCGAACGAGGCGCATCGCGCGCGAGTGCCAAGCCGGCGCTTGACTTGACGGATCGCAGCAGGTCGCGGCGCAATGCGCCGCGTTTATTGCGCGCCACTGGTCGCCTGGGTCGATCACATCGCCTCAAGGCGCATGATCGCGAGGGCCAGCGCCTGGGCGCGCGGCACGATCGAATCCACCTCGACATACTCCTGCGGCGAATGCGCCCGACCGCCGATCGGGCCGACTGCGCAGATAGTGGGTGCGCCGACGCTCGCTGCGAAGCCGGAGTCGGCGCACCCGCCCGCGAATACGCCTTCAACCGTCTGACCAAGCGAGCGGGCGCAGGCCGCGTAATGCTCGAACAGGCGTCGCGAAGCCTCGCTCGCAACCAGCGGCTCGAACTCGCCGGTGATCCCGAGCGTAGCGTGCGTGCCTGGCACGTTGGCCTCGGCAATAATGGCCTCGATCGCCGCCAAGATGCGCTCGCCCTCATCGGGCCGGATGAAGCGGAGGTCGAGTTCGGCGGTGGCATACGGGGCGACGGTGTTGACGGCCTGGCCGCCTGCGATGGTGCCGACATTGCAGCTGACGCCGTTCGGCAGATCGGTGAGCGCATGCAGCCTGATGATCTTGCGGGCCAGTTCCTCGATGGCGCTGACGCCGTCGGCAAGGTTGTTGCCGGCGTGGGCCGCCTTGCCGAAGACCTCGATGCGCATGAATTTCCCGCCCTTGCGCCCGGTGACGATGCCGCCGCCGGGCCGGCCGGGCTCGCTGTTGAACACCGCGCGCGCCGTTCGCGCGCTCTCTTTGATCAACGCCTTCGAGGACGGCGAGCCGATCTCCTCATCGGCGGTGAAAAGGGCCACGACCGGCGACGGCGCAGCCGCAAACCGGGCCAAAGCCGCAAGCACGAAGGCGTTGATGACGAGCCCGGCCTTCATGTCGCAGCAGCCCGGTCCAAAGCCGTGGCCGTCGACGATACAGAATGGACGCCGGCCGGCTTCCCCGGCCGGGAATACCGTGTCGCGGTGGCCGAGCAGCAGCACCGGCGCGTTCGCGGCGCCGCCCGCGCCATTGTCAACCTGCGCCCGAATGGCGTCGCCGAACCGATCGTTGGCGATGGCTGAATATGTCACCTCGTGCGCCGCCAGAAATGCCTGCAACCGCGCTCCGACCGCATCAACGCCGGCCTTGTCGTAGCTGCCGCTGTCGATGTCAACGAGCGCCCGCACGAGGTCGAGCATGGCGTCCTTCTGGGAGGCGAGCCAATCCAAGACCGATGCTTCGTTTTCGGCTGGTGCCGTCATCTTGACCTCATTTGCTGGTAATATCGAAGGGACAAGCGGGGGATTGGATATGACAATTCGGCTCAAGTTTGCGTCGGCGCTGCGAAGCGCGGTTGTATTCTCATCTATCTTTGTCGCAGCACCGGCGGTCGCGCAATCGTCCGAACGTAGTGGCGCGCCGGTGCAGCCCACGGTTCTGGGCCCTGCGACGGCCGGTTCCGCCAGCGCCGACCTCTCCTGCGGCGCAGGCGCAGCGGGCCTTGCATCGTGGAGCGCCGACATTATCGAAGATGCCTTGTCTCTCAATGACGCGCAGCGCGCCAGATTCAGCGACCTCAAGGCGGCGTCGCAACGCGCAATCCAATATTTGAGCGACAGTTGTCCAAAGAACGACCCCGCGAGCCCGACCGGCCGCCTGGAGGCGCGGGCGCGGCGGCTCTCCGCGATGCTGGAGGCAGTGCGAATTGTCCAGCCGGCGCTCGATGATTTTTACGCAACGCTTTCGGACGAACAGAAGGCGCGTCTCGCCGCGATCGAACCGTCCGCCGACGCCAGAGAAGCAACGACAGATCGCCGCGGCCGCACGCGCCACCGCCGGCGTTTCCGGTTCCGGCTGCCGTTCTGACAGAGTGATTGCGGTCCGGATTGAGCGTAAGCGAAATGCGGAGCCACCCGCGCCTCAAACTGGGGCGTTGATATCTTGGATCGGCCGTTCCTGGGTTTCGCGCCGCTCAATCCGGGCTTCGGGCAAATCACAACCTGATGCGCAGCAGTGCGGCCAATTCGCCGACGACGCCCCGGCGGAACAAAAGGACGCATGTCACGAAGATTGCGCCCTGAATGATGGTCACCCACTGACCGAAACTCACGAGCTGCGTCTGCATGGCCACGATGATGGCGGCGCCCACCACCGGCCCAAAGATCGTGCCGAGCCCGCCGACGAGCGTCATCAGGACCACCTCGCCGGACATCTGCCACTGCACGTCGGAGAGCGATGCAAGCCCGATCGCGACCGCCTTGGTGGCGCCCGCAAGCCCGGCCAGCGTCGCCGACAGCACGAAAGCGAGGAGCTTGTAGCGCTCGGTCTTGTAGCCGAGCGAAATCGCCCTGGGCTCGTTCTCCCGGATTGCTTTCAGCACTTCGCCGAACGGCGAATGCACGATGCGGTAGATGAGCGCGAACGCTGCGAGAAACACCGCGGCGACGAATACGTACATGGCCATGTTGTCGGCGAGATCAATCACGCCGAAGAGGCGCCCGCGCGGCACCGCCTGGATGCCGTCCTCGCCGCCGGTGAATTTCACTTGCAGGGCGAAGAAGTACATCATCTGGGCAAGGGCCAGCGTGATCATCGCGAAGTAAATGCCCTGGCGGCGGATCGCGAGGCTGCCGGCGATGACGCCGAGCACGCCAGCGAACGCCGCGCCGGCCAGAATGGCGAGTTCAGGCGTGAGCGGCGGCAGTGGAATGACGATCCAGTTCCACGCACCCGTCCAAAAGGGAAGGCTTACGGCGCCGACCTTGGCAAGGTGCGCGGCCACATAGGCGGCCCAGCCGAAAAACATCGCATGCCCGAATGACAAGAGCCCGCCGTAACCGATCAGGAGATTGAACGCACACGCAAACAGCGCAAGGCACAGCGCCCGCATCAGGTCGACCGGATAGAGGCTCAATGGCGGCAGCGGCCCCACAACAAGCACCGCCGCCATCACGGCGAAGGCGATCGCGATGCCATTGCGGCGCGCGCGCTGCGCCGGAGCGGCGACGTGCTTGGCGACCATGTCAGGCGCCCCGTCCGAACAGTCCGGCCGGGCGGATCACGAGCACGATCGCCATGATTACGAAGATGACCGTATTCGACGCCTCCGGAAAGAACACCTTGGTCAGCCCCTCGATGATTCCGAGGCCGAAGCCGGTGAGGATCGCCCCCAGGATCGATCCCATGCCGCCGATCACCACCACGGCGAAGACCACGATGATAAGCTCGGAGCCCATCTGCGGGCTGACATTGTAGATCGGCGCCGCGAGCACGCCGGCGAGCGCCGCGAGCGCGGCGCCAAAGCCGTAGGTCAGCATGATCATGCGCGGCACATTGATGCCGAAGGCGCACACCAGCGTCGGGTTCTCGGTTGCAGCCCGCAAATACGCGCCAAGCTTCGTGCGCTCGATGATGAACCAGGTGCCGAAACAGACGACGACAGAGAACAGGATCACCCAGGCGCGATAGTTGGGCAGGAACATGAATCCCAGATTTTGCACGCCCCGCAAGTAGTCCGGGACGCCATAAGGCAGCCCCGACGAGCCGAAGCGCTGGCGGAACGCGCCCTCGATGATGAGGGCGAGCCCGAAGGTCAACAGCAGGCCGTAGAGATGATCGAGCCGGTAGAGCCACTGCAAAAACAGCCGCTCGATCGCAATGCCGATTGCGCCCACGATGATGGGCGCCAGCACCAGCGCGAGCCAATAGCCGATGTCAAAATAATCGAGCAGCAGGTACGCCGCGAAGGCGCCCATCATGTATTGGGCGCCGTGGGCGAAATTGATGATGTTGAGCATTCCGAAAATGACCGCGAGCCCGAGGCTCAAGAGCGCGTAGAACGAGCCGTTGATCAGGCCGACCAGGAGTTGGCCGAACAGCGCGGTGGAAGGAATGCCAAAGAGTTCAAACATGGAGCGCGCCCCCACAGCGCGGTTTGATGACGGCGGTCTAGCGTTGCTTCACCTTTTCCGGTGAACACATCTTTCGTGCTCATTCTGGCTGGGCGCCTTTCCACAGGCCTGAGCATCGTAGGGTGGAAAAGGAGGCCGATGCGTTGCGATGTTGGCGCGACTTTGATTCGGCCCCTGAGCTTGTCGAAGAGCGCCCGCCGCGGCGCGGCCCTCATGTGCGCTGGTGGGCAAAGACGCGATCAGACAACAATCCCAATGAGGGCGCTGACGGGCACCTTTGCCACCCTACGGTCATTCTATCGGCAGGGCGATCGCACGCAACGCCTCACCCCTGCACCAGCGGGCAGCCGCCTTCGTGGAGCGGCCGGAACGCCTCTGCGGCCGGGATGGTGGCGCGCAGCTTGTAGAAGTCGCCCGGGTACTTGGATTCGGCCGGCTTCTTCACTTCAAACAGATAGAGGTCATGGATCTTGCGGCCGTCAGGACGGATGGTGCCCTTGCCGAACAGGCGGTCATCGGTCGGCATCTCTTTCATCTTGGCGGCCACCGCTTTGCCGTCGGCGTCAGATTTGAGCGCCTCCACCGCTTTGAGATAATGCAGCACCGACGAATAAACCCCCGCCTGCACCATCGACGGAAACTTGCCGCGCCGCTCGACCTGCCAGCGCTTGGTCCAGGCCCGGTTGGCGTCGTTCATGTCCCAATACCAGGCTTCCGTCAGAACAAGGCCCTGGGCGGTCGGCAGGCCCAGCGCCGCCACGTCGGTGACGAACACCAGAAGGCCAGCGAGGCTCTGACCGCCCTTGACGATGCCGAACTCGGAGGCCTGCTTGATCGAATTGATGGTGTCGCCGCCCGCGTTGGCAAGGCCGATCACCTTGGCCCTCGACGCCTGCGCCTGCAGCAGGAATGAGGAAAAGTCATTGGTGTTGAGCGGCGCGCGGACCCGGCCGAGCACCTTGCCGCCATTGGCCTCGACGACCGCAGCGGTGTCGCGCTCAAGCGCATAGCCAAAGGCGTAGTCAGCGGTGAGGAAGAACCAGGTGTCGCCGCCGGTCTTCACCACGGCTTTGCCGGTGCCGTTGGCGAGCGCCCAGGTGTCGTAGGTCCAGTGGATCGTGTTGGCGTTGCATTTCGGGCCCGTGAGGTCCGATGCCGCAGCGCCCGATACCAGGAAAAGCTTGTTCTTCTGGCGGGCGATCTCGCTCACCGCGAGCGCGACGCCCGAATTGGGGACGTCGACGATGACATCGACCTTATCGACGTCGAACCAGGTGCTGGCGATGTTGGCGCCGACATCAGGCTTGTTCTGATGATCGCCGCTGACAATTTCAACCTTGATGCCTTTGGCGGCGGCGCCGAAATCCTCCACCGCGAGCTTCGCCGCCGCCACCGACCCGGCGCCGCCGATGTCGGCATAAAGGCTCGACATGTCGCTCAAGACGCCGATCTTGACGACGCCGTCGGTGTATTGCGCAAAGGCGGAACTGCTCGCGAGCAGCGCCGCCGTCGCGATCATGTTGCGTATCGTTTTCATCCTTTCCCTCCATGCCGGGCCGGCGGCCCTTCATATTTTTCCTGCGTCCATCATACGCGGCGTCATTCCGGGGCGCGGGCTTCAGCCCGCGAGCGCGGAATCCATAACCGCCGAGGTTATGGGTTCGGGAGTTCGCCGCCTTGCGGGGCGCCCCGGAATGATTGAACTCAGCATATGATCGGCTTCATCGCATCGGTACCCTAGTCGTACGCTAACAGCGCAGTCATTCACACGCCGAGATATTCGTGCAGCTTATCTCGGTTGGCGTCCAACTCCGTTTGGCCAAAGCCTTCGACCACGCAGCCATGCTCCATCACATAATAGCGATCCGCCACAGTCGCAGCGAAATGGAAGTTCTGCTCAACCAATACGATCGTAAAGCCCTGCTCCTTGAGGGCCCGGATGGTGCGGCCGATCTGCTGGATGATGACCGGCGCCAGACCCTCGGTCGGCTCGTCAAGCAATAGCAAGCGCGCGCCGGTCCGCAGGATGCGACCGATTGCCAGCATCTGCTGCTCGCCGCCGGACAGCTTGGCGCCCTGGCTGCGCAGCCGTTCCCTGAGGTTAGGAAACAGCTCAAAAATCCGCTCCCGTGTCAGACCGCCTGCCTGGACGACCGGCGGCAGCTCGAGATTTTCCTCGACACTAAGGCTTGCGAAGATGCCGCGCTCCTCCGGACAGATCGCAATGCCCGTGCGGGCGATAACGTTCGATGCAAGGCCGATGAGTTCGCGGTCGCGAAATTTGACCGATCCGCTGCGCTTGGCGACCATCCCCATGATGGACTTGAGTGTCGTGCTCTTGCCTGCGCCGTTGCGGCCGACCAGCGTGACCACCTCGCCGGCGTCAACCTTAAAGCTCACGCCATGAAGCACGTGGGACTCGCCATACCAGGCCTCAAGGTTGCTTACCGTGAGGAGGGGGCTAGCCATGCCCCACTCCCAGGTAGGCCTCGCGCACGTCCGGATTGGCGGAGACCTCGCGGTAGTCGCCCTCGGCCAGTATGCGTCCCCGCGTAAGCACGGTAATGCGGTCGGATAGCGTTGCCACAACGCTCAGATTGTGTTCCACCATCAGAACCGTGCGGTTCGCCGCGGCAGCTTTGATGAGCGGCGCGATGCGATCGATGTCATCGCGCCCCATGCCGGCGGTCGGCTCATCGAGCAGCAGCATTTCGGGATCGAGCGCCAGCGTGGTGGCGAGCTCCAGCGCTCGCTTGCGGCCATATGGCAGCTCGATTGCGACGGTACTCGAATCGGCGGCGAGACCGACATCAGCGATCAGGCCCATTGCGCGGTCGTTGAGATCGTCGAGCATCCGGCTCGACCGCCAGAAGTCGAAGGAGCCGCCGCGCTTGCGCTGCAGCGCGATGCGCACATTCTCCAGCACCGTGAGATGGGGAAACACCGCCGAGATCTGGAACGAGCGCACGAGCCCGAGCCGCGCCACGTCGGCCGGCGCCAGGGCAGTGATGTCTTCGCCCTTGTAGAGGATGCGCCCGCGCGTGGGCCTGAGAAACTTCGTGAGCAGATTGAAGCACGTGGTCTTGCCGGCGCCGTTCGGGCCGATCAAGGCATGCACAGCGCCGCGCGCCACCCTAAGATTGACGCCGCTTACCGCCACGAAGCCGGCGAAATCCTTGGTCAGGTCCTCGGTCTCGAGGATGGTCTCCGCGCTCATCGGCTCAGCGTTCCCTTGGCCCTCCCCCGCCCTTAGCTCCCCGGTTTCGCTGGGAAGGCAGGGGTCGGCGCCGATCCCCTCGGCTCCCGTGTCAAGAATACCCAATCGGTATCATCGCCCCGCAGCGCTCACAAGGACAGCGCGGCGTTCTTCGGCCAATGGCTTACGTCCGCAGATCCGCAAACCTTACCGGCGCCTGTCCGGAACATTAATTGTTCGGGACGGTTGGCATGTGTCCCCCGCTTTGGAAGGAAAATCAAAATGCTGCTCCAATCGCAGAGATTGCGGTCGATCGCCGCACGAGCGTCGCCCAGTCGCGCAAGCTGACCACCTATGAATAGCGGTGCTTCCGCTGTGAAGCCGGAGCGTCTCGCCCATTTTTGTTCGTACCAAATAGGGTGGCGAAACGCCTGCGCTTCGAGAAACTCAGCGAGGGCGCCAGCGCAAAACCGGAAAATAGAAGGAGGGCATCGTGAACACCCATGCCGATTCGCCCCAAGACGCTTCAAACCATCTTCACCCGCGGATTCACATGGCCGCCGCAGGGCTGTTGGTCTGGTTTGTGATCGCAGCGTGGCTGCTGTTCGGTGGCGCCGGCTATATCGAGCTCGCTCTGACCATGGTGAGCGTGCTTGTATTCATGGCCATCGCCATACCGCTCGCGCTATGGCGTACGAATCAGACGGCGCAGCGGGCCGGCGGTTCAACGCACGCAACCGAACAGACATCCGAAACCTTGGATAAATGGCTGCGCGGCAGATTTGCGACCTGGACGAATCAGGAAAGAGCTTCGACAGCGGCGATTGAGATCCTCTTGCCCCTCGCGGCTGTCGCGTTCGGCATCACGGCGTTGGGTGTCGTGTTCGATTGGGCGCGCGCGGGAGCGGGCGGCTAGAGCGCGCTCGGCCGCATCGAAGCGTCTTGCGCAGAGCATGTAAGGCAATTTCGGACCCTGTAGTGAGGGATGCGAGACGGCGCGTGGCCGAGGCCAGCGGAAGCAGCACACGTCACTTCGCTCAAGATCGGTCTTTGGGACCGGTCAGGATCATGCCGCGCCATAAACCTCGCGGGCAACGAGTTCCAGCCCGGGCGGGTCAAGCTTAATCGCGCCCTCGCGCACGATATGCGTGAGGATCGTATCCTGATTCCCTCGCGTGGTGAATGATCGACGGCTGGTCCGGATCGGCGATCAAATAATGCGATGCTGGGCACGCGGAAATAGCCGGCAAGTTTGAAAGAGGCGTCGATGCGGCGCGCCGAAGGCGACAGGACCTCCGCCACGATGATGGGGTTCGGCATTTCGAGAGCGGAGGCGGGAGTTCGAGTCGGCAGTAAGCCAATGCGTCAGGCTCGCGGGCGGTGGAGTCATCGATGCGCACGGTCATTCCGTCCGGCAGCATATGACAGGGGAGACCAACTCGCCTGATCACAGTAATGCAGCTTGTACGCCGAATTTGATCTGGGCGTGCCCCGCTCGCTCCGGCGTACCCCGGTCTCGCCACCCCTTCGTCCCCGCCACCCCTTCAGTTCGTCGTTCGTCCCCAACCCATGCCGCCCCGACAGCGCGCGGCACAGCGCCTCGATGCTGTCCAGATTGTGCACCGGACGAAACTCGTCCACGTGGGGCAGCATCGCCTGCACGCCGCGGGCCTTGGCCTCGAACCCTTCGAAGCGCAGCAGCGGGTTAAGCCAGATCAAGCGGCGGCAGGAGCGATGCAGGCGGTCAATCTCAAAGGCAAGCGCCCCCGCCCTTCCCTCCGCCGCTTGCGGGGGAGGGTTAGGGAGGGGGCGCGGGGGAGGGTCGGGCGAGGAGTCGCGCTCCAGCCCGTCGGTGATCAGGAGCACGATGGCGCCGCCGCCGAGCACGCGGCGGGCCCACTGCTTGTTGAAGGCGGCGAGCGAAGACGCGATGCGCGTGCCCCCCGACCAGTCGGCAACGCTCGCCGAGCAGGCGGCAAGCGCCTCGTCCGGGTCCTTGGCTTTGAGGGCGCGCGTCACGTTTGTGAGCCGCGTGCCGAACAGGAAGGAGTGGACGCGCTTTCTGGCGTCCGTCACCGCATGAAGGAAGTGCAGGAACAGCCGTGTGTACTCGCCCATGGAGCCGGAAATGTCGAGCAGCGCCACGATCGGCGGCTGTCGCGTCTGGGGCCCGCGATATTTCAGGTCGATCAGCGCGCCGCCTGCCTTCATGCTGGCGCGCAGGGTGCGGCGCATGTCGACGAGATGTCCGCGGCGATCCGGCGCGAGGCGGCGCACCTGGACTGCCTCAAGCGAGAGCGCCATGCGCCTGATGGCGTCCTTGGCGCGCGCGATTTCGGCTGCCGTCATCTGGGCGAAATCCTTGCGCTGGAGCACTTCGCGGTCAGACACCGTGAAGCGGCGGTCGATCTCGATCAGATGCTCCTGCTCCGGCAGCTTGTCCTTGAGGGGAGCGAACAGCGCGTCCTGAACGCGCGTCGAGCCGGCTTCGGGCCTTTGCGCGGGGCCGGGCGCCGGCTGCAGCATCATCGCTGCCATCTTTTCGAAGTAGCCGCGCTTGCGAAAGAAGAGACGGAACGCCTGGTCGAACAAGACGGAGTGCTCGTGCTTTTTCACGAACACCGCGTGGAGCGTCCAATAGAAATCCTGCCGCTCGCCGAGGCCCGCAGCTTTGACGGCTTCAAGCGCGTCGATCACGGCGCCGGGTCCGAGCGGAATGCCTGCCGCGCGCAGCGCACGGGCGAAATACAGGATGTTCTCGGCGAGGCGGCCGGCTACCCCTTCACCTCGTCCGCTCGCCGGTGAGAGCTTGCCCCCGGGTTGATCGGGGGCCGACGCGCGCAGCGCGTCGGGAGGGGGACGCTGCGATGTCACCAGAAACCTCGTCAATTGCCTCGCGGCTGCGGCCCCCGTGCCTACCCGCCCCGCAAGAGGGGAGGGTAAAAGGTTACTCCGCGGCCCGCAGCTCCGCGCGCAGACCTTCAACCAGCTCCTTGGCTCTGGAGCCCTCGATGCGCGCAATATCGTCCTGATATTTGAGCAATACGCCGAGCGTATCCGATACGGTAGCCGGATCGAGCGCGACCGCGTCAAGCTCGGTGAGCGCACCCGCCCAATCGAGCGTCTCGGCAACGCCCGGCGATTTGAACAAATCCTCACGGCGCAGCGCCTGCACGAAATGCACGATCTCCTCCGACAGGCGCTTGGCGATGCCCGGCACCTTGGCGCGCACGATGGCAAGCTCCCGCTCGGCCGTCGGATAGCCGACCCAATGATAAAGGCACCGGCGCTTGAGCGCGTCATGAATCTCGCGGGTCCGGTTCGATGTCACGACCACGATCGGCGGGTGGGCGGCCTTGACGGTGCCGAGCTCCGGGATGGTCACCTGGAAATCCGCGAGGACTTCCAGAAGGAACGCTTCGAAAGCCTCGTCGGTGCGGTCAAGCTCATCGATAAGCAGCACCGGTGCGCCCGCGGTGTCGGGCTCCAGCGCCTGCAGGAGCGGCCGCTTGATCAGGAAGTTTTCCGAGAACACGTCATGGGAGAGCCGCTCGCGGTCAGCCGCGCCTTCGGCCTCGGCGAGCCTGATGGCGATCATCTGGGCGGCGTAATTCCACTCATAGACCGCGCCCGCAACGTCGAGCCCCTCGTAGCATTGCAGCCGGATCAGCCGGCGGCTCAGCGTGGCGGACAGAACCTTGGCGATCTCGGTCTTGCCGACGCCCGCCTCGCCTTCGAGGAAGAGGGGCCGCCCCATGCGCAGCGCCAGAAACAGCACGGTGGCGAGCGAACGGTCGGCGAGATAGTGAGCGGAAGCGAGAAGCGCGAGCGTTTCGTCAATCGATTTGGGCAGAGCGGTCACGAACAAGCCTTTCCGCATGGGATATAAGGCCGATCGCGGCGGCCGTCCACCCTCGCGCATCGCAACCAGCAATTCTCATTTTGACCTATGGGGGTCTGGCGAGCGGTTTGTCGAAGGCGAGGGTGGCCATGAGCTGTTGCCAGGAGGGGAAGACGACGTAGACGGTGATGGCTCGCAGGTGGTTGAAGAATCCGGCGCGGGTGTGGATTTTGGCTCTGGCTTTCTGCCATGCCAGATCGGCGAGGTCGGCGACGGTGTGGCAGGCGAATGCCAAGAGATTGAGAGTGACG
>Ga0209062_1002369_pt1 | contig 25695 bp, 23 predicted proteins | sample Coa_R2_2_FD_187158 | JGI IMG/M metagenome (GOLD analysis project Ga0209062, IMG submission 187158) | Surface soil microbial communities from Centralia Pennsylvania, which are recovering from an underground coalmine fire - Coalmine... | ecosystem: Environmental > Terrestrial > Soil > Unclassified... | reverse complement strand
TCAAGCGGATGCGCTCAGCCGTTCGGGCTTTGAAGGCCCTACAGGAAGTTCGGCACCACCACAATGCAACGCTTCGTGCGCACGAAGAAAACGGTTGGAGGCCGCCAGTGGCGGGCAAGCCTCTTACGATTCAAAGATAACTCTCTGGCTGGGACTGCGGCGGGCTCCCCACATGGAAAGCATTGATTCGGCGGCGCAGAAAATTCGCAAAAACGCGTGATTGTCCGGAGCGCGGGAGCGCAAATGCCCGATAATACGAGTTTATGATCGCTCTGCTTCGCGGCGTGCTGGTGGAGAAGCATCCCAACCAGGCCATCGTGGAAGCCGGGGGCGTCGGGTATGACGTCACGATTCCGGTCTCCACTTACACTCACCTGCCCGACGCGGGGGCGGAGGTGCGGCTGCGGATCCATACGCACGTGCGGGAGGATGCGCTGGCGTTGTACGGATTTCTCACGCAGGAAGAGAAAGGCCTCTTCGAAAAACTGATCGGGGTGAGCGGAATCGGCCCCAAGCTGGCGGTGACGATTCTTTCGGGGCTGGCAGCGCCCGACCTGATCCACGCGATCGGCCGGGGTGAGGTGGAGCGGCTGGTGAGGATTCCGGGAATCGGCAAGAAGACGGCCGAGCGGATGGTGCTCGAACTGCGCGACAAGCTGCCGGCGCTTTCCGGCGAAGCACCCGCGGCCGCCGCGGCGGCGCTCACCGCGATCGAACAGGATGTGCTCTCGGCGCTGCTGAACCTCGGATGCGCCCGGCCGCAGGCCGAAACCGCGGTGCGGAAAGCAAAGAGCGCGGGAGCGGCGGCGGAGTTCGAGCCGCTGTTTCGGCGCGCCCTGGAACTGGTACGGTAAGGTATAGTCAATGCCCGACCGGCACGTCATTTCAGGGGATCGCCAGCCCGAGGACATTCAATTCGAGGCGGGACTGCGGCCGCGGCGGCTGGCCGATTTCACCGGACAGACCAAGCTGAAAGAAAACCTGTCGATCGCGATTCAAGCCGCCCGCATGCGCGGCGAAGCCATGGATCACGTGCTGCTCTACGGCCCGCCGGGCCTGGGCAAGACGACGCTGGCTTCGATCATCGCCGAAGAGCTCGAAGTGAATTTCTCGGCGACATCCGGGCCGGTTCTGCAGAAGAAACTCGACCTCACCGGGATCCTGAGCAACATCCGCGCGCACCAGGTGTTCTTCATCGACGAAATTCACCGGCTGCTGCCGGACGTGGAAGAGATGCTGTATTCGGCGCTGGAGGATTTCCGGGTGGACATCCTGGTAGGAGCCGGCCCCGGCGCCCGCACCCATTCCCTGCCCCTGCCGAAGTTCACCGGCATCGGGGCGACGACGCGCCAGGGGCTGGTGAGCGCGCCGCTGCGCGGGCGGTTCGGGCTGGTGCTGCGGCTCGATCCGTACACGGTTCACGAGTTGAAGTCGATCGTGACCCGGTCGGCGCGGCTGCTGAACGCGGAAATCGAAGACGCGGCGGCCGAAGAGATTGCGCGCCGGTGCCGCGGCACGCCGCGCATCGCCAACCGGCTGCTACGGCGCGTGCGCGATTACGCGCAGGTGCGCGCCGACGGCCGGATTACCCCGCAGGTGGCGCAGACCGCGCTCGATCTGCTGGACGTGGATCGCTACGGGCTCGACGAAATCGACCAGAAGATCATGATGACGATTCTGGAGAAGTATCGCGGCGGGCCGGTCGGCGTGAATACCATCGCGGCCTCGATCGGCGAGGAGCCGGACACCATCGAAGAAGTCTACGAGCCGTACCTGATTCAACTGGGATTTCTGAACCGCACGCCGCGCGGGCGCGAAGCTACGGCGCTGGCCTTCGAGCACTTCAAGGTGAAGCCCAAATCCCGCAATGGCGCGCAAAGCACGCTGTTTTGACTTCCGATGAAGATCGCATATCTCGGGCTCGGTTCCAACGTCGGGAACCGCGAACAGCATCTGGCAACGGCCCTGGCAAAACTGGCGGCGCCGGATTTGCGAGTGCGGCGCGTCTCGTCGATCTATGAAACCGAGCCGGTCGGTTTCGCGGCGCAGCGCTGGTTTCTGAACCAGGTGGCGGAGATCGAAACCGAGCTGTTTCCGATGCAGCTTCTGGCGCGGATCGGCAAGATCGAGCAGGCGCTGGGTCGGGTGCGCACAATCGCGAACGGGCCGCGCACGCTCGATCTCGACATTCTGTTCTACGGCAACGCCGTGGTGCGGACCGCGAAGCTGGAAATTCCGCACCCGCGGATCGCGGAGCGGCGTTTCGTGCTGGCGCCGCTGGCGGAACTGGCGCCGGAGCTGCGGCACCCGCTGACGCACCAGACGGTGCGGGCGATGCTGGAGGCGGCGCCGGCGCAAACCGTACGGCTGATACACTCGTAATTCTCCCGTGCAGGATATCCATGAGGCTCTGAAACGGTATTGGGGCTACGAATCCTTCCGGCCTTTGCAAGAGCGGATTATCCAAAGTCTGCTGACGGGCAATGACGTCGCGGTCGTGATGCCGACGGGCGGGGGCAAATCGCTGTGCTACCAGCTGCCGGCCCTGGTGCTCGGGCGGACGGTAGTGGTGGTTTCGCCGCTGATCGCCCTGATGCAGGATCAGGTGGCGCAGCTGGCGGACATGGGGATCCCGGCGGCGGTTCTCAATAGTTCGCTGCCGCCGGAGGAGCAGCGGACGGTCATGCGCGCGGCGGCGCAAGGCGCGTTCCGGCTGCTGTATCTCTCGCCGGAGCGCCTGGCGCGCGCCGACACGATCGCGTGGCTGTCGCAGGTGCCGGTGGCCTGCTTCGCCATCGATGAAGCGCACTGCATTTCGGAATGGGGGCACGAGTTCCGTCCCGAATACCGGCAGCTGAGCGCGCTGCGCCAGCAATTCCCGGACAAACCGATCGCGGCGTTTACCGCGAGCGCGACGCGGCGGGTGCGGCACGACATTCTGCAGCAGCTGCAGCTCCGGGATCCGCACAAGTACATCGCGAGTTTTCATCGGGCCAATCTGCGGTATGTGATTCGCAAATGCGAAAAACAGGAACACCGGCGGCTGTTGCTGGCCGGGCTGCGCGCGTACAGCGGCGAGAGCGTGATTGTGTACGCGCCGACAATCGTCTCGGTGGAGGAGACGGTCGATTTTCTGGCCGACCGCAAGATCCCGGCGATTCCCTACCACGGCCAGATGGAAACCGAACGGCGGCGGCGCAACCAGGAGCGCTGGATGAACGATGAAGTGCGGGTGCTGGTGGGGACGATTGCGTTCGGGCTGGGGATCAATAAACCCGCGGTGCGGGCGGTGATTCACACGTCGCTGCCGAAATCGATCGAGCAATATTATCAGGAGGCCGGACGTGCCGGCCGCGACGGGGAGCCGTCGGATTGCGTGCTGCTGTGGCAGGGCAAAGACGCCGGGCTGCTGGCGTATTTCATCGACAAACTCACGGACCCGGATGAAAAAGAGCGAGCCTGGCAGCGCTACCATTCAGTGCGGCACTTTGTGGAAAGCGACCGCTGCCGGCACTGGCAGATCTGCACGCATTTCGGGCAGGTTCCGAAATGGCAGCGATGCGAGATGTGCGACGTGTGCGGGAACGCGCCGGAGTGGCTGGCGGCGCCGGCCGAAGAAAAGCTGGTTATCGCGCGGAAGAAGCCGCGGCCGAAACCCGAGGCACAACGCGAAGCGGCGGCCGTCGCAACGCCCGCTGCGGCGGCCAACCCGGAGCTGATCGACTTCATGAAGGACTGGCGGCGGAAGACGGCGCAGCGGGCGCAGGTCCCGGCGTACGTGGTTCTGAGCGACGCCTCGCTCGAGGACCTGTGCCGGAAGCGTCCCGGCAATTTGCGCGAACTTCTCGGCGTCTTCGGAATCGGCGAGCGCAAAGCCGAGCTGTACGGCGCTGAAATCTTTGCCGCTTTCGAAGCGTTCGACCAGGGCGCGCGGGCGGAGGCGCGGCCGGTGGCGCAGGTGTCGCCCGCCGAGGAGACGATCCGGCTGCTTGCGGAAGGAAAGAGTTTCGAAGAGATCGCGCAGATCCGAGGCCGGCAGGTTTCCACCGTGGTTCACATGATCGCCGACCTGGTGGAGAAAGGCCGTCTCGAATACCGGATGGAGTGGGTGGGGCCGGAAGCGCATCGCGCGATCGAAGAAGCCATCGGGCGGCTCGGCTCGCAGTGGCTGAAGCCGCTGCGCGAAGCGCTGCCGGCGGAGATCACGTACGAGCAGATCCGGCTGGTGGTGGCGTTCGTCCGGCGCGGCGCGGCGGCGGCTCCATAGTGGCGTGGGTCCGAACCGGAGACAGCCGCGCTATATGTCCCCACGCCACCATCGGGCCGAGTAAACAACGAACGCCGCCGCGAGCCATCCGGCGGCGTAGGCCGGCTGCGCGGCCCAGCGCAGGAGCGCCGAGTGCATCAGCCCGACCCAGGAGAACGCCGCGGCCAGCAGGCACCAGCCCGCGGCGCGTCCGAAGCGGCGGTCGATGATTTCGGTGACGATGGCCGCGACCACCAGCACCAGGAACAGGAACCCGTTACCCAAACCCTGAATGGAGGACCAGTAGATCGACCGGTTCAAGGCGGCCTGCACCGCGGCGCTTGCGGGGGAAAGCTGCAGGGCCGGCAAGGCCGAGTTCACCGCCGCCGCGACCACGGCTCCGGCGGGCAGCACAAAACCGAGCAGCGCGACGCTTGTGTACTTCGCGTCGATGCGCCGCAGCGTGGCCAGGCCGACTCCGATCGACACGTACGCGATCATGGCGGCGAGAATCGGCCAGGGAAAGAGCTGCGCGAGGAAGATGGTCAAGCCGCTGACCGCCACGGCGAGGTACAGAACCGGCGTCCAAAAGGAAAAGCCGATGCGCGCGCCCATCGCTTTGTACGGCGGCAGCATGGCATAGACCACCGGGGCGATCACGCTGCCCGCAAGCCCGCCGATCAGGGTGCCGAGTCCATCGACGGCCACGACCGCGCGCACGTCGTACCGATCCCCGGCCGCGCTCGCCCCGGCCGCGGAGGCGATGTCCTGCAACACGTGATAAATCGCCATCGGTGCGATCACGGAGAGGTAGGGTATGGCCAGCGCCATCGCGCGCAGCGGTTCAGCGGTCACGGAGAACGGCCAGGCGGGCGCTATGCCTTGCCAAGCCGGACGGACGTAGCCCACCGCCAGGCCGGCCAGCAGCGGCACGCCCCACGCGACCAGGAACGGCGGAACGCGCCGGCGCGTGATCGGGATATTGCCCAACACGCTGGTCATCACGATCGCCAACGCGATCAGCCCCACCAGCGGATGATCGAAGACGCGCTGCAACAGGACCAGCGCCAGATAGCTGTACATGGCGGCGCCGAACACCGTCATCGAAGCGGCGCCCGGAATGACGCGGTGAACGGCTTGCGCGAACGGCGCCGCCGCGAGCTTGATGAGCCCCGTCCACGCCACCGCCGCCGCTCCCACCGCCCAAGCCCGTTCCGCGCTGTGGCTTTCCAGATAGACCGGCAGCAGGATCGATAGCGTGTAGGCAATGATGGCGGGCACGTTGTTGCCGTAGACGTGCGCGGTGACGTCGTGACGTCCCTCGCGCCGCGCCAGCGATACCGCAAGCCGCACCATTCCCAGCGAACCGACCAGGAAACCCAGCGCGTAACCGGGCAGCAGGTGGGCCACGGTAAACGCCGCCGGAATCCCGACCGGCACCAGGAGAAAGACGGGGATCACCGATTGGGCGAGGTTGAACCCGAGGTGAGCAATGGTGGTATCGACGTCCCCGCGCTCCAGCACCCACCAGCGTTGCGTCATCAGATTTTGAACGATTCGAGCGATTCCGGCGCGAACAGTTCTTTCGGGGCCAACTGGCGCTTGGATAAACCCTGCTCGAACGAATACCGCAGAAACGTGCTCAGCGTGTGTTCGTTCGGCTCCAGTCCGTACGGCCAGAAATCGCCACCCATGAGTTTTTCGGCTTCTTCGACGTGCGCGGGCAGAAAAGGAAGCATCACCTTCAGGGCCGCCATGTCGCGCAGATCTGCATACGCTTGCTTTTGCGCCAGCACCAAGGCGCGATAGAGCGACTGCGCCACCCACCGGTTCTGTTCGTACACCTCGCGCCGGATCACCATGACGTGCATGATGGGAAAAATGCGAGTGCGGGCGTAGTACTCCCGCTCCACCGCCGCGTAATCCGGAAACAGGCGCTGCACCGTCCCGGCGCCACCGCGAAAGGTGGAGGGAGCGCGCGCGGTGTAAAGGGCGTCGATCCCGCCGCTCTCGATCATGCGCGAAAGCGTTCGATCCGCCGGTATGGCCTGCAACCGAAAGCGCGGCGGCAGCGAAACCGGCTGCTTCTCGGGACGTCCGGGCTCCTCCTCACCACCGGTGAAGTAGTCCACGCTGTCTACCGGGACGGCGAACTCGTCGCTCAGAATCCCGCGGATCCAGACCGCCGCGGTCATCTGATACTCGGGACTGGCCACACGCTTGCCGATCAGGTCTTTCGGCTGCCGGATGCCGCTGCCGGAGTGAATGTAGATACACGAGTGCCGGAAGAAGCGCGAGGGGAATACAGGAATCGCGATGAACGGCGGATTTTCGCGAAATAGAGAAAGCGTATACGACGAAAGCGACATCTCCGCGACGTCAAACTCGCGGTGCCGCAGCATGCGAAAGAACGTCTCTTCCACCGGCAGGTTGAGATAGTTGAGCTCGGCTCCGTCCACCGTCACGCGTCCGTCCATCAGCGCGCGCGTCCGGTCGTAATCCCAGCAAGCCATCGTCAAAGGAAGCTTTGCCATAGTCTGTGTCCCCACAGACTATCACGGCCGGAAAATGGCGCTCCGCGGCCGCCCGGCCGCGCCCGCATCCACCAGCCCCGTGCTACCGTGGACTCGATGCCTCAGGCGAACCCGTTCGAGGACCCACTGCGGTTTGAACGGCGGGTGCCCGAGTGCGCCATCGTGATCTTCGGCGCCAACGGCGACCTTACCCGGCGCAAGCTGATGCCGGCGCTCTACCGGCTGGCCTATGACCGGCGGCTGGCGGCGGGATTCGCGGTGATCGGCACGTCGCGCACGCGCCTGACCGACGAACAGTTTCGGGAGAAGATGCGCGACGCGGTGCAGCATTTTTCCGAAGACACCGAATTTTCCGCCGAAGTGTGGGAAACGTTCGCGCGCGGGCTGTTCTACGTGGCGGGAGATATCGGCGATCGCGAGTTGTACCGGCGCATCGCCGCCAAGCTCTCGGAAACGGAGCAGGCACGGCAAACCGGCGGCAACGTGCTGTTTTACCTGTCGACGCAACCCAGCCAGTATGCCGAGGCGGCCGAAGGGATCGGAGCGGCCGGGCTGGGCCACGGCAAAGGCTGGCGGCGGCTGATCGTGGAAAAGCCGTTCGGGCATGATCTGGCAAGCGCGCGCGAACTGACGGAGCGGCTGCACGCGGTTTTCAGCGAAGCCGACGTATACCGGATCGACCACTACCTGGGCAAGGAAACGGTCCAGAATATTCTCGCTTTTCGATTCGGCAACGGGATCTGGGAACCGCTGTGGAACCGCCGGTACGTGAATCATGTGCAGATCACGGCGGCGGAATCGATCGGGGTGGAAGGGCGAGGCGCTTATTACCAGGAATCCGGCGCGCTGGCCGACATGATTCAAAATCATCTGCTGCAGGTGATGGCCACGATCGCGATGGAGCCGAGCGCCAGTTTCCGGGCCAACTCGGTGCGCGACGAGCGGTCGAAGCTGCTGCGGTCGATCCGGCCGATGACTCCGGACGAGATCCGGGTCAATGCGGTGCCCGGCCAATACGGGCCGGCGCGCATCGGCGGCGCTGAAGTTCCTGGATTCCGGCAGGAGCCGGGCGTAGACCCGCAGTCGCGGACGGAAACCTACGCGGCGGTCACCATCTTTGTCGAAAACTGGCGCTGGGCGGGCGTGCCGTTCTATCTGCGTTCGGGAAAGCGGCTGCCGAAGCGGGTCACGGAAATCGCGATCCAATTCAACCCGGCTCCGCTGGCGATTTTCGAAGGTGATGCGCCGGGGCCGGCGCCGAATCTTCTGATTGTCCGGATTCAGCCGGAAGCCGGGATCTCGCTCAAGTTTCTGTCCAAGCGGCCCGGATCGGGCATGAAACTCCGGCCGGTTTCGATGGACTTCAACTATGGATCGAGCTTCGGCGAGCGCTCGCCGACCGACTACGAAACGCTGCTGGTCGACGCGCTGATCGGCGACCCCACGCTTTACACCCGGCAGGATATGGTGGAAGCCAGTTGGGCGGTGGTCGAGCCGATCGAGAATGTCTGGCGCGAGAGCCGCTTCGATTTCCCCAATTACGCGGCGGGGACCTGGGGTCCGCGGGCCGCCGATGAAATGCTGGCGCGGCGCGGCCATGCGTGGAGGAAACCGTAATGCCAGCCGGCACGGCGCTGACCGCCGACACGGTTCTGCAGGAACTGGCGCAGTTGTGGCTGACGCTCGGGCAACGCGGCCAGATCGAAACCGGCGAAGGAGTGCTGCGCGCGTGCTCGATGACCCTGGTGGTGCTGGCGGACGAGAGCGAAGATTTCCAGGCGCTCGGCGAAACCATCGCCGCGTTAATGCCCGAGCACCCGGCTCGCACCATCATCGTGCGGGTGCGGGCGGCGGCGGAACTGGCGGCGCGGGTATTCGCGCAGTGCTGGATGCCATTCGGACAACGCCGGCAGATCTGCTGCGAGCAGATTGAGATCACGGCGGCGGAAGCCGACCTCGGCAATGCTCTGGCGCTGGTGGACGCGATTGCCGCGCCCGACCTCCCGGTGATCTCTTGGTCGCGCCGAATGCGCTTTCTCCGCGAGCTGTCCGGCATTTCCAGCCGCGTCGTGGTCGATAGCGGCCGGGAACCAGATCCTCAGGCAGCAGTCCAGCAATTAGCCCAGTTGGCAACCCAGGGAGTCCGGCTCGGCGACCTCTCCTGGACGCGCCTGACCCGATGGCGGGAAATGATCTCGCAATCGTTTGAAAGCGCGGAGCGGCTCGCGCGGCTGCGCGGTCCGATCGAGGCGCGGGTTGAGTTCGGGGGAACCGCGGCTCCCGTTGCGGCACGGTATCTGGCGGCCTGGCTGGCCGATTCGCTGCGGTCCGCGGGTGCTTCCGCCCGGGTCACGCTCGAATCGGCGGCGACGGCGAAACCGGGAGGGGTGCGCCGGGTGAAGCTCGCGGGCGCGGATTGGGCTCTCGAGGCGCGCGAAGGCGACGGACGTCTGACGATCGAGGCGGACGCCCTGGCTCACTGTGTCAGTATCCCGCCGGGCAGCGATGATTCGCTGCTGCGGGAGGAACTCGGGATCGTCCGCGCCGACCCCGTCTTTGAACGGACACTCCGCTCGGCCAAAGACCTATGAGCACCCAGAGGCACAGCCTTCCCGATGCCGCATCCGCCGCCGAAGCGTGCGCGCGCCGTGTTACCGGCCTGCTCGAAGCCGCTCTCAGCGGCGGGTCCGAAGCGAGCCTGGCGGTTTCCGGCGGCAGCACGCCCCGTCTGCTGTTTCAGGCGCTGACTCGTTTGCATTTCGACTGGTCTCGGGTGCATCTGTTCTGGGTGGACGAACGATGCGTGCCGCCCTCGGACCCGGCGAGCAACTACAAACTGGCGAAAGACTGGCTTCTGGCGGGCGCGCGCATTCCGGAGCGCAACGTGCATCGCATTATCGGCGAAATCGCGCCCAAAGAAGCCGCCCATCTCTACACAGAAGAAATCCGGCGCCATTTCAAGCTCGATCCGGGTGAGATGCCGCGCTTCGACGTGGTGCAGTGCGGCATGGGCCCGGACGCGCACACCGCCAGCCTGTTTCCCGGCGAGCCGCTGATCGACGATCGCGAGCAAATCGCGGCCGCGGTGTTCGCTCCGCCGTTCAAGCAGTGGCGGGTGACGCTGCTGCCCGGACCTCTACTGGCCGCGCGGCACTTGTTGTACCTCGTCAGCGGAGCCGATAAGGCAGACGCCGTCCGCGCCGTGTTTGAAGGCCCGCTCGAGGCAAAGAGATACCCCGCGCAATTAATTGGGCGGCAGGCAGAGTGGTTCCTCGACGAAGCCGCGGCGGACCTGCTTTAATCCGGGGATGGAATTGGAAAAGCATGCCCGGCCAAAGCCGGGCATGCGGGAGGGAATCTGCGGTTAGCGGGCAGCGGCCGCGGCGGTGGCCTGTTCCTTCAGGGCCTCGGCCTTGTCGGTGGCTTCCCAGCTGAAGGTGTCTTCGGTGCGGCCAAAGTGGCCGAACGCCGCCGTCCTTTTGTAGATCGGCCGGCGCAGCTTCAGGGTGTCGATGATGCCCTTCGGCGTCAGCTGGAACGTCTCGCGAACCAGCGCCGTGAACCGTGCATCGGGAATCGTGCCGGTGCCGAACGTGTTGACCGTCACCGAAACCGGCTCGGCCACGCCGATTGCGTACGCCAGCTGCACTTCGCAGCGCGAGGCCAGCTTGGCCGCCACCAGGTTCTTGGCGATGTAGCGCGCCATGTAGCAGGCGGAGCGGTCCACCTTCGTCGGATCCTTGCCCGAGAACGCGCCGCCGCCGTGCCGGCCCATGCCGCCGTAGGTGTCGACGATGATCTTGCGGCCGGTGAGCCCGGTATCGCCGTTGGGGCCGCCGATGACGAAGCGCCCGGTCGGGTTGATGTGGTACTTGGTGTTCGAATCCACCATGTTCTGCGGCACGATGGCATCGATGATGTGCTTCTTGATCTCCTTGCGGAGCTCTTCGGTGCTGACTTCGGGCGCGTGCTGCGTCGAGATCACCACCGCTTCGATGCGCTTCGGCTTGTTGTCCACGTATTCCACCGACACCTGGCTCTTGCCATCGGGGCGGAGGAACTTGAGGATGCCCTGGCGGCGGGCCACCGAGAGGCGCTCCACCAGCCGGTGGGCCATCTGGATGGGCAGCGGCATCAGCTCGGGCGTTTCATCGCAGGCGTAGCCGAACATCAGGCCCTGGTCGCCGGCGCCGCCGGTATCGACGCCCATGGAGATGTCGGGCGACTGCGTCTGGATCAGGTTGAACACGCCGCACGTATTGCCGTCGTAGCCGTACGTGGCGTCGTTGTAACCGATCTCATTGATGGTGGTGCGGGCCAGCTTGGGCACGTCGATGACGGCCTTGGTGGTGATTTCGCCGGCCACAATGCACGTTCCGGTGGTCACCAGCGTCTCGCAGGCGACGCGGCTCATCGGATCGCCGGCCAGTGCGGCGTCCAGAACTGCGTCTGAAACCTGATCGGCGATTTTATCCGGATGGCCTTCCGTTACGGACTCTGAAGTGAATAAGTACCTTTGTGTGTCTGCCAAGTTCTCCTCCTGCGGCTTTCCTAAAATCGTTCCATTCTAGTACCGGTAGTGGTCTGCCTTGTAGGGACCTTCGACCGGCACGCCGAGGTAATCGGCCTGTTTCTTCGTGAGCGTGGTCAACTTGACCCCGATTTTTTCCAGGTGCAGGCGCGCCACTTCCTCATCGAGTCTCTTCGGAAGGGTGTAGACACCCGGCTTGTACGTGTCCTTATTCTTCCACAGATCGATCTGGGCCAGCGTCTGGTTCGAGAAGCTGTTGCTCATGACGAAGCTGGGGTGGCCGGTGGCGCAACCCAGGTTCACCAGGCGGCCTTCGGCGAGAACGAAGATGCTATTGCCGTTGGGGAACGTGTACATGTCCACCTGCGGCTTGATATTGGTGCGCTTGGCGCCCGAAGCGTTCAGGCGGTCCATCTGGATTTCGTTATCGAAGTGTCCGATGTTGCAGACGATGGCCTGGTCCTTCATCTTCTGCATGTGCTCCAGCGTGATGATGTCGACGTTGCCGGTGCAGGTGACGTAAATGTCGCCGCGGCCGAGCGTGTCTTCCACGGTGGTGACTTCGAAGCCTTCCATGGCGGCCTGCAGCGCGTTGATCGGATCGATCTCGGTGACCACCACGCGCGCGCCCATGCCGCGCAGCGAGTGAGCCGAGCCCTTGCCGACGTCGCCGTAGCCGCAAACCACCGCGACCTTGCCGGCCACCATCACGTCGGTGGCGCGCTTGATGCCATCGGCCAGCGATTCGCGGCAGCCGTACAGGTTGTCGAACTTCGATTTCGTGACGGAGTCGTTGACGTTGATGGCGGGAACCAGCAGGGTGCCGGCTTCCTGCATCTTGTAGAGGCGATGCACGCCGGTGGTCGTCTCTTCGGAGACGCCGCGCCATTCCTTGGCAATCTCATGCCAGCGGTTGGGGTTCTCTTTGTGGATCTGCTTCAGCAGGTCTTTGATGACCTTCTCTTCGTGCGATTCGGAAGGCGAATCCACCCATTTGCTGCCGTTCTCGAGTTCATAGCCTTTGTGGATAAGCAGCGTGGCGTCGCCGCCATCGTCCACGATGAGCTGCGGCCCTTTGCCTTCGGGATGGCTGAGCGCCTGGTAGGTGCACCACCAGTATTCTTCGAGCGTTTCGCCCTTCCACGCGAACACCGGAATGCCGGCGGCGGCAATCGCTGAAGCGGCGTGGTCCTGGGTGGAAAAGATGTTGCAGCTGGCCCAACGCACCGAAGCGCCGAGATCGACCAGGGTCTCGATGAGCACCGCGGTCTGAATCGTCATATGCAGCGAGCCGGTGACACGCACGCCCGCCAGCGGCTTTTCCTTGGCGTATTTGCGCCGGATGGCCATCAGGCCGGGCATCTCGTGCTCGGCGATGGAAATCTCTTTTCGACCCCAGTCGGCAAGCGCGAGGTCGGCTACTTTAAAGTCCGTCTTATTTAACGTGGCAGTACCCATTCTGACTCCCCTCGTATCATCAAATCTTGATACATTGATACTAGTCTATTCCCCGGATGCCGTCAATCCTCAAATCCCTGCGGCTGGCGAGCGACCCTAACCGCTTGCGCCTCATTCTCTTATTAGAGAAAGAGGAACTCTCCGTGGCGGAGTTGCAGGAGATCCTGGGCAAGGGCCAAAGCCAGATCTCGATGAACCTGGCGCAGCTCAAGCAAGCCGGATTAGTGGATGATCGCCGCACGGGCAAGAATGCATTCTATCGCCTCTGCGCGCCGCCGGAGTTGATGGACCTGCTGCGCCGCGCGGCCGCCGAGGTGCCCGAAGCCGAACAGGACCGCGAAGCGTTGAAGCTGGCGCTGCGGCGGCGGCAGGACAACATGCGCCGCTACTTCGACGAACTCGCCGGCAAGTTCGGGCGGCAGTACGTGCCGGGGCGCTCGTGGAAAGGAATCGCCGAAGCGCTGCTGAAACTGATGCCGCCGCTGGTGATCGCCGATCTCGGCGCGGGCGAAGGAACGATTTCTCAGTTGATGGCGCAGAAAGCGAAGAAAGTCATCGCCGTCGACAATTCCGAAAAGATGGTCGAGTACGGTTCGGAGCTGGCCAAGACGCACGGCATCGCCAACCTGGAATACCGGCTGGGCGAACTGGAAGAAGTGCCGATCAAGAGCGGCACGGTCGACCTCGCGTTTTTGAGCCAGGCCTTGCATCACGCGCGGCACCCGGAACGGGCGGTGGCGGAGGCATGGCGGATTCTCAAACCGGGCGGCCGCATCGTGGTGCTCGACCTGAATCGCCACCATTTTGAAGAGGCGCGCGAGCTGTACGCCGATCTCTGGCTGGGGTTCACCGAACTGGAGATCGAAAAATATCTGACCGGCGCCGGCTTCCGCAAGGTGGAAACCGCCATCGTGCACCGCGAGCAGGAACCGCCGTATCTGGAGACGATGCTGGCGACGGGCGAAAAGGGTTAGTGCGCCTTTTGCCGGCGCTTCATGAGCCTCGGCCCAAATGGGCAGGTTCGCATGTGAGAGGCGAGAGATGGACGGACCTTCTTCGCGGCCGCGATTGCGGGTGTTGCCGATATTCGTTACAACAGATATAATCGATTTTGGTGAGCAACACGGCCAAGCCGCGGCGGGTCGATTGTCGCGAAGAGGCGGCCTATCTCGATCTGCTGAGGACCACCGAATTGCTCTCCCGCCCGCTCGCGCTCTTGCTGAAAACCGAGGACCTCTCTTCCACGCAATATAATGTTCTGCGAATCCTTCGCGGCGCGCCGGATGGGCTGACCTGCGGCGAGATTGCGAATCGTATGATTACGCACGATCCGGACATCACGCGTCTGCTCGACCGGCTGGAAAAGCGCGGGTTGGTTACGCGCGGCCGGGACAGCCAGGACCGGCGCGTGGTCCTCGTCCGCATTGCCAGCGAAGGCTTGCAAGTCCTCGCGCGGCTGGACAAACCCGTGCGCGATACCCACCGGAAACTGCTGGGCCACCTCGGACAGGATCGACTGCGTTCTCTGACGCGCCTGCTGGCTGCCTGCCGGGAGGCGCTGGCATGATTTTCGGCCCAAATGTCTGTTGCAACGAATATCTAGGTTCTGCATCGAATTTGAAGAGGAGCAACCAATGAGCACCACCGCCATTACGCCGCAAACCGCCACCTGGAAACTGGACCCGGCCCACTCGGTCGCCGAGTTCAAGGTGAAACACATGATGATCACCAACGTCAAAGGCCAGTTCACCGGGATTACCGGCACCCTGACGCTCGATCCGGCCGACATCACGAAATCGACTGTCGAGGCGGCCATTGACGCGACGTCCATCAACACCCGCGAACCGCAGCGCGATGCGCACCTGAAGAGCGCGGATTTCTTCGATGTCGAAAAATTTCCGACGTTGACCTTTCAATCCACCAGCGTGAAGCGGACCGGCGATGATGAACTGGCGGTCACCGGAAACCTGACCATCCATGGCGTCACCAAGCCGGTGGTGTTTACCGTGGAAGGGCCTACCCCGCCCGCCAAAGATCCGTGGGGCGGCACGCGGATCGGGCTCTCGGCGGTGACCAAGATCAATCGAAAAGATTTCGGCTTGACTTGGAACGCCGCGCTCGAAACCGGCGGCATTCTGGTCGGCGAGGATGTCACTATCACTCTAGACGTTCAGTTCGTGCAAGCCTGACCACGGGCTTGAAAGACATCTATGTCACTGCGTCCTGTCAAACAAGTTCTGCAAACCAAAGCTACCCTCGAAGGCGCGGGCGTCAAACTGCAGCGCGCCTTCGGCTTCGGCAAGACCAGGGAATTCGATCCGTTCCTGCTGCTGGACGATTTCCGCAACGACAATCCCGAGGACTACCTGGCCGGATTTCCCTGGCATCCGCACCGCGGCATTGAAACCATCACGTACGTGCTGGCGGGTTCGGTGGAACATGGAGATAGTCTCGGCAACCATGGCAAGATGACGGCGGGCGACGTCCAATGGATGACGGCCGGCAGCGGTATCCTCCACCAGGAAATGCCGAAGGGCGACGCGCGCGGCCGGATGCACGGGTTCCAGCTCTGGGCCAACCTGCCGGCGGCGTTGAAGATGACCAATCCCCGGTACCAGGACATTCCGGCGAGCGCGATTCCGGAAGTCACGGATGACGACGGCACGCAGGCCCGCATTATTTGCGGTGAGTTCTGGGGCAAGCGCGGACCGGTGGAAGGGGTGGCGGCCGATCCGAACTATTTCGACATCTCCGTTCCGCCGAATCAGAAAAAACGGCTGAAAGTCGAGACCACGCGGAACGCGTTCGCTTACGTGTTCGCGGGATCCGGAACGTTCCGCGATTCTTCCGAACCGCGCGCCGTGCTTACGGATCAGGTCGTCGATCCGAACGCCGCGCCGGTGTACGACGCGACCAATCACTCGCTGGTTCTCTTCGACCGCGGCGACGAAATCGTCGTGCAGGCGGGCCCGGAAGGGATCCGGTTTCTACTGGTTTCCGGTCGGCCGCTCGAAGAGCCGGTGGCCTGGTACGGGCCGATCGTGATGAACACGCAGGGAGAGCTGCGCCAGGCGATGGCCGAACTGCAGGAGGGCACCTTTATCAAGCACTCGGCTCAATAGCCGTTTTCTCGGAGTTTTTCCACGGTGAGCGGCGCCTTCACGTCCAGCTTGCGCAGCAACTTCTCGACGTGCTTGGCAAGAATGTCGCACTCGATATTCAACCGCGCTCCGGGCCGGTAGCCGCTCAACGTGGTATTGCGATAGGTGTGCGGAATGATCGTCACCGAGAGGACGTCGCCTTCGAGCGCGGCGATCGTCAGGCTGATGCCATCGATTGCTATCGAACCTTTGAAGACGAGGAACGGATCGAGGCCGGCGGGGATGCGCACCCGCAGCCACCAGTTCTCATCGCCCAACGCTTCCAGCGACAGCAACTCGCCGGTGCCATCCACGTGGCCTTGCACGATATGGCCGTCCAGCCGGCCGTTCACCGAGAGCGGACGTTCCAGGTTGACGCGGGAGCCGGGCCGCAGATCGCCCAGGTTCGAGCGGCGCAGGGTTTCGGGCGCGAGGTCCGCGGAGAAGGTGTCGGGCCGCAGATCTACCGCGGTGAGGCACACGCCGTTGACCGCGATGCTGGCGCCTTCGGTGAGGCCTTGACGCACGGTGGAGCAGCGCACCACGAGCCGGCCGCCATGCAGGGATGCGACGGCCCCGAGTTCTTCAATGATCCCCGTGAACATCGAGATATCCTTCCACCGCGAATTCGTCCGGCGGGATGTGGTGAACCGTCAGGTTATGGACGCGGATGGCATCGGAACGCCGGCGCCGGCCGATTCCGCCGGCGAGCGGCAGCGCCTCCAGTCCGCCCAGAATTTTGGGTCCGTAATAAAAGAAGATGCGGTCCACGAGGCCGCTTTCGAGCGCGCTCCAGTTGATTTTGCTGCCCGCTTCGACCATCAACGAGAGGTAGCGCTCGCCGGAGAGCCAGTTCAGCAGGCTGCGCAGGTCGGCGCGGCCGCCCGGACCATCGAAGACCAGCACGCGGATGCCGCGTCCTTCGAAAATCTTGCGCCGCTCGGGGGATGACGCCGATGTCGTGACCACGACCACGTCGCCGGAGGCGCTGCGCACCATCTTCGAATCGAGCGGCAGCCGGAGCTGGGAATCCATGACGATGCGCAGCAGAGGCCGGCAGCGCGGCAAGCCGCTGCGATCAGTGAGCAGGCAATCGTCGGCGAGCACAGTGCCGATGCCGGTCACGATGGCGTCGTGATCGTGACGAAGCTGCTGGACGTGAGCGCGGGCGCGTTCGCTGGTGATCCATCCGCGATTGTCGTCGGGGGCGGAAATTTTGCCGTCAAGCGTAATGGCGGTTTTGAGCGTGACCAGGGGGCGCCCGGTGCGCATGAAATGGAAGAACGCTTCGTTGAGCTTTTCGGCCTCGGCCGTGAACTGGGGAGCGAGTTCGGTTTCAATGCCGGCTTCGCGCAGCTTACGAAAGCCATCGCCGCGCACCAGCGGGTTGGGATCCTCGGAGGCGGCAACGACGCGCGCCACGCCGGCCGCGATGACGGCGTCCACGCACGGCGGCGTGCGGCCCTGATGCGAACACGGCTCGAGATTCAAATACAGCGTGGAGCCGCGCGCGGATTCGCCCGCCTGGGCCAGCGCGATTACCTCGGCGTGGTCCCGGCCTTCGTAGGTGTGGAATCCGCGGCCGGCCACCTGGCCATCCCGCACCACCACGGCGCCGACCATCGGGTTCGGGCTGGTCAGCCCGCGGCCGCGGCGCGCCAGGTCAAGCGCCTCGCGCATGAAAAGATCGTTCATTTCTCGAAAAGCGACTCGATGAACACTTCCGCGTCAAACGGCAGCAGGTCGTCCGCCTTCTCGCCGACTCCGACATAGCGAATCGGCAGGTTCAGCTCGCGCGCGATCGCGACCACGATGCCGCCCTTCGCGGTGCCGTCCAGCTTGGTGAGCACAATGCCGGTGACACCGGACGTCTCGGTGAACTTGCGCGCCTGTTCGAGCCCGTTCTGGCCGGTGGTGGCATCCAGGACCAGCAGCACTTCGTGAGGCGCATCCGGAATCACCTTTTTGGCGGTTCGGCTCATTTTCTGCAATTCCGCCATCAGGTTCTCCTTGGTCTGGAGGCGTCCGGCGGTATCGACAATGACGTAGTCCACTTTGCTGGCGCGCGCTGATTGCAGCGCATCGAAGAGCACGGCGCTGGGATCGCTGCCGGCGCTCTGCCGCACCACACGGGTTCCGGTGCGCTGCCCCCAAATCTCGAGCTGTTCGATCGCGGCGGCGCGGAACGTATCGGCCGCGCAAAGCAGAACCGAGCGCTGCTCATTTTTGAAGCGGTGCGCCAGTTTGCCGATAGTGGTAGTCTTTCCGGAGCCGTTCACGCCCACGACCAGCACCACCGCGGGCGGATCCATCACGCGCGCCGGCGCCCGCTCGCTGGCCTGCAGAATTTCGAGCAGTTGTTCGCGGATGAGGCCCTTGAGCGCGGAGACGTCGTTCACCTGGTGACGCTCCACGCGCTGCCGGATGCTTTCGATGATTTCGTCGGTGGTGCGGACGCCGATGTCGGCGGTAATGAGCGTGGCTTCCAACTCGTCGAGCAGATCGGCATCGATGGTCTTCGCGCCCTGCAGCGCGTCTTCCAGCGCGGAGACCAGACCGCTGCGCGTCTTTTGGACGCCTGCTTTCAGCTTCTCCAGCAGGGATGGCTCTTGTTCAACGGAGCCGAATAGCGTTTGGATCATTTTCCCTTTATTCTAACAGTGGCGATGCAGAAGGCTGCGATTTTCGGGGCTGGCGGCGCAATCGGAATGAGCGTGGCCGCGGAGCTGGAGGTGCGGGGGATCCCGTTTCGCGTGGTCGGGCGGTCGCGGGCAAGACTGGAATCCGCGTTCGGATCGCTGCCGCACGCGGAGATTTTCGATGCGGACGCGGGCGACCTGCGCGCGGCGGGCGCGGCCGCGCGGGGCGCCGATACGATTTTCTACTGCGTGGGACTTCCCTACCCTTCGCATCACCTGCATCCCGCATTGATGCGAACCACTCTCGAGGCGGCCGCCGCCGTCGGGGTGGAGCGGATCGTGCTGGTCTCCAGCGTCTACGCCTACGGCGTGCCCCGCACGGCGCGCGTCGCCGAGACGCACCCGCGCGAGCCGGAAACACGCAAAGGCCGATTCCGCAAAGAGCAGGAAGACCTGGTGCTGCGGGCGCACGAATCGGGGAAGATCAAAGGCCTCATCGTGCGGCTGCCGGACTTCTTCGGGCCGGGGGCCTCGCAGGCATTGGCCAATCTGATCTTCGAAGGAGCGCTTACCAATAAGACCGCGAACTGGATCGGGCCGGTAAATACGGAGCACGAGTTCATCTTTGTGCCCGACACGGGGCCGGTGATCGTGGAGCTGGCTTCCCGCGACGACTGCTACGGCGGGGCCTGGAACTTCGGCGGGCCGGGGGCGATCAATACGCTCGATTTCATTACCCGGGTGTACCGCGCGGCCGGCCTTGCGCCGAAATACCGGACGGCGGGACGCGGCATTCTGAAACTCCTGGGCTGGTTCAATCCGCTGATGCGCGAACTGCCGGAGATGGTCTATCTGCAGGAGACGCCGGTCATTCTGGACGACAGCAAACTACTGCGCACGCTTGGCAACGTCCACAAAACGTCCTACGACGACGGCATCCGGCAGACGATCGAGTGGATGCGCCGGCACAACCCCAGCGCCTGACGAATCCCCGGTTATTTCGCGAAGAGCTTCAAGTCGATCGCGTCGGCCATGGCTTTGTAACCGGCATCGTTGGGATGCAGGTGGTCGCGGATATTGAAATCCGGCCGGATCTGCTTCGGGTTGGACGCATCGCGGACGACGGATTCGAAATCGACGACAGCGTCGAACGCGCCGCCGGTGCGGATCCATTGATTGACGGCTTCGCGGACGGGCTCGCCGGCTTCGCTATAGTACGCCGCTCCTTCGTAGGGCGTCAGAGTGCACCCAATCACCTTGAGGCCGTGGACGTGCGCCCGGTCGGCCAACTGGCGCAGGGCTCCGATCACGTCGTCGGCGGTGACGGCCTCGCTGGGCTGCCGCATGCCGAAGCCAATGTCATTGATGCCGAGCATGATGGTGACCCATTTGACGCCAGGCTGCGCCAGCACATCGCTATCGAACCGGGCCAGGGCGGCGACGCCGGCGCCGTCATGCAGCAGACGATTTCCGGAGATGCCTTCATTGACGATGGCGATGTGAGAGGTGGCCGGGTTCGCGAGCAGCCGCTGGGCCAGGAAACTCGGCCAGCTGCTGTTGGAGTCCACGGTGGAAGTGGCGCCGTCCGTGATGGAATCGCCGAACGCCACGATCGCCGCCGCGTCCGGCGGCGCAACCACGTCCACGCCGGAGAGGAAATACCAGGACTGGGTGGTAGTGGTGTCGCTGAGAGCCGGCGCCGCGGCCGCGTCTCCTTTCGCAATATACGTCGTGTGGAGGCCGGTGGCGTGCATGGTGAGCTGCGTGACCTCGCCCGGGAGGTAGATGCTGACCGCGAGATCCGCGAGTTTCGGAACCTGGAGGTCCACCGCATCCGACAAGAGCAAAGCACCCGGCGGGATCGTCGCCTTCGGCTTGCCGTTGAACGTCAGGGCGCGATCGGAACCGTCGACAATGGCCGAATCTTTCCCGTGAAGCGCGATGTGCGCGGCGCCGATTGTCAAGGGCGCAGTTCCATAGGCATTCGAGAACTGCACGCGCAAGCGGCTGCCGCCGATGCTGGTGCGAACCGTCATGCGCACGGTTTCATTGTTGAAACTGGTGATGGCGCGGGGCGCGGCCGGAGCAGCCTGGCCCTGGCGGCCGGGAGCCGGCGGCGCTAACGGGCGAAACTGCTGCGGGGACGCCGCCCACGTAGCCACCCAATGTTCCTGCCCAAACAACGAGAGAGGGGCGACCAGGAGCGCCCACACCGCAATTCGCCGAATCATTCGACCTCCAACACAGAAGATGGTTTATAGAATACTACGCAACAAGGCGCGCTGCTTTTCGCCGATTACGCGCCAATCGTAATGGCGGGCAGCGTGCGCATGGGCGGCCTCGGCGATGGCTTGCCGGCGCTCCGGATCGCTGTTCAACGTGGCGACGCCGGCCGCGAAGGCTTCGGCCGTGTCCGCGATCCAGACGCTGTAATCGTGCAGCAAGCCAAGGCCGGCGCAACCCGAGGAAGTGGAAACGACCGCGCGGCGCATCGCCATGGCCTCCAGCACTTTGAGATTGGTGCCCGCGGAGACGGTGGTCGGCACCAGCACCAGGTTTGCTTCCTCATAGAGCGGCCGGACATCGGCGATGAAGCCGAGCATGCGGATCCGCGAGTCGGGCGAGGGCTCGGGCACGTCCGTGAAGGAGCGCCAGTACTGGAGGTGGTCGGGGCCGCAGACGACCGTCAACGTCAGCTCCGGGAATTTGTCGCGCAGGAGCGGCCAAACCTCTTCGGTGAAGAAGCGGTAGGCCGCGATATTGGGGAAATGGCGGAACGAGCCGATGAACAGGAGCCGCTGGCCGGGCGACTCGGGCCGCGGCTGGAAGCGGTCGAGATCGACGCCGTTTTCGATGATCGCGGTACGGGAGGCGTTCCCCAGCAACTCCTGGTCTTTGGGCGACATGACGACCACCCCGCGATAACCATGGACGGCGCGGCGTTCGAACCGCCGCCAGCGATAATAGTTCCACCAGGAAGACAGGCTGCGTTCGCGCCGGGCAATCTGGCCGAAGAGGTCGAACGTGACGTCGTGCTCGACCAGCACGTCGCCGCCGTATTCAGCCATCTGCGTGTATTCGACCTGGAGGCGTTCGAATCCGAATGCACGCTTTTCCTCCGCGAGCGCGCGCCGCATGCCGGGCGAACGGACTTCGCAGACTTCCGGCGGCAGCAGCGTGGACCAGCGCGGCTCGCGGTAGCGCGGCCGTTCGACCAGGACCACGCGCGCGCAAAACTCGAGCACCGGGGCGGCTTCGGTGACAGCATCGGCGAACGCAAACAACTCGATGTCAAACTCCCGCGCCGCTTCCCGGAGCAGATGGAAGATGCGCACGGCGCCTCCGTGCGCGAGAGGGTACGGGAAGTACGGCGTCAGCACCGCGATCCGGCGGCGTTCCGGCGCGCATGGGCGGCCTTCGAGCACACGGTAGCGGTCGGGCGCCGCCGAGTGTTCGCGCTTCGGCCACGGCCACCACCAGGGGCGCAGGTAGATGCGATCCAGCGGCACGCCGCGCCAGAAGAGGAACGAGGCGAGGTTCAACCGCAGATGGTGCCGTTCGAGCCGGGAGTTGTACGCCAGGATTTTCCGCGGCGCCAGCCGGTACGCCGCCCGCCGGAGCGGGCTCGATTCGGGCGTGAGCAGGACGGGAGCCAGCCCGATCCGGTAGCGGCGCAATTCGGCGCGCATCTCGGGCCAGTTCTCGGAAGTGACCACGAAGTGGCGCCGGTCGGGCACGAGCGCTCGGACCTCCTCCGCCATCCGGCGGCAAAGCTCCGGAGGGCCCGTGCAAAATGTGACGACCACGGCTTCGGGATCTTTGCCGAACAAGCCGAAGATCCAGCGCTTCAGGCGCTGCTTCACGCGGCAGCCCTCGATGCGCGCAGGACGGCGCAGGCGGCGAGCGGCATCAAGGCCGCCGCGATCGCCAGCGGCGCATAGCCGTAGGAATCGATTACGCGGCCAAACGCCGGAGAGACCAGGGCCTGCACGGCCCCGTACGAGGCGACCAGGATCGAGACCGCAAAGGCGGCGCGGTCTCCGCCGAAAGCGTCGAGCGGCATGCTGTACATATTGACGCTAAACGCCGACACCGCGAAGATGCTGAGCGAAATGCCGGCCGAAGCCCAAGCGGCGGAAGGGGCGAGCGGAATCGCAGCGGTGGCCAGCGAGATCGCGGCGGCGGCCACGCACACGCGGAAGCGGGCGTCCAAGGCGGGAATGCCGCGCTTCATCAGCCGCAAGGAAAGCCAACCGCCGGCCGCGCCGCCGGCGGCTGCGAATACGGGCGGGATCCACGCATACCACGCGGCCTGAACCAGAGTCAGGCCGTGAGCTTCGACCAAAAACAGCGTGGTCCAGTTCGTCCAGAGCGAATAGCCGACCATGCTGAGGGCGTTGGCGGCCACGAACGCCCAAAGCCTGCGATCGCGCAGCATGGCGAAGCCGGCGGTACGCTCGAGTTTCGGGATCGCAGCCGCCGGCGCCAAACGCGAGGCCCAACGCCACACCGGAATCCAGATCAAGCCGAGGATGCCCGTTACGACGAACGCCTGCCGCCATCCGGCGGTGATTGCCAAGTAGGTGGCGACCGGCGGCGCCAGAATCAGCCCGATGCTGATGCCGGCCTGGTTCAAAGCGTTGCCGAGGGCGCGCTCTTCCGGATGCAAATACTGGTGGATGGCCTTGCCCGCTCCGGGAATTCCCGCGGCCTCGGCAAGGCCGAGCCCCGCGCGGCAGCCGACCAGGCCGGCAAGACCGCGGGTGAATCCGGTGGCAATGCCCGCGCAGGACCAAACACCGACCGCCAGCGTGATGCCGCGATTCAGGCCGGCGCGATCAATCAACAGACCGGCGAAGGGCGCGGCGGCCGCGTAGGTGATCGAGAACGCGGTAAGAATCAGACCGTACTCGGCGTTCGACAGGTGAAACTCGGCGCGCAAGACAGGCGCGAGGGTGGCGAGCGTCTGACGATCGAGGTAGTTGATCGCGGAGGAGAGGACAAAGACCGCCAGCACCACCCAGCGGAAGCGCGCGGCGTCGTGGATCACTGGAATTGGATGGTGGCCACTTCGCCGACGGTGGACAATCGGGCATTGGTCTTCGGGAAGTACTCCACCGTGACCGGTCGGGGCGTGGTAACCCCGCAGCCGAGCGCCTCATCGCCGCCTCCCAGGATGACGATGTTCTTCGCATCGGTGACGAGCAGCCGGGTCAGCTTGCGGCCCTCGCCCTGGATCGACAGCCGGGCCTGCTTACCGAGGCACTCGACGCGCGTCAACGAGCCCGTCACTTTCCCGGAGGGCTTCGGACCTTCCCACCACGGCACCGGTTTCGCACCCGTGTCTTCCTTGTATTTGTCTTCGAGAGCGTGGACCTGGGCGCGGGCCTGTTCCTTCAACTTTTCGAGATCGGCGGCTTCCTGGCGGCGTTGCGCGTCTATGAAATCTAGGCGCTGCTGCTCGACGGCCATTCGCGCCCGGCGCATGCGCTCGCGCTGGGCCGGGTCGGTGGCCGCCTGCTCGCCTTGCGTCCACGCCTTGGCCGCGCCGTCGAAATCCTTCTGTTCGAGGTACGCCTGGGCGAGCGCCTGCCAGTAAGCCGGGTTGCGCGGATTCCGGTCCGCCGCGGCCTTCCAGTGGGCCAGGCGTTTGGCGGGGTCGGTGTCCCGCGCGGCCATCAAGGCGAATGGCTCGTCGAGCTTGGGGTTGATGCCGGCGGCGCGCAGCAGCGCTTGCATGGCTTTTTCGTTGTCCGGCTCGGTTTTTGCGTACTCGATGTAGCAGCGCGCGCTCTGGCTGCCGGCCTGGACGGCGGCGGCGAAATGTTTGCCGGCCTCGTCCTGCCGGTGATCGCGCAGGGCGAGCAGGCCAAGCCCTTCCTCGGCTTCGGCGACGTGAGACTGGTCGCGGATCAAGCCCGCGTATTCGGCAGCCGACTGGCTGCCGGCCAGCAGGTCGGCGCGCGCGAGACGCGCGTCGGAATCCGACACCTGACGCTCGGTGAAATCCCGCTCGCTCAACGGGCGATTGGGAAGGCTGGCTGTCTGAAAGTTGCCGGCGGCCAGGTGCTGTTTGGCCTGCGCTTCGATCTCCGCCGGCGATTTGCCAAACGCATTGCGATAGGCCGCGTCATCGGCGACGCCTTTTCGCAAATTGAAAAGAAGGACGCGCAGTTTTCCGAAATATTCGGGATCGACCACCAGCAGGTGAATGCGCGCCCAATCGAGATCGGGTTGCGGCGGTGCGCCCGCCGTGATCCGAATACCGTTGACCTGAATGGTGGAAAAGAATTCCTGCAGCCCATGCTCGAATGACGCCGGCATGCGGCCGGTGTTGGCGGCGAGAAACAGCCGGGTCAGTTCGGCGTAGATCGGCGGGCCGGGCGGCGTCTTTTCGTCGAGAACAACGTTGTAAGTGGCGCGCCCTTCGGTCACCGGTCCCGCCGTGGTCCAGCCTTTCGCGTTCTTCAGCACGAAAACACGGACGGGCATGGGCATTTGCAGATCGGTTTCGCCGAGCATCTGGCCCAGCGCGAAGCGGAATTCTTCCAGACGAACCAGGGTTTCGCGCCCCGAGCGGCCGCCGGCGTCGGTGAAGAGCTCAAACGGCCCCGAGTTGTACTTGACCCAATGTTCGTCCGCCGACAGCACCGCCGGAAGGACCGCAAGAAGGAGCAGCCGCCGCATCCAACCTTATTATGGCGCGCCCGGAGCGGAGCGGCGCGCGGGGCAATGGTCCGGAAAGACTCCCGGAAAGACGCGTGCGGCGACCCCGGCGGCATTTGTTAGAATGAAGATCGACCCGCGGCGCTATCGTCTAACGGTTAGGACGGAGCCCTCTCAAGGCTCAAATACGGGTTCGATTCCCGTTAGCGCTACCATAAAATCAACTTAGAGCGTTTGGCTCTACGCCAATTCCGGGGGCAACCCCGATCCCAAGAACAGTTAACCACACAACACCTGCACACGCTGACGGTAGTTTTCGAAGTTGCGGAAGCCGAACGCCTGTCTGCTTATGGTCTCCATTTTGTTGTGGAATCCTTCGGTGATCCCATTGGATTTGGTGAAGCGCCACATGCGGGCGATCTCTTCTCTCCAGGAGTGGAGCGTGTCGCCCAGAGTGACCATCTGCGCCAGTCCCGAGTCC